>Ga0208783_10000610_pt1 | contig 21854 bp, 36 predicted proteins | sample DEB19_08_DNA_2_FD_184529 | JGI IMG/M metagenome (GOLD analysis project Ga0208783, IMG submission 184529) | Aqueous microbial communities from the Delaware River and Bay under freshwater to marine salinity gradient to study organic matter... | ecosystem: Environmental > Aquatic > Marine >...
GCCACGCTGCTCCTCGTTCCACCGACCACCGGCACGTGGCCGACAGGGGGACTCTAGTGGCGAGGCAGAAGGGACCGTTTGACGCTGTGCAGTTCACTCGCGAGTCGGCCGAGCGGGTTGCTCGCGTCGTACGCGACGCGGAGACAACACCGCCTTCGGCTGCGCCGCTAACTTTCGCAAGAGTGCCATCGCCAGCCCAGCACCGAGTTCAGTTGGCGAGATACACCGCTACCACTGCGTGGTTGAAGAACACAGTGAAGCAGGTGATTTTCGTAACGGCCAACACGTCTGCGATTCAGTTCACAGGGATCACGGCCACGGCGATCAATCGGTTTGCAATCATTCCAGGCCACACTGGATCTGGTGCCATCACGACAAACGGAGTGCTGATTTCCCTTGAGACTATCCATGGCATCAGGACTGTCGTGAACGCGGAGGTCTGATGTGTTTGGCATCCGAGGCAATCCGCGCGTTTTCTCGTGGGGCAACCCAGGAGTTCCTGAGTCAAAAGCCAGCCGAAACTCTACGCTTGCTGTCGGCCGACGAAGCGAAGGCGGCACGTTTCAAAGGGCTTTTGTTCCGGTGTCAACGTCAAGCACGACAGAGCCCGTCGTGGATGCAATCCGGCTGCCTCCTGACGAGCGTGCAAAAGAGTGCTTCGTATCGCTCGATACAGGTCTGAACCAGAATGTCGGCAATCCAGTGCTGGCCGTGGACGCCAATGGCGACCTTTGGTCATGGTCCTACCCGGAGCCTTTGGCGGGCTACCGGCTGGATCGTGTTTTTTACTACACGCGACCCGTCCAAGTTGTGGCACAAGATGAACGTGCCGCAAACACAAGGCTGCACAAGTGGAAAAAGGTTGTCGCTGACGGTTTTGGCAGCCCCAGCAACTTCGTTGCATTGACAACCAACGGAACGCTGTACGGCGCAGGCAGTGTGCAGTCGTTGCTGCTTGACTCAATAACGGCGACCTCGTCCTACTCTTACGGCCTTAAGCAAATATCCACGCAGACGTGGCACGATGTGACTTTGTTTGGCGGTGCCATCGCGGCAATCAGAAGCGACAGAACGCTATGGGTGCGGATGGGATTCAATAATGGGCTTTCCGGCATAAACGAAAATCAGAACATGCAAGTGCGTGGCTGCATTGAGTCTTGCGTGCCAGCAAGCCAATGGACGCACTCCACATCAAACGCCCAATCTATTAGTTTCACTTTTTCTCCACCACCGGCTGGCGGAGCGCAGGCTTTCGCACGGGGCCACGTCAGAACTAACGATTCCGGCGTCTCTGAAGTATTCCTGCGATTCGTTCACCTCGGATGGGGCTACACGTCCGCGCCAACGGTGACAGTGAGCGGATACAACTCCAACTATCCGCCTCCCCAGTACACGGCTCGGCTGATCGATGACTACAACTGGGATTCTGTCGATCACGTCGATGGCCATTCGCTCGTTGCCATGCAGAGGGCCAACGGCACGACAAAACTTTTCGTGCACACAAGCGTCAACCCTAATCTGTTGGCCACTAACGGCTTGACCGATCGCGGCAACGAGCCTAGAGGCCCGCTGTACATCAAGCGAGCATCCGGTGGATTCGTGCCCGGCCCGGCTGCGCTCGACAACTTGGCAAGTGCTGTCGGCAGCAAAGGGCGAGCCGCTGATAGCGGTCAAGTCTTTTGCGTCTGCAACTCCACGCACTCCAACTCCAGCAACGTTTTGTCATGGGGCGAGAACAACTATGGACAACTGGCCATCGGCACAACTTCGACGGCCACGACTGACACTGTCAACCTTGTGCCGTCGCCAGACGCTCATCCGTTCGTGGCGTTGAAGGTGGCAGCCGGCGGATACCACACGCTGGCTGTTCGTCAGGGCCCTGAAGAGAGGCCAAATCACCCTGGCGAGTTGGCCACTGAGTTAATGACATGCGGCAGGCATCAGTTTTCTGGCAACACCACAGCGACGGCCAGCATCACCACTTTCTCGCCGTGCAGTGGAGCAATGGCTGGCAGTGGCCAGTACCGGTGGGAAAACGTGTTTGCGTTTTGCCACGGATACGACACGACTAAGCCCGAGCAATTGTCGTTCGCATGTGCGTCAACTGTGACAGAGTCGGTTCTTAACTAGTTGACGCCCGTGTCATAGTCGGGCGAAAGGATTCAGATGGCCGACCATCACTACACCTTGAACGGCGACGAGCGGTGGCTCGTGCGGTTCACGGACCTCAAGGGCAGTGCGTACGGCTACACGTTTTCGTGGAAGTCGAAGCGACCGCGAATCCTCATTCACGACGGACTCAGGGGCAAGCACCGCCTCACAATCATCATCCACGAACTCATTCACGCGCTGTTCCCGACCGCGAGCGAGGAACACGTGGAGCAGGCTGGCAAGGACATCGCCAAGGTTCTGTGGTCGCTCCGATACAGGGAGGTGCGAGATGGTCAGGACTAGCGGCACGTACCGGCGGAAGAACGCCAGCGACCCGTGGAACGTGACGTCGCTCGGTCACGGCGTCACGCGAATCGACTTCTCACAGCGGCTCTGGGTGCTGCTGTCGAGCGATTGGCACTGGGATTCCGTGAAGTGCGACCGCGACAAACTCGCCGCCGACCTCAAGAAAGCGAAGGAACTCAACGCCGCCGTGCTGTCCATCGGCGACCACTTCGACGCGATGGGTGGCAAGTACGATCCGAGGAGCAACGGCAAGTGGGACGTTCGCCCGGAGTTCCAGAAGGGGAACTACTACGATGACATCGTGACGCAGTGTGCCGAGTGGCTGGAGCCGTACCGCGAGCAGATGGCCCTCATCACGCCGGGCAATCACGAGACGGCGGTGCGGAAGCGGATGGAAACCTGCCTGACCACGCGGCTGGTTGAGCGGCTCCGGTTTCGCGGCTCCAAGGTTCGCCACTCTGGATACGCCGGCTGGGTGCTGTTCAAGGCTACAGTCGGAAAGAAAACGACCGCCATGTACCGCCTCTGGTACCACCACGGATATGGTGGCGGCGGGCCGGTCACGCGTGGCGTGATCGACTACAGCCGGTACCTCGTGGACATCGACGCCGACGCGATCCACGCCGGTCACATCCATCAGCGGACGCTCGTGGAGGCGTCACGGCAGCGGCTGTCCACCACAGGCATCCCACGCATCCGGCCGATCCACCTCGTGCGGAGTGCGGCCTACAAGCAGGAGTGTTTGACGGACGGGTGGGCTGTCGAGAAGGGCATGAGTTCACGCCCGCTCGGCGGCTGGTGGATGCTCTTGCGTTGGAATGTAGACCATACTGAGTTGCGAGCATCATTCCACGACTCACCGAGGGACACAGATGACAATGACCATTGAGCAGGCCAACGCTGCACTCCGCACCGCCGTCGAGGCACGCCGCGAGGCACAGGCAGCAGGGAAGCCGCACGAGGAGTGGTACGGCGAGCCGCTGTACGGCGAGACTGCTGCGGAACCAATGCCAGAAAAAACACGAGGCCCGTCAGCGGCCGAGGTCATCGAGCGGTTCGCTCCCGAGCGACCCGGTTCGCTCGCATTCCTTGAACTGCTGGAGGAGTTGCGACGTCTCCATCTCAGCAAGAGTCAGGACTATGGCAGCGAGAATGACCCGCTCGCGAACATTCGACACGGTGCCGACCTAGTGAACATCGAGCCGTGGAGGGGCTGCATGGTGCGGATCGGCGACAAGATTCAGCGGCTCCGCACATACTGCCGCACCGGACACCTCGTTCACGAGGGGGTCCGCGATTCGTTCCTCGATCTCGCCGCGTACAGTCTGCTCGCCATCGTCCTTCTCGATGAGGACCGGCGATGAGGAAGGCGGCGACGCTCACCGAACTGCTTGTGGTAGTCGCGATCATCGCAACGATTATAGCCATGCTGTTCCCATTGTTTCTTCCTCACTCATCTAGCAATCCAAAAGGCACCGGCAACAATGAACCTCCTGTCGTGTTAGGCTGGATCCTCTACACGAGGCAGCATGACCGTCACTGGTGGGTCATAGGCGGCGAGCACTTCGTGCATCATCCCGACTGCCCGTGCCTCAAGCGGCACGCGGAGGCCGTCGAATGATTATGGCGATCTTCCGATTCGTCGGATTCATGCTGATGACGGCAGGGTTGTGCCTCTTTGGATGGCCGTTCCCTCTGTTCACGCTCAACGATCCGTACCTTTCGTGGTACACCGAGAACGTGCTGATGGTTGACAGCAGGCCGGGCGGTGCGAGTGCGGCACTGCCGTTTCTGTGGCTGATCACAGCACCTCTCGGGGTCGCAGTTGGCAGCATCGGCATCGCCGTGTTTGCTCTATCGAAGCCGTCAGATGTTAGCAGTCACGATGCCTGACCCGCTCTCCGATGCCTACCTTCTGGAGTGCGAGATGCGGGCTCGTCGCTTCAGCGGAGCGTACACCGGCACGAGCGGCACGCTCGCGGCTGACGTACTGCGACTCCTCGCGGAGTTGAGCCGCGTGAAGGGCGAGGCTGCGGTCGAGAGATCGCGGCGAGTTGATTCGTGAACCGGACGGCGGGTTGAGCGGCGTGGGTTTTCTCCCTTTCCCCACGCCGCTCCCCGTCTGTTCGCGATCCGCGAACGGATGCCTATTGACTCGGAGAAACACCGGACGTAGGAATGGTGTAGAACGGTCACTCGGGAGATGAAGCAGTGGTTTACCTGTCCATGCAGACGGCGGCGAAGCGTCTCGGTTGTTCCCCGCCAACGGTTCGTCGCATCGCGAAGGCCGAAGGTCTTGGCATCTTGGCTGACGGCACGAGAATCGTGGCAGTTGCTGCGAACGAACTGCCGCTTCTCAGGCCGCACATCCATGAGACAAGCGGGAACCCGCTGTGGATCGCCGCTGCAAAGAAGAACCGCCGCCGGAAAAAGTGATTCCTATGTATATGGAAAACGAAACATCCCCGATGAGGCTTTGCGGCGTCCCGTTTTCTCGGCAGGCGTCATAAGTCGTTGAGGCCGCACGTGTTTTGCGTCGGGAGAATCGCCGCGAAAACCTCGTTTGCCGTGAGAACTTTTGGGAACACGGATCAACGTGGACTTTTTGGGTGCCCACTCGTTTGAATGGGGTCCATATATCAAAGGGAGATTGACGCACGTGCCACCATGAACTCATGGCACGCACGATCATCCACGTGAACCAACACGTGATCCGCCGCAACGGCAAGACGGGCGACCGGCATCCGGTTCTCACCGTGAAGCAGGGTCGCACGAACACCTACGCCACCTCTGTGGAGGTGCTTGGGCCGTGCCGCGTCGTGTATTCGCCAGACTGCCCGCTGCACTGCGGTGCCAAGGTGTGGATAGAGACAGATTCCGAGGTGGTGCTGGCCGGGGCTTCCCCGCCGCCCCGTTGAAAAACCCGCGTTTCGCCCGCGAAAGAGGCCAAAAAAATATTTTTGCTGTAGGCTATTGACGCAAACAGCCGATACGTTATCATGCAGGGGCCAACGCGGCGGACACCGCGAGGCGACAACAACGGAGAACGCGACCATGGCTACGATCAACAACCTGCCCGAGACGATCACCGACGCCGCACTCCTTGACTTCACGGGTGCAGTCGGTTCCTACAGCGGCAAGGCTCGCCGCTGCTGCTGCGGCTGCTGCGGCAACCACAGCGAGAGCAAGGTGGCGATCACTCGGCAGATCAACAAGATCAAGCGGCTGGTCGCAGCCGGTCACGTTGCCGAGGTTGGCACGAACAACATCGCGGTCGAAGTGATGAGCGGCGAAACCGACAGCCACGGCGAGCAGCAGGGCCGACTCTACATCGTCTACTTCAACTAGCCGACCAACCGGACTTCACCACACCACACCAAACGGAGAACATCACCATGACCTCGGCCAACGTCCTACTGTTCGTGTACGGCACGCTGCGAAGCGATGCCGACAACTCCAAGGCTCACCTGCTCGGCGGCCGGTTGCTCGCCACTGGTGCGACCATCAGCGGCACGCTGCACGACTACACTCACTATCCGGCCGTCGTGCTTGGCGGCACATCAACGGTGATCGGCGAAGTGTGGTCGGTGCCGAAGGACAACCTCGCACGGCTCGACAGGTACGAGGGTTGCGAGTACGTGCGGGTCGCGACGGATGCGACGTATACCGACTACAATGATCGCCCGCACGTGCTTCACAACGTGATGGTCTACGAGGCTGTCGATCCGACCGGCTTCCCTGTCATCCCCTGCGGCGATTGGGTGGAGCGGCACGCCAGTGCCTGACGATGCAACGCCGCCGCGACAGGTCTGGCAGCGTGCCCGGTCTGTGCGCGGCGGCAAGACTGACGAGAACGGAGAACGAACGATGAGCGATCCAACATTCGGCGGCTTGGTCCCGACGCGGCTCGGCTACACGATCACACCGGCCTACAGCGGTGCCACGAAGGAGGGGCGTGCGGAACGCAAGGCCGCTCACGACGCCGCCGCATCAAAGCAACTGCGGATTCCCTACTTCAAGTTCACGCACCGTGACGAGGCCAGCAAGTCAGGGGCGAAGGTGTCTGCCACCATAGCCGCGCTCAAGTTCACTGGTGCCACAGGGTACGAGTGGACGGTAACGGAGTGCATGTTCTGAAAATCCGCACCACCCTATTGACGCCCCGCGTTGATTGTGCTATCCTTCACCCGGCTGCGGCGGACACCGCAGCCAGAACCCAAACGGAGAACGACCCATGCCCCGCCGACCTGACCCCATGATGATGCTGGCCGCGAACGCCGAGGCCTGCCCTGCACTCGACACCCTGCTCATAATCGCACGCTACGCCGCATCGGCTGTGCCGCAGCGTGATTGGCCCGCCCCGTCGTGCCACGCCACGCCGTGGGAGGTCAACTTCGCCAGCGACATCGCCGAGAAGGTTCGGCGGTGGATGCTGTCCGAGAAGCAGCAGGCACTCGTCGCGAAGATCGTGAACGGCCTCGCCGAGCGGGCCGGTCGCCGCAACGAAGAGATCGCCGCAGCCAAGCCCATCCCAACGGGACGCGGCGAGGTTGACGGCACCGTGCTGACGATCAAGGAGCAGTCGTTCCACACCGGATACGGTCGCTGGTCAACGACGCTCAAGATGCTGGTGCAGTGCGATGGCTACAAGTTGTGGGGCACGGTGCCCTCGGCCATCGCCGAGCAGGTGCAGCGTGGCGACCGCGTGACCTTCACGGCCACAGTGACCGAGAAGGAGCGTGGCTTCGGCCTGTTCTCTCGCCCCGCTGGTGCTGTGTGCATCGCGGAGCAGGCGGCTGTGGCTGCGGGCTGATTGGCTTGTGCCCTGCCGCCGCTGTTGGCGGCAGGGCTGGACCGATGGAACTCAAGCGGAGAGAACGGCGATGGCTCAGACAAAGAACGACATGATGACGGCGATATGGCGAGCCACAGTGGCCTGCTGCATCGCACTGGAAGATTCGGGCTGGTCGGTAGAGGAGGTCGCTGGCGAGATGCCCGGTGTCATGAAGCGGATGGCTGATGTGATGCTCAAGCCTGCATACGTCTACCGGATGGCGTACCTGCTCGACTGCGGTGCGGTTTCAATGGGACGCGATGAGGCACGGCGGCTTGTGACCGAGAACTCACGAAAGAGGCAGGAGGCAGCACGATGAGCAGCACAACGCTTCACCGGGTTTCGTGGAGTTGCCCTGACGAGGGGAATCGTCAGGAGTGGTTCACAACGTGGAACAAGGCGATGGCTTTCGCTCGCCGTGAGCGAATCGCCGACAGCGCACACTTCGATCAAGTCGAGATTCCCAAGACGCGGGTCGGGCTGTGCGAGTGGCTGAACAGAAACGCACGAACGGACAACGGGTGATCCATGCAGACCTTCCTGCCTTATCCATCGTTCGCCGAATCGGCACGCTGCCTAGACTACCGGCGGCTCGGGAAGCAGCGGGTCGAGTGCAAGCAACTGCTGCTGGCCCTCGGCGTATCGGTCGGCGAACACCAGCCGAAGCAGTCATCATGGGCGAACCACCCTGCTGCTCGGATGTGGCGAGGCCATGAGTTCTCGCTCGTTGAGTACGCCATCGCGGTGTGCCAAGAGTGGATTCGTCGCGGATACAACGACACGCTGCTGCATCAGTTCAAAGAGTGCTGGTGGCAGATCGCGTGGGACAGCGACCGGAAGATCGTGGAGCCGAACTGGCTCGGCTACGACGCGATCCACTCATCACACAGGTCGAACCTGCTTCGCAAGGACCGCTCATGGTACGAGCGGTTCGGGTGGCAGGAGCCAGCCGACCTGCCGTACGTGTGGCCCGTTGAAAAGGAGGATGCACAGTGAGCGAACGTGGGGACTGTCGGAGACTCAAGCGTGAGCGATACCACCAGTGGCTTCGCCGTCGACGGGAAGAGCGAGCGAGGCAGGCAGCACAGCGACGAACCAAGGAGGGCAAGCGATGATCGCATGGATGATGAAGATGATCGAAGCGCAGAAGGACGCGGCGGAACTCGACAGGTTGCGTGCAGCCATCGAAGATCGCGACCGGAAGATCATGCTGCTTCAACTGCTGACCAGCAGGCTGCGGGACATCAATGCCGAACTGGATCGCCGCATCACGGAGTCGCTGCGATGATCCGCGACATCGTTCGCACCGCGTGCATCATCATCGTGATGGCTGTGGCCTGCTCGCTGCTCATCGAAACGCGGCACAGGCTCGCCGTGATCGACCTTGCTCACCGGCAGGCTGTGGCACCGCCCGCCGTCTACGCCTCCACGCCGACGCAGGCAGCCCCGACCACGGGGCCGCTGGCTCGGCTGGGGGCCGCGACGGTCGGGCTGGCAGACGCGGCTCTAGGGGTGATCCGGTAGCGATGCCCGTCGACCACTGAAAAACAAGGGTCAAAAAAAATCTTTGCAGCCTATTGACGCCCCAAGCCGATACGTGTATCATTGGGGCATGACGCGGCGGACACCGCGACACAAGGACCCAAACGGAGAACAACGATGAACGCTGCCGAGATCACCTTTGGAGTTGAGATTGAAACCCACATCCCCTACGGCGTCTGCCATGTCGGCGTCCACGGCAGCGGCTATCAGGTGCCGTGGCTCCCGGCTGGCTGGCTCGCCGATGGCGACCCCTCCATCCGCCCGCCGCGTGGCCGTCAGGGCTGCGAGTTCGTGTCGCCGGTACTCAAGGGTGCCGAGGGGCTTCGCCAGTTGGTCGAGGTGGTGGCCGAGATCAAGCGGCGTGGCGGGAAGGTGAACGAATCCTGCGGCATTCACGTTCACGTTGGGTTCGACAAGCGGAACACGAAGGCCGTGGAGCGGCTGCTGTCGCTGGTCGCCAATCATGAGAAGGCCATCTACGCCGTGACCGGCACGAAGAACCGCGAGCGTGGCGTCGGCAGCCGATACGGCACCTGCTGGTGCCAGAGCGTGAAGCAGTTCGGCAACGCTCGCAACGCACTCAACAGCAGCCGTGGTCCGGCACACTATCGATACAACGTGGTCAACCTGACCAGCGACAACCCGACCGCCGAGTTCCGTGCGTTCAGCGGCTCGCTCAACGCGACGAAGATCGTCGGCTACGTTCGGCTGTGCGTCGGGCTGGCACAGAAGGCAGCCACCATGAAGCGTTCCTGCAAGTTCGATGCTGGCCCGAGCCGGTTCAACCGCCGGTTCAAGGAGGGTCGGGCGGAAGTTGCCCGCGTGTTCACCAGCCTCAAGTGGTTCGGCGGCAGCCCGCTCGGGGTGGTCGAGGGACCGGGCATCCCCAGCATCAAGGCCACGAAGAAGATCATGCGGGAACTGGCGAACCAGTACGACCGGCAGCCGTGAGGCTCGCCGGATGACCAACCAGACAGCGGCACGTTGCCGCTGGCGGCAGGACTCAAGAGACACGACCAAGAGGAGACAGAACGATGTGCGGCATCTTTGGATTCGTTGCGAAGCAGAACACCCGGATAAACCTGACCACGCTGCGGCAGATCGCCACCGTGACCGAGCGGCGAGGCCCGCACGCTTGGGGCATGGCGTGGGTCGATGGTGCGGGCAAGGTGCGGACCTACAAGCAACCGGGGGCGATCACCGATTCGCTCGGGCTGCTGGCGATGGCGAAGGACGCACGGCTGCTCATCGGCCACTGCCGGTGGGCCACGCACGGCGACCCGCGAAACAACACGAACAATCACCCGCACGATGGTGGCGATTCGTGGATCGTCCACAACGGGGTGATCGGCCACTACGAGGAGATCGCGGATCGGCACCGGCTCGACCTGCTGACCGACTGTGACTCCGAGGTGCTGGGGGCGATGATCCGCGACTTCCCCGGCAAGCCCATGGCACGGGCGAAGAGAGCCTGCGTCGAGGCGATGGGCGACAATCCGTTCGCGATGATGGCACTGTGGCCCGATCGGCTGATCGCAGCACGGGCGAACAATCAGCCCCTCCACGTGGGCGAGACGCGAGATGCGTTCTACCTTGCATCGCTGATGCACGGGCTGCCCGGTGTCGTGCAGCAACTGCCCGATGGCGAGATCGTTGAGTACGCTTGATCCACGTGCCGCCACTCCGCACGGCTCGTTGTCGTGCGGAGCGGCGACCACAACCTTCAACGCTCGGGGGCTGCGATGACGAACGAACTGGTGACTGTGTGGCACTGCCCGAAGTGCGGTGCCGAACTGAAAGCCGCAGGTGTCGTGGAGTGCGATGGCGAGAAGATGCCGGTGTTCCAATGCGACAAGTGCGTCGTGACCAAGGACGTTTTCGGCGAGCCGTTCCGGGTGGCCCTCACGTTCGCGGTCAACGCGGCAGGCCAGCCCGTGGACCCCGGCGATGACCAGATGCTATAGACCCCTAGAAAACAAGGGTCAAAAAAAATCTGTGCAGGCTATTGACGCCATCAGCCGATATGCTATCCTGTAGGCATGACGCGGCGGACACCGCGACAGGACAACGAAACGGAGAACGGACGATGACACTTGACCAACTGATCACAGCGTTTGCCCCCCTGACCGACAGCGAAGAGTCGTGCCGCTTCTTCAAGCGGTGCGGCGTGATGGAGCCGCTGACCAAGTCGCAACTGGTCACGCTCGCCAACGACGCAGGTCGGCGGCTGCACCCGAATGGCGGCGGATGGTTCACAACTGCCAGCAAGGTGCGAGCCATGAGCAAGTTGGATGTGATGCGGCACGTGGATTCCGCGATCAACCTGCTGGAGAAGCACGGTGCCGGTGCCATCCGCTGAATCACGATCATCACCCACAACGGAGACACGACGATGCACAGCGAAGAGAAGATTCTGAGCGACTTCCGCGAGCGGATTGAGTCGGTTGTTCGCGGGCCGCACGCCCCCGTGTTCGTGCGGATGGCTGCTGGCGGCACGACCGACTACGGAGTGCGGCACCACGTGGCGAGCAAGGTGTTCACGCTCGCCCAACTCCGCGACACAGCCAACCGGCTGGAGTGGTTCGGCGTGTCATCCATGACCAAGGCGATGCTGCTGCCGTCGCTGCTGGAGTCGGCGTATCAGTTCTGCAACGACGGCTCGCTGCCGCAGACGGAGGTGGTCAAGTGACCAAGATCACCAAGACGCAACTGGCTGCACTCCGGACATACGCGGAAGCCACGATGGACGGGACCGCTCCGCTCCTGACCGGACGCAACGGCTCCGTGCGAAGCGGGACGCACTGTGCCCTCATGCGGCTCGGCCTGCTGGAGGTCGCGGTGCTTCGCCCCGAACGCACGGAGCAGCACACCTACGGATACAACTTCGGACGGACGAGGATCACGAAGAGTCATCTGGTGTGCGACTCGCGGTTCCGCCTGACTGACGCAGGCCGTGCCGCGATCAGCGACTGAACCACCCCAAACGGAGACACGACGATGCTTCCCGCAACCCGCATGGACTTGAAGAAGATCAAGGACGCGATCAACTACCTTGGCCGCGATGATCGAAAGACCGGACTGACCACAAAGGTCGGCGACAACCTCGCTGCTGTCGAGGCGACGATCACTCTGATTGAAGACTTGTGTGCCGTGATCCGCAGGCAGGAGGAACTCCCCCGCGAGTCGCGAGCCGCCGCGAAAAAAAATATTGACAACACTATTGACGGGCAGGGCTGATAGCGTTATATTTCGGTGGTGCTGCGGCGGACACCGCAGCCGGGACACGATGGCTGGACTAACCGTTTAGGTTTGAGGCCAACAACCAAGGAGACGATGACCATGAGCGAGACGATTGATAACGTGGTGGCACAGCAGGTGAGGTCGGCGTTCGACTTCACGGTCGAGAAGTTCCCGCTGACGGGGCCGGATGGGATGCGGACCCCGCACTACGGACTGTTCCGCAGCGACAGCGGGCAGTGCATCGCCAGTGCCGTTTCCGGCAGGTACGTGCCGCACACGACCGATGATGTGCTGGCTCTGGTCGAGGCGGCTGGCTCGGTGTTCGGTGGAACCGCTGCTGTGCAGACGCACTTCGATGACGGCCACTACGTCACGGTGCAGCCGTCCCGCGAGTACCGGCTCTCCGTGTTCGGCAGCCGCGACAACGTGTTCCCGCGACTGATTCTCGACGCCCCCTACGGTGGCACGGGTTCCTTCACGGGGACTGTCGGGCTGTTCCGCGACCTGTGCCGCAACCTGTCTCGACTGCGGAGCGTCTCGTCCGCCACGGTGTCGGTGATCCACAACAGCAACCTCCGTTCGCGGATGGATGAACTTCGCACGACGTTCGCCAGCCTCGACGCGGGGTGGCAGAACCTGTCGCTCGTCATCCGGCAGATGGAGGATCGCCGCGTGCGGATGGTGGACTTCCTCAACGCCGTGTACGGCGAGCCGGGTGATCGCGACGGTCGCTCGCTGACCATGCACAAGAACCGGACCGAGGCGATCTTCAATCGCCTGCTCCGCGAGAGGGTGCAGTCCGGTCGCGGCGACATCGGCAACGACTTCGTGGTGTCGGGATGGGAGGCGTGGAACGCCGTGCAGGGGTACGTGCAGCACGACAAGACTCGGCGTGGCTCGCCATCGGAGATGGATCGGGTGGTGCGGTCACTGCACGATTCCGCCGTGGCACGTGCCGAGCGACTTGTGTTCGAAATGGCGGTCTAGTCCCCCGCCAGAGCCTCGCCGTGAGGCTTGGCTCGCCGGGGCGGGAGGTTCCTCCGTTCTCCTCCCGCCCCGGTTTTTCTCACCAACGAACGGACTCATGGAGGACAGGCATATGGACAAGGGGACGAAGGTGTTCAAGGCTCACTTCCACGACCACGGCGATGCGATGTCGCACTTCATCATGGAAGGAGTTGTCACGGAGATTGTCAAGGACGGCGTTCCGCTTGTGCAGTGGCACGAGCAACTCCAGCCGTTCGACTCACGGTGGCACGCTCGCAAGGCCGACGCGCAGCGGGACATTCACCGTGGCATGATCCGGTTCATCGGTCGGATGCAGGCCAAGGCAGATGAACTCGCCGCCGAGATTCTGCACGCCGATCTCTCGACCGAGGAGGCGGCGGCATGAACGAGGAGGAACTTCTGTGGCTGCAAGGAGTTCGCACGTATACGTCCGGCACGCGCTGGATTGCCGAGGCCATGGTGCGGAAGAAGCCAGCAAGCGAGGCCAGCGACGATCCTAGCGTCTATTCGCCAACGGTCGCGGCGGCGTGGGATGCGTGCGAGTTGGCATTGAAAAAGATGGCCGAGGAGTGCAACCGTGAGGCTGATGAGTGCCGAAAGCGAGCCGCTACGGCACGAGAAAGCGAGGTGACGCGTGTCGTGGCATGACTCGTTCGACCGGATGAAGCAGAGGCCGCACGTGTTGGTGTGCTGCCCGCAGGCAGTCGCCTCCGCGTGGGGGAAGGTCGTGGCAGGCGTGGCGAACGGAGCCTTCACGCCGTGGCAGCATCAGACGCTGGCGGCTACGTGGCTCAGCGAGCGAGCGGCAGGGATGCTCGCGATGGACATGGGGACCGGCAAGACGTTCACCGCTCTGCTGGCCCTGCTGACCAAGGAGATGCCGCTGGTGTTCGTTGACCTGTCGCGTGGCACAGGCAAGTCAAGAGCCGAGCGGTTGCAGAGGGCACTCGCTACCGCAAGCGGGAAGCGACTGATCGTCTGCGTCAACTACGAGTCTGTGTGGCGGTCGCAACTCGCCCCGACCATTGAGTCGGTCCAGTGGTCGGCCATCGTGCTGGACGAGTCACACCGCATCAAGTCGCCGGGTGGCACGGCGAGCAGGTATCTGGCACGGCTCGCATCGAAGCAGCAGCACGCCAAGCGGGTCTGCCTCACAGGAACGCCGATGCCGCACTCCCCGCTCGATCTGTACGGGCAGTGCAGGTTCCTTGACTCGTCTCTGTTCGGCACCAGTTTCGCCAGAATGCGGAACCGGTATGCCGAGTGCGACCCACGGTTCCCTAGCAAGGTCCGCAAGTGGCGGAACCAAGAAGAACTCGCGACCAAACTGGACTCAATCTCATGGCGGGTCACTGCCGATGAGGTTCTGGACTTGCCAGATGTCATTCATGAGACGATCCCCGTGGAACTCTCGCCTGCCGTGATGCGGTTCTACTCACGGCTTGAGGCAGAGATGACGGCAGAGATCGGGGCTGGCACCGTGACGGCTGCGAACGCTCTGACCAAACTGCTGCGGCTGGCACAGGCCACTGGTGGATACGCCCGCGTCGATGGCACTCAAGGCTCTGTGCCCATCGACGGCACGCCTTCGAAGCGAATGGCGTTGCAGGACAGGCTTGAGGACTTGCCAGCCACAGAGCCAGTTGTGGTGTTCTGCCGATTCCGTACCGACCTTGAGGACGTTGCAGCCGTGGCTCGCGACCTTGGGCGTGAGTACGCGGAGGTCAGCGGCGAACGCAAGGACTTGGAGCGGTGGCAGGCTGGAGACGCCGTGATCCTCGGCGTGCAGATGCAGTCTGGCGGCGTGGGCATCGACTGCTCGCGTGCGGCGTACGCCTTCTACTACAGCCTCGGCTACTCGCTGGGGGACTACGAGCAATCACTGGCACGGCTGCGGCGACCGGGCCAGACGCGATGCGTTCGCTACTACCACCTCGTTTGCGAGGGGACTGTGGACGAGCAGGTCTATAAGGCACTGAGGGAGCGTCGCAACGTAGTTGACGCGGTGCTGACTAAACTCTCGCCGAGGCAGGAGCAGGTGGCATGATCGAACAGCAGCAGTTGAGCAAGATGCTGGAGCGGGTGGCCGAGTTGCAGGCCGAGAAGGATCGGCTGGCGAACGAAGCCAAGGTCGTGAACAAGGCACTGTCGGAGGCCGAGCAGTTGGCGGTTGAACTGCTGGCGGCTTCCGGCCTTGACGGAGTGCGGGCGGCAGGGAAGTCGTGGTACACACGCGAGTTCTTCGCCGTCAGCGTCCCGACCGAGAACCGCGAGGCCGTGGTCGCCGCAGCGAAGGATGCGGGGCTGGATGACCTCATCGCAGTGAACACCACGACGCTCAAGTCGTGGCTGATGGAGAACCGTGGGCAGGCCGAATCGACCGATGCTGGCCTCGCTTCTGGCACGCCGTTCGACGGGCTGGTTCGGGAGTTTCGCGAAGTGCGGCTGTCGAGCCGCACGCTGGGATGATTCACCAACAACAGAAAGGCAGGGCAGCATGATCGGAACGAATGGCCTCGAATCGTCCAGCGGGGACGGAATCAAGATGACGTTCGGCAGGGTTCACGGCACGGGCCGCATCTGCACCACGGCGGACCTCGTTGTCGCGCCGCGTTCGGAGAAGAACAGGCCCATCGGTGTCGCCATCCGGCTTGCCGGTGATGTGCTGGTGGCCGCTGGCTGGAAGCCGGGGGACTACGTGGCGATGGAGTTTGAGAAGCACAAGGGGCATATCTACTTCATCGTTCGCCGGGTGCCCGGTAGCGTCGGTGTGAAACTGATCGCCTCGGAGTTGCAGACCGAGACGGCTGGCCGCGCATACTTCACGGTTGGAGAGAAGGCCGTGAAGACGCTGTTCCGGTTTGCAACGTCATCGGGACACTACGAGGCCAAGTTGATCGCGTACGACAGCGAAGGGGACAAGTGTGCGTTCTCGGTCGAGTGACAGAGTGTTCGGGTTTCATTCACGAAAGGAGCGTGTCGCATGACACCGAGTGGTGAGTTGATGGTCGGAACTGATTCCAAGTTTCTCGCCCTGCGTCCGGACAGCGATGTCCGCGAGGCGTTGATGGCGAACCTCGGGCCGGGAGAGACGCTGCTGGCGTCCGACCTGCCGCGAGTCTCGACACCTGCTGGTGGCGGGAAGGTGTGGTCGTGGACGGACAGCGGCAACAACGAGCAGAGTGCCAAGTCCATCGACGGCATCCTGGTCTACTACGGTGTGCGTGGCACGCTGTGGGGGAGCGAGGAGCCGCAGGGCAAGGCCAGCCCGGTGCTGGTGTCCTACGACTTGGATACGGCGGTGCGGGTGAACGATGACATCGGCGACCTCGACTCCGATGCGCTGGAGTCGTGCCGCACGGGTGATCGGACCTACGATTGGAAGCGGCTGCCGTGGAACCAGTACGGCACCAGCAAGTCCGGTCGTGGGAAGAGGTGCAAGGAGTCTCGCCTGCTGGCGATCCTCCGTGCCGATGAGGCGTGGCCGCTGCTGGTGACGGCAGGGCCGGGCAGCCTCAAGACCGTGACGCCGTTCGTCAAGCGGCTCTCGGTGCCTCACTACCGGGCGATCGTGAGCCTCACGCTCGACCGGGTGGAGAACGCGGGTGGTCAGCCATACTCGCAGATCGTGCCGAAGTTCCTCGGTTCGATCACGAAGGAGGAGGGCGACATCGTGCGGCGTCTCTACACCGAGCCGCTGTCTCGCGTGGCGACGCAGATCGACGTGCCGCAGGATGCGGCGTAGTCAGGGATCGGCTCGTCGGTCCATCTACCTCCCCGCCGCGTGGAGACGCGGCGGGGAGGTTTCTCAAAACATCACAAGGGAGATCTGGTCATGAACGGCGTGAATGTGCTGGCTGCTTCCTACTGTCGCCACGGCTGGCATCTGGTGCCGCTGTACGGCGTGGTCGAGCCGGGTGTCTGCACCTGCGTCAAAGGCAACGACTGCGGCACACCGGGCAAGCACCCTAGCGGTGGCACGGCGTGGCACCTGTCGGCGACCAACGACGAAGAGGAAGTGATGTCGTGGTTTGAGGGAAGCAGGCCAGTGAACGTCGGCCTGCTGCTCGGTCCCAAGTCGGGGATCATCGACGTTGAACTGGACGGAGATGATGCGAAGGCAGCGTGGAACGAACTCGGCCTCGGAGAAATCTGGACGCCGACGTACCAAGCCGGTCGCGGGCCGCATCGCCTGTTCCGATGGTGCGATGGTCTGCCGTCCGTGGCTGTGCGTAAAGTGATGGGGATTGAGGTTCGCATTGGAAACGGTGGCAGGGCAGCCCAGTCGGTCATTCCCCCAAGCACCCATCACACAGGGTGCGCCTACCAGTGGGTGCCCGGTATGTCGCCTGACGATATTGAGCCGCAGCCGTTGCCGGAACGGTTGATGAACCTGCTGTGGAACGACGATGGCTCGGGCCAGACCCGCGCCATCTCGCGATCACCGGCACGCGAAGTCCTGCACCGCCCGGTTCAGAGCGGCGGGCGGAACAGCGAACTGCACAGGTTCGCGTGCGCCGAGGCGTTCCGTGCTGGCCCGAACCTCGACAACGAGCGAGAGCAGCAAGACCTGCTGCTCAAGATTCGGGCGGTGAACACGCTCCAGTGCAAGCCGCCGCTGGACGATGCCGAGTGCGTGGCGATCTACCGCTCGGCCATCGGGTTCGTGCGGAAGAATCGTGCGGCTGGCGTGACCGCAGATGCCGCGCTGGTGGCAGCGGAGAACGCCGTGGCACCAGCGACCCCGGCGGCTCGGCAGCCGGGGCTGACGCCAACCGGATGGCAGCGGGTGTTCATGGAGTTTGGGCTGTCATTTGCCCCATACGAACCTGACATGGACAGCGACCCCGAGTGGGGGCCGGGTGAGTGGAGCCTGACCATCATCCACAGCGACCCGATTGAGTACCGGCTGCACGTGCCGCACTGGCGGGAAATGACAGCAGACCGCACGGGCAACGTGACACTGACCGTCGATCAGTACCGCTCGGCCACCAAGGTGGCGGCGCAGGTTCTGGCCGCGACGGGCCGCGTCATGCTGGACGATGATCCCAAGAGATGGCGGCAGATTTGGGACGGCGGCTACAAGGTCCGCGACAACGTGTCGGCTGGCGAGCGGGCGACCAAGCGAACGGCTCGCGGGGTCAAGGCGAAACTGCTCGACAACGCTGGCGAGGAGTGGCCGGGGGCGTCGAGCCTTCGGTACGTGCTGCTCGCCTCATGGCTCTACGACCGGCTGGCACAGGCTTCTCAGCCGAGCGAGGACGATGTGCCAGACCCGACAGGGCGGGCCGCGTGGCGGCAGGACGGGACGCTCTGGTTCGCGTGGGGGCGGGTCTGGGAGGACATTGAGCGGCAGCACCGGGTGGAGAACGGCGAGCGGCTTGCCCTCAAGAGGCGTCTGCTGGCCCGTATGGGGGCATCCGAGGACTTCCGGCACTCGGAGTACCGGCACCTCGGAGGCACCCGCAAATCGTACGTGGTGTGGTCTAGGAGGGAGTTCGCCGTGCTGGAGGATGTGGCGGCAACGCTGACCACCAGCGGGGCGAGCGAGCAGCCGCCAGCACTGCCGGGAGAATGAGCGTCCCTATGTATATGGGAAACGCAACGTGCCATGAGAGGCTTCGCGGCGCGTCGTTTTCCCGGCAAGGTGCGATCCGCACTTGAAAACAAGTGCAAATCGTGCCGAGAAAACTGACGCGAAAACGTGTTTTGCCGAGAGAACTTTTGGGAAACGGCCACTTTTTTCAGACAGACTGCCTAGTCTAACTTCCTCACAAGGGGGGATTCGTTGAAAATCGCACGCCTGATCGGGGCCGCAGGGAGCGGCAAGACAACCGAACTGCTTCGCATTATGGAGGCGGCGTTGCCCAAGTTGGGCGGCGACCCGCTGCGGCTCGGGTTCGCATCGTTCACGCGGGCGGCTCGGGCAGAAGCGGTGGCACGTGCGGCAGCGGCATGGAACGTCCCGCCGTCGCTGCTGGATGGGGAGGGCTGGTTCCGCACCGTTCACTCCACAGCCAAGCGGTGCCTCGGGATTGAGAAGGGACAACTGATCGGCAACTCGCCGAGCGACACGGAGTGGATCAGCAAGGCTCTTGGGGTCAAGGTTTCCACCAGCATTGACGAGGACACGGGGCAGCAGAAGTTCGTCGGCGGGCAGGAGGGTGCGGCACTCACCTGTTGGCAGAAGGCACGCAACACACTCCAGCCGCTTGATGAGGCTGTCCGCAGGATGCGGCGGCTGGATGATGAAGTGCCAGACTTCGCAGCCGTGGTCCGGATCGCGGAGCGGTACGAACTGGCGAAGCGTCTGGAGGATCGGCTGGACTTCTGCGACCTGCTTCTGCGGTTTGCGGGATTCTGGTGCAGCCCGATGGATGGCGTGAGCCGCACCACGCCGCAGGGTGAGTTGCCGAATGTTTCGGCGTGGATTTTCGATGAGCAGCAGGACGCCAGCCCGCTGTTGGATGCGGCGTGCAAGCGGCTCGTCTCAGCGGAGTCTGTGGTCTGGTGCTACGCCGCAGGCGATCCGTTCCAGAGTGTGTTCGGGTTTGCTGGTTCATCGGCTGAGTGCTTCCTCGGCTGGCCTGCCGACAAGGAACGCATCATGCCCAAGTCGTACCGATGCCCTGCACCGATCCTCGCCCTCGGCGAGCGGTGCCTGCGGCGAATGCATCGCGGCTACTTCAACCGCAACGTGGCACCAGCCGATCACGAAGGCAACATCTACGAGGGCGAGGTCGAGTTGCCCGTGCTGCGGGCGCGGCCCGATGAGGATTGGCTGTTCATCGCACGCACGAACTACGAGGCATCTAGGCTGTACGCCACTCTTCACTCTGCGGGCAAGCCCGCCAGATGGGTCAAGCAGGCGGACGGCATCACGGTTCGCGGCCAAGGGCTGGCAGCACTGTACGCGCTGGAGAAGGGGAAGCACATCAGCGGTGCCGAGTGGGCGAGGGCCATTGAACTTCTTCCCACCACGGACAAGAACAAGTCACCGATGCTGACCCGTGGAACGAAAACTGGGTGGGGCAAGAAGCACGCTGACCACTGGGATGTCATCTTCCCGAGCGACTTGCCAAACGTCGGAGCAACCGAGTCGCTGACTGAATGGATTCGCAGTGGCAGGTGGTGCGGCCTCGTTGATCGCGGCGAGGAGTGGCGGCGGCACGCCGAGAAGTGGGGTCCAGACCTCGCATCCAGCAGCCGCATCCGCGTCGGCACCGTGCATTCTGTCAAGGGCATGGAGGCCGACAACGTGGCACTGCTGACCACCATCGGCAAGCGAGTCGAGGCTGGAATGGAGGATGCCGACCAGCACGACGAAGAGCAGCGGATCGCATACGTGGGCGTGACAAGGACACGCCACAACCTGTACGTCATCAACGAAAGTCGGCACGGCAAGCCTGTGCCGTGCATGGAGGTGCTGTGAAGCGATGCTCAACGTGCGGCCAATCAAAGTCACCAGAGAAGTTCTTCGCCGGGATGGCACACTGCAAGGCGTGCCACAACGGAGTCACGATGTCGAACCTTCGGCGGTCCACGGAAACAAGGGGGCGGCAGCAGGACGAGCCGACAGAGGATCAGATAGCGGCAGCCTGCCTGCTGATCCAGCAGCGATGGTCCAAGAAGAAGCGGGCGTCACGCAAGCGGGGCAAGGTGCTGGCATGATCGACGCGCATCCGCACGACGAGCCGTGCCACAGGTGCCACGCCACACTGTGGGAGTGGATCGGCGAGTTCTCGCAACGCCGTGGGCCGAAGGAGGATGTAGTAGCCTGCGCATTCTGCGGGCTTATGGTAAGGGTTCCCGCCGTGGCAACGCCGACGCAGCACCGTCACGCCGATGCCGATGACTTCCGGTTCAAGTTCGGTCGCTTCGCCGGGATGACGCTGGCAGAAGCGGACGCAGAACCAAACGGCAGGAAGTACCTTGAGGTCATGCGAGACACGAATGAAAAACTGAGGGGCCGAATAGAGTCGTACCTAGCCGCGACTTCCCCTTGACATATCCGCCACCATGTTCCTACGTTGTTCGCTCATACCAACAACGAGGGACAGGATGCCCCGCGAGTCGACCATCGTTGCGGCGATCATTCGGCTGGCCGAATCACTCGGCTGGAAGCCGATCAAGATTCATGGAGGCCCGTACCAGTTGGCCGGTTTGCCAGACCTGCTCTGCCTCAAGCGTGGTCATGCCGTGTGGCTGGAGGTCAAGCAACCGGGCAAGCATCCCACCGAGATACAGCGGCGGCGGATGAACGAACTGGAGACTCGGGGAGGAACCCCGTGTCACGTGGTCACAAGCAAGGAGGAAGCGAATGCGGTGCTACGAACTCATGCGGAAGGTCACGGTTGGGCCGCTGACGATCCGCCTGTGGATCGACGCAGACGAAGGTCTGTGTGAGATGTGCGAGGAGAACGCCGACGAGGTGGCGATGTGTGCCTCGACGCTGGCAGACGAGGAGGACGAGCCGCTGGCGTTGGCCGAGAAGATCGCCAACACGCTGCGGATCAAGGCGGTGGAAGTGGTTGACGAGGCTGGCAACGGAGGGCTGGTGCGACCATGACCATTGAACAGGCGTGCTGTGTGTGCTGCGGAATCATTCTCCAATCGCTGACGTTTGCGTTGGGGATTTTTGTTGGGGCCACCATGCGACGGAAGGAGCCGGATCATGGGCAGACGAGGACGGGAACCAGAAGCCCCCTCGGTTCTCGATGAGGTGATGTCGAGGTTGTCGCTTCGCAGTTCCCCGTGGGTACGGCGACGCATC
>Ga0208783_10000611_pt1 | contig 21824 bp, 29 predicted proteins | sample DEB19_08_DNA_2_FD_184529 | JGI IMG/M metagenome (GOLD analysis project Ga0208783, IMG submission 184529) | Aqueous microbial communities from the Delaware River and Bay under freshwater to marine salinity gradient to study organic matter... | ecosystem: Environmental > Aquatic > Marine >...
ATAAGGCAAAGGCAATCCAAGTGTGTGTGAATCGTTTTGATGACGAAACTAAGCAAGCATTCCTGGAACTGTATGATAAAGTAGATGCTGACTTCCAGATGCCTTCTGAAGAGTCCATTGACACATACCAGTCCGTTTGATAGAATATGAGGAGGTCAATGTGCCTCCTCTTTTTGTTCTTTTACTATGAAACACAATGTCTGAAAACTTTGAGAGCACTTACGAAAACTCACTTGCTGGTTCTTGGGGAGATACCGTAATCTATGGTGGCGAAGGAACTGATACCATTTCTTTTAATGGTGCTCAAGACTTCGCAATTAATGCAGCACACTCTGTTCCTTTCACATACCTTGGAGCATCTTCTCCCGATACTATTACTTTTGATTTGAAAATGCCTGAAGACACAAACAAAAACGGTTTTTGGAAATATGAAGAAGACAAAACTTTGAAGGAGGTTGAGCAATATCTTTCCAGTACCTATCATTCGCACTACACTTCCGAACAATCCAAAACTCAGACTTTGGATCTGATTGAAAGTATTGGTGATGCAGAAGCATTTACTCGTTCCAATGCCATTAAATATCTCTCTCGTTTTGGAAAGAAGAATGGTAAATCTAAGCAAGATATTTTGAAAGCAATCCATTATTGTATTCTTCTTTATCACTTTGCTGGTCTTCACAAGAACAACTCTAACAACTATCCTTATTGAGTATGAAACTTTCTGATAAAACCCTTTCTGTTCTGAAGAACTTTTCTTCTATCAACCAATCTATCCTTTTTAAGGAGGGTAATAAACTTCGCACAATTAGTGTGATGAAGAACATTCTTGCTGAGGCAACGATCACTGAAGAATTTTCTAAGGATTTTGGCATTTATGATCTGAATCAGTTTCTCAATGGTCTTGGTCTTCACCAAAGTCCAGAACTTGATTTTGCCAATGATGGATATGTTGTTATCCGTGAAGGTAAGATGCGATCCAAGTATTTCTTTGCAGATCCTAGTGTGATCATCACTCCTCCCGAAAAAGACATTGTTCTTCCCAGCGAAGATGTGTGTTTTGAACTTAGTACTGAACAGTTGGATAAACTTCTGAAAGCAGCATCAGTTTATCAACTTCCAGATATTTCTGCTGTTGGTGAAGCGGGTGTTGTGAAACTGGTTGTTCGTGATAAAAAGAATGATACCTCCAATGATTTTGCCATCGTTGTTGGTGAGACTGACTCCGAGTTTGTATTCAACTTCAAGGTAGAGAACATTAAAGTTCTTCCTGGAACTTATGAAGTGGTTGTGTCACAAAAACTTTTGTCACGCTTCCAATCCAAGAACCACGATCTCTGCTATTATATTGCTCTGGAGCCTGATTCTACGTTTGGTTGATGAACATTTTTGTTACTTCTCCTTGGCCCGCTGAGAGTGCCATTTGTCTTCCCGACAAACACATTGTTAAGATGCCACTAGAGTGCTGTCAGATGCTCTCCATTGTGGCATCAGAGAAATGGGGACACGGATACGGCACTCTCCCTAAGGCAGATGGAACCCCTTACAAGACCGAGAAAGGAGCATTCCACAATCATCCCTGCACTAAGTGGGCATTGGAGAGTATCCATAATGCCTACTGGTTAATCAAGTGGGGATTGAATTTGTCCGATGAATACTGCTTGCGGTATAATAAAACTCACTCCTGCTACAAAACTCTTGTGGATGCATACTATTTGTTTCCCAAGGGTAAGATTACAGAGGTGACTCCATTTGCTCGTGCTATGCCTGAGGAATGGAAGTTTGACGACACTATTGATACATTTGAAGCATACAAACGATACATTGCATCGAAACCTTGGGTTGCCGATAACTATCTTCGTATGCCACAGAGAAAACCTGATTGGATTTGATTATGAGCAGTGATTTCCTTTTTGTGGAACGATACCGTCCTCAAGTGATTGATGATTGTATTCTTCCTGATGATACTAAAAAAACATTCAAGGAGTTTGTGGCAAAAGGAGAGATTCCAAATCTTCTTCTTGCTGGACCTCCTGGTATTGGTAAGACAACTATTGCAAAGGCACTATGTAACGAACTAGGAGCAGATTATTATGTCATCAACGGATCCGACGAAGGGCGTTTCCTGGATACTGTACGGAACCAAGCAAAGAACTTCGCTTCGACCGTCTCACTTACGGGATCTTCTAAGCACAAAGTCATCATCATCGATGAAGCTGATAACACAGGAAACGACGTACAACTCCTACTACGGGCGAATATTGAGGCATTTTATAACAACTGCCGATTCATCTTCACCTGCAACTACAAGAACAAGATTATTGAACCTCTTCACTCCCGATGTGCAGTTATCGACTTCACCATCAAAGGGAGGCAAAGAGTTCAACTTGCAGGAAGTTTCTTTCAACGACTTCAATCAATCTTGGATGCGGAAAAGATTGAGTATGATCAAAAAGTCGTTGCGGAACTTGTTACAAAACACTTCCCAGATTTTCGTAGGGTCCTCAACGAATGTCAGAGGTATTCTACAGGAGGAAAAATCGACTCGGGCATTCTTGCATCTTTCTCAGACATCTCTGTAAATGAACTCATCAAAAATCTCAAAGATAAAAACTTTCCTGAAGTCCGAAAGTGGGTGGTCTCCAACTTGGACAACGATGCTAGCAGTTTACTTCGCAGGGTTTATGACTCCGCTTACGATTGCCTTGTTCCCGCATCTATCCCTGCTGCCGTTCTTGTTATTGCTAAGTATCAATACCAATGTGCGTTCGTGGCTGACCAAGAAATAAATCTTCTCGCTGCCCTTACAGAAATTATGTGTGAGTGTGAGTTCAAATGAAATCTCTTAAGACGCCGTTAAGGTATCCGGGCGGAAAGTCCCGTGCCTGCGAAAAGATGAGTCCTTATTTCCCAGACCTTCGTGATTATCGTGAGTTTCGTGAACCATTTCTTGGCGGGGGAAGTGTTGCGATTTATATCACTAAGAAGTATCCCAACCTAGATATTTGGGTGAATGATCTTTACGAACCATTGGTAAACTTCTGGCAACAACTCCAGATGTTTGGTACTGATCTTAAAGATAAACTGGTAGATCTTAAGACGACAAACAATACTCCGGTCCTGGCGAAAGAACTTTTTCTTAAAGCAAAGGAGCAGGTTAATGACAAAGATTTGCCAAGCATTGATCGTGCTGTGGCTTTCTACGTTGTCAATAAGTGCAGTTTCTCTGGTCTTACAGAGAGTTCATCATTTTCAGCACAAGCATCTAATTCGAACTTTTCAATGCGAGGGATCGAAAAGTTGCCTGGGTATTCTAAGATAATTGAACACTGGCGTATAACTAATTACTCATACGATTATCTAATGGATGGAGACAAAGGTGCTTTTATGTATCTCGATCCTCCTTATGACATTAAGGATAATCTCTATGGGAACAAAGGATCAATGCATAAAGGATTTGATCACGATAAGTTTGCTGCTGATTGCGACGCTAATAATATGGATCAATTAGTAAGTTATAACTCAGATCAACTTGTAAAAGATCGTTTTAAGAACTGGAAGGCTGCCGAGTTTGATCTCACCTACACAATGAGATCTGTTGGTGAGTATATGCGAGAACAGAAAGATAGAAAAGAACTGCTGCTATTTAATTATGGAACTGAAAGACTGGTTGAACTCAATTAATCTTACTAAAGAAGATCTATCGGAAAACATAAAGGAATATCCTCCATATATCATAAATCGTTGTCTTTCGGGTCACATTGACTGTGTGATGTATGCGAATGAAATGAATATGCATCATCATCTTGATAAGGATATGCAATATTCATTTTATCTAAATAGTCTAAGGAAAAGGAAGAGATTTTCTCCCTGGATCCGAAAGGATAAGGTTACAGACTTAGAATGTGTTAAACAATACTATGGATATAGTAATGAAAAGGCATCTCAAGCACTGAAAATCTTAACGAAAGAACAACTTACTTTTATTAAACAACGACTTGATATTGGAGGAAAAAAATGACTACTACGGTAGAACCTACTGTTGAATGGTCACAGGACCAAATGGTAGAGGTGATTCTTAATGAACCTGATGATTTCCTTAAAGTTCGTGAAACCTTGACCCGTATCGGAGTTGCTTCACGTAAGGAGAAAAAACTTTATCAATCTTGCCATATTCTACACAAGCAGGGTAGATATTTTATTGTTCACTTTAAAGAGCTATTTGCTCTTGATGGCAAACACGCTAATCTAACTATTAATGATGTTCAGCGTCGTAATCGTATTGCCCGTCTTCTTGCCGATTGGGGACTAATTACAGTTGTCAAGCCAGATTCTGTTGCGGACATTGCACCACTTAACCAGATTAAAGTTCTTTCTTATAAGGATAAGGGTGATTGGATTCTTGAGCAGAAGTATAATATTGGTAAGAAGGGAAAGGCAGTAGAACCCGAATAAATAATAGTGAGACCTTTCGTGCGGTCTCTACAAAAGTCGGAACACCCTAAAAAGAGGTTCGGTTTTACCGATACCTCTTTTTTTCGTTTCTACTATAATTAATAATGTCAGATGCTTCGGATCTGGCACTTTACCCTCGCTTTTTAAGGAGAACTATCATGTACACTTTAGCAAAGTATAATACTGGAAACATCGAAAAGTTTCTAAATGATGTTGACAAATACTTTATTGGTGGAGATGAGTGGCTTCATCGTTTTGGAACAACTCACGAATCTTCTACAAACTATCCTCCATACAATCTGGTCAAAGAAAGCAGCACAAACTTTAGACTAGAAATAGCACTTGCTGGTTATAAGAAAGAAGATATTGAAGTATCTTCTGAATGGAATAAACTTTTTGTAGAAGCAAAGAAAGTAGATGATTCGGTTGATGAATATGTACATCACGGTCTTGCGAAGAGAGCATTTACTCGCACATGGACTCTTTCCGATGATGTAGTTGTTGGTGATGTTTCTTTTGTTGATGGATTGTTGACTATTAAACTAAATAGAGTTATTCCAGATCATCAAAAGAAAAAAACATATGAAATCGTTTGATGAGTTTAAATCAATCGCATATAAAGGAGCAGTTCCCCATACTGTTTATTCCCAAGGAAAATCTAAACAGATTCCAAAAGGAAAAGCAGTTCCAGTAAGAAGTCGTTCAAGTGCTGGTGGGAACGGTGATGGTGGCGGTGGAGATGGTGGAGAATAAATAGATTTGAATATCGTCGGCGCTGTGCCACGGGAGGTAACTGGCAAAATCCAGTTGACACCTCCCTTTTTTCTTGCTATACTCATAGGAGGTCCGTGGTAAACTATGACTATTAAATTAATGCTTCTCAAGTCTGGAGAGGACTTGATTGCAGATGTTGCTGAAATGGCAGTGGGAGAGGGAGAAAATATTAGAGTACTTGGGTATTATCTAACCAAACCGTGTTTGGTTAGAATGCGTAATCCAAGTGTAGTTGAAGATTCTGGTTCTGATAAAAAGACTGGTTTTGAAGTTTCTCTGTATCCTTGGATTCCATTGTCTGCCGACGAAAAGATTTCAATCCCAGCTGAGTGGTTGGTTACTATGGTTGAACCAACGATCAAACTAAAAGAAATGTACATTGAGGATGTTATTGAATATGGAAAAAACAGTAAAGATTCTGGCACTACTGAACAATCTGATTCTGATCAGCAAAATTGAAGAGGTTGGTGCTGACATCGGAGAACCTGACTGTAAGTTAGTTGATCCATTTGTGGTAAGAAGTGATCAAACTTTAGAACCATTTCTCTGCGGTTATACCAAACAGGATACATTTATGATGAGTTCGGATAAGATTCTGACACTTGCAGATCCAACTCCGACTCTACTTGAAAAATATGAGGACTTGATTAAAGAATGAGATTTTACACTAATGTTCAGTTGATTGGAAATCAGTTTTTGGTTCGTGGAGTAGATAATGGTAAACGATTTGAGACTAGAGATGAGTTTTTTCCAACTCTCTTTGTAAAAACTAAAAAGGATTCTAAGTATAGAACATTAAGTGGAGAAGCAGTTGAACCAGTTAAACCTGGAACTGTAAGAGACTGTCGTGATTTTTATTCCAAGTATGATAGTGTAGATGGATTTGAGATTTATGGAAATGATCGCTATATCTACCAATACATCTCAGAAAAGTATCCAGAGGATGAGATTAAGTTTGATATCAGTAAAATCAAGCTTGTGACTTTGGATATTGAGGTTGCCTCTGAAGAAGGATTTCCTGATGTTGAATCTTGTTCTGAAGAAATTCTTGCGATTACTATTCAGGATTATACAACCAAAAAGATCATCACTTGGGGAGTCAAACCTTTCAAGCATAATCGTAGTGATTTGACATATCATCACTGCCCAACTGAATATGAACTTCTAAGTCATTTCATTAACTATTGGATGGTTGATGTTCCTGACGTTGTGACTGGGTGGAACATTCAGATGTATGATATTCCATATATCTGCAAACGACTCAATCGTGTTCTTGGTGAAAAACTGATGAAGCGTTTCTCTAACTGGGGACTCGTGACAGAAGGTGAAGTATTCATTAATGGTCGCAAGCACACCACATTTGATGTTGGTGGATTGACTCAACTCGATTATCTTGATCTTTATAAGAAGTTCACTTATAAGGCACAGGAATCTTATCGTCTTGATTATATTGCTGAAGTTGAACTTGGGCAGAAAAAACTAGATCACTCTGAGTTTGATACATTCAAAGATTTCTACAATCAAGGTTGGCAAAAGTTTATTGAATATAACATCGTTGACGTGGAACTTGTTGACCGTCTGGAAGACAAGATGAAACTCATTGAGTTGGCACTCACGATGGCATATGATGCTAAAGTGAACTACGCTGATGTTTTTTATCAAGTTCGTATGTGGGATAATATTATCTACACATATCTGAAGAAAAGGAACATTGTTATTCCCCCAAAGAATAAATCCCAAAAGGATGAAAAATATGCTGGTGCATATGTAAAAGAACCGATTCCTGGAAAGTATGATTGGGTGGTTTCATTTGACCTTAACTCACTGTACCCTCACTTGATTATGCAGTATAATATCTCTCCAGAAACTCTTATGGATGAGAGACATCCAACTGTTTCTGTAGATAAAATCTTAAATCAAAGTCTAAATTTTGAACTGTATAAAGACTATGCGGTTTGTGCAAATGGTGCAATGTACCGTAAAGATGTGCGTGGATTTCTCCCTGAACTGATGGAGAAGATCTATAATGAACGTGTGATCTTCAAAAAGAAAATGCTTGCAGCAGAGCAAGAATATGAAAAAACAAAGAATAAGGAACTAGTTAAAGAAATTGCCCGATGTAATAACATTCAGATGGCAAGAAAGATTCAACTCAACTCTGCTTATGGTGCCATTGGCAATCAGTATTTCCGTTACTATAAACTAGCAAATGCTGAGGCAATCACTCTTTCAGGTCAAGTTTCTATTCAATGGATTATGAATAAAGTAAATTCATACCTGAATAAAGTTCTCAAAACTGATAATGTTGATTATGTTATTGCTTCTGATACTGATTCTCTGTACGTCAATATGGGTCCTCTGGTTGAGACTGTATACAAAGGAAGAGAGAAAACTACTGAAGGCATTGTTTCGTTCATTGATAAGATCTGTCAAGTGGAACTTGAAAAGTATATTGAAAGTTCTTACCAAGAACTGGCTAACTATGTGAATGCCTATGATCAGAAAATGATTATGAAGCGTGAATGTATTGCTGAGCGTGGTATCTGGACTGCTAAGAAGCGTTATATTCTCAGTGTATGGGACAGTGAAGGTGTTCGCTATGAAGAACCCAAACTAAAGATCAAAGGTATTGAGGCAATCAAGTCTTCTACTCCAGCACCTTGCCGTAAGATGCTGAAAGAGTCTTTTACGATCTTGATGAGTGGTACGGAAGATGAAGTGATTGATTTTATTGAAAAGTCTAGGGAAAAGTTTAAAAAACTTTCTCCTGAGGAAATATCTTTTCCACGTTCAGCATCTGATGTTCAAAAGTATCAATCGTCAGCAACGATTTACTCCAAAGGAACACCTATTCATGTTCGTGGGGCATTACTTTTCAATCACTACATAAAGAAGAATAATCTAACAAATAGATATTCTTTGATTCAAAATGGTGAGAAGATTAAGTTTATTTTTCTTAAAAAACCAAATACAATTCAAGAGAATGTTATTTCATTCATCCAAGAGTTTCCAAAAGAACTTGGTCTTGACAAATACATTGACTATGAACTACAATTTGAGAAAGCCTTCCTAGAACCATTGAAGATCATTCTTGATGCTATTGGTTGGAAAGTGGAAAAAACTGTAAACCTTGAATCATTTTTTGCCTGATGGATTTGCCCATTAACGATAAAGAACTGGATACTATTGTAAAAGCACTTGGGTTTGGTGGAGACGCTGCTCTCTACCATAAACTAAAGTTAGTTAGAGAACTTAGAGAACAAGGTTTGCCTTATAAAAAAATACTTCGTGAAGAATACGGGATGGTTGCGTGATGGATTTTTTAAAAGACATTGTAAAAGAGATTGGCGATGACTATACTAAGTTAGCGTCAGATATTGATGAGACTGAGACTTATGTTGACACGGGTTCATACATTTTTAATGCACTGGTTTCAGGTAGCATATTTGGTGGTGTATCTGGGAATAAGATTACTGCTATTGCTGGAGAGTCTAGTACTGGAAAAACTTTCTTTAGCCTCGCCGTTGTTAAGAATTTTCTTGATACCAATCCCGATGGGTATTGTCTCTATTTTGATACTGAAGCTGCTATTACCAAATCACTTGTAGAATCTCGTGGAATTGATACTTCTCGTTTGGTTGTTGTTAACGTTGTTACTATTGAAGAGTTTCGTACAAAGGCCCTCAAAGCAGTAGATTTATATCTTAAGAAACCATTAGAAGAACGCAAACCTTGTATGTTTGTGTTAGACTCTTTGGGTATGCTTTCAACTGAGAAAGAAATCACTGATGCACTGAATGATAAACAAGTTCGTGATATGACTAAATCGCAACTTGTTAAAGGTGCATTCAGAATGCTCACACTCAAACTAGGTCAAGCAAATGTCCCGCTCATTGTCACAAATCATACATACGATGTCATCGGAGCTTACGTACCAACTAAAGAAATGGGAGGAGGTTCTGGACTCAAATACGCATCTTCTACGATCATTTATCTCAGCAAAAAGAAAGAAAAAGATGGAACAGAAGTGGTCGGCAATATTATCAAAGCTAAGACTGCTAAATCGCGTTTGAGTAAGGAGAATAAAGATGTGGAGGTTCGTCTTTTTTATGATGAACGCGGCCTGGATAGATATTATGGACTACTTGAACTTGGTGAGATTGGGGGTCTGTGGAAAAATGTCGCAGGTCGTTATGAAATGGATGGTAAAAAGATCTATGCCAAACAAATTCTTGCTAATCCTGAAGAGTATTTTACTGAGGAAGTGATGCAAAAACTTGATGAGATTGCAAAGCAGGAGTTTAGTTACGGATTGTGATAAAGATTCTTAAAACTGGAATCAATGTATCTAAAGTTGTAGATCAACTTAAAAAATATCCACAGGACTGGGACCATCAGAAACATCTGAAGGATTCTCAGTCCTTAGTTGATAGGGGATTTGCTGACTTGCCAGTGAGTGCTCTTCAACTTATAATGGGTGGAGTCAAGAACAAAGAAGACTTTGTTGGAGATTCCGAAATCAATATCAAGACTCCAGCATACGAACATCATAGAGAAATCAGAAAGATTGTACGCAAGCACTTTGGAAATAGAGAACTACATCGTTGTGGATTTCTTTCTCTTCCCGTTGATGAAATCGTAGGTGCTCATATTGATGAGGGAACATACTATCTTACCAGAGATAGGTATCATCTTTCCATTCTCGGAAGATATCAGTATTTTTGTGGTGCTGATACTACTGTTGTTGAACCAGGAACTCTTCTATGGTTCAACAACAAATTACCTCATGGAACCGTGAATATCGGTGATGAGACAAGAATAACATTTGTATTTGATATGCCACATGGATAAAGTTGAGATTCTTATTCTTCGTAATCTTCTTCATAATGAAGAATATGTCCGCAAAGTTATTCCTTTTATTAAATCGGAATATTTTGAGGATGTTAATCAAAAAGTTGTGTTTGAAGAAATACTCAAGTTCGTTCAGGAGTATAATCAACCAGCAACAAAAGAAGTTCTTTGTATTGAAGTAGAGAAGCGTCAAGACATTAACGATACCTCTTTTAAAGAAATCACTCAGATGATTAGTTATCTGGATGATGAAGCAGCAGAGTTTAACTGGTTGGTTAATACTACTGAAAGGTGGTGTCGAGATCGTGCTATCTATCTTGCTCTTATGGAATCTATCCATATTGCAGATGGTAAAGATGATAAGAAAAATCGTGATAGTATTCCTAGCATTCTTTCGGATGCGCTTGCAGTATCTTTTGATACTCACATCGGACATGATTATCTGTTAGACTACGAACAACGCTATGAGTCCTACCATAAAAAGGAAGATAAAATTGAGTTTGATCTTGAATATTTTAATAAAATCACAAAAGGTGGTTTACCCAATAAGACTCTCAATATCGCTCTTGCTGGTACGGGTGTTGGAAAAAGTCTCTTTATGTGCCATGTAGCATCTTCAGTCTTATTGCAGGGGAGAAATGTTCTCTACATCACTCTTGAAATGGCAGAGGAAAGAATTGCTGAAAGAATCGACGCAAACCTTCTGAATGTTCCCATTCAAGATATTGTAGATCTTCCGAAGCAGATGTTTGAAAACAAGGTAACAAACCTTGCAAAGAAAACACAGGGACAACTAATTATTAAAGAATACCCAACGGCATCTGCTCACGCTGGGCACTTTAAGTCACTTCTTAATGAACTTGCACTTAAGAAGTCGTTTAGACCTGATATTATTTTCATTGATTACCTTAATATATGTTCTTCTTCAAGGTATCGCGGGAATAGTAACATTAACTCTTATACATTTGTGAAAGCAATCGCAGAAGAACTTCGTGGTCTTGCTGTGGAGTTTAATGTTCCTATCGTAAGTGCTACACAAACGACAAGATCCGGTTTTGGTTCATCTGACGTAGAATTAACCGATACCTCAGAATCATTCGGTCTTCCTGCAACTGCTGACTTAATGTTTGCATTGATTTCAACAGAAGAACTTGAGGGTCTTGGTCAAATTCTGGTCAAACAACTTAAGAACCGATATAATGATCCTACCATTCATAAGCGTTTCGTGATTGGTATTGACCGTGCAAAAATGCGTCTTTATGACTGCGAACAATCTGCTCAGAATGATATCCTTGACAATGGAAAAGAAGAAGAGTATGATTATGAAGAAAAGAAACCTAAAAAATCATTTGAAGGATTTAAATTCTGATGACTATTGATCTTAACAAATATGTTGAATTCGTTGACGCAACTACATCAAACCCCAGTAAACAATATAGTGAATTTCTCAAGCGACTTCACAATCTTGAAGTTGAGGGATTTCCTACCGAGCGACTGCTTACTGCTGCTGTAGGAATGTCTGCCGAAGCAGGTGAGTTTACTGAGATTGTAAAGAAGATCGTATTTCAAGGCAAACCGGTAAATGAGGAAAATCTGTTTCACCTGAAGCGCGAACTTGGAGACATTATGTGGTATGTTGCTCAAGCCTGTATGGGTCTTGATGTTTCTCTTGAAGAAGTTATTCAAATGAACTTTGAGAAACTAAGTGCTCGTTACCCTGAAGGTGCATTTACTATTGAGCGTTCTGAAAATCGTAAGAAGGGGGACCTATGACTAAAGAAAAACAAGTAACTATTAAAATAGATGTGCGTTCTGCTGCTGCGGTTCGTCAAGTTCTCTTTGATGCACAAAAGGGATATACTTATGATGAAGTATGTGTTCCTTCACGGATTACTGATATTCGTGGCGTAATTCAGCAACTTGATGATAGTATTGGTGCTGTTCTTGGTGTTTGACCCTTCGGGGTCTTTTTTTATAAATAACTAAAAAGTATTTGTAAAATGGATCTTAAAGAACTATGCAGTTTAATGGAAGCATATTCTGAAGTTTATGCTCCTCAAGAAGTTAATGAACTATACAAAGGTAAGCACGGTCAGACTGAAAAAGAGTATCAAGATTCTCGTTCACATGGCGGTAAGATGATTTCTGGTGATTCTAAGTCTTCGGGTGCTGCTTGGTCTCATCGTTCTTATAAGGGTGTTGGAAAACCCGCTAAACCCGGTGAGCGTCAGGCAAATCAAGGTAAAATGGATAGGGGTACTCGTGCTGATATTGAGTATCGTAAAACAAACTTAAAGAAAGAAGAACTTGATATCTTTGATGTAGTCCTTGAGTTCCTCCAAGCAGAAGGATATGCAGAAACTCTGGAAGAAGCAGAGTGGATGATGGCAAATGTGATTGATGAAGAAGCGATTGAGATTATCCTTGGTGAAGAAGAACTTGATGAAGCATCAAGAAGAGATGAATTCACGAGAGCAGCTATTGCTCGTAATTCTGGTAAAAAGGGTGGAATTACATTTGAACCAGGACCAAATTGGGATGCTTCTGCCAATCGCGGAAAAGGTGCTCATATTTCACCAAAACAAAAAGAAAAGCAACGCCGTAAAGCACTTCGTCAAGAAGATTTTGAACTTTGGGTAAACTCTCTTGTAGAAGAAGGTTATGACCTCTCAGATTATACCTGGGATGATATGTATAAGTTTTATCTTGATGAAGCAATCACTAGCGAAAAAGGTAAAGCAAAAGCAGCAGAAATGATTGCTAAGCGTTCTACTCCTTCTGGTAGAGCAAAACCAGGACAAGGTGCTTCTGTTTCTCAAATCAAGCATATTAGTCGTTCTAATAGAGAAGGACTTGGTTTAACTCCCGCTACTCGTTCTACTTCTGGTTCAAACCGTCCAAAATCATATTCTGGAATGGGTGGGACTGGAAACAAAGCAGCAAGAAGAGCAGGTTTAACTCCAACCAGAGAAAAACCAAATGCTTGGAAAGAAGAATATATGGATGAGGCACAAGCAGCAAGAGAAAATCCAGAGAAGTATGAAAGAGAGCAGGCAAAGAAATCTGCTCCTGTTCGTGGAGAAAGAACTCCTATGCCCCCAAGAGGTGATAAGCGTAGAGAGGACTTTGAGAAGTGGTATGCTAAGCAAATGGGTCGCTGATAAATAACCACGGAAGGTTGCTCTAACCCACTTGACTTTTAGTTGAGTGGGTTTTATAATATCTTGAAACGGGGTGTTCGTATAACGGTTATTACTCTGGATTTGCATTCCAGCAATAAGGATTCGATTTCCTTACACTCCATTCTAAATACCTAAAAAGGGTAATGGCAAAAAGCGTCCTTGGAACAGATCTCTACACAAAAGCGGTAACAGTCATCAACGACAATCTCTATGAATTGGGTATGTCAATTGATGATAAAAAAACTCAGGGATCGTATATCTATATTCAGTGTGATGAAGATAGAACAGAAACCAGAGAGTCTTTGGAAATGGAACTTGAAAGAATTTCTGGAATCAGGTGTAGTAGAAAATATGTAAAATCAAAATCATCATTTGATTTAACTGAAGTTGATGGTTTTGGTAGTAAAATTTATATCGCATATAAAAACGTTAGGGGTGGAATGCAAGAAACCACCCTAAACTCAACTATTACAGAATTGTTTCCTGCGATTGCTTTTGAGGCAGGTATTGATACAAATCTTTCTCCAGACATTTTTTTTAATAAACTTGTAGAAGTAAACAAACCACAATTGGGTGCTTATAAAAACAAAAGTGCATATGATGCTGGCAAACTATTTTTAGACAAAGCACAAACTTCTTCTAAGTTTGAAGAAAAGACAATAAATGCTCAAGCAATTACGAGATGGTTAATTGCTGAAAATAAAAGAAAAAAGATTAGTAAAGTTGTCTGGGGATATCGTAATAATTTGAAACCAGAAGGAGTGTCACCCAATCATAAAGGAGATATTTTTGTTGTCTATGATAATAGTGAGGGTGGCGAGATTTTAGGAATCTCTTTGAAAGCTGGTGGAGCAAAAACTGCAGAACCTCAATTTAATAGTTACGTTAGACCTATCTTTACTTCTTTTGGAATGTTGAGCGATTATGCAAAACTTGAAAAAGAATCATATGAAACTTTTTACAAAGGTATTCCTGGTATTACGCCACAGAATACCTATGGAAAGGCGGCGATGACAAAAGTTATTGGTGCTTTTGAAAAGAATAATCCTAAACAATATGAAATGTTATATGATGCACAATTGGAGTTTGTAAGACAGTATATCTGCGATATGATGAATGACAATCCCGCTAAGGCAAAAAAATGGTTACTTCACGAAGTGGCTGCAGAGCAGGAGAATGTTCCTCTTATTGTTCTAAAGGCTGCTGGTAGTGAAACTACAATTATCAATGATGAAAATATAATCAAAGATTGTGTTCAAGTATCTAAGAAGACAAATGGAATTAAAGCATATCCATCTAAAACATCAAAACAAAATTGGCACATTGATTTGACGTGTAAGTTAAAAACAACCACTCTTAATTTTTCAATAAGAACTAATAAAACTGGAATTAGTCATAAGTTGGGACAATACATTAATCTTGCAGTCAAGTTTAACGGAATATCTAAATAAAGGTATAAGATTAAACAATATGAAAAGTTTTCTCAATTTTTTATCTGAAGCAAAAGAATCGCAAGCAGCAATGCAGGCGCACAAACTTGGATATACTGGAGACGGTCACGGTAGATGGTTAGATCGTTCCGGTAAAGTTGTTGCAAGAACAGAAAAAGGAAAACTAAAGTATATTGATGGTCGCCAACCAAAAGGTTCGGAGCAACCAGCAGCAGAAAGACAACCTGCAGGTGCTGCTCCATCTACACAACCAACTCAAGCAGCACCTGCCCCTGCTCCACAACCTCAAGCAGCATCGGGACAAGCACCTGAAGAGCAACCAGCAGAAGAACTACCACCACTCACTGTTGTCTTTGGTCGCTTCAATCCGCCAACAGTAGGACACGAAAAACTTCTTAAGTCTGCGAAGAGAATCTCTGCTGGTGGAGACATTAAGATTTATCCTTCAAGATCTCAAGATCCAAAGAAGAATCCTTTAGATCCTAATACTAAAGTTTCTTATATGAAAAAAATGTTCCCTGAATTTGAGGAGAACATTATTAACGATGAAGAAATGAAAACCATTTTTAACGTCTTAGTGACTGCAAATGAGGATGGTTATAATAATGTAAACATTGTTGTTGGATCTGATCGTCAAGCAGAGTTTGAGAACCTGGCACAAAAGTATAATGGAGACCTTTATAACTTTGATTTAATTCGTGTAGTGTCTGCTGGTGTTCGTGATGCTGATGCTGAAGGTGTGGAGGGAATGTCTGCATCTAAAATGAGAAAAGCAGTTCTTGATGATGATTTCAAATCATTCCGTAGAGGAACTCCAAAAACTCTTGATGATGGAGAAACTCAGGCACTCTTTAATGCTGTTCGTCAAGGAATGGGTGTAAAGAAATCAAAAGTTAAAAAGGAAAGTTTTGCACTATGGGAGATTGCTCCAAAGTGTGATATGAGAAACTTGCGTGAGAATTATATAAAGGGGAGAATCTTTAGAATCGGTGATAGGGTAGAAAACTTAAACACTGGATTGATTGGTGAAGTAATGCGTAGAGGAACTAATCACCTTATTTGTGTAACTGAAGAGGGTTATATGTTTAAGTCTTGGATTAAAGATGTGATGGAATATACCGAAGTTAAAATGGATTCTCCGATGAGAGATAGAACTCACCCAAATACTCTTGTTGGGACATTGGGCGCATTCAAGCATTATGCATCAAAAACTCCAGGTGCAGTGGGGACCAATAACCAATACCTTCAGAAAGGCGCTAAGGCATACGGACTCAATTTCATAAATAAGTATAAGGCAAAGAAACTAAGTACTTATTAAGATGTCAACTAATCCTCTGAATGATATTTCCAGAGTGTATCTGGAGCAAGTCGCTGCTGTTGAAGAAGGTGTAAGACCCACTCCAGTAGAAAAACCACTTGATAAAGCAGCGTTCAAAAAGCGCAGAAGAAGTCTTGCTGGAAAAGAGAAAAGAGCAGAAGCTAGAGGTAGAGGACACGAAGGTAAAGAATGGTATAACAGTGGTAATACCTATTCTCCCGATGAAGCAAAGAGAATGCGTTCAAAACTGGATGATGCAGAAAGACGTACAAGACATCGTAGTGCTGTAGATCCTGATAACGAGGATGATAATAACTACTCTGCAGACAAGACGAAGAATCCTAAGAAACTCCGTAAGCAAAAAGCAATGGGAGAACTTGGTGAGCAGAATGTTCAAGAGTTGTTCGTCACTAGATTATCCCCTGAAGAAAGAGAAAAGAAAAAGAGAGAAAAGAAAATTGCAACATTGATTACTTTAATGAAACACGCAAAAGATCCTTCTGCCGATGTTGCTAAAACTAAAAAAGAAGAATTTGATATTGATGAATCAGCAGTTCCTGGAAAACCTGCTGAAAGACTTGGTGCAGTGACTGCTATTCCAAAAGCAGAGCAAGATGCCGCAAGAGAAAGACTGCTCGCAAAAGCAAAAGCAATGAGAGAAAAGAAAAAGATTGAAGAAGAAAAGAAAGCAAAGCGTTGGTGGGATGATGATGGCGATGGTAAGGGGTGGGAAGAAGGTGAAGTTTCTGGTAAGTTTAAGAGAAAGAAAGTAAAGGAAGCACTAGATCCTGTTGGTAAAGAGGATGATGACATTGATAATGACGGTGATGTTGATAAGTCTGATTCATACTTAAAGAATCGTAGAAAGGCAATCGGCAAAGCAATCGGAGTTAAGAAAGAAGGATTCTCAAACTGGAGAGAAGACTTAATTGAAATCAAAGACATTGCAAAGAAAGATGATACTGATAAAAAGATCAGTGAAAAAAATGTAAACAACAAGGTAGTAATCAATCCATCAATCACTGAGGCAGTAGAAAATCTTGGTGGAACTCTTCTTGAAATGGTTGAGATTGATGAAGTTGATTATATTGTAGAGAGTGTTTATGATGAACTTCTTGAAGAGGGATATGAAGAGGATGATATTGAAGAAGCACTTGAATATGCACTGACTGAAGCAAAAGTAACATTCGGGCACGACACTAAAAAACCAGAATCTGGTGCAAGTCGTTTAGTTAAAGCAGTTGGAAGACTCGCAAGGCAAAAACTTGCTGGCGCTAAAAAGTCCGCAAAAGCAGCAGTTGCAAAGGGAGCAAGAAAGGTTGCTAAAGGTGCATTAGGTGTTGCTCGCAAGATAGAAGGTGGTGATAGCAAACCAAGTGCCGCTCATACGAAAACTAGAACTGCATCTACCTATCGTGGTGCTGGTGCGGGAACTAAAGAAAGAGTAAGTAGTGGTTCTTATACACCATCTACACCAAAGAAAACGGAAAAACCCGAAGATCCTTGGGCAGGTAGTGCAACCACTCCACCAAAGGCAAAGAAAAAGAAAGCAGCGGCACCAAAAGCAAAAGCACCTGCTGCTACTCCAAAGAGAAAGAGAAAGTCCAAGTTAGATGATCTTCTTGCTGATATTAGAAGTGAGCAAGTTCAAATTGACGAAAAGACTCTGACTTCTGCCGAGACAAAGGAAAGAGAAAGAATCGTAAAGTCAATGAAGGATAAAGCAGCAGACTTTGAGAAGAGATATCCTGGTCGTGGTAAAGAAGTAATGTATGCTACTGCCACTAAGATGGCAAAGAAAATTGCTGAGCAGGCAATGGAACTTCAACCAAAGTCACAAGCACCAGTAAAAGAAAAACCACTTGATACTACCACTGAAAGGCAAAAATATTCAAATCTGAAAATGACGCAGCAAAAGCAGCAGCAACTTCAGAGACAGAAACTTAACCTTCAGAAACAGGGAAAGCTTCCTTTAGAGGCTGACTGATCTAAATAATGGTGGATCCCTTTTATAGGAGGATATTATGGCAGCATTAGTCGCAGTAGTAAAACCACTTGTTGTTTCAATTGCAACTCATCCAGCAGTGAAAAATCTTGTTGTTGAACTTCTTGAAAAATATGTAAGGACGACCGATAATACTGTTGATGATGTAGTTGTTGCTTTGGTTAAAGAAAAACTCTTTACCCCACAAGCATGATTACTTGCTTTTTAACTAACTGGGGAGTAACCATTGTTCTTGGTCTATTACTAACTGCCTCTGAGTGGTTATCTAAAACACAAAGATTTGAGGAGAATGGGTTACTTGATTTAATAACTAACTTTTTGAAAGTTATTCTACACAAAGGAGATCAAAAGTAAAGGTCTCCTTTTTTTATAAATATTATTAGCAAATAATTTTTACGGAAGAAAGACATGGCACTTTGGGGAAATAACGATGCTGTAGGTGCTGCTGGAACAGTATCCCTAAACTATTCAACTTTGGTTGTTACCGGAACTGGAACAACTTTTGGAAATGTTGGTGCTGCAGCAACTGGTGATGTGATTAGATTTGGAAACCGTGCAGGTACTTATTTTGGAGATGCTGTAATCGTCGGTATCGCAAGCACCACTCAACTCTCAATTGCATCAACTACTGGACTCAGCGGCGCTTCAATTGCTGGCACAACATTTACCGTAAGCCAACTTCCCAAATATACTGTTCTTGATTCTAAGTACAGCCAAGCTTCTTGGGGAACTGATGATTCCTATGTTTATGGTGTTGCCGAAGGTGGTATGACGGCAGCTAATGGAACTTCATATGCATTAACTCATGAAGGTTGGGTTGGAGTTACCACATACAATGACTCTACTGGAACTTTAAGAGTTAAGCATGAGGTTCTTGTTGCTATGTCAGGTATTACTACAGGAAATGCTCCTGCTTATCCACCTGCTTGATAATATATGATTTTTAATGAGTTGAATGAGGATAACTTCCTCATCTTCGCTATTAAACATTATGAAAATCCTCAGGCTGTTACTAGAGAGGATTTTGATAAGGACTTAAATCATTTTAAGTATATTAAAAGATTATTGAAACGATATAAGAATACTGGGCAACTTAAAACCCATCTTCTTCTTAATCATTTTATCATTCTTTATAATATTTTTGGTGAAGCAACAACGCCTATGTTATTTTTTAAAATTGAAAAGGAGTTGTGGTCCTCTATGAAATCTTTCATCATTTTCTTAGGAAAACTTCCCGAGTATCCGAAGTCTAGTATTCATGATATACAGGTTGATTTAAATTGCCTATCCCAACTTTATAAAATCTACAATGGATCAGAAGAAACTTGATTGGATTATTTCAATAGTCAGAGAAGAAATGATGTCTGCTGGTACTGGTGGATTCACCAGTTCTTCTGATCCAAAAGGTCCTGTTGCTGGATTTGATCCTGTTATGGGGTTAACAAGAAGAAAAAAATATGCATCTTTAGGTGTAGGATCCCGCAAACGCTGGATGAAGAAAAAATCAACCTCATAAGAACCATGTTCGGTCAAGACTCCAAAATTAAAGTTGCAGTTCTTGAAGAAAGAGTAAAAATTCATGAAGAAATGGTTGAGCGTGTAGATGCTGCTATTCAAACTTTAAGTGAAACGAATCAAAATATTTGCAAGATGCTTGCTGTTCATGATGAAAGATTGGGGCAGTGTACTAGAGAAGATATAAGTATCATTGAAAAAATTGGAAAAATGGAAGTAAAGTTGGAAGATGTATCCAGAATCAAATGGATGACGGTAGGATGTGGTGTTGTTCTTACAATCTTAACTGCAGCATTTTCAACTCTTGCATCTGGTTGGTGGACACCATCGGAACTACAGGTTCAAACTGAGGGTCATACGCATCAGCAAACAGTCGCTCCTGATACTAAATAATTTTGCGTTGGCACTTGTTGCCATGAAAACTAAAAAGAAACCGTCCATTTACTCTCTACAAAAAATAACAAACTCTGTTATAAAATGGACGGCAATTATAACATACCTTTGCCTTGACAAGGAAGTGTAGTCTGATAGAATAGATACACCTTGAGTATTTGATTATGGATTATGTTGATGTTAAATACATCAATTTGATATCTGCAAGATTTCAAAAGTTTAAGAAGGTAAAAAACAACCTTTATAATCTTAGGTGTCCTATTTGTGGTGATTCTCAAAAAAACAAAAATAAAGCAAGGGGATATCTATATCAAGTAAAAAATAACACCAACTTTAAATGCCATAACTGTGGTATTAATATATCATTTAATAATTTTTTGAAGCAGATTGATTCTGCGATTCATAAGCAATATACTTTTGAAAAGTTTAAGGAAGGACATTCGGGAAAAAACTTTACTACTCCAGAACCAGTTTTTCATTTTGAAGCACCAAAGTTCAGACCAAAGATAAATCTACCAAAAGCGTCTGGGAATGAAGATGCAAAAAAATATCTTGAAGATAGAAAGTTAAACCCGGATAAATTTTATTACACAGATAAATTCAAATCATGGGCAAACTCTTTTAAAGAGGTGTTCGATGATATAACTAAAGATGAACCTAGGATTATTATTCCTTTGTTCTATCAAAATATTCTTGTTGGATTTCAAGGTAGAGCACTTGGTCTTAACAAGATTAAATACATTACTATAATGCTTGACGATGACGCACCAAAAATCTACGGTCTCGATGAGATTGAAAAAGACAAAACTGTATACGTCACAGAAGGTCCATTCGATTCCACTTTCATTCCAAACGCGATTGCTCTTTGTGGAGCTGACGGTGATCTTGGTAAGTGGGGTATTTGCGATCCTACTTGGATATACGATAACGAACCACGCAATAGAGAAATCCTATCAAGAATTTCCCGTGTTATCGAAATGGGACAAAAAGTTGTCATCTGGCCTTCAACAATAAAAGAGAAGGACATCAATGATATGATATTGTCTGGACTGAATGTTCAGTCTGTGATAGAATCTAATACTTATTCTGGACTAGAAGCAAAACTTAAATTTACTACCTGGAAAAAAATATGAGCAACGGCACCAAAGTTAAAAAGCGTGATGGTCGAATTGAGTCTCTTGACCTAGACAAGATGCATCTGATGGTTGAAGAGGCATGTAGAGGTCTTGCAGGCGTCTCTGCAAGTCAAGTTGAGATGACTTCTGGTATTCAATTTTATGATGGAATTACGACAGCAGAGATTCAAGAGATTTTGATTCGATCTGCTTCGGATTTGATTGATCTAGACCACCCAAACTATCAATACGTTGCTGCAAGGCTACTTCTGTTTTCTGTCCGTAAACAACTATACGGAAAGATGAAAGAACTTCCTAGTTTGGAACAGCATATTTACAACTGCGTTAATGCGGAAGTCTATGATAATGATATTTTTAACAAATATTCAAAAGAAGAGATTGGTAAAGCCGATTCGTATATTGATCATGACCGTGACTATTTGTTCACTTATGCGGGTTTACGTCAGGTCGTTGACAAGTACCTTGTGCAAGACCGGAGTGGCGGCGGAGTATATGAAACTCCCCAGTTTATGTACATGATGATTGCTCTGACTATTTTTGCAGAGTATCCAAAAGAAACAAGAATGTCATATGTCAAGAGGTATTATGACGCAATCTCAAAGCACAAAATCAACATCCCAACTCCCATCATGGCAGGAGTGCGAACACCACTTAGACAATTTGCTAGTTGTGTTCTTGTTGATGTTGATGACACCCTCGATTCTATCTTTAGCAGTGATATGGCTATTGGTAGATATGTTGCACAGA
>Ga0208783_10000612_pt1 | contig 21793 bp, 16 predicted proteins | sample DEB19_08_DNA_2_FD_184529 | JGI IMG/M metagenome (GOLD analysis project Ga0208783, IMG submission 184529) | Aqueous microbial communities from the Delaware River and Bay under freshwater to marine salinity gradient to study organic matter... | ecosystem: Environmental > Aquatic > Marine >...
CGGCTGCCCGCCCGTGGGACAGGCGCTTTCCTGCGCGCGGAATCGGCTTGTTTTACAGGGGTTTCTACGCGTCGCGCACGCCGACCATGGCGATGCCGAGGCGGTCCGCCGCTGCGAGCACGGCGGGACGGTCGACGAGGATCACGCGCCCGACGCCGATCGCGATGCAGCCGCCGCCCGCCGCGTGCATCTTCTCGATGGTCGAGACGCCGATCGTGGGCACATCGGCGCGCATGTCGTGGCCGGGACGCGCGGTCTTGAGCAGCGTCCAGCCCTTCCTGCGGCAGAGCTCGCCTGCGCGCCCGATCATGCTGTCGGTGCCTTCGACGGCCTCGACGGCGATCACATCCTTCTCGCGCACGGCGATCGACTGTCCGATGTCGAGCGAGCCGACCTGTTTCAGCAGGGGCCAGCCGAAGGCGATGTCCGATTCCTGCTCCGCGGTCGGGGCGCGGCGCGTCATCACGCCCTCGCTCGCCATGTGATCGGGGATGAATGTCGTCGAGTCGATCAAGACGAGACCCTCCTTCGCGAGGTCTTCTGCAAGCGCCGTGAGCAGCGTCGCCGAGCGGCGGTCGTGGCGGAGCTTTCGATACCAGAGGTTGAATGCGCGCCAGTCGGGCAGTTGCCGAAAGATGCGCAGCGGATCATGCATGCGCGCCTTGGAGACGCGCCCGACCATGACCGCCTCGCGCACGCCGAACCGTCGCGCGAGACGCAGCCACTTGCCGAGCTGCACGACTCCCGCCTCGGCGAAATCATCGCAAAGCGCGGGCAATTCAGGCACAAACTGATCGGCGAGCCCGATGCAGCACACGCGGCGGCCGGCGGCGCGCATCCCGCGCGCGACGATCACGGGCAGCGCGCCCTGGCCGGCGATCAGCCCGATGGGCGGCGCGTCGCTCATGCGTGGTTCGTCTTCGGTCCCATGGGCAGGAACCGCTCCGGGTCGGCGAACACGGGTTCCTTCACGGAGTGCTCGAGCCAGTCGACGAGCGCCGGGAGATCGGTGCCGAAGTGCAGCACCTCACGGACAGCCTCGCGGGCGAAGCGTTCGTGGATCGCGTGGTCGATGAGCGCCTTGAGCGGCCGGTAGTAGCCGTGGTCGTCGAGCACTGCGATCGGCTTCGCGTGGTCGCCGATCTGCCGCCCGACGAGCGTCTCGAAGAACTCCTCGAAGGTGCCCATGCCGCCTGGCAGCACGAGGAAGCCATCGGCGCGCTCGACCAGGATCCGCTTGCGCTCGCGCATGGTCTCGACCACCACGAGCTCGTCGCAACCAAGCCAGCCCTGCTCGAGGTCGAGGAACTTGCGCGTGATGATGCCCTCGACTCGCCCGCCCGCCTCCTTGCAGGCGCGCGCGGCCTCGCCCATGAGGCCGAGTCCGCCGCCGCCGTAGACGAGGGTGATGCCGCGCTTGGCGAGCAACCGTCCGGCTTCTCGCGCCGCCACCGTGAAGTGGGGGTCGAGGCTGCGCGAGCTCGAGCAATAGAGGGTGACGGATCGGAGGGCGGTCATCGCGTGTACCTTACCGACAGATGGTTGGGATCGTCCTCGGCCTCCTCCTCGCGGGCTTCGCGATCGCGGCACCGCTCACGGGTCTCCTCGTGCGCGTGGGCGCGCGCATCGGGGCGCTTGACTCCGCTGGCGCGAAGGGGCACCTGAAGGAACTTCGTCCGGTGCCGAACATCGGCGGTGTCGGGATCTTCTGGGCATCGATGGGGCCGATCCTCGCGGCGCTCGCGGTGCTCTGGCTGATGCCCGGCACAGCGGGCGAGTGGCTGCCCTCGGTGGCTCCCCACATCGAGCACGCGCGCGCGACCATGCAGAACTGGATCGTGATCGCGGTGGGCGCGCTCGTCCTGCATCTCGTCGGGCTCTGGGATGACCGCCGCGCGCTCTCGGCGTGGCCGAAGCTCTTCCTGCAGATCGGCGTCGCCCTCGCGACGACGCTGCTGTCCGATGTGCGCCTGCTCGCACCGCAGCTCGTGGGTGGCGGTGAAGTCCTGGGCATCCTCTGCACGGTGGCGTGGATCATCGTCGTCGTCAACGCGGTCAACTTCATCGACAACATGGACGGGCTCGCGGGCGGCATCGCGTTCATCGCGGCGCTCTGCTTCATGGTGGCGACGATCCTGAATGGGCAGTGGTTCATCGCCATGGCGCTCGCGCTGCTCGCCGGCTCGCTCGCTGGCTTCCTGGTTTGGAATCTCGCCCCCGCGCGCATCTTCATGGGCGACGGAGGATCGCTCTATGTCGGGTACATGCTCGCGTGCCTGACCGCGCGAACGACCTTCATCGAGTCTGCGAATCCGGACTACGCGCTCGGAACCGCCTGGTACGGCGTGCTCATGCCGCTCCTTGTGCTGGCGATCCCGCTGTACGACGGCGCGTATGTGACGATCTGGCGCATTCGCCACGGGAAGAGCCCGTTCGTCGGCGGGCACGAGCACATCTCGCACCGACTCGTGCAGCTCGGGCTGTCGAAGCGCCGCGCGGTGCTCGTGATCTGGCTGCTCACGGCGGTCACTGCGACCAGCGGCATCGGCCTCGGGCTCATGAGGCCGTGGCAGGCGGCGATCGTGGGCGTGCAGCTCGCCGCGATCCTCCTGGTGATGCTCGTCCTCGAGACCAGCGTCTCGCGCGACGGGAGCCGGCGGTGAGCGCGCGTGCGCTGCGGACTGCGGGGCTTGCGGGAATCCTGGGCGTCGCAGCCATTCGGGCGCTCGTCCTGATCGAACCGAGCGTGTGGTTCGCCGATGTCGACCCGTCGGCCGACGCCATGCCGCTTCTCGCGCTCGGCGCGGCGGGTTCCCATGTCCTCGACCTCGTGCTCGTCGTCGCCAGCGCGATCGCCCTCGCGGGCGAATGGCGCGATTCCCGCGGGATTCATGGGTGGATGCTGCTGTTCGCGCTGATTCCCGCACCCGTCGTCCTGCTCCATGGCGCGCTACTCGGAGCAGGCAACGCGTTCCGCGGCGATACCTGGCTCGCGGCGATGTGCGCCTTCGCCGCGCTGGCCCATCTCGTGCGCGAGCGATCCATGCGCGTACTCGCGCTCTCGGTGCTTGCGGCGCTCACGGTCATGCTCGCCACGCGCGGCGCCGTGCAGGTTCTCATCGAGCATCCCGCGACCGTCGCCCTCTACAACGAGACACGCGCCGCATTCCTTGCCGACCGCGGCTGGCTGCCCGACTCGAGCGCTGCGCTCACCTATGAACGGCGACTCATGCAGCCCGAGGCCTCGGGATGGTTCGGGCTCTCGAATCCGTTCTCGACCATGATGGGCGTGGGAGCGCTGATGCTCGCGGGCATGGCCATCCTCGCGCGGCGCGCGCAGCAATCGGGAAACACGCTGGTTCTCGCGCTCGCCGCAGCGGCGTGCGCAGCGCTCCTCCTCGTGAACGGCGGAAAGGGCGCGATCGCAGCGACGCTGCTCGGAGCAGCCGTGCTGGTCGCGCTGATCCGCTCGGACAGGTCGATCGGCGGCGCGTGGTTGTTCGCGCTCTGCGGCCTCGCCCTCGTCGCGGTGGTCGCGCGTGGGCTGCTCGGAACGGCGATTTCCGAGAAGAGCCTGCTGTTCCGCTCGTACTACCTCGACGCCGCGGCGACGCTTCTTCGTGACGGCGACTTCAGGCTGATCGGAACGGGCCCCGATCAGCTCCAGCAGTACTTCGCAGCAGCGAAGCCACCGCAGTGCCCCGAGGACGTGAAGAGCCTGCACTCGGTCTTTGCCGACTGGGTCGTCACGCTGGGAGTGAGCGGAATCGCGTGGATCGCTGCGTTGATGGCTGGATTCGGCGGCAGGATGGCAGCCGACGACGGACCGGAATGCGACGCTCGCCTTCCGCGCGCCGCCATGTGGATCGCGCTCGCGGCGGGCTCGGTCGCCACGGCCGTGCAGGCGTCGGTCGAGTCGCCCACAGTCGATGCGTTCTGGATCGTCACGCGCGCGATCGGACTCCTCGCATTCGTCGCCGTGTCGGCCATCGCTGCCCACGCGTGCTCCGCACTCTCTGCGCGAATGCTCGCGGTGCTCGCCTTCGGGACCGCGGTCGTCGTCCTCGTCCACGCCCAGATCGAAACGGTCGCGTGGATGCCTGGATCATGTGTGCTCGCGCTCGCGTTCGTCGCGACCGGATCGACGCTCGCACCGGGCGTGCCTGCGCGGGCGAAGCTGTCCGCCGGCGCCGCACTGCTCGCGGTCCCGCTGATGGTGGTCGCCACGGTCGGCATCGCCACCGGCGCCATCGCCGCGCGCAGCCGCGAGGCGACCATCGCGCAGGCCGCCGCGCTGCTCACTCCGCTGGCGGCCGAGCGAAGCGGCGAATCGGCGCGCACGCCGGAGTTCCGACTGCGGGAGATCGAGGCTCGGAGCGGGGCGGCGCAGCTCCTCCAGCAGCTCTGGAACTACGAGGCCAAGGAAGACGCTGTCCGCCAGTGGCTCGCGATCGCTGCGATCTCGCCCGCACGCGCCGACGAGGCGCTTGAGGCAGCCTGGAAGGTCGCGAACGACCGCGCGGTCATGATCGGTCCGCGGAGCGCGTTGCTTCGCGCCGATGTCGCGCTCGCAAGGCTTCGCCTTGGAAAGCCCGAGTGGATCGCGACCGAGGAAGCAGTCGGGGTCGTGGCAGCCGCCGCGCAATCGCAGGCCTCGAACCCGCGGCGCTGGATCGACTGCGGCTTGGCGCTCGAGATCTACTGGCAGCGATTCCCAGGAGACGAGGCCGTGAAGGCGACCTTCGGGAAGGGCAGCCCGCTGGAGGTGCGTGCTGCGTACGAGAAGGCGCTGCTCGCGAACGAGCGGCTCGCGCTCGATCCGCTCGCCCAGCTCTCCGACAGCGAGATCGCCTTCGTGCGCGCCGCGATCGAGCGGACGACGCCGAGGAACTAGACGCGTAGCGTCGAGCGCGCGAAACCGCGCGTCATCACGATGCCGCGTGCTGGCGGGAACCTCGCGGCGCCCTCGGCGCGCAGTGGGATGGCAGGTCCGTTCGCATAGGCGTCAAACGCCGCGCGCGATTCGAAGTGGTAGCGCGTCTCCACATCGCCGATCGCGCCGTGCTCTGCCTCGAACTCCACGATCTCCGCGTCGAGCGCACCCGCCTTCACGACATCGGCGAGGTGTCCGCCGCGCAGCCAGGCGAGGAAATCCGCTCGGACTTCGGCGTTGGTGAAGGTCGACCGCACCGAGTAGAGGAAGGTCTCAGCCACCGCTCGCACCTTTCCTGCGCGCTTCCTCGATGGCGGCGAGCACCTGCGCGGGCGTGTACTCGGTCGCGTTCATGACCAGGGATCCGTCGCGCCCGTACACGAGCAGCAGCGGGATGGTCACGCGGTTCGACGCCTTGAGCAGTGCGTTTCCATCGGTGTTGTTGCCGGTCAGGTCGACCTTGATTGCCTCGACATCGTCTGCGTTCAGCTCCTTCGAGACCGCGGGAGTGTTCAGCACGAGCGCCTCGAGCGTCTTGCAATTGGCGCACCATTCCGCGGTGAAGTCGACGACCACGACCTTGCCGGCCTTCTGCGCGGCCGCGAGCCGATCGGGCGTGTAGTAGGTCCAGTCGACGGGTCCCTTCGCCGTCTGCGAAAGGCCGATGAGCACGCTGATCGCCAGGATCGCGACGCCAAGACCGCCGAACACGGCGCGGTTGCCGCCTTTGCTCGTGAGCTTGATCGTCCGCCACGCGAGCCACGCGCCCGCCGCGGTTCCGAGCGCCGACACGACCCACCAGTAGAGATGGCTCGGAGGCTCGGGCGGCGTGACGAGCAGTCCGGATACGCCCGCGCCCACGAAGTAGGCGGCGGCGGCGAGAAGCAGCAGTCCCATCACCTGCTTGATGAGATCGCTCGCGGGGCCCGAGCGCGGCATCTTGTCGAGCCATTCGGGCTTCGCGGAGAGCACGAGGTAGGGGAGCGCCATGCCCGTGCCGACCGATGCGAACACGGTGAGGATCGTCGCAGGGCCCTGCGTGGTGGCCCACGCGACGGCCGTGCCCATGAGCGGCGCCGTGCACGGCGTCGACAGCACGGCGGTCATGATGCCGAAGAGGAACGATCCCGAGTAGGAATCGTGCTTCGCCTCGACCATGTAGATCCAGTCGGGCAGCTTCAGCGAGAAGAAGCCCGCCATGCCGATCGCCATGACCGCGATGATCACGCCGACGGCGATGGTGAACTCAGGCTTCTGGAAGAGCTGGTTCGTGGTCTCGAAGCCCTTGATCGTGGCGATCGCGACGCCGAGCGCCATCCAGAAGGCGACGACGCCAAGCGACATCACGAAGCCGAGCATGAAGCACTTCGTGCGGCTTCCTTGCGCGGCCTGCGAGAGCCCGATGATCTTCAGCGGGATGACGGGCAGCACGCATGGCGTGAAGTTCAGCAGGAGTCCGCCCGCGGCGGCGATCGCGAGGAGGAGGAGGAACCCCGCGCCGCTCGGATCGATCGAGAACTTCCACGAGAACAGGTTGAACTCAAGCAGCTCGCTCGGCTTCTCGCCCGAGCGGATGCGCGCGTACACCGATGGATCGAAGTCCTTGAACGCTTCCGATGGCGCTGCCGCTGCGGCGTCCGCCACCACCTCGATCCTCGCCTCCAGCTCGACCGTCGCGGGTCCGCTGCACTGCGAGTCGTTGCACGCCTGGAAGGTGACCGAGATCGGGATCACGATCGGCCCTGGCTTCGCGTCCCTCGAGACCGACATCGGGATGTACACCCGCTGGAGTCCCTCGTAGACCGCGTAGTTCCGCTTGCCCTCGCCAAGATCCGACTCGACGCCGTGCGCGGCGGGCCACTGCATGAAGCCCTCGCCGAACGAGACGATTTCGATCGGCTTCGATTTGCCCTTGTCGTCGGGGTTCACGGCGATCACGGTGCGGATCGCGCCGTCGAACTCCGCCATACCCTCAGGCACCGGACCATCGCAGGTCCAGATGTGGTAGCCCGGCCAGATCTTGAAGGTCACCGCCATCGGGCAGTCGGCGCCGGGAAGGACCTTGGCCGAGAGTGCATCGACCGAGACCTCGACCTGGTCCTGCGAGTTGCCGAACACGCTTGGCGGCTCCGCCCTCGTAGGCTTCCCGAAGGCGGGCAAGCCTGGGAGCTTCGGCGGACTCTGCGGAAGTGGCGCCGCTACGGCAAGTGCGGCGAAGACCAACATCGAAAGGGGAAAGACCGCGAGGCGGTCGAGGCTTCTCATGGCGGGCATCGTACGGGCGCGAGTCGCGCGAGTTGCCCCGCGCGCCGAGGCCGAGACGGCGCGCCTTCAGACCGGGGACGCGCGTCCCGAAACCTTGCAGCGTCGGGGCGGCGGGAACCGATGACCGAGTCGACGAGACGCTGCCGCAGCGCATGCGGACGCACGGCGGAGCCGGGCGCGAACGAGGCCGAGGCAGGACACGCTTCATGGGCACCGAGGTACTCAATCAATCCGACATCGACGCGCTGCTGAACGCGGCGAGCGATCCCGCGCCCGCGCCGGCCGCCGCACCCCCCACGCAGATCTTCTCCCGCTCGCGGCGCGACCGCGACAAGGTCGAGATCGAGCCCTACGACTTCAAGCGGCCAGAGCGCATCTCGAAGGACCAGATGCGCGCGTTGCAGATGCTCCATGAGACCTTCGCGCGCAACTTCGGCGCCGCATTGTCGGGACATCTCCGCACCATCGTCGAGGTTTCGGTGCGCGAGGCCACGCAGAAGACCTACTCGGAATTCGTCGCAGAAAGCGAGAATCCCACCAGCTTCAACTTGGTGCGATGTCCGCCGCTCGAGGGCCAAATCTGCCTTGAGATCTCGCCGCTCGTCATCTTCCCGATCATCGACCGGTTGCTCGGCGGCTCGAACAAGGACCTCTTCCTGCCGCGCCGCCCGATGACGCTCATCGAGAAGCGGCTGATCCAGCGCATCCTGCAGAGGGCGATGACCGCGCTTACCGAAGCGTGGCAGGGGATCCGCAAGATTGAGTTTGCGCTCGGCGAGATGGAGTCGAACGCACAACTTGTGCAGATCGTGCCTCCGAACGAGGTTGTCGTGGTCGTCGACTTCGAGGTCAAGCTTATGAACCGCGGGGGGCGGATGCGCCTCTGCATCCCGTACAACTCGATCGAGCCCCTCGTCGAGGATCTCTCGGCGCAAAGCTGGTTCGTCTCTGGAAAGGGTGCGAGCGAGTCAGGCGCCTCGGAGCGGATCGCGACGAGCCTTTCGGGGGCGCGGGTGGAACTCGAGGCGACCCTCGCGACGACCACCATCTCGGTGTCGGAGCTCCGGAGCCTCGAGATCGGCGACCTGATCGTCACGCAACGCCCTGCCGCGAGTTCCGTCGTGCTGGGAGTGGAAGGGCGACCCAAGTTCCTCGCTCAACTCGGTCAGTTGCGGGGAAACAGGGCCCTTCGGGTGGTCCGGTCGGTGGGATCAACCGAGCGGATCGATCTGGATGGCGCTCGCTCCTGAGAGCAAGATCGATCTGTAAGTTTATGCGCTAAATGAACTTACATTTTCCCGCGTCGCCGCGGATTGTGCCGTCCCCATCGCGTGTGATTGACCCGAAGCGGGAGTTTCGATATCCTCCAAGGCTCGGCGGCTGCGTTCGTTGCATCCGTCGCGTTCGTTTCCCGGTCTGCGACCGAGCGGTTTGTCCAATGCTTCCGATCCCAGGTGTTTCACACCCCCGTGATCCGTCAAGCTGCAGGACCGTTCGGGTCGGATTCGTGCGATGAGGTCCTGTAGGGCTCATCCTCGTGCCGACTCGGGCGTGGTGCAGGGCTTCGCGGTTGTCCGCGTGGGCTGCGGTGTTTCCGCAGTCCGTGCGTCCGATTCGTGCTGTGCCTGCACCTTCCGTCGGAGAATGAGCTGGAGGCGCCTCTGATCCGCTGGGCGTGAGCCTTTGGATCGCCCATGAGGCGCACCAGTTCCCCTCGCCGGCCGGCCACGGAATGACTCCCGTGGTCGTTTTGTTTCACACCCCGCGTATCCGGACGCGGGCACATCCAAACGCCGCGGCTTTCGCGGCGACAACCCAGCCGAACAACTCAACCGACAGAGGCCTCTCCATGAATTCCGAAACGCTCCGCATCCTCGACTCCATCGCCCGCGACCGCAATGTCGACCGGGAGCATCTCATCCGCGACCTCGAGATGGCGATGATCAGCGCTGCGCGCAAGCATTTCGATTCGCTCGACACCGAGGAGTTCGGCTGCGAGATGGACCGCCTCAGCGGCAAGATCTCGATCTGGCGCAATCTGTTCGACGACGAGGGCAATCCCTCGGGCCGCGAGGACATCCCGATCGAGCGCCTCGGCCGCATCCCCGCGCAGACCGCGAAGCAGGTCATGATCCAGAAGTTCCGCGAGGACGAGCGCAACTCGCTCATGGAGGAGTTCGCGAAGCGCCAGGGCGAGATCGTCACCGGCACCGTCGTCCGCCTCGAGGGCCCCGCCCTCATCGTGCAGGTCGACCGCGCCGAGGCGTTCATGCCGAAGTCCGAGCAGATTCCCGGCGAGTCGTTCAAGCCCGGCGACCGGATCCGCTGCCTCGTGCTCGATGTGCGCGACGCCGGCCCGCAGGTCAAGATCATCCTCTCCCGCGGAAATCCCGACTTCATCCGCCGCCTCTTCGAGGCCGAGGTCCCCGAGGTTGCCGAGCGCGTGATCGAGATCAAGGCGCTTGCCCGCGAGCCGGGCCAGCGCTGCAAGGTCGCCGTCGCGAGCGTCGACTCGAAGGTCGACGCCAAGGGCGCATGCATCGGTGTGCGTGGCGCGCGCATCCGCAACATCGTCGACGAGGTCAACGGCGAGAAGATCGACATCGTGCTCTGGAACGAGTCGAGCCAGGTGCTCATCTCGAACGCGGTCCGCCCGGCCGCGGTCGACGAGGTCAGCCTGTGCTTCGAGCTCGGACGCGCGACGATCATCGTGCGCGAGGACCAGCTTTCGCTCGCCATCGGCAAGCGCGGACAGAATGTGCGCCTCGCGGCGCGCCTGACCGGCTGGGACATCGACATCCTCACCCCGACCGAGTTCGCGAAGGGTCTCGAGATCCTCGGCGACACGCTGCGCCCGATCGAGGGCGTGACCGACGAGATGCTCGACAAGATCGGCGCGCTCGGCATGATCAGCGTGTTCGATGTCGAGGAGATCGGCATGCAGATCCTCGTGGAGGAGCTCGGCGTGACCGACGAGATCGCAGAGACCATGGTCGTCGCGTGCTCGAACCGGGCGCGCGAGGTCGAGGTCGAGCGCGAGCGCGAGGCGGCTGAGGCCGCGGCGCGCGCGGCGGAGGAGGCTGCGGCCACCGACGCGATCCTCGGCGGCGGCGAACCCGCGCCGGCGGGCGTGCCCGATGCCGATGCGGAGAGCGCCGCGGACTCGATCCTCGGTCTTGGTGGAGATTACGGCCGTTCAGCTCGTGCGGACGGTTGAGTTGTCGGAGCGGTGGAGGAGATTGCTGCCGCAGCGAAGTTCGATTGCGGAGCGTGAGTGCATCAGGAGGAACGCTTGTCGAAGAAGCCAGCCGCGCTGAAGGTTCACCAGCTTGCCAAGGAACTTGGAGTCACCTCCAAGGACATCGTCGCAAGGTGCCAGTCCGAGGACATCCCTGGCATCAAGGACCATCTCTCGCCCGTGTCCGTCGGCCTCGCGCTGACGGTGCGCGAGTGGTTCGCTGGAGCAGCGCAGGCGAAGGCTGAGGAGGCTGCGACCGCGACCTCGACCCTCGAACCGCCTCGATCCGCGGCACCGTCTCCCGCCAAGCCAAAGACCGGAAGGTCCAAGAAGGACGAGCCGGCCAAGGACGAGCCGGCCAAGGACGAGCCGGCCTCGGAAAAGCCTGCCGATGATGGGGACGCGGCTCCTGTCCGCGCCGTCGCGAAGCGCGCGACCAAAAAGGTCGCGCCCGCGGCAGAGCCAGGCGCGGAGGTTGCGCCCACGAAGGTCGTGAGGAAGCCAGCTGCCAAGAAGGCCGAGTCGGCGGCGGTCGGAGCCGCTCCCGATTCCGAGTTGGTCGCCAAGGTCGCGGTGGAGACCGCGGCTGCAGTTCCGCCAGCGCCAGTCGCGAAGGCCGCCAGTCCGGATGCGCCGCTCGACACCGCGGCGTCCGCTCCGGTTGCGCCCGCTCCGCAATTGCCGTCAGCACCACCCGCATCGGCGAAGCCGCGCATGATCGCGGGGCTCTCGAGCAAACTCGCGCCTCGTCAGGATGGTGGAGTTGGCACTGCCCCGGCTGGCAAGCCATCCGAAGGCGCGCAGCCGCCGCAAGAGCCGCCACAGGCACCGCGTCGCGTGATCACTGCGCCGCCGCCGCCTCCGGCCTCTCTCACGAAGACCGCTGAAGCTGCGCCCGTGATGAATGTCCCCTCGCGCCCGAGCGTGGTTGGACCGGTCGGACCGCAACTTGGATCGCGGGAGAAGACGAAGCTGTCCGGACCCCAGGTCATCCGAGTCGAGCAAGCCGACAACCTGCCTGCGCCGCCGCCAATGCGGCGCCCCGGCACTGGCACCGGACCCGGCACTGGATCCGGAGTCGGTGGACGCACGGGTCGCCCGGAGGCGCGAGGTCGCGGTGGCATCGGCGCATCCCGCATGGGTCGCGCGGGCGAGGCCGCGCGCACGGGTTTCGGCGCGCAGGACCTTCGTGACCGTCAGGCACGGCTGAACGGATCGAGCGGATTCATGCGCTCGCATCGCACGCCGGTCGGCCGTGGCGGCGCTCAGTCCCCGCTTCCACCAGGCGTCGGCCAGCGCCAGGAGCGCAAGCCGGGCGAGGTCCAGCAAGTCCATGTCAGCGAACCGCTGACCATCAAGGAGCTCTCCGCCGCCACCGGCGTGAAGGCCGTAGACATCATCAAGAAGCTGTTCCTCGGCGGCACCATGGCCACGATCAACAGTGCCATCGACCGCGAGAAGGCGATCGAGATGATGATGGAGTTCGACATCGACCTGATCGTCGACGAGGCGAAGTCGGCCGCCGAGATCATCGAGGAGCGGTTCAAGGACCGCGAGCGGCTTGATGAGCGGCGTCGTGCCCCGATCGTCACGATCCTGGGCCATGTCGACCACGGCAAGACCAGCCTCCTCGACAAGATCCGCAGCACGAACATTGCGGCTGGCGAGGCGGGCGGCATCACCCAGTCGACGCGCGCGTTCACCGTTCCCGTCAAGGCCGGGGATGTGGATCGGGTGGTGACCTTCATCGATACCCCCGGCCACGAGGCGTTCACCAACATGCGCGCCCGCGGCGCCAAGGTGACCGACATCGTCGTGCTCGTGGTGTCCGCCGTCGACGGCGTGATGCCGCAGACGGTCGAGTCGATCAACCATGCGAAGGCCGCGGGTGTGCCCATCGTCGTCGCGCTGAACAAGATCGACCGTCCCGACGCGAACGAGGCGAACATACGTCGCACGCTCGGCCAACTCGCTGAAAACGAGCTCAACACGACCGAGTGGGGCGGCACGATCGAGGTGGTCAAGACAAGCGCCACCCGAGGCGACGGCATCCCGGAACTGCTCGAGATCCTCGACTACCAGGCCGAGTTGCTCGAGCTCAAGGCCGACTTCAAGGGCACCGCGCGCGGCACGGTGCTCGAAGCCGCGGTCGAGGAAGGCCGAGGCCCCGTGGCGCGCGTGCTCATCCAGGAAGGCTGCCTGAAGAAGGGCGACTTCATCGTCATCGGACGCGGCTACGGGCGCGTGCGCGACATCATCAACGACAAGGGCGAGCGCATCACCGAGGCGTTGCCGTCGACCCCCGTGGCGATCTCGGGCATCGACGAGCTGCCGGACGCGGGCGACAAGGCATTCGTCGTCGGCTCGCTGCGCGCCGCCGAGGAGGCCGCCGAGGAGCGTCGCCGCCTCGATCGCGAGCGCGAGCTTGCCGCTCCGAAGATCACGCTTGACAACATCTTCAAGCACCTCGAGAAGCAGGGCAAGAAGGAGCTCGCGCTGGTCGTCAAGGCCGATGTCCAGGGCTCGGTGGAGGCGCTCAAGGGCATGCTCGCGAAGCTGCCGGCCGAAGAGGTCACGATCTCCGTCAAGAGCGCCAGCGCCGGCGGAATCAACGAAGGCGATGTCACCCTCGCCGAGGCGACGAAGGCGATCATCGTCGGCTTCAATGTGACTTCGAGCGGCAAGGCCCGCCAGATGGCCGAGTCGAAGGGCATCGAGATCCGCATGTATGAGGTCATCTACGACCTCATCGATGATGTGATGAAGGCGGCGAAGGGCATGCTCGCGCCCGAGCTCAAGCTCGAGGTGCTCGGGCATGCCGAGGTGCGCCAGGTGTTCAAGATCTCGAAGGTCGGCGCCATCGCCGGCTGCTATGTCACGGATGGCGTCGTCGAGCGCAACGCGCAGATCCGCGTCACCCGGGACGGCATCGTCGTCGAGAAGGACCGCAGGCTCGAGCAGCTCAAGCGCTTCAAGGACGACGCGAAGGAAGTGCGCGCAGGCCAGGAATGCGGCATGAAGATCGTGGGCTACGACGACATCAAGGTCGGCGATGTGCTCGAGTGCTACAAGACCATCGAGGTGCGCCGCAGCTGATCGCTGCGGACGAATCAGACGACTCGATCCATGCGAGACCAGCGACCAGCCCCCCGATCGACGAAGCCCGCGAGCCGCGGGCGCGGTGGGCCGCTTGGTCCGGCCGCCGCGCCGTCCGACCGCCCCGCGCAGGTCGCGGGCGAGGTGCGGCGCGCGCTGCAGGTCGAGCTTTCGCGGGGGCTGAACGACCCGCGGGTGCAGGGCATGGTGTCGATCACAGAGGTGGTGCTGACCCCTGATCTGACCGAGGCGCGTGTGCGCGTGTCGGTCCTTCCCGAGGATCGCGCGCCGCTGACCCTTTCGGGGCTTCGCGCGGCCGCGGGGTTCCTGCGCCGTCGGGTGATGGACGAGACGCGCATCGGGCGCGTGCCGCGCCTCGAGTTCGAGCTCGATGCCCGATTGAAGCGCGAGGCCGCGTTGGACGCGGCGCTCCGCGCCGAGGTCTCACCCGAGGTCTCGCCCAGTGTCAACCCGGGGATGGACCTCCGGGTCGAGCCAGCCCGATTGGAGAGCAAGTCGGAGGACAAGTCGCGATGAAGATCGAGCCGGTCCGCGGTCCCAAGTTCGCAGCACTCGTTCGCAAGTACGGGACGGGAGCCCCATCGTTCGCGACTCCGTTGCTCGAGGGAAGCGATCCCGCCGACCCGCTCGCGATCCTGTTGTCGAACTACTTGCTCTGGGAGAGCACGCCCAAGCTGGCTGCAGACGCACTCGCCCGCATCGCACGCGTCGTGGTCGATGCCAATGACCTGCGCGTCATGCTCGAGCGCGAGGTGATCGAGACGATCGGTGAGAAGTATCCGTTCGTCGATGAGCGTGCGCAGCGGCTCCGCTCGACGCTGAACGACATCTTCCGCCGACAGCATCGAACCTCGCTCGATCACCTGCGCAATGCGTCGCGGAAGGATCAGCGCGGCTATCTCGAGGGACTCGCTGAGATCCCGCCCTTCGTGTCGGGTCGCACGATGCTGGTGGCCTTCGAACTCCCGGCGGCGATCGTCGACGACACAACCGTCGAGGTGCTGCACCAGCAGGGCGTCGTCGAGCCGCGCGCGACCACGCTCGATGTCGTGCAGTGGATCGGCAAGAACCATCGCCTCGAGGAACTGCCCAAGGTGCACCACGCGCTCTCGCAGTTGGTCGCCGAGGCATGGTCGGGTGCAGGTCGGAACGGAACGCGCATCCGCGACGCGTACCTCATGCGCCATGCAGGTTTCCAGGCTGCGATCGATGCCGAGAAGCGCCGCGTCGAGGAGGAGCGCCTCGCCAAGGTGCGCGACGCGGAGGCGGCTGCCGAGCGCAAGCGCCTCGAGGAGATCGCGCGCGAGGAGGACCGCATCCGGCAGAAGCGCGACGCGGAGGCCGCCCGCGTGCGTGCGAAGCAGGAGCGCGAGGCAGCGCGGGTGGCGGCGATCGCGGAGCGCGAGCGGCGCCAGGCCGAGCGCGAGGCGCTCCGCATTGCGCGGGCGAGGGAGTTGGAGCGCAAGGCCGTCGAACGCGCGAAGCTTGAGGAGAGGCGTCGGCGCCAGCGCGAGGCCAACGAGCGCAAGGCCGCGATCCGCAAGGCCAAGCGAGAGAAGTTGGCGAAGGTCAAGGCGGAAAAGGCGGCGAGACTTGCGAAGGCAAAGGCACTGAAGGCCGCGAAGCTCCTCAAGGCGAAGAAGCTGAAGGATGCCAAGCTTGCGAAGGCGAAGAAGCTCGCGAGACTGAAGGCGCTGAAGGCCGCCAAGGTCGCGAAGCTGAAGGCCGCCAAGGTCGCGAAGCTGAAGGCCGCCAAGGTCGCGAAGCAAAAGGCCGCCAAGGTCGCGAAGCTGAAGGCCGCCAAGAAGAACAAGTCGAAGCCCTCGAAGTCGAAGCCCTCGAAGTCGAAGTCCCCGAAGTCGAAGTCCCCGAAGTCGAACTCCTTTGGGAGCGCACGCAAGCGGACGAGCGGCGCCAGATCGAGCCGTCGCGGCCGCTGACAGTCCTTTGACGACCCGCCGCGGACGGAGAGGCGAGAACTGATGCGAGCCCGGAGACGACCCTCTCGGACGGTGCGACCCCGCCCTGGAGGCGCGGTGCACGCTGCCGCGGTGTCCTGCTTCGTTGCGGTCGTCCTGTTCGGCTTGGGATGTGCCCGCTCTCACCCGCGCGAGAATGGGCGAGTTTCCCCGTTTGCCTCCCCGTCGACTTCTCCGATCGGCCTGGCGTCCCGCGAGCCTGCGCGGGCGGACCGCTCGGAGCAGCGCGCGTCCGATGCAGATCGACCGATTTCGGAGTTCCGCCGCACGCTTCCACCAACCGCGACCGTTCCCGCCCCATCTGCGGAACTCCGCAACGAACTTGAGCGTGTTTCGCAGTTGCTGGCCGAGGACGATGTGTCAGGCGCTCGTAGCCTTGCCGTGCTGGCCGCGTCGCGCTTCCCTGCATGCATCGAGCCGCTTGAGCTGGTGCTCCACTGTTGCCTGAGGCAAGAGGACTCGAAGGGATTCGAGGACGCGGTCGGACGGATCGCCCGCATCGACCCGGCGAGTCCGTTCGTCGTGGCGCACGCAGGTCTCCGTGCGGCGAGCGCCGGCGAATGGGCGGAGTGTCTCGCGAACCTCGCCTGGTTCGCGGGCGATGGGGCGCTCCCGCGGAGGGGGCGCGTCGTGCCGCTGTACTCGGTTCCGGGTGAGTTCGAGGAGCAGGCAGGGTTTGCGGCGTTGCGGCTGGGGTGCTACCGAGCGGCGGAGTCGCTGCTGGCTGCGGCGATCGCGGCGGCCGAAACGCCTCGCCGCGCAGGGCTGGTCGCGTTGCTTCGCTCGGACGCGCTGGCCGCCCTCGGCCGATGGGACGACGCGCGCAAGTCCGTGAGCGTCGCGGGTGCCGCAGTTGGCCCCGCGGATCCCGTGGCTGCGCTCCGGTCCCTGCGGCTCGACCGGCTGCGGATCGAAGGCGGCGATGCGGGCGCGGTGCTCCAGGATGCGGTCGAGTCGTTGCTTTCGGAACCGTCGAATGATGTCGCCCTGTGGCGAACGCTTCGCGTCGTCGATGCGGCGGAGAGTTCGGACCGGCTCCGTGCGCTCCTGCGGATCGACTCCGCGCGAGGAGCGCTCGGCCCGTACCGGCATGCGGTCGTCGCCGCCGCGCTCGACCCAGCGCGGCGCACCCAGGCGCTCGACGATGCCTGGCTCGATGTCCGCGATCTCGGCGCACCCGTCGATCGCGTCGCGCTTGGGCTGTCGCTTCGCCAGATCCGACGGTCCGCACCCGAGCGGCTCGTGCCGCTCGCGTGCTTCGTCGCCGAGTGGTGGCCGAACGACCTCGACTCAGCGGCAATTGCCCTCCTTGGTGCAGGGGCTGGTCCCGATGACCTCGTCGCAGCGCTCGAGTCGAGGCGTGACGCCGCATCGTGCGCGCTGCGCGCACGCGTGCTCGCGCGCTTTGGCTTCCCAGAGGAGGCGCTCGCCATCGTCGAGGCGGCCAGGCACGACCAGCCGACTTCGAAGGTGCTCCGCGTGGCGGCTGCACTTTCTGCGGTCGACCTTCTCGATGCCACGCTGCTTGGCGAGGTCGATTCCGTCGCCCGTCGCGATGATGGATCGACGGACCGCACCATGGCGCTTGCCTGGTATGCGCTTCAGGAGATGCCGATCGCGCGCGAGCGGGCTGCTGCGGCGATCGCGTTCGATGGGCGTGATCGCGCCGCGCGGTTGTGCCTCGCGCTCGCGAGCCTCGAGGTACCCGCCGACCGCGTGGCGGCGGGCGAGGCAGTGCGTTCCATCGCGTCTGCGTCCGATTCCACCGGAGGGGAGGCGTGGACGATGCGGGCCGAGGTCGCATCCTCGCTGCCCCTGGCGGAAGCCACGCGTGTGGCGGAGACATGGCCGGATTGCGCGAACTCCGTCGCTGCGCTGCGGGCGCTCGCCGGCGAGTGCGATGCGTCGCGCATCCCGCTCGCCGCGGAGTGCCTCGGCCTGATCGAGCAGATCGACCCGATGCAGCGCGCGCTTGTCCTGTTCGGCAGGCTTGGACCTGCGCAGCGGCCGGTGTCGGTCGATGCGTGGATCGCCGCGCTCGCTGAGGCGGCGCCTGCGTTGCCGGACCGAAGGCAGCTCGCGCGGATGGGTGCGGGTGGTGTCACGGCGGAGTTGCCTCCTGCGCCGCCCTCGGCGCGCTTCGATTGGATGAGCCACGCACCGAAGCAGTCGGTGCGCGCGTACCGGCTGTCGATGGTCGCGACGCGACCGGATGGACCTGAGAAGCAGTCGATCCTGATACTCGAGGACATCGAGGCTGCGCGCGTTCCGCAGGCAATGCAGCGCGCAGTGGCGTTTGCGAGCAGCGGTGAAGGACGGCTTCCTGCGCTCGCGGCGCGACGGTCGCTGATGGCGCTGATGGAACTCGCAGATGCAGGCGTCGATGGACAGGCATCCATGCGTGCGCTCGTGCAACGGCTCGTCAGTCGGATGGACCGAATGGCCCCCGCGGACCTCGGGCAGGCGATGCGGTTGTTCGTCGCGACGAATGCCCCTGCGAGCGAGGTCGAGGCCTTTGCGGGCGAACTCGCGCGGCGCGCCCGGCCGATGCTTCTCTCGGAGGCGAAGGGCGCGATCGAGTCGCTCGGTGGGGTCGCGCGCGCAGCAGACGATCCGTTCGCAGCGGCGGTCCTCGCGCGCGCACTGGCGGCCGACGAGCGGAGCACCAACGAGGTGCGCAGGCGACTCGCGACCGCTGCGGTCGGCCTGACGGTCGGCGCTGGGGCCGATCCGGACGAATGCGCTGCGCTTGTGACCGAACTCGCCGGCAAGGGAGCGTGTCCATTCGATGAGCCCGAGTCGGTCTCGGCGGGATCGGGCCAGGAGGGCGCCGAGTCGGGGGCTGAGGGCGCCTCGGAGGTACGCACTGCGCGTGCCCTGCAGCGCGCCGCGGAGTTGTATTCGCTGCTCGGCCAAGGCGCCGAGTCGCGGTCGTTGCTTGAGCGCGCACTGGCGATGGCGCCGGCGGATGCGCAACTCCTCAACGGAGTCGCGTACTCTGATCTCGAGCGGGGCGAGGTGCGCGATGCGACGGTGTCTATGGCGGAGCGTGCGGCTGCGGCGCGACCGGACGATCCTGCCATCTTGGACACGCTCGGCTTCCTTCGGTACCACCAGGGGCGATTCGCAGATGACCGCACGGGAACGGGCGCGATCTCGCTCTTCCGCCAGGCGCTGCGCCTGCGCCCCAACTCGCCGTCGGTCACGACGCTCGACCACCTCGGCGACGCGCTCTGGCGTTCGGGCGACCAGCAGGGCGCGATCCGAAGCTGGCAGCAGGTCGGGGTCGTGGCGCGCCGCCGCTATCCGCCCGAGCTCTTCCAGCGCACCATGAGCTCGTTTCAGCTCGAGCGATTCGGGTTCGAGCTGGTCCCGATCGCGCAGTTCGTTCGGCGGGAGTATGGCGCAGTCGTCGGGCGCGCCGAGCGCAAGCTCGAGCAGGTCGCGCAGGGAGAGCCACCCGATGTCGCCGACTGCGGCGCGGCCCGGTGAGATGGTCGCGAGTGGCGATCGTGTATTCTCTCGGAGCCCCTGGGCGGAGTGCCGTGGCACAAGGCTGGCGGAAGCCCACGGGATGACGGAAGAATGCCGACATGGCTGGACATAGCGCCTGGAAGAACATCAAGCACCGAAAGGCCGCCGTCGACAAGAAGCGCGGCAAGGTCTGGAGCAAGGTCTCGCGCCAGATCATCGTGGCCGCGCAGAAGGGCGGCGGCGACCCAGCGTTCAATCCATCGCTGCGGTTTGCGGTCGACGCTGCGCGTGCGGCCAACATGCCGCGCGACACCATCGAGAAGGCAATCAAGAAGGGTACGGGCGAGGGCAGCGAGGAGCGGTATGAGTCCGTGCGCTACGAGGGCTACGCGCCGGGCGGCGTGGCGATGATGATCGAGTGCCTGATCGCGAACGCCAACAAGACGGCCGCGGACATCCGGGTCATCCTCGACAAGAACGGCGGCAAGATCGGCGTGCCGGGGTCGGTGGCATTCGGATTCGCGCAGAAGGGCCAGGTGATCGTCGAGGGCGCCAGCGAGGAGCAGCTCATGAACTGTTGCCTCGATGCAGGGGCCGAGGACATCCAGGGAGAGGACGGGGTGTTCCGCGTGCTCTGCGCACCGACTGACCTCATGGCGGTGCGCAACGCGATCGAGGGCGCGAAGCTCGCGGTCGAGAGCTCGGAGATCGTGTGGATCCCGATGCAGACGGTCGAGGCCGACGCGGGCGTGCAGGCCCAGGTCGAGAAGCTCGTCGACCTGCTCGAGGATCACGACGACGTGCAGCGCGTGTACACGAACCTCGCATGAGGCGTGTGGATCCCCGTCCCGGTCGGGCTGCAGGACTGCTCAGTTCTTCGATTCGGCGCTTGCATTTGTCGCGGCGGGCGCGGCGACGGGCTGCGCGGGACCTTCGAGGGTTCCGCGGACCTGCGTGAAGTAGCGGTCGGCCTCGCGCCACACATGGTCCGGCACCGCGAACTGCCGCGCGGAGAAAGAGACCGTGGGTGAACTTGACGCGCCCTCGAGGTGGATCTGGAACTTCCAGGTCCTCTCCTCCTGGCGCTCGGGACTGTAAGGCTGGACGCGCGTGCGCTTCAGGGTCCGGAAGACCTCGATCGTTCGCTCGCCTTCGTTGGCGTACACCTCGTTGTCCATGACCTTCCAGTCCGAGTACTCGGGGGTCCTCGCAGTCGCGACCATCGCAGGCCAGAGCCGATCGGCTGAGAAGCCGTCGAAAGTCTGAGTTCGCGAGGTGCAGCCCGATGCGCACGCGATCGCGATGGCGGCGGTCGCTGTGCACGCGATCTGAAGGGCGGGACGGACGAGCGGGCGGGAAGTTGGCATGGAATGCTCCGGCCGCAGCGATGCGGTCCGCGGGGTATCGGCAAAGCGGGGGTGGGGGGTGTAGAGATCGGCCCCATGCAGGGGAGGGCGCGCTCCCGTACCCTGCGAGGGATGAGCGATGGCCCACGCACGAGTGACGGTGCAGAGTCCGTGCGCGACGCGGGCCAGCTTTGCACGCCTCCCACGGTTCCGCCGCAGGGGGACGATACGCACGCCGATGAGGCGCCGCTGCCGAAGGGACCGAGGGATCCGCGCCTTGTCGCGAGCGGTGTGCTCGGCGCCCTCTGGATCTCGTTTCCTCCGCTCGCGGGGATCTACATCCTGTACGACCTCGCGAACATCGCGGATTTCCTGCGGAAGGATCCGGAGCACGGATTCTGGGCGTATGTCGCGGTGTTCGCGGTAAGCGCCGGGCTCGGGCTGCTCCCGACGTATTCCCAATCGTTCCTCGGTGGATGGGTGTTCGGACTCAAGCTTGGTCTCGCCGGTGCGATCCTCGGGTTCACGGGCGGCGCAGCGATCGGCTATCTGGTCTCGCGCGTCGTGACTGGACCGAGCGTCGACCAGTGGATCGACCGACACCCGAAGGGCAAGGCGATCCGCGACGCGCTCGCGAGAGGGAGCCTTTGGAGGACCTTTGCGGTGGTGACGCTGCTTCGGTTGCCGCCGAGCTCGCCGTTTGCGCTCACGAACTTTGCGCTGGGCGCGACACGCGTTCCGTTCTGGCTTGCGATGCTCGCGACGCCGATCGGCATGCTGCCGCGGACCGCTGTGGTCTGCTTCCTCGCCGCTGCGGCGGTTTCCTCTGGCGCGACCGATATCGCCAAGGTGTACGAGGAGACGCCTGCGTGGGCGTTCTTCGGAGGGATCGCGGTGTCGGTCGGCGTGATCGCGATGATCGGATGGATGGCCGAGCGCGCCCTGGCGCAGTTCGTCCGACGAGAGGGAGGGATGCGCCGGTGATCGATTCAGGGACGCAGTCGCGCAACGCCCGACTTGGACTTGTCTTCTTCGCGGCCTACACGGCGCTCTACGCCGCGTTCGTGGGCGTGGCCGCGTTCGGGACCTTCTCGGGGGGGACAGCGGACGGTGGGCTCTCCGCCACAGCGATCCTGGGCCTCCCCTGGGGCGTGGTCGCGGGATTCGGGCTCATCGGAGGCGCGTTTCTGCTTGCGGTGCTCTACGCGACGCTCGCCGCGCGGGGAGGCCGGGGATGATCTACTCAACAAGCGCGCTGTCCATTGGGGTGTTCGCTGCCTTTGTGCTCGCAGTGCTCGCCCTGAGCTTCTGGCTTGGATCTCGTGCCCGGAGCGCCCGCGGGTACTTTGCGGCGCACGGGCAGGTCGGATGGTTCGTGAACGGGATCGCATTCGCGGGCGACTACCTCTCCGCTGCCAGCTTCCTCGGCATCTGCGGCATG
>Ga0208783_10000613_pt1 | contig 21778 bp, 30 predicted proteins | sample DEB19_08_DNA_2_FD_184529 | JGI IMG/M metagenome (GOLD analysis project Ga0208783, IMG submission 184529) | Aqueous microbial communities from the Delaware River and Bay under freshwater to marine salinity gradient to study organic matter... | ecosystem: Environmental > Aquatic > Marine >...
ACATCGGGAAGAAAGGAAAGCGGGGGGAAATGGCCGTAGTTAAAATGATGATGGCCGCCGCACAACTCCAACGCACGGTGCAGCAGGATCGCTGGGGCCTCGAGATCAAGCAGCGACAAGACGCAGCCGGTCGAGCAGGGGCGTGGGGCTGGCTCGTCAAAGGAGCCAAGTTTGACACCATCGAATCAAAGCACCCCGCCGCAGTCGTTCGAAAGTTCGATGGTCTCCTTGAGACCTACCTTGAGATTCAAAACAAACGTCCCGGAATCAGTTCGTTTGTTGACCGGAAAGGCTACGTCGAAAAGGCGTTGGGAGCAGTGGCCGCTGACATGGCCGAGTATCTTTACCGAAAACTTGGGATCGCAATATGAGCACAGCAACAATCCGCATCGGTGCAGACACGAGCAACTTCCGACAAGGGCTCACGCAGGCAGGGTCTCAACTCCGATCCTTCGCCGCTTCAGTCGCTTCCGTCGCTGGTGGGCAAGCTCTGTTCGCGGGATTGCAAGCTGGAATTGGTGCCGTCGGGAGTGCATTTCGCGCACTCGGTCAGACGTTCGCCGAAAGCATCTCAGTGGCAGGAGAGTTCGAGGCCGTGGTGGCTCAGTTCACGACGTTCTACAAGTCGGCTGAGACAGCGCAGGGGGCCGTCTCCGAGTTGGCCAAATACGCTGCTACAACCTCTTTCCAACTGAGCGAGGTGGCCAACGCTGGCGCATCTCTGGCCGCTGCAAACGTACCTGCCGAACAACTCAAGGAGTCGATTCGAGTGATTGGGGACATCGCTGCCGCGACGAAAAAGCCGATGGCTGAAATCCTCCAGCCCTACGTCAAGACGCTCTCGGTCGGAAAGATGCAGACCGAGACTTTCCTGCAGTTCCTTGAGCGAGGAATCCCCATCGGTGAGGAGTTGAAAAAGGCTCTCAACCTAAGTGATGCGGGTCTCCAAGAGGCACTGACGAAGAGTAAGATCTCGGCGCAGGACATGGTGAACGCGCTGCAAGCCATGACCACCACGGGTCTTTTCTCGGGCGCCGCAGCAAATCAAGGCCAGACGCTCAACGGGCTCATCTCCACGCTCAAGGACAACGTGGAGGAGGTGAAGCGGAACCTCGGCCTCGCAGCGTCGGAGGGGCTCAAGCCGCTCATCGAGTTTGCTCAAAACCTCGTCGGGAAGTTTGCTCCCATCGGCACCGCTCTCGGCAACATCTTTTCAACGGCCACGAAAAAGGCTCTACAGTTCTCAAACGACTTCAGCGCAGGCTTCGGTCGGGCCGTTGACACGGCGGTGCGAGCGTTTCAAATCATCGAGGGAGCCATTCAAAACGGGACGCTCTGGGATATCCTGACGGTCTCAGGGAAACTTGCATTCGCTGAAGTGCAAGCATTCGGTGTTCGGGCACTCGAGGGGATCACCGAGGTGTTTTCTGGGGCTGACCTGATCGGGGCTCTCGCTCCAGTGGCTGACTCGTTCATCGACCGAATTGTCAACGCGGGACCGGCTATCGGGGCCGCTCTTGAGTCTCCGCTTGGTCAGGCATTCATCCGCGCAGTCGATGCGTTTGCTTCGTATCTCAAGCAGCAGATCGGGTTTGCCGTCGCAGGTCTCGCTGACATCGCGCTTCCAAGTTTCATCTCGCCGACGCGGAACGAGACAACGGGCAAAGGCATGCGGATGGGTGGCCTCGGGCTCGAGGGGCCGATTGGGTTTGCCTCCGGTGGCGTCACCTCGGCGCAGGCAGGGGAGATTCTCGCAGCGCAGGCAGCAGGCTATCCGACGCCACTCACCCCGGGCGAGGTGCGCGAGACGTTTGCGAACGGGAAGCGCATCACGTACAACACCAAGGAGTCGTTTTCGAACGGTGTCATCGTGCCTCCGAGCAACGCTGACGCTTACGCTGAGGGCACGCCGGGGCAAGGACTGATCGCCGCATTCGAGCGAGGATTTACCCGCCAGACAGCAGCCACGGAGAAACTCCAAGTGCAGAATGAGCGACTCAAAACCGAGTTGGCCAAGCTCACCGAGGCCGCGCTTCGCAACGCAACAGCCATCCGCGAGCAGTCCAGCACCCTTAAAAACCAGACGGAGTTGACCGCGAAGACTGCTCAGGCTGAAGAAAAGAAAAGCAAGGTGACCAAGACCGGAGACTTCTTCACCTCGCTTGAGAAAATCGGCGGGGGACGACGGATGATGAACCTCGCGCCTCGGGGCGAGATGATCGGGATCGAAGGAAGAGCACCCGGACTTCGAGGGGCTGGGGATCTGGGCGGAGGATTCGCAGCGTCACCAGCATTTCTCGCCGCGAAGAAACGCGAGGAGATTGCGAAGATCCCTGTTCAAGGGCCACCCGCCGAGGAGTTCTTTAGGATTCAGCGCGAGAACCTTAAACAGGCCACCGACATCGTTGCTGAGCCGTTCCCGCTCCCTATTCCCGGGGGTGATAAAACAGATCCTGTCATTCGGTCCATCCAGATCTGGCAGCAAGCGGTCACCGGAAAGCTCGACAACGTGGTCTCCGCAATCTCAAAACAAGGGTCTCTCAACGTTGCTGTGGTATGAGTCTAAACACCGAGTTCCCCATCTCCGCACAGGTCGACGAGCAAGGTGCCATTGAGGTTGTTTTCCGCACCCGCTACGCGCGCACTGGACCGAACACGGAGCCGTTCGAGTGGCCAGCAACCAAGACGCTCGGCTCGGTTCAGTTGGCGCTTGTTGGGGCGAAGGAAAACGTCGAGATGCTCAGTGACAGCCTCGGAACCTCGGAGGGGACTTACAGAGGCGCAGCATTCACGAAGAACTTTGTCACCGTCGAGGGGACAATCTCGAACGAACCCATCACCGCACACCCAGACTTCACCACATGGGCGGGAGATGCCGAGACGCCGAACACGAGCAACGCCATCTGGGAGGACTACGACGGCGCGAAACGGTTTGTTCAGTTTCGCGACGACTTCGAACTGGCTGGCATCACCACATACCTCGCGCCGCAGTGGACATTCAACCTCACGTGGATGGCCATTAACGCAGACGACGCGACGGTGCCGGGGCAGGTCTACGCGCTCCCACCCATCCCCAACTTCGCGATGTTCAACGGCCTATCACTCCTCGGGACTTCAGTTTCGCAGGAGCAAAACGGGGCCTCTTGGAAAATCACCGCTCAACTCCTCGGCGCACCAGCATGGTCGTCCGACATTTACACCTAAAATGTCTCGAATCTTTAAGGGCGAAACCGCCGTCAAAACCTCACACTCATTCGACACCGACGAGTGGGGGAACGTCATTCAAACGTCGGTCCACATCTTCAAAGACAATCAAATCGACACCATCCTCAGTCCGACTGGTTTACCGGACATGGGCGCAGACACGCAGCGAAGCATCATCTCGCGCTCGATGACGTTCGACGAGGGCTCACAGACTACGATGCTTGAGCAAAGGAGCATCTACGCTTACGCATCAGCCGCGAAGAAACGGTTGAGCATCGATGCCAACAGCGGGACCGAGCCGATCACCGCCAACCCGAGATTCCAAGACCTCGCGGGAACACCTGAGAATCCAAACGAAACCAACGCTTTATGGGTTGCATCGAACGACACCGAGTCAACCAAGCGATTCGTCGAGTTCAAAAAGCCGGGATTGGTCGGTGTCTCAAACTACATCGCCGGAAACGGTTGCACCCTTAAGGTGACCTACTTTGACATTTGGAGCGCCTTTGCATTACTGGTCAACGACATCGGAAAAATCTCGTTTCCACCCGTTGCAATCTGGGGGAGCGTTCAATCGTGGCTTCTCGCTGGGGCAACCGCGGAGCCGTTTGGAGATCGGTGGAAGATCACCCTCATGTATCGCAACGCATCGGCGAACTACGGGCAGTACACGGGCGCGGGATGGTCGTCCCTCATCTACTCATGATCCCGACGGTCATAACACCGGGTCCCATCGGGCGCACGCTCTCGGCCATCCGTCGAGAGTTGGTGAGATTGCAGGTGCAAAAGACCAAAGACTTCACTGCCAACGAAACGCCAAGAGGCACGTTTCTCAATGTCGCTCCACCGAGGACAATCACCCAAGGGGAGCCGCAGGGCCCACGCTATCAGCCTTTTCTGAGCGAGGGATCCACTCGGTATTTCGTCACACCGTGGCCTTACGGACTGGTGGGACCGATCATCCAAATCGGCGACCGTCAGTATCGGGGGTTCGCTTTGACCGGAGGATCCAAACGCATCGTGGCCACCGTGATGCTGCGAGCAACCGCAACACGCAACGCCGCTGTGGATTACGACCCCGAGAACTCGAATCCAGAAACCTACGCGATCCTTAATTCGATTTACCTCATCCACACGGAGGATGTCAGTTTCGGGACGAGACAGACCTCGTTTGACCCGCTGACGGGCTTTCAAGGGCTCAACTTCGGAGGGCAGAACTGGTTCTTCCCCGTCAAGCTGGTCGACGCTTGGAACGAACCGGCTTCTCGCATCTCCGCCGATGATGTCGTCCAAAGTGGAAATCGGAAGATTCCGCTCGAGCCGGGCGAGCAGGACAACCCGTGGTATCCGACCGAGTTCGTCAAAGAGTATGAGGTCGACGTTCTGGTCGGGTTCATCCATCAAACGGGAACCATTGGCTCAACCAGTGGCTACGTGCTCGACGGGTTCGGGAGCGACATGGCAGCAATGCCGGAGGAAACCGAAATCACGGGCGGCAAGGACTTCCTGAACGACCAACCGTACCCGCGCTGGCACGCCGAGGTTGAGCTTCAGGCTCGAGTGACGGTGCCGAGTTGCGATCCTGAGGAGACGTTTTCCAAACCCGTCGAGGAGTTTGGTTTCATGCTTCGGAACCGCGACGAGAACGGCTACATCCCGGGGAGCGAGTACCCGGGGAGTGATCAGGTGCACCCACTCCGCAACAACTACCAGCGACAATCCGCTTTCATGCTTCCACTTTTGGGAGGTATTGGCGGGAGCGGACTCTCATCGAGTTTCCGAGGGCAGACAGTGACCAACGACCTCCGAGAAATACCAACATGCCTGTGATCCCACGTCTTAAAAGCGGTGGCCAGTTGGCCTCTGCCATCAACGCCATCATCGATTATCTCCCGAGATTGGCCATCCAATCGACTCCTGACATCACCGCGACCGTCACCCCGCGTGGCCAGCTGGTGTCGCTCAAGAACCGTCGGACGACGCAGACGGGCGCACCATCGGCGACGACCAGCTTCCCATTTAAGGTGACGGTTCGAGCCGACAATCCCGGATCACCGAGCCCGACCTACAAAGTGTTTGTGCGATGGGGAACGGTCAACGGGCAGAGCGTCATGACGTACCCAGAGGAGGAGGTTGGGACGGCTGCTGACGGCAAGCGGGTCGTGCTCAACGTGGTCGGTAACTTCTCTTCGACGGCATCAACGGGCATCTCCAATCCATCCATTGCAATCGAGGACACTAGTGCGCTACTCGTGGCCGGTGAGGTCGGGGGAGCCATCAACTACAAAATCGTGTTGGCTTACATCATGCAGGAAGAGGACGGGACCTTTACCGTTTCGCAGCAAACGGGGGGGCATCAAATCATTGGTCTCTACGGTGCATGACAGTTGATGACGGCCGCATGAGTGAATGCTCACGCTCACCGTCGCTCTCGACTCTGGACTCGTCTACGTTGGTGGTCTCCGCCGCTCTGACGATCAGGAGGTGTTGCTCCGCAACGGGGACGTGATTCCGACCGCCATCGAGTTCCGTAGCACGATCTCCAGCACCTCAACGGTCGATATGGGCTCATCCACTGGGCTCCGATTGAGCGTCAAGCCGAAGGGTCTCTTCGATGCCAATCCTCTCCTCGCATTCTCCAGCTGGACCCGCACGGTGACGGGTTCCGCTGTTGACTACCGAGCGACACTCAACACGGCATCAGGCGGCATTGACCGACTGCTCGGCATCGACCCCTACGACTCCGCCGAAGTCGTGGCCATCCAGACCACGGCAACGACGGCAAACGAAGTTTACTTTGACCTTGCCGACTCGGTGGGGCCGGTGCGGGTTTGGATGGGCACCTCGTCCTCGACGGGGCCGGAGGCACCCGCTGATGGCCGTCTCATCAAGGTCACAACGCTCGGGACCGAGAATGCGTCAGCGATGGCCGCGAAGATTGCGACCGCTCTGGATGCCGATCTGGCTTTTGTTGCATCATCCTCTGCTGACATCGTGACCGTGGCCGCGTCCACATTTGGCCAACGTCAGGCCCCACACTGCCGATCCTCTGGCTACGGTGTCACAGTGCTCGTGGCTGGCGGAGATGAGACGGTGACAGACCTCCCGTCCGTTGTGCTCCAAGCGGAGATTGCGTGGGCTTACTCTGGCAATCTGACGACGACCCGGGCTCTTCGATGGAAGGTCGAGAATACGAACCGCCGAGCATCGCAACCCGTCTCGCTCCCTTTTTTCGACTCATCGAACATCGCCAGTTCAGTGGTGCTGTTCACCGCTCAGAGCCTGACAGCACCCCAACAAGCTCAGGCCCGAGCCAACATTGGTGCCGGAGCCGCGATTGCTGGCACAGGCGCAGAAGGTAACATCGTCGGTGTCGTCGGTGGGGTGACGACCTACACGACGCTGGCCGCTTTGGGTGCATCAGTCGACGGGGGACAAGTTTAACAACATCAAGAGATTATGCCGAACACGATCCAACTTAAACGCCGCACGACCTCAACGGGCGTGTCAGGCATCACGCTCGCGACTGGTGAGCTACTCTTTCAAGAGTTTGACAACCAGCTGCTCATTAAAAAGTCGAACGGGGACATCGTTCCGGTCGGTGGCGAGGGCACTGCCACCGCCGAAGGGATGGTCACCACGGCCAACCGCAACCAGACAATCCAAGGCACAAAGACGGTCTCGGGGACACTGAACATCACGGGCCAAATCCAGATCGCAGGGACGCAGGTGACCGCGGACGCCGCCGAGTTGAACAAGCTCGACGGAGTGAATGCAACGACCGCTGAACTCAACACCGTCGCAGGTGTGACGGCTGGGACAGCGAGCGCGAGCAAGGCTCTCGTGGTTGACGCGTCCAAGAACCTGACGCTCGGTGCGGGGCTGATCTCGACGACCGGAGTGCCGACCGATGACGCTCATCTGGCGAACAAGAAGTACGTCGATGACGTTGCACAAGGGCTTGATGTCAAAGCCTCAGCGCATGTTGCAACGACCGAAGCACTGCCTTCGGTTGCGTACAACAACGGCTCAAGCGGTGTTGGTGCCACGCTGACCTCGAACAACAACGTCGCATTGTCCATCGACGGTCACAACATGGCCGTGGGTGAGTCGGTACTCGTTAAAAATCAGGCTAGCGCACTGCAAAACGGGATTTACCAAGTCACCGCAGTCGGCAGTTCCGAGTCTCCTTTCATCCTCACTCGCCGCACGGATTCCGACAGTGGAACGGAGTTGAGCGCGGGATCGTTTGTCTTCATCGAACAGGGAACGACCAACGGGTCAACGGGTTGGGTGCTCTCGACATCGGGAGCAATCGTGATCGGAACGACTGCTCTGACGTTCACACAGTTCTCGAGTGCAGGCGTGGCTGACGCTGGGGATGGTTTGCAAAAGAGCGGCACAACGCTCTCGGTCAAAACCGCATCCTCAAGCCGCATCGCCGTCTCATCGAGTGGGGTCGACTTGGCCACCTCGGGCGTCACCGCCGCGTCGAATCAGGTGCTCTTCACGGTCGACACATACGGACGGATCACGAGTGCAACAAACTCGATTCCAGCTTCAGCAGGGATTTCCATCGATTGCGGCGACCTCTAATCTCGACGGATGCCGAACTTCATCCGCCAACTCCGCAAGGCCACGTCGGGGACCCCTCCAATCGAGGGGATTCCGTCGGGCGTACTGATCGTCAATACAGCCGACCAGACCCTCTCGTTTCCAAATGCAGCAGGGAATGGCTGGGTGACGTTTCAAGCGGGGGCGTCGGCTCCATCGTTTGCGCTCCAGCAGTTTACGTTTACGGGCAACGGATCGCAGACAGTCTTCACCACAACGTCCACCGACTCGACGGACGACCATTTCGTCGTGGCCATCGGAGGTGTTTTCCAAACCGCTGGCGATGACTACACGGTCACAGCTGGCGTTGTGACGTTTACGAGCGCACCGCCGAGCGGTGAGAAGGTCAACATCCTCGTGGCGTCTGGCGGAGTTGCTGGGCCTCAAGGGCCGATTGGTGCGACTGGATCTGGAGCAACAGGACCCGTCGGTCCAAGCGGTGCGACAGGGCCGGTCGGTCCAAGTGGTGCGACCGGACCACAGGGGCCGTCAGGCTCTCCCGGAGGCGCGACTGGTGCGACTGGTCCAGCTGGCCCACAAGGCGAAGCAGGATCGCCGGGGGGTGCTACAGGCGCGACCGGACCCGTCGGTGCGAGTGGGCCACAAGGTGTTGCTGGAGCAGTTGGTGCGACTGGACCAAGCGGTCCATCGGGGGCGCAGGGAGAAGCTGGACCAGCTGGCGGTGCAACTGGTGCCACAGGACCGAGTGGTGCCACAGGTCCCGCAGGATCTCCCGGAGGGGCGACAGGGCCGGTCGGTGCGAGCGGTGCGACTGGGCCAAGCGGCGCAACCGGACCAAGCGGTGCCGTCGGACCGAGCGGATCTTCCGGAGTTGCTGGGCCGAGTGGAGCAGTCGGGGCCACAGGACCCGTCGGTGCAACCGGATTGCAAGGTGAGCCCGGCTCACCCGGAGGGGCAACTGGTGCGACTGGTCCGATTGGTCCATCGGGCATTCCGGGGACTCCCGGCGGGGCAACTGGCGTACAAGGCCCGACCGGCGCGACTGGGCCATCGGTTGCTTGGAACTACACCGGAGCATTCGACCTCGGAATCAGCTACGCCGTCGGAGATTTGGCGACGTACCAAGGGAACCTCTGGTATCGGAAAAACGCTAACGGCGGAAACGTTGGAGACATCCCGAGCACGCTCTCCAATTTTTGGGATCTCATCGCGAGTCGAGGAGCCAACGGTCCAGCTGGTTACGACGGGGCCACTGGCGAGCGAGGATCCACTGGTGCGACCGGTATCGCAGGCACGATTTTTTACGGCGGAACCGATGCGCCATCTCCCTCGCTTGGCAAGGATGGGGACGTCTACTTCCAAGAGATGCCCGAGTCCGACAACTACGACGACGTGCAGACTGTGTCGGTTTTTGTCAAGGCATCCAACTCGTGGAATTCCTCGCTCAACATGCGCGGTGGCCGCGGTGCCACTGGTGCGACGGGCGATGTTGGACCCAAGGGGGATCAGGGCTTTCCCGGTCCCGCAGGACCGAGCGGGATGCAGGGGCCCGAGGGGAATCCGGGAATGCCGGGACCGAGCGGGATGCAGGGTCCAGAGGGGCCCCCTGGGTTTCCGGGGGACACCGGCGAGCAAGGGCCAGAAGGACCGCGAGGTGCAACCGGACCAGTTGGACCGCAAGGAGCAACTGGGTCAACAGGACCAGCTGGCATCGATGGCATCGACGGTGCAGTCGGTCCAGTCGGTCCAACTGGACCCGACGGCGCAAAGGGCGCAACTGGCTCAACAGGAATCACCGGCGACCAAGGAGCAACAGGCGCAACAGGACCAAACTGGACCGTCTCAGAGGAAACCCCATCAAATACCGTGGTTCCAGCGGGTTACTTTGACGCTGGTAACGGGAAGTTGGTGCCATTTTACACCGTATGACTCGCGTCTCAAACAACTTACTCAAGGATGCTGGGACGACTGGGAAGGCTCTGCTCGGGGCGACAACAGCCAGTGCTGCACGGACGACTCTCGGCCTCGCCACAGTGGCCTCCAGTGGCGACTACAACGACCTGCTCAACAAACCTTCGGGTGGCGGAGGCAGTTATAGGGATCCTGTTTACAGTCAGGCCGCGTTCGAAGGGGATGATGAAACGAGTGTTTTCTACGGTGTTTTCCCATCGGGCATTGGAGCCATCCGAAATGTTGTCGGCGAAAGCTGGAACCCTCCAACTTCGAGCGTCCCATACACCGTTTCAGTTGGAGGAGTCATTCAGCGTCCTACGTCGTTTGAGATTTTGTTCACCTTGGTTGGAGACGTTGGGCCGAGCGACGATGCCCAACAAGGTACCATCATTTTCGGTGAGCCAATCCCACTTGGCTACGCTGTAACCATCACAATCGTCATCTAAAAAGCTATGCCACAACAACTAACGAAAATCGAACTTGCAATGATTGCAGCGTCGGCACAGACCGCGCTGCAAGGGCAAACAGGGGCAACTGGTGTTGCCGGACCAAGCGGTGCACAAGGACCGCAGGGAGTCGCTGGTGGGGCCGGTGCTACAGGACCCATCGGTGCCACAGGCACAGTCGGCGCGACTGGTCAACAGGGCGTGCAGGGAAACGCTGGTGCCATCGGCGCGACTGGGCCACAAGGTGAGCGAGGATCCACCGGAGAGGTCGGTCCAACAGGCGTGCAGGGCGTCGCCGGTCCAAGCGGATTGGCTGGTGCAACAGGCGTGCAAGGGGCTACCGGACAGCAAGGGGCACAGGGCGACGTCGGTGCAACTGGGCCGAGCGGTGCAGCAGGGGGACAAGGAGCCACCGGCCTCGGAACGCAGGGGGCGACGGGTGAGACAGGGCCACAAGGTGCGACTGGTGCGTCGGGGCAATCCGACAAGTACGCCACGACGTCATCGACCTCGCTGCTCACAGGCAACGGGGCGAAGACTCTGACGGTTGCAACGGGGCTGAGCTACACAGTTTCACAACCCGTCGTGGTGGCTGAGTCGGGCGGAACCGCTCACATGCACGGAACGGTGACGAGCTACACCTCGGGCACGGGCTCACTGGTCGTCGACGTCACAAACCACACGGGATCAGGCACGTTCACTTCGTGGTCGGTCAACCTTGAAGGGGTCGTCGGAGCCGTCGGTCCAACTGGTCCACAGGGGGCCACTGGAGCAAGCGGAGTTGCTGGTGCCACCGGATCAAGCGGAGTTGCTGGGGGAGTCGGTGCGACTGGGTTGCAAGGCGAGCAGGGTGCCACCGGAAACGTTGGGCCGCAAGGTGCCACGGGCGAAGTCGGGCCGACTGGCGCACAGGGCAGCGTCGGGCCTACCGGCATTCAGGGACCCACTGGGCCGAGTGGATTGCAGGGCGTGCAGGGCAACGTCGGTGCCACTGGATTGCAAGGTGCTACGGGAGAGCAAGGTATTCAGGGCGTGGCAGGTCCAAGCGGGGCATCTGGTGCACAGGGCATTCAGGGCGAGGTCGGGCCAGTCGGTGCGACCGGACCACAGGGTGTGCAGGGCGTGCAGGGTGCCACAGGCCTCGGTGCCACAGGCGCAACTGGCGCAGCTGGAGACCGATACACGACAAGCTCAACCACTTCACTCGCGCTGACAACCGGAGTCAAAAACCTAACGGTGGCCACTGGCCTCGCGTTGTCCGTCGGTCAGAACGTCGTCCTCGCTTACGACGTCGACCATCGGATGACTGGCATCGTGAACTCCTACACGTCCAACAGCGGAGCGCTTGAGGTTGACGTAGTGCAGGTGCTCGAGGGCACTGGAACCTACGCATCATGGGCCATCTCGCTTGATGGTGCCGTCGGGCAGGTTGGTGCGACTGGAGCCGTTGGGCCGACTGGCGTTGTGCTCGGAGGCGGAATCCTCTCGCCACGATTCACGGGCGACGGGAGCACGACCGAGTTCGGGCCGATCAGCGGATGGGATGGTCCGCAGAATGACGAAGCTGGTTACCTCGTTTATGTCGGCGGGGTTTTCCAACGTCCCGACGAAACCAACGGTGGCTTCTCGATCACGGGGACGACTCAAGGAAACTCAAAGATCGTTTTCCCAACGGCCCCCGCAAACAACGTGGTGATCGACGTGGTGGCGGTGCAGGTGACCGGTGCTAAAGGAGCCACTGGCGTGCAGGGTGCGACAGGTCCCGCTGGATCTGGAGGCGGTGGAGGAATCTCCGCATGGGACAGCGGAACATCTTACTCGGCAGGGGATTTGGTGTCTGACCTTGGGCAGTATTACGTCGCATTGGAAGGCAGCCAGAGTCAGCAACCGTACCAAAGCACAGCAAAATGGCAGTTGCTCAACAGAGCTTCCCGCGTGCTGCCTCAAACCATGTACCGCACGGGCGACTTTGTGAGTGAGAAAGGACTGCTTTATGTGCTCCTTGGCGCAAGTGGTGTTGGAACTGACATCCCACCCGCTAGCGGGTCGACAACGTGGATGAACGCATCGGTGCAGCCGTGGACTGAGGGTGCTTACTATTACGAAAAATCGATCGTGATTGCCGCTGATGGATCTCTCTACAGGTGTTTGCAAGCGCATATGGCGCAAGGGTGGAATGAGGCATCAACTGGCGGTCAAACAAATTATTGGACGCCAATCAGTGGACCTCAAGGGCTCTCTGGACCCGCAGGTCCGACGGGACCGAGCGGTGCAACTGGACCCGAAGGACCAACTGGTGCTGGAGTGCAGGGTGCAACAGGCGAAGCTGGACCAACTGGCGCAACTGGGATCCAAGGTGCCACTGGACCATCAGGTGCTGGCGAACCGGGGCCAAGTGGAGCGACCGGACCTACCGGACCAACAGGCGAAACGGGGCCAACAGGCGAAACTGGAGCCACGGGCGAAGTCGGTGCTACGGGCGAGGTTGGGCCGACAGGCCCGACAGGTCCCGCTGGAGGTTAAAGCTAGCGTGAGTTGAGGCTAAACCCCTAGGCTGGAGAGCATGACAACTCTCCACTGCCTAGGGGTTCCTCATACCGTGACCCATCCCGACTACTCAGCGTGCGCATTCACTCAGAAAGTCTTGAAGTTCTTGGAGATGTTCAAGGACTCGAGCGAGTACCGCACGATCCACTATGGACATCCTGACTCCATTACCGCCGCTCACGAGCACGTCAACGTCACCTCTCGTGACATCCTCCAAGAGACCTATGGGGACTACGACTGGAGACGAAACCAGTTCAAACACTCCTCGCAAGACCTTGCTCACAAGGCGTTTAATCTCATCGCTGGAGAGGCTATCAAGCGACGGAAAAAGAAAGGCGACATCGTGCTCGCGTTCTGGGGCGGGACACAAGAGGCGACCCACATTGCCAACGCTGACAAAGACTTGATCGTCGTGGAGCCGGGCATCGGAAGTGGCCACGCCTTCGCGCCGTTTCGGTGCTACGAGTCTTATCCTCTCAGGTCAGCATTCGTGGGCACTGAGGGCGTTTCCTACTGCAACCCAAAGTGGTATTGGAGAGTCGTGCCGAACTACTTCGACATCCGCAACTTCGACCCGACGCAAGAGCGAGAGGACTACGCGCTGTTCATCGGCCGCCTCGGGACCAACAAAGGCTTGGACATTGCCATCGACGCCTGCAAGCGGATGGGGATCAGGCTCAAGGTGGCTGGCCAAGGAGGGCCCGAGGGCATCGGATTAAAGGAGTGGCCGGAGCACGTCGACTTTGTTGGATACGCTGGCATTGAGGAGCGGAAGGAGTTGATGGCCAAAGCTCAGTTCGGGTTTCTTTTGTCCACCTACTGGGAGCCGTTTGGCGGAACAGCAGTCGAGATGATGCTCTCGGGGTGCGTGCCGATCTGTTCGGACATGGGAGCCATGACCGAATACATCGTGGATGGTGTCAACGGGTTCCGATGCTCGACGATGGGTGACATCCTGCGAGCCATCCGGATCGGCTACCGCATCGACCGCTCGAAGATGGTGGCATTTGCTCAGGCGAACTTCTCGCTCGATGCGGTGAGGCCGAAGTTCGAGCGAGCGTTTGCCGACTTCCGAGACGTGTTCAGCGGCGCGGGATGGTACGAGGATCACAACCGGCCTTTCACGGTCGGCTACGGGCTCGACTACTCGCCGCTCAGTTGATGGCGGACAGTAGGGTGTGGACTGGAAATCATTACTGCCGACGATCGGACGGGCCTTAGGTGGCCCACTCGCTGGGATGGCCGTCGAGGCCGTCGGGAAGGCCATTGGAATCAGCGAGCCAACGAGTGCCAAGGTGCAGGATGCTCTCGACGGAAATACCCTCACCGACGCGCAGATCGTGGCACTGCGCGAGGCCGACGCTCAACTGAAGGTGCGGATGCGGGAACTCGACATCGACCTCGAGAGACTGGCTACACAGGACCGAGACAGCGCGAGGGCGATGCAAGCCAAACTCAACAGCCGCGTGCCTGCCGTGCTGGCTCTCGTCATCACCGCCGGATTCTTTGGAGTGCTCGCTGGTTTGCTCACGGGGCACTTCGACCTTTGGGACAACGCGGGGATCACCATGCTCATCGGTTCGCTGGCCACCTCGTGGGGGATGGTCGTCTCGTTTTATTATGGGTCAGCGGCGAACATTGGCGGGAGGCCACCGGAAAAGAAATGAATCTCAAGGAGTACGGCATCGACATCGCGTTCCTGTGCGCTGGCCTTTTCGGGGCAGTCTTGACGACGGGCAAGAACGCTGCACGCAACCTCGGGAGCACCATCTCCTCACTCGTGGCCGGTGCCGCAGCTGCGAACTACCTGACACCTGTCGTGGTGCAGTTGGTCAAGGTTGAGGGGGAGCGCACGCAGTACGCCATCGCCTTCCTACTCGGGTTCGTTGGTCTTCGAGCCGTCGAGTTCGCGAGCCGCAAACTGATCCCGCACTCCATCACAGACGAACACCATGAACCCGAACCTGCTCACCCTCGCAAACGGAGCCGCTAACGCGCTGATCGCGTTGGGCGGGATTGCGTTCGTCCTGTTCGTCTTTGGCCGTCCCGAGTCAAAGATCTACGAGTCGCCCAAGATCGCGAAGCTGATGAAGCTCGGGCTCTCGCTCGTGTCGGTTGGAGCACTGCTCAACATCGTCACATTCTCCACGCCTCCGATCTCGGAGATCATTCTCAACTTCGGACTCGGGCTCACCTTCGTCCTAGCTGCCGTCTGGCACTTCCAAACTTTTGTCCGTCACAATCAACCTACGAAAACCGATGAACTTCGACCACTCAAACCCGCACGACCTGCTCGTCGTGCCAAGCGTCAATCTCGCCGCGCTGATGCTCGGGTTGACTGAGGTGCATCAGCTGGTCAGCATCGGTGCCGCATTGGCAGCACTGGTCTATACGGTGCTGAAAATCGTCCAACTCTACCGAGACTTAAAATGACCCTTTCAGACAAAGGCCGCAAACTCCTGCTCGACTACGAAGTCGGCGGTGGCGAACCGTATTACCGGAAATTTCTATCTCGGCCAACGTGGCCGGGGGAGCAATCAGGTGTGACGATTGGCGTCGGATTTGACCTCGGATATAACTCCGAGAGTCAAGTTTCCGAGGCGTGGGGCACATTGTCCAACACCAGCCTCGAACTCTTGATGGGAGCAATCGGCATCCGTGGAGAGAGTGCTCGTTTGTGGTTGTCCTCAAGGCCAATGGTGCGCGACATCGAAGTCCCGTGGGAAAAGGCTCTGGACGTGTTCGAGAGGATCACCGTGCCGAGGTTCTACCTGCAACTTTTGAGGATCTACCCACAAGCGGAGACGCTACCGGAACCTGCTCGCGATGCACTGCTCTCGCTCGTGTTTAATCGCGGCACCGCATTGGCTGGAGACCGACGGGCTGAGATGCTCGGGATCCAAAACGCTCTCCGCGATGGCCGCACCCACGACGTCCCGCAGCTGCTCCGCTCGATGAAACGACTCTGGCCAAATACCACAGGGCTCCAAAAGCGCAGAGACGCCGAGGCTGACCTGTTTGAGAGTGCGTTGTGAATCTTTGAGTGGTACAGGGTTGTGTAATGCAACCCGCCGACTGGACACCGGAAGACCTCGACACCCCCGCCGAACAACTCGCCGAACGATTTGGGGTTCCGGTGGCAACCGCGCAGAGGATGGCCGACTGGCACCAAGCCGAACTGGCCAACCACGTTGAGAGGACGTCCTCAGCCGCATCAGCCGCGCACCTGCACCGGATCCTAGCTTGGATGTTGGGCCCCGGGGACGCCAAGGCCAAGGCAGTGGCCTTGTGTTTCGCTGCCGACCTCCAGCCCCTCATCGGGTGGCACAACCTCTCGGAGGCCGCGACGGATCTCGGGATGACGTCGGCCAACTTGAGTAAGCTGCAGACGGAAATCCAAGCGTGGCTGGCACTTCCGGAGACTCAGTGGAACAAAACCAAGTATCGCTTCAAGCAGTCTAACCAGCCCATCCTCAAGGAGATGCCGACAGTGGAGAGGGTGGCACAATCATTTCGGCGATGGGTTCAACGTGTTGATGTGGAGAAACTTACAGTAGACCAAAAGGAACGCATCATCGCTTCCCTCTCGGAGATTGTCCTATTCTCGCAAAGCCTAGAGGAGCAATGATTTAGAGCACCGTTGACGGGCTTGGTTTCGTGTGGGACGATTTTCCGTGTTCATCCGGTATGTTTGCCGGGGTGTCTGGTATGCTCCGGTGCGGGAGGATGGGGCCTCCCGCATCGGTAACCACCTCAAACTCAACGAGTTTGCAAGGCATAAAAAAAGATGAAAAAACTGTTGGACAGAGAAAAACAACTGTGGTTTGATGGTTGCAGTTGAGGGGCGGAGACCCCAAGACGAAACAACCAACCAGATAACAAAATGAGCATCGACCCAACAAACCTAGGCAAACCAGCAACCCTCCACGTCGAGGCAATCATCGGAGACCGTCAAATCGGCATCGCAATCGTGGATGGGCACCTTGTCCAATGCATCAACCGCAAGTGGTCGCATCAAAATCCAAAGCCGGGGATGACGATCGAGGAGGCAGCAAACGGCGCAGCGGCAATGCTCCTCACAAAAGGCGGAGTCAAGTTTGCATAACGCAACCCCACACCACCTCACACCATGCAAACCAACACCCGCACCATCCAAACCGCCGCAGCCGAACTCACCGCCGCAGGATTTGAAACCCACGTCACCCGCGACGGGTGGATCATCGTCCTAGGTGAAAACTGGGCAGCATCATTTTCGTCCAACGACGGAAACGACGTGACCGTCGGCGACGTTCCGCAGGAGGTATTTGACCTCGCGTATTTCGAGACCGAAGCGATGGCCTAATCCAACCCCATCAACCCCTAACCAACTCAACACCATGACAACCACCAAAGGATTTGCTCAACTCGTCCAAGCGATTGCAGACATGATGGACGGCCCTGCTAACACCAACACGACCGGCATCACCCTCCATCGAGATCTGGGTTGGTGCGCCACCTTTCAGGCATCGGACATCAACCCCGAGGATGAGATCGCGATTGTCTACAAAAACGACATCATTCATACCGCTCATTGCGCGGAGGAAGAAATCGACCCGCACGGCATCGCCGAGTGGATCCGGGACAACGTGGTCATGTGGATCTGCGATGCTCAAGACCGACTCGACGAGCACGGGATCAAAAATCCACAGCTGACCCCAAAAGAGATTGTGGCGCACCTCTCCTAACCAACTCAACACCATGACAACCAAAGCAAAAACCATCCAAGGGGAGGTCCTCCTCGCTCTCTCAACCATCGATTTCGTCCTGCTCGGAACCCTCGAGTGGGACGCATGGACAGCCGCAGTGGGCGTGCTCGGCCTCGTGTCGGCCGCCATCGGCATCACCTACGTCCTCGAGGCAGCTAGAGAGGAGGCAGGGCAATGAGCACGCAAACCATCTACCACGAGGGCCGAGAGTGGTGCCTCGTCTCACCTGAGGACCACGCGACCCTGATCTCGGCTAAGGACGCCGCTCTGAGCATCGCGCAGCGGCTCCTCGTCGCCAAGCGCATCGAGACGCCCCACGGGGACTTGATGCTCGCGCCGAGCAAGCGGTGCAGGAGATGCAACGGGGACAAGCCGTCTAAGCGAGGGCAACGCTATTGCGCCGCGTGCTCAAAGATCAGCCGCATCGAATCCGTGAAGGCCTATTGGCAAAGGAGGGCGAAATGATCGCCATCGACCCCGGGGTGGCCGGCGGATGGGCATACGACATGGAGCAGGGCGCAATCGAGTGCTGCCGGATGCCAGAGACCGACGGGGACATCCTGACAGGCCTTCGCAACCTCTGGGCAGTTGGCCACCGAGAAATCCGCATGGAGATTCCCGCAAAAGCGATCTTCGGTGCTGGTCACTCATCGCTCGCGGTGCTCCATCGCAACGTCGGGTTTATCCAAGGAGTGGCGATGGCTCTCGGGTTCAGTCTTCTCCTCGTCCAACCGAAGGCGTGGCAAAAGGTCATCGGCATCTCGAAAAGATCCGGAGAGGAACAGAGGAAATGGAAAAATCGGCTTAAGGAGGAGGCACAACGTAGGTTCCCAAACCTTCATATCACTTTGAGTACCGCTGACGCGGTCCTCATCCTCGCCGCTGGATTAGCGGCAAAAAACAACAACACCAGACAGTAGAAAACATGAACAACGAACACAAACCACTGGCCCTCTTCGCAGGGGTTAACGACCCCGTCGGGGCAGCAATGCAACTGGGTGAAGCCTTCGCATCCTCGGGGATGTTTGGCTGCACCAAACCCGCACAGGGGGCCATCCTCGCGCTGCAATGCCTGACGTCAGGCCTGACCCCATTCGAGGTCACGCAAACGTACCACCTGCTCGACGGAAAACTGAGCATGAAGGCCGACGCAATGCTCGGTCGGTACAAGGCCGCAGGTGGCAAGGTCATCTGGGGCACTCGGACTGCCGAGCGAGTCAAGGCTCGGTGGGTCTACGGAGAGAACGATCTGGAAATGGAGGTCACGATGCAGGAGCTGGTGGCCAACGGGGTCGCGCTCGGCAAGGGTGGCGAACTCAAGGAAAACTACAAGCGGCACCCGAGGCAGATGCTGACCGCTCGACTCATCTCCGAGGCCGTCAGACTCCTCGCACCTGAGGTTGTCTCGGGGATCTACACCCCCGAGGAAGTCAGCGATTTCGGGCCGGTTGAGAGGGTCGAGAAACCCGCGCAGGTGCACGTCGTCGAGCCGGAGGCGTTGCCACCCGCAGAGGACCAAGAGCAAGAGTTCCGCGACCTTCTCGGGGAGCACTACACATCCGCGCTGGCGTTTTTCAAAACCGACCTCCTCACGCTCCTCCCTCAAAAGGTCCAAAAGGACATCCGGACCCGCACCTCAGACCTCATCTCCAAACTCTAACAAACCATGTTCAAAATCGACCGAAACGCAGCGCCGGAATCCTCGTGGATCAAGACTCCGGGCATCTACTCAGGCACCATCAAGTTCCCAAGCGAGATTGAGTGTACGCCGAAAGGCGAGATGAAGATCCGCCTCGAGTTCGTAACGGAGTCGGGAGCGAAGGCCACCGACGACATCATCAACGCTGAGAGTCTCTGGTGGAAACTGAACGTGCTCCTCGCCGCGGCTGACCCCGATGGGAGCAAGATCAACATCCCCAACGGGCAGTCGGCAGACTTCTCGAAAAACTCGAACTTTATCGAGTTTGTGCGGAAGTTTGATGGGCTCTGGGTGACCTTTGCCATCTACCTCGAGACGTACCAAAAAAAGGACGGATCGCAGGGGACGGCCACAAGGCTCAGGCCGATGGACCCGAGAAAGAACAAGGCTCAACTGCCAGCGAAGGCACTCGAGCAGATCAAAAAGGCCGAGGAGGAAGCCGAGGGACCGGATGAGGTGCCGTTTTAAGCCATGCAACCGCAGCAACTCGACAACCTGATAAGACAAGCCATGAGCACAGTGGAAGCAATCAAGACCGAGGTCAGAGCCGTGATGCTCTCCTCAGAGTTTCAAGATCAACTGCGAGAGATCGTGAGGGACGAACTGGCCGACGAGCTGCGAGACCAGGGGAAGCATCCCGACGCTCTCGCGTTCGAGATCCGGTTCCTCCGCCGCGAACTTGAGGCCATGACCAAGCAACTCGCAGCCATCAATACGATCCAATGAATCAAGAACTCAGAGAACTGAGGCCGGTGTTCGCGGACATGCTGAACAACGTGTTCCGCATCGTTAACGACAAGCAAGTGAGGGACGTATCTTACGACGTTGCCTACTGGGATTTAGTCAACCGCATCGGAAAACTCGAACAATGGGCAACATGGCGCACCAATCAGGCGACGGCCATCGCTCTGTTTATCAACAGACCAGAGGTCATTGAGACCGTCGACAAACTCATGAGCATCCTGTTGAGCGCGAGGAAACAGTGGGTTGACCCCACAGAGTTTCACCAACTCTCGGCGCACCTAGCAACCATCCTCAAATGAACAACCTCCACCGTCTCGGGGCTGGCGTGCTCGCCGTCCTACTCGTCAGCGTGTTCGTCGGCCTCGTGGCGGTGGGCTCATCAAAACGAAAATGAAATCCACATTCTATGCCGACCCGAAATCCATGCTGTTATGGGTCGACGCCAACGTTGAAATGCCCAAGCGCGACATCCCGGTGATCGTCCTAGTTCGAGACGGCAAGCGGACATTCTGCACGCCGTCACATCGCATGGCCTTTGCATGGTCAGGCATCAAGTCGCCGAGCGTCGTCACCCACTGGGCCGCGATGCCAAAACCCCCAACCATTGGAGACAACGAATGAAAATGCGCGACCAAATCGAGCGGCTCGAGCAGCAGGTTGCCAGCCTCCGCGAGGCTTTTGCGGAACTCTGGGGGAGCATCTCGCTCTACCTCTCGCAAGAGCAGATTGAGAGCCTCAAAACCTATCACGCCGAGGAGTTTGCGGAACTGGAGGAGGATGAGGAATGAACGCCGAACTGCTAGAAAATGGGGCCGCGTCGGAACTCATCGAGGATCTGGTGGCCGAGTTGGCAAGCGTCGTAAAACGCCTCGAGGCAGCTAATAAGGACTATTGGGGCCTGATGGATGCATTCAGCCGCCTCACCAGGACCTGTCAGGACCTGCAACAGCACAACGCTCAACTCCACGACGAGCTCAAGGAGGCCTATGACGCTGCGCACCCGATGACCCTCGTCGAGCGGGGCAAGCACAAGGCTCTCCAGACCATGTACAACGCGGCCTTGGAGGAGATTAAACGCCTCAAATCCTGACCTCGGAGCAGGTCGAAAAACAACCCATGCTGACACCATACGAACGCGCCGCCTCTTACGCGGCAAAAGTGCCCGGGGCCGTCTCTGGGCAGGGAGGCCACTCGGCCACCTATGACCTCGCCAGAGTGCTGGCTCACGACTTCGCATTGAGCGAGGGGGAGAGTCTCCAAATCCTCGAGCAGTGGAACCAGCGGTGTTCGCCACCGTGGTCCCGCAAAGACCTAGAGCACAAGGTCCGACAAGCCGCGACGAAGCCTCACAACAACCCGCGAGGGTCGAAACTGGACACGCACCAGACCGTCAGCCCCACGGGAAGGTTCATCATCAACCGGAACGCTGCACCTGTGGACCTTTCAGGGGACGACTCGTCGGCGTCGACCATTCGCTTCCTCAAGGCCGCATTCATGCCGGGGGAGCTGGTCTGCATCTGCACTCAGGCACTCGAGAGCGAGGACGGAAAGCATCGACCGGGGAGCCACGGCACCTTTAAACCGCTTGAGTGGTTCGTGGACCAGATTGAGCAGGGTGACAACCCATTCACCTGCTCGTCAGCCTCGGGGCGATGGATCCGCATCAACCCCTATCGAAGCGAAAGCACGACGGGCGCAGACTCCAACGTCAGCGCATACAGGCACGTTCTCATCGAGTTTGACGACCTGCCAGAAGCCGACCAGCTGGCCACCCTCAAAGGGTCCAACCTGCCGCTCACCGCTATCATCTCGAGCGGTGGCCGATCGTTTCACGGGTGGGTGCGCGTTGACGCACCCGACAAGGC
>Ga0208783_10000615_pt1 | contig 21724 bp, 20 predicted proteins | sample DEB19_08_DNA_2_FD_184529 | JGI IMG/M metagenome (GOLD analysis project Ga0208783, IMG submission 184529) | Aqueous microbial communities from the Delaware River and Bay under freshwater to marine salinity gradient to study organic matter... | ecosystem: Environmental > Aquatic > Marine >...
GCGGACCACGACCGGGGCTCCCGCCAGCGCCGCCTCCGCGTCACCCTTCACGATCGTGTGCCGCGAGCCCACGTTCCCCTCGCGCGGGATCCGCGCGTCGCCGTCATAGGCCGCCCAGCCCGGATGGACGAGCGGGGCGCCGGGGGCGATCGCCGCCTCCAGGTCCACCACCGGGGGGAGCGGCTCGAGGTCGAGCTCGATGAGCGCGGCCGCCTCCCGCGCGATCGCCTCCGTGGTCGCCGCCACCATCGCCACGATCTCGCCCTCCCAGCGGATCGCGTCCGAGGCGAAGAGCGTCCGGTCCCGGACCCAGGTCCCGTAGCGCAGGTCCGGCACGTCCGCCTGCGTGACGATCGCCACGACGCCGGGGAGCGCCCGAGCGCGCGCCGTCTCGATCCCCCGGATCCGGGCGTGCGCCACGCCGCCGAGCCGGACCGCGGCATGGAGGAGCCCGGGCGTGGAGAGGTCCGCGCTGTAGCGGGCCGTCCCCGTCACCTTCTCCCGTCCGTCCTGTCGCACGAAGGACGGCAGCTCGACGACCGCCATCGGAGGGTCCTCCTCGTACCGCGTTGACCGTGGGCCGTATCGTAGCGAGCGAACCGGGAGGAGGAGCACGGGTGGTGGAGCGCGCCGGGGCGATCGACGTCCACGGGCTATGGAAGATCTTCGGGCCGGAGGAGCGCCGACTTTCCGCGCCGCCCGTGGACGAGCCGTCCGCCGCCTTCCGTGCCCGGACGGGGAGCACGATCGCCGTGCGCGACCTCTCCTTCTCGATCGCCCGGGGCGAGGTCTTCGTCGTCATGGGGCTCTCCGGGAGCGGCAAGTCGACGCTCGTCCGCTGCCTCACGCGCCTCATCGAGCCCACCTTCGGCGAGCTCCGCCTGGACGGTGAGGATGTCCGGGCGATGGACGAGCGGCGCCTCCGCGAGCTCCGCCGGCGCACGGTGAGCATGGTCTTCCAGCATTTCGGTCTTCTCCCGCACCGGCGCGTCATCGAGAACGTCGCCTTCGGCCTGGAGATCCGCGGCGAGCCGAAGGGTGAGCGGCTCCGGCGCGCGGAGGAGATGCTCGACCTCGTGGGGCTCTCCCACGTGGCGGCGAGCTACCCGGACCAGCTCTCCGGCGGGATGCAGCAGCGCGTCGGCCTCGCGCGCGCCCTCGCGGTGGACCCGGAGGTGATGCTCTTCGACGAGCCCTTCAGCGCCCTCGATCCGCTCATCCGGCGCGACATGCAGGCGGAGGTGAAGCGGCTCCACCGCGAGCAGGGCCGGACGATGGTCTTCATCACCCATGATCTCGCCGAGGCGCTGAAGCTCGGTGACCGGATCCTCGTCATGCGCGAGGGGGCGGCGGTCCAGCTGGGCACGCCCGCGGAGATCGTGGGCGCGCCCGCGGACGACTACGTGGCGGATTTCGTCCGCGATGTCCCCCGCTCCCATGTCCTCACCCTGCGCTGGGTGATGCGCCCGCTGGCGCCGGGGGAGCCGGCCGGTGACGGACCCGCCTTCTCCGCCGAGACCGTGATCCGCGACGCGCTCCCGGCCGCCGCGGCGAGCGAGGCGCCGCTCCGTGTCTTCGAGGGCGGCGTCGTGGTGGGTCTCGTGGAGCGGGGCCGGATCCTCGGGCTCATCGCGGGCGCGGGCGAGCCGGCGGCCGGCGCATCGGAGAGCGTCTGAGCATGGGGGTCGCGACCGCCGCCGCCGAGCGGGCCCGCCTGGGGCGTCCTTCGCGCCGGCTTCTCCTCGCCCTCCTCGCGGGTGCTGCCGCCCTTCTCTGGGTCGTCTTCCGCGGGACCGGGACGCTGCCCCACGACGAGGGGTCGCCCGTCTTCTCCGCGCTCAACGAGCTCCGGGCGTGGATCGACGCGAACCGCGCCACGAACCCCGTCCTCGTCCTCCTCATCGATGTCGTCCGGGGGGCGATCGACCTCCTCGTGACCACGATCTCCGACCTTCTCCACGCGATCGGCTGGCCGGGGGTGACGCTCGGGATGGGGGCCCTCGCCTACGCGCTCGCGGGGCGCCGGATCGCGCTCATCGTCCTCGCCGGCTTCCTCGCCTTCGGCGTCCTCGGGCTCTGGGAGGAGAGCATCGACACGCTCGCCCTCACCCTCGCCTCGGTCGTCCTCTCGCTCCTCGTGGGCTTCCCGCTCGGGATCCTCGCGGGGCGCAGCGACCGCTTCCACGCGGCGATCCTGCCGGTCCTGGACGTGATGCAGATCATGCCCACCTTCGCGTACCTCGCCCCGCTCGTCCTCTTCTTCCTCATCGGGCCGGCGAGCGCCGCGATCGCCACCGCGATCTACGCGATCCCCACCACGATCCGGATCACCGCGCTCGGCATCCGGGGCGTCCCGGAGACGACGATCGAGGCCGCCCGGAGCCTCGGTGCCACCCCGTTCCAGGTCCTCCGCCGCGTCCAGATCCCGATGGCCCGCCGGACCCTCGTCCTGGCGATCAACCAGACGATGATGATGGCCCTCGCGATGGTCGTGATCACCGCGCTCATCAGCGCCCCGGGGCTCGGTGCGAGCATCATCACCGCCCTCCAGAAGGTGAACGTGGGGAGCGCCTTCCAGGCGGGCCTCGCGATCGTGATCATGGCGATCGTCCTCGACCGCCTGACCGCGGGCGCCGCGGACCGCGCCGAGCGCGAGGATCGCTCCGGCCGCACGCGGGACGAGGCAGCCCGCCGCCGGATCGTCATCGGTGTCCTCGCGGTGGGGCTCATCGCCGTCCTTCTCTCCCTCCTCTCCGGGATCGGGGACGACTGGCCGAAGGCGCTCCGCTTCTCCTTCGTGAAGCCGGTGAACGACCTCTCGGACTGGGTGAAGACCTCCTTCTACGACCTCACGACCGGTCTCAAGGACCTCGTCACCTACGGCCTCATCAACCCCCTCCAGGCGGTCCTCGTGAGCGCACCGGTCTGGCTCGTCATCGGGACGGTCGCCGGGCTCGCCCTCCTCGCCAGCAGCGCCCGGGCCGCGGTCGTCGCGGGGAGCGCCCTCCTCGCGGTCGCGCTCCTCGGGCTCTGGGAGCACGCGATGATCACCCTCGCCTCCACGCTCATCGCCGCGGCGATCACCCTCGGCGCGGGGCTCCTCCTCGGGATCGCGGCCGCGCGCAGCGACCGCTATGCCGCCGCGCAGCGCCCCTTCCTGGACGCCGCGCAGACGATGCCCGCCTTCGTCTATCTCCTCCCCGCGCTCGCGCTCTTCGGCCCCACGCGCTTCACCGCGATCGTGGCCGCCTTCATCTACGCGGCCCCCTCCGTCATCCGGCTCGTGGAGGACGGGCTCCGCGGCGTGCCTGCCGGTGTCGTGGAGGCGGCCACCTCGAGCGGCACGACCCCCCGGCAGCTCCTCTGGAAGGTCCAGCTCCCGATGTCGCGCGCCTCGCTCCTCCTCGCCGCGAACCAGGGGATCGTCCTCGTCCTCGCGATGGTCGTCGTGGGCGGGCTCGTGGGCGGTGGCGGCCTGGGCTATGACGTGGTCGCGGGCTTCAGCCAGCGGACGGAGTTCGGCAAGGGGCTGGCGGCGGGGATCGCGATCGTCCTGCTCGGGGTGATGCTCGACCGGGTCACCCAGGCGGCCGGGGCCCGGCGCGACGAGCTCCACGCCGCCCACGGCGCCTGACCCGGGCCGACCCCCGGGAACGACGAAGCCGCCGGCAGCGCCGGCGGCTTCGGGTCTCTGCGCGTCCGGGGCTCAGCCCACGGGGAGCCAGGGCGTCCAGGTGTCCGGGTTCTCCTCCACCCACTTCGCCGCGGCGTCCTCCTCGGACATCCCGTCCACCTCGATGTAGCCGGAGACCGTGCTCTGGTCGAGGTTCGTCCACTGGAAGCGGGAGATCAGCTCGTAGGCCGGGCCGCCCGTCTCCGCGAAGGTCGTGCTCACCGCCTTGTAGAGCGTGTAGAGCGGATAGTCGCAGGCGACGAGCTCCGGATCCGCGTCGCAGCCGGCCTCGTACGCCGGCAGGTTCACCTTGACGAGCGGGTCCTCCAGGAGCGGGCTCTGCGACCACGCCCACTGCGGGTCGTAGAAGTAGGCGAGGAGCGGGGTCTCCTGGAGGGTCGCCTGCTTGAAGGACTCGATGAGGGCCGCCTCCGAGCCACCGGTCACGAGCTGGAAGTCGAGCCCGAGGTTCCGGATGAGCGCCTCGTCGTTGGAGACGTAGGACGGGTCACCGAGGAGGAACTGGCCCTTCTCGCCCGACTCCGAGGTGCGGAAGAGCTCGGCGTAGCCGTTCAGGCTCTCCCAGTCCGTGATGTCGGGGTACTGGCGCGCCATCCAGCCGGGGACGTACCAGCCGATCGTGCCGATCACGCCGTTCGGGCCGGCGTCCTGCGCCACGCCCTTCTCGTCGATGAAGAGGGCGCGGTCCGCCTCGTGGCCCCAGACCTCGAGGATCGCGTCCACCTCGCCGGTCTCGAAGCCCTGCCAGTCGATCCCCTCGTTGAGCGCGAGGAGCTCGGTCTCGATGCCGAGCTTCTCCTCGAGCAGGTACGAGACGACCGCCGCGTTCGAGCTGGAGCCCACCCACGGGTTCACCGCGATCCGCACCGGGCCCGCATCCTGGGCCAGGCCGGCGGGGATCGTCGCCCCCGCGATGGCGAGCGCGCCGGTCAGCGCGAGCGCCAGGTTCCTCGTCCGCATCCGTTCCTCCTCCGATCCCTCCGACCGGCCCTCTGGCCGATCACGGCGACGGGATTGTTCCACGCCACGGGCCGCGCGTCACCCCCCATCCCACGGGGGCGGGTGGTCAGGACGGGGGCGGCAGGACGAGACGGCCGGGAGCAGCGGCCGGCGGGGGCGGTGGGGGCGCGGCCGGCGGCGCCGGCGCCGGGGGCGTGGCCAGGCCCGGCGCGGCGAGCGCGATCGCGCTCAGCGGCACGACGGTCCGGGTCTCCCGCATCCGGAAGGTGACCATGAGGGTCCCGGACGGCGAGACGACGAGGACGTAGAGGAGCGCGACGATCCCGATCACCGTGAGGGAAAGCAGGAGCGCGACCAGGTAGTCCCCGAGCCCGCGCCGGCCCGGAGCCCAGACCGTGGTCACCGGCTCCCAGCCCGCGGCGTCCAGGCGCGGCAGGTCGCGCTCGAAGTGGCGGATCGCCGCCCGCTCGTCGCTGCCGCGCCAGGTGCGGACCATCGTGGTGGGCTCCGGCTGGATCTCGGACCAGTGGACCGGCTCCTGGCGGAAGATCAGCCGGAAGAGTCGGACCGGGCGCTTGAAGACCGCCACGAGGAAGACGCCGCCGATCCCGATGAGGAAGGCGAGGTCGGGCGGCAGCCGCAGGCCGGCGGAGAGGACGATCCCGATGCAACCGCCGACGATGCCGATCCAGGCGAGGACGAGGATGAGGTTGAGGGTCTGACCCATCGGCCGATGATAGGTCGCGCTACCGAGAGAGGGAAGATGCGGCCCGGCCGGGCCCCCGCGGCGCGGCCAGATCGAGCCGGGCGAAGCCCCGGAACTGGAGGCCGCCGCGCCGCTCCGGGGCATCCGCGAGCGCGAGGTCCGGGAGCCGGGCCGCGAGGAGCCGGAGGGTCGTCTCGATCTCCAGGCGCGCGAGCGGCGCACCGAGGCAGAAGTGGATCCCGCCCCCGAAGGCCACGTGCCCCGCGTCGCCACGCTCCACGCGGAAGCGGTCCGGCTCCGGGAAGCGGCGAGGGTCGCGGTTCGCGGAGCCGAGGAGCATCGCGACGCGCGCGCCCACCGGGAGCTCCGTACCGCCGATCGTGACCCCGGGCTCCAGGACCCAGCGCTCGAAGAGCTGGAGCGGCGGGTCGTAGCGCAGGACCTCCTCCACGGCGATCCGCGGATCGACCGTGCCCGAGACGATCCGCGCCCACTCCGCGGGATGCGCGGCGAGCGCCGCGATCCCGTTCCCCGTGGCGTTGACCGTCGCCTCGTGGCCCGCCATGAGGAGGACCATCGCGGTCGCGGCGACCTGGTCGTCCGTGAGGCCTTCCCCGTCCACGCGCGCCGCCACGAGCGCGCCGAGCAGGTCGTCTGCCGGCCGCCGCCTGCGCTCCCGGACGAGCGCGAGGATCAGCTCCCGGAGGGTCGTCGCCGCGGCATCGGCGTCCGCCGCGCGCTCGCCCCGGACCCCCGGCTCGTAGATCGCGACGATCCGGTGGGAGAGGGGGACGAGGAGATCGCGCTCGCTCTCCGGGATCCCGAGGAGATCGCAGATGACGGTGAGCGAGAAGGGCTCCGCATAGCCCGTCACGAGCGCGATCCGGTCGCCTCCCGCTGCGATCGCCTCCGCGAGGAGGTGTTCCGCAAGGGTGGCCACCCGCTCCCGGAGCGCCTCCACCGCGCGCGGCGTGAAGGCCTCCATGACGAGGCGGCGGAGGCGGGTGTGCTCCGGGGGCTCGAGGGCGAGGAGCTCCCAGCGCTCGAAGGCCGCGATCCCGGCCAGCCGCGGGTCGTTCCAGGCGGGCTCGCCGGGCGGGATGCCCAGATCCTCGTGGCGGTAGCGGTGCCAGAAGATCCGGCCGAGGCGCCGGTCGCGGAAGGCGGCGCTCACCTCCGCGTGGCGGGTGAGGATCCGCCGCTCCCCGCCCGCTTCCGCGACGACCGGGGCGGCCTCGCGGAGCGCGGCGTAGACCGGATAAGGGTCGAGGGCGAGCGCCGGGTCGTCCAGCCGGAGCTCGGGGAGGCCGGCCTCAGCCGTCACGCAGCTCCCCGAAGGCACCCGGAAGGCGCGAGCGTCCACCCGCCGCGAGCCCGCTGATGAAGACCGCGACGATCGTGAGGATGTAGGGGAGCATGAGGATGAACTGGCTCGGGACGGGGAGGTCCCGGGCCACGAGCTGGGTCTGGATCCCGACCGCCTCCGCGAAGCCGAAGAAGAGGCTCGCGACCGCGGCGCCGATCGGCCCGCCGCCGCCGAAGATCACCGCCGTGAAGGCGATATAGCCGCGTCCCTCCGTCATGTTCTCGCGGAAGGCGACGATCGAGCCCAGCGAGAGCGCGGCGCCCCCGAGCGCGCACAGGACGCCGCAGGCAAGGAGCGCGACAAGACGCATCCGGGCCGGGTCCACGCCCGCCGATCGCGCCGCGAAGGGGTGCTCGCCCACGGCCGCGAGCCGCAGCCCCCAGCTCGTCCGCCGGACGAGGACCCAGACGACGAGGACGAAGGCGGGGATCAGCCAGACCATCACCGAGAGCTCGGAGAGCGCGCCCGCGATCCCCGCCTGGACGCCGGTGATCGGGCGCCACAGCCCCTGGTCCACCTCGAGGATGCCGCGTTTCCCGTAGAGGACGGGGAGGAGGTAGGAGGTGGCCCCCACCCCGATGATCGAGAGGCCGAGCCCCGCGATGATCGCGTTCGCACGCATCGGGACGATGACGACCCAGAAGAGGGCGGACGCGATGAGGCAGGCGACGATCGCCGCGAGAAGGCCGATGAGCACCTCGCCGGTCGCCACGGTCCCCGCGACCGCGAAGAAGGCGCCGATGACCATCAGCCCTTCCAGGCCGAGGTGGAAGATCCCGGCGCGCCAGGCGATGACGCCGCCGAGCGCGACGAGCGCGATCGGCGCGCTCGTCCGGAGGGTGGTGGCGATCAGCTGCTCCATCTCAGTCGGACCTCGCGCGGCGGCGGCCGAGCGCGCGACCCAGCGCGCTCAGGCTCGTGACGGTGATGAGGAGGGCGATCGTCCCGCGCAGCAGGTCGAGCGCGGACGGGGGGAGCGGGGTGACGATCGGGAGGTAGAGGAGGGCAGCCTGGAGGCCGCCGAAGAAGGCGGCCGCGAGGACGATCCCGCCCACGTTGAGCCCGCCCACGATCGCCACCAGGACCGCCGTGAAGCCGAGCTGCGGCGAGAAGCCGGAGACGAGCCGCCCCTGCGGACCGAAGACCTCGATCGCGCCCGCGAGCCCGGCGAGCGCGCCGGAGAGGAGGAAGGCGAGGAGCCCGACCCGCTCGAGGCGCAGGCCCTGCCAGCGCGCCATCACCGGGTTCCGGCCCGCGATCGCGCTCGTGATCCCGAAGGGCGTCCGCTCGAGGAGGAGCCAGACGAGGATCGCGGCGGCCACGAGGATGCCCACGGTGACCGGGGAGACGCCCTGGACGTTCGCGATCCGGTAGGCCTCCTCCACCGGCCGGGTCGCCGTCTGCTGCCCGGTCCCGCTGGGGTCCTTGAGGAGGACCGCGGTGACGTACTGGAGCCAGAGCGTGCCGATGAAGTTGGACATCAGCGTCGTGATCACCTCGTCCGTCCCGTAGCGGACGCGGAGCCAGCCGGGGATGAAGGCGAAGAGGGCGCCGGCGGCCATCGCCGCGAGGCAGGCGAGCGGGAGGACGACGATCGCGGGAAGCCCCGGAAGGCCGAGCCCCACGAAGAGCGCCGCCGTGGCGCCCACGTAGAACTGGCCGAGCCCGCCGATGTTGAAGAAGCCCGCGCGGAGCGCGATCGCCACGCCGATCGCGACGAGGAAGAGCGGCGCCCCCCAGCGGAAGCTCATCTGCCAGGCGCCGGGAGCGCTCACCGCGCCCTGCCACATCCCGTTCGCCACGGTGAGGACGGAGAAGCCGGAGAGCGTGAGGACCGCGCTCACGAGGAGGATCGAGGCGACGACGAGCGCGACGCTCCGCCCCACCGGCCCGAGCCGTGCCATGCGCGCGCTCATCGGCCCGGCTCCGTCGCGCCGACCATCGCCGCGCCCACGGCAGCCAGGCTGAAGGGGCTCCGGAACTCCGCGGCGACCGCGCCGCCGAGGAGGACGACGATCCGGTCCGAGCACTCGAAGAGCTCGTCCAGATCGGACGAGACGAGGAGGATCCCGGCGTCCCGGTCGCGCAGGTCGCGGAGGGTCTCGCGGACGAAGGCGGTCGCGGCCAGATCGAGGCCGCGCGTCGGTTGCGCCGCCACCACGAGCCGCGCGTCCGCACCCAGCTCGCGGGAGAAGATGAGGCGCTGGATATTCCCGCCGGAGAGCTCGCCCGCGCGCTGGTCCACGGACCCGTAGCGCACGTTCCATGCATCCAGCGCCTCCGTGGCGCGGGCCCGGAGGCGTCCCGGCGTGACGAAGCGCCGCCCCGGGGCCGGCCGGAGGAGCTCGCCGATCGTCACGTTCTCCCACAGCGAGGAGGTCGCGCTCACGCCCTCGGAGTTGCGGTCGAAGGGGATCGCGCGCAATCCGCGGCGGCGCCGTTCCAGCGTCTCCGCCCGGGTGACATCCGCGCCATCGATCTCCAGCCGCCCGGCGCTCAGCGTGTCGAGGCCCACGACCGCGCGGACGAGCGCACGCTGGCCGTTCCCCTCCACCGCCGCGATGCCCACGATCTCGCCCGGCCGGATCTCCAGCGAGACGTCGCGCAGCGGTGCCTCGGCGGCCGCCGCGGCGGTGGAGGCACCGCTCACCCGGAGGACGGGCACGGCATCCGCGGCATGGTGCGGCGCGCCGGCCACCGCCTCCTCGATCGCGTCCGCCTCGGCCACGGCGGCGGCGGCCGCGGTCGCGTCGCTCCCCACGATGAGGTGGCCGAGCCGGGCCGGGGTGAGCTCGGATGCCGGGGTCGGCGGCAGGACGAGCCGGCCGTGGCGGAGGACGGAGACGGTATCCGCGAGCTCCAGGACCTCCCGCACCTTGTGGAGGACGATGAGGATCGTGACGCCGGTCGCGCGGATCGCGGCGAGCCGCGCGAAGAGCCGCTCGATCGCCGGCGGCGGGAGGACGGCGGTCGGCTCGTCGAGGATGAGGAGCGAGGGGCGCCCCGCGAGCGCCCGGACGATCTCCAGCGCCTGGAGCGTCTCGATCGGCAGGTCGCGGATGCGGGCCCGGGGGCTCGCCTCGATCCCCGCGTCGCGGAGGACGCGCTCCCAGCGCGCCTCCATCGTGGACCGGCGGTAGACCGGGCCCGGGGCGGGGACGAAGAGCTCCAGCGCCTCCGCCACGGTGAAGGTGGGGGGCAGCGCGAAGGACTGGTGGACCATGTCGATCCCCGCCGCGCGGGCGGCGACGACATCGCCGGGAGGGAGGGTCCGTCCGGCGAGCTCCACGCTTCCGGCGGCGGGCCTCACAAGGCCCATGACGGCGCGCGCGAAGGTCGTCTTGCCCGCGCCGTTCTGGCCCACGACGGCATGGATCCGCCCGGGCGCAAAGGCGATCCCCACGTCCTCGACCGCCGCCAGGTCGCCGAAGCGGACGGTGAGGCCGTGGACGGCGAGCGCCGCCGCCGCTCCCACGGGGGGAACGGCGGCGGCGCTCGGGATCGCCTCGGTGGTCATGGCCGGGGCCGGGGGCCCGTGGCCGATCGGGGTCTAGGGGTTGTCCGTGACGAACGGGACCTCGAGCTCGCCGGAGATGATCCCGGCGCGCGCGGCCTCGACCTGCTCGAGGACGCCGTCCACCTTGGCCACGACCGCCGGGTCGCCGGCGGCACGGAACTCGTCCGCGATGTAGAAGCCGATCGCGCCGTCCGTCAGGCCGCTCGCCTGGTGGCCGCCGGTCCAGTCCTCGGCGCAGGCCGCGGTGGTCTCGTCGAAGACCGACTCGCCGAAGCTGACGAGCGGCACGCCGACGACGATCTCCGGCGAGCGGGCGATGAGGCTCGGGGTGCCGTGGAGGATGAAGGCGCCCTTCTCCACGGCCGCGTCGATCGCGCCGACGGTGGGGCCGTCCGAGAAGATCACGTCCGCGCCCTGGGAGATGATCGCGGAGACGACCTCCTTCGCCTTGACGTCATCGGAGAAGGAGCCGACCTCGCCCGCGAGGACCTGGATCTCGGGGTTCACCGTCTCGGCGCCGGCCTTGAAGGCCCAGTAGTCGGCGTTGATGCCGGGGAGGTACATCCCCGCCTCGAAGCCGATCGTGCCGGTCTCGGAGACCGCTGCCGCCACGATGCCCGCGAGATAGGCGGCCTGGTAGTAGTTGTACGAGACGGTCCGGAGGTTCTCGATGACCGGATCCGTCGGGTCGCCGTAGATGTGGACGAAGTGGACGTCCGGGAACTGCGGCGCGACGGCCTTGAGGGGCTCGGTCATGCCGAAGAAGTTGCCCATCACCACGTTGTTCCCCGCCGCGGCGAGGTTCGTGAGGACGGCCTCGTAGGCGGCCGGATCGAGGGCCTCCACGAAGGTCGTGTTCGCAACGCCGAGCTCCGCCTTCGTCCGCTCGAGGCCGTCGTAGGTGCCGTCGACGACCGACTGGTCACCGCGCGGCTGGACGGATGCGAAGGCGACGTTCTTGCCCGCGCAGGTCATCGGATCGGGCGCGTCCTGCGCCGCGATCGGGGCGGCGACGAGGCTCGTCGCCAGGAGGCCGGCGGTGAGGCCACCGGACAGGATGCGGCGGCTCCGCCGGCTCGGGGTGCTGGACATCTCGTCCTCCTCGGTCCCGCGACGCCACCATGGCGCGCCGGGCCCGGCGATGGTACGCGCCGCCGGGCCCCGGTGTCAGCCGTTTCCCGCCATCCCGGCGCCGTCGGCGTGCGGGTCGCCGGGACCTCCGCTCCGCCTGCCCCGGGGAGACCTCCGGCACTGGCGCGACCCGGCTGCCGGCCGCGAGGATGAGGGTCCGGGCGGACCCGCCCGGAGGAGGCGAGCGATGTCCAGCGACCCGATCGAGCGCCGTGGCGAGGACGACGACCTCGACGCGATCCTCCCCGTCACGGACGAGGTCCGCGAGGGGGTCCTCATGGAGCGGCTCGCCGGGCTCTACAGCCCGCTCGGGCCGGCCGGTCTCGTCCTGCTCGGCATCATCGTCATCCTCCGCCAGCTGAAGATCGCCGCGATCGAGCTGATCCTCTTCGTCTGGCACCGGCTCCGGCGCCGGCCACACGGCACCGCCGCCCGGTCCTGAGGGGCGTCCCGCGCGCAGGTCGCGGTCGTGCCATGCAAGGTGGCACCCGGCCGCGCCACGATGCGCGGGATGACCGACCCCACCCCCGTCCCCGCCGCGCTCACCCCCGAGCAGGCCGCGATCGCCACGGACGCCGCGGCCGCGCGCCCGCTCCTCGCGCTCGTCCCGATCCCGGACCGGCAGAGCTACTCCTCGCTCGCCACCTACGCGGACTGTCCCTACCGCTACGCGCTCCGCTACCTCCTGAAGATCCCCGGCCCGTCCGTCGTGGCCGCCTTCAGCTTCGGGACGGCCGCGCACGCCGCCTTCGAGCGCTTCACCCGGATGCGCCGGAAGCGCCGCGCCGAGGGTGGCACGCCGCCGACCCGCCAGGAGCTCGGCCGCTGGTTCGGGGAAGCGTGGAAGACGGTGGAGTTCCCGGACGAGGACTCCCGCGCCGCCTACTGGCTCCGCGCCGGACCGCTCCTCGATGCGTTCTGGGCGATCGAGGAGGAGGGGACGGCGGAGGTGGTCGGGGAGGAGCGCTGGTTCCGCCTCGCGCTCGCGCCCGCCGGCGCGCCGCCCTTCACGATCGGTGGTGCGATCGACCGGATCGACCGGCTCCCGTCCGGGGCCGTGGAGGTGATCGACTACAAGACGGGCCGGCCGGAGAGCCAGGCGCCGCTGGAGGAGAACCTCCAGCTGACGATCTACGCGCTCGCCTGCCGGGACGGGCTCGGCCTTGGCCGGCCGGAGCGGCTCACCCTCTGGTTCGCGGAGAGTGGCGAGCGGAGGAGCACCGCCCGCACGGATGCGCAGCTGGATGCCGCCCGGGACGAGATCGCGGAGCGGGTCGCGCGGATGCGGACCGGCGAGCTGCGCGCCACGCCGTCCGCGTCCGCCTGCCGCTGGTGCGACTACCGCGACCTCTGTCCCGTCCGGGCTCCCGAGCCGGCCGGAGCCTGATCCCCGGCGTTCAGCCCGCCGGGCTCGGCGCCGGGGCCGGCAGAGGGGAGAGGTTCGCGAGCCCGGAGACGAGCCAGGTCCCCGCGACGTTGCGCAGGACCATGAGGCGGGGTGCGGTCGTCACCTGCGAGACCCCCTCGATCGTGGAATCGGTGCGCGCCGTGAAGGTGACGATCCGGACCATCCCATCCGGGTCCTCGGTGATCACGGGGTCGGTGAGCTCGAAGGCATGGACGAGCGCCGGCTCCGCGAGGAAGGCGGTGCGGTCGAGGTTCCGGCCGTTCGTGCGCAGGACCTGGAACTCCGGCGCAAGGATCGCGTCGAGGGCCGCCACCTTCTCCGGCCCATCCGGGAGGGTGAGCGCCCGGTAGTAGGCGACGACCCCGGCGAGCTCCGGATCGGTGGGTGCGGGCGCAAAGGAGGGCTCGGTGGCCCCGGACGCCGCCACCGGCGGGATGGAAGGCGCCGGCGTCGCCCCGGCGGGGGGCAGCGCGGTGAAGTTCGCGAGCGCGCTCATCCGCCAGCCCTCCGGGGTCTGCCGGAAGGCGGCGAGGCGCGGCGCGGTCGTCGTCTGGGTGACGCCGTCGATCGTGGAATCGGTCGTGACCACGTAGCTCACGATCGCCAGGTCACCCTCCGGGCTCGTCGTCCGGACAGCCGAGACGAGCGCCCACGAGAGGATGAGCGCCGGGTCGGCCGCGTACCCGGCCGCATCCATCCGGACGCCGTTCGTCCGCAGGAGCTGGTACTCCGGGGCGAGGAAGGCGAGGAGCTGCGCCTCCTTCTCGGCGCCCGGTGCGAGCGAGAGCTGCTCGTAGAAGGGCGCGACGAGCATCGCGGCCTCCGGATCCGGGCCCGCGGAGGGCGCGGGATCCGCGGCCAGGGCGGCACCCGGCAGGAGCGCGACGAGCGAGAGGCCGATCAGGATCCGGCGGATGCGGGCGGATGGCATGGGGAACCTCCTTGCCGGCCGAATCCTAGTCGCCCCGCGCTACATCCGGAACGGGCCGTCGACCAGCTTCTCCAGCTTCTCCTCGACATCGCGCACCGCCGGCTCGCCGGAACGGTTCTCGAGGAGCCAGGGGTCGTTCTCGAGGTCATAGAGCTCGGTCTCGCCGGTCTCGTAGCGCACGTAGAGCCAGCGGCCGAGCGGCGATTCCCGGGTCGTCCGCACGGAGAGCCAGCGCGGCTGGCCCCGGTCCGTGTGGTGCTCGTGGATCGTGTACGTGCGGCCGAGCGGAGCGCCCGGATCCTCCAGCACGGGGACGAAGCTGATCCCGCTCACCGGCTTCCCGTTCCGGAACGGTCCCATCTCGCAGCCCGCCAGCTCGCACAGGGTGGGGGCGACATCCATGTTCGTCACCGTGGTCCGGACGCGGAGCGGCCCCGTCCCGAGGCGCTCCTCCCACGAGACGTAGAAGGGCATGGGGATCGCGTAGGGGACCCGCTTGTCCGTCCAGCGGTTCATCCCCCAGCCCATCCCGTTGTCCGCGGTGAGCAGGAAGAGGACATCCGTCCTCCCCTGGCGCGCCAGCTCTGCCCGGACCTCCGCGAGCATCTCGTCCACCGAGAGGAGCGATTCGCAGGTCAGGGTGAGCGGCCAGCCGCCCGCGAAGGGGGCGCCGTAGAGCTCCCGGACATAGGCCGGCTTGTCCGAGACGTCCGGCTCGTTGTACGACGGCGGCGACCAGTGGCGGATGTTCGCGCAGCGGCGGTCACCCCTGTGGCGTGGCGCCGGGACGGGCTGCCAGTAGCCCAGGCTGAGCCCGTCCGCGTCCAGGCCGGAATGGGCCGCGAAGGGAGTGAGCATGAGGAGAAGCGGCTTCTCCTCCGGCGCCTGCCGGAGCCAGCGGAGCGCCTGGCGGGTGAGGACGTCCGTCGTGTAGTCCTCGTCGTCCCCGCCCGCATACCGCTTCTGCCCGTCCACCCAGAACGGGGTCCGGAAGTAGCTCCCGGAGAAGATCAGCGAGTGGTCCCAGCCGGCGGGCGACTTGTCCCCGATCGCCTCCGTCTCGTTGAAGTACTTCCCGGAGTAGATCGTGTGGTAGCCGGCCTTCCGCAGCTCCGTCGCGATCGTCGTCCGGGGGTCGAAGTTCCGCGCGAAGTTCTGGAAGATCCCGTGGTCGAGCGTGCGCTGCCCGGTGAGGAAGGCCGCTCGTCCGGGGCAGCAGAGGGGGTCGTTCCCCACGTAGTCGGTGAAGCGCCAGCCGCGCTCGAGGAAGAGATCGGAGATCTCGGGGAGGACCTCCCAGATGCGCAGGTCGATCTCCGCGACGTCGTCCAGCAGGATCACCACGATGTCCGGGCGGGACCCGGCGAGCGGGCTCGGCGCGGGGGTCGGGGTCGGGGCCGGGGTGGGCGTGGGGACCGGCGTCGGCGTGGGCGTGGGGGCAGGGCTCGGCGTGGGGGCAGGGCTCGGCGCGGGCGATCCCGGCGGGGGCGTGCTCGGCAGGGGCGACGCGGGGGCCGAGGGGGCCGGAACGGGCGGAGCGACGGCATGGACCGGGCCGGGGAGCGCCGCCGCGAGGAGGGCGAGCGAGCTCGCCGAGAGGAGCAGCCGGCTCGCGAGCCCGCGCGCTCCCCACCCGTTCCGCGTTCCCCGATCCATGGACGACGACGACTCCACTGTGCATGCTCCGGCCCGGTCGGAGCGACCCGGGCGGACCGCGGAGCCTACCACCGCGCGCCCCTTTCGCCCGCGCACCGGTCCGGCAGCGGGGCGGGCTCCGCGCGATGATGGGCGGGACGTCCGGTCCGCCCGACCCCCTGCTCGGCAGGGCGCGCCGGACCGGCGTGGAGGAGGCGGGATGACGGAGACCGGCAGGCTCGGGGTCGGGATCGTCGGATCGGGCTTCATGGGCCGGACCTGGGCGGAGGTGGCGACCCGCCATGCGTCGGGGACGCGGGTCGTGGCGGTGACGGGCGGGACGCGGGCCCCCGGTCTGGCCTCCGACCTCGGGGTCCCCTGCGACTCCTCGCTCGCGGCGCTCCTTGCACGCCCGGAGGTCGGGCTCGTCGTCCTCGCCTCTCCGCCCGAGTTCCACCGCGAGCAGGCCCTCGCCGTGGCCGCCACCGGCCGCCACCTGCTCATCGAGAAGCCGATGGCCCAGTCCGTGGCGGAGTGCCGGGAGATCGTCGCCGCGTGCGAGCGCCACGACGTCCGCTGCGCGGTCGTCTCCCACCAGCGCTTCCGGACCGTCCCGAGCGCCGTCCATGCCGCGGTCGCGGCGGGGTCGATCGGTCCGGTCCGGATGATCGGGACGATCGGCGCGGAGGTGGGCTGGTGGGATCTCGCCGCGCGCGGCGATACCTGGAAGCTCGACCCCCGGCGCCAGACCGCCTATGCCTCGTGGGCAGCCCACGCCTGTGACCTCGTCCGCTGGCTGACGGGATCGGAGGCCGTCCGTGCGTCTGCCGAGGTGACGAACTTCTCGGGCACCCCGCCGGAGGTGGGCCAGAGCGCGATGGCGCTCTACACGATGGCCTCCGGGGCGCTCGTCCAGGTCTGGATGTCCTACGAGTTCCCCGACCCGGGCCTCGAGACCGGCTGGCCGTGGACGATCGTGGGCGCCACGGGGATCCTCCGGATGGACCCCTACGACGCCGCCTTCCTGGACCGTGCGGGGGAGCGGCGCCGGATCGCGGAGCAGCCTGCCTTCGACCCGCTCGATGCCTCCGACCCGCTCCGCCTGCGCGCCTACGCCGCCCAGCTGGAGGACCTCCTCGCTGCGATCGCCGAGCGGCGCGACCCGGCGGTGAGCATGCACGACGGCCTGCGCACGATCGCGATGATCGAGGCCGCCGAGCTCGCCGCCGCCACCCACCGGACGATCGCCATCGGACCGGACGGGACGGTGGAGCACCCCTGATCGCGCCGGGTCAGCCCCGCCGGCCGAAGGTCTCCGCGATCCGGTCGTCCGCGAGGAAGCGCCGCTGCGCGATCCCGAAGAGGGCGATCGCCGGGAGCGCGAGGAGGAGCGCGCCCGCCATGAGGATCGGCCAGTCGCTCCGGTCGAGCGTCTGGAGCGTGCGGATCGCGAGCGGAAGGGTCGTCAGCTCGTCCGAGCGGAGGTAGAGGAGCGGCGTGACCGCGTCGCCCCAGGTCGCCACGAAGGCGAGGACACCGACCGCCACCGTCGTGGGTAGGACGAGCGGGAAGGCGACCGACCACCAGGCGCGGAACGGGCCGGCTCCATCCATCCGCGCCTGCTCGATCAGCTCCGTGGGCACGCGCCGGAAGCCCCACGCGTAGAGGAGGACGAAGACCGGGCTCAGCCCGAAGGCGGCAGGGAGGAGGAGGACGAGCGGGGTATCGATGATCCCCGCCGTCCGGTAGAGCAGGAAGCGGGTGAGCCAGAGCGCCGGGGCCGGGACGAGGAGGAGGACGACCGCGAGCCCGAGGAGGGTCCGCCGGGCGGGAGCTCCCATCCGTCCGATCGCGAAGCCCGCGAGCGAGGAGACGAGGATCGTCACGGGGACGACGATCGCCGCCACCACGACCGAGAGGACGAGCGCACGGCCGACCGGCGCGAGGGTGAGCAGCCGGGACCAGGCATCGAGCGAGACCGGGTCGGGGATCCACTCCACGCCGCGCGGCGGCGGGAGGCCCGGTGCCCGGAGCGACGCGCTCGCCACCCACAGGAGGGGGAGGAGGAAGAGGCCCGCGACGAGGAGACGGAGCGCGACCCCGCCCGCCGCGGCCACCCGTCCCCCGGGGCTAGTCCGCATCGGTGACCCCCCGTCCGCGTGCGAGGAGGAGGATCCCCACCGAGACCGCCGCCGCCACGAGGGCAAGGAGGACGATGAGCGCGGATCCCGGCCCGTAGCGGAAGCGGTCGAAGGCCTCCTCCCGGATCGCCTGGGGGAGGAAGAGCGTGCTGTAGTAGGGGTCGCCGCCCGTCATCACGAGCGCGGGGATGAGCGTCCACTGGAGCGCCACCACGGTGTCGCGGATGGAGAGGACGACGAGCCACGGCACGAGGAAGGGGAGGGTGATCGCCCGGAAGGTAGCGACCCGTCCGGCCCCGTCCAGGGCGGCGGCGGAGCGGATCTCCGGGGGGATCCCCTTGAGCGCGGCGAGGAGGACGACGAACCCCTCGCCGAGGCCCGCCGCCGCCATGACCACGAAGGGGATCCGCGCGGTCTCCGGATCCGCGAGCCAGCCCGGGGTGGGGAGCCCGAGCGCGCCGAGGAGGAGGTTCACCGGTCCGAGGAGGGGGTTGAAGATCCAGAGCCAGACGAGCGCCGCCGCGACGTCCGGGATGACCGCCGGGATCCACGCGGCGACCCGCGCCGTCCCGGTCCCGCGCCGCGGCCGCTCCAGGAGCAGCGCGAGCCCGAGCGCACCGATGATGCGGAGCGGCACGGCCGCGACAAGGAAGAGGAGGGTGTTCTCGAGCGCCCGTCCCGCGAGCGGGTCCCGCGCCACGATCCGGTAGGCATCGAAGCCGGTGAAGACCGGTGCGGAGATCCCGTCGTACGCCGTGAGGGAGAGGAGGAGGGTCAGGAGCGCGGGGAGCCCGACGAGGAGGAGCGACCCCACGAGCCACGGTGCGAGCATCAGCCACGGGCCGCGCCGCCAGGGGTCGCGGAGGGCGGCCACCCGCCCGGGATCAGGCATCGCCACCGGCAAGGAAGAAGGGTGCCGTCCGCTCGGCGGCCTGGCGGATCGCCTCCTCCACGGAGACCTGCCCGTAGAAGGCACGCTCGATCTCCTCGTCCGCCAGCTCCTCGATATCGACCCAGCCGGGGAGGATCGGGAAGGTCCGGATCGTCGGGATCGCATCGAGCCAGACCCGGCTCCGGGCCGGTGCGAGCGACGGGTCGAGGAAGGCGTCCGACTCCGCGACGGCGCGCAACGAGGGGACGGTCCGTCCGGTCCCCGCCACGACCGCCTGCGCCTCCGGTGTGGTCGCGTGCTCCACGAACGCCCACGCGGCATCCGCGTCCCGGGTCGCGGCGGGGATGCAGAAGCCGTCCGAGTGGAGGACGTTCGCTGCGGTCGCATCGCGCGGGAGCGGCGCCACGTCCCAGTCGAAGCCGGCCGCGGCGCGGTAGGTGGGGACCCCGCGCCGGGAGTTGAGGAAGAGCGCCGTGGTCCCCCGGAGGAAGCGGTCCTCGCTCGGCTCCGCCGCCTCCTCCACCGCGTCCGGGACGACGTGGTGGACCGTCTGAAGGGCGACGAACCACTCCACCGCCTCGCGCGCGAGGCTCCCCTCGAGGCCGAGCCGGTTCGGTCGGAGCGGGTCGTTGACGACCTCCCCGCCGTGCTGCCAGACGAAGGGCGCGACGCGCATGAGGCTGGGCTCCACGCCGAGCCCGAAGTGGTCGGTCCGCCCGTCGCCGTCCGTATCGGCGGTCAGCGCCTTCGCCATCGCGAGCAGGTCATCCCAGGTCCAGTCATCCGCCGGATCGGCGATCCCCGCGGCGCGGAGAAGATCCCGGTTGTAGTAGACGACGAGGCTCGCGATGTTCTGGGGGATGCACTGCAGGGTGCCCCGCCAGCGATACGCGTCCAGCAGCCCGGGCCAGAAGGCGCCTTCATCCATCATCTCGCTCGCGCGCAGACGATCCGCAAGCGGCAGGAGAAGGCCGCGCCATGCGAAGCCCGCCATCCGCCGGTAGTTCACGAGGACGACATCGGCCGGGGTCCCCGCAGCAAGGTCCGCACCCAGCCGCTGCCGGTAGTCGGACTGGTCGGCGACCTGGATGAGCTCCACGTCGATGCCCGGCTGGGCGGTGCGGAAGCTCTCGACGAGCGAGCTCCACGCGGTGAGCTCTGCCGGGTCGCCCCAGGCCATGAAGGAGATCGAGCGGTCGCCCCGGACGGGGAGCGGCGCCGCGAGGGCGAGCGCGGCCAGGACGAGCGTGGCGAGGAGCGCTGCGCGTCGCGCGCGCGAGGGGCGGTCGACCGGCATCCGGACCTCCAACAGCAGCGGATCGGACGCCAGTATGGCGCCCCCTGCCCGCCGGGTGACCGGACGATGCCCGCTCCCTGCTCAGGCCGGGGTGGCCGGCGTGGTCGGGTGCCGTCGGCGGGCGGGATGCTGGGTCCGGCCCGCCTTCGGCCGGGCCGCGGGCTCCAGCACGTGGAGCGTCCCACCCACCGGCCGGATCGTCGATTCCCGGCCGTCATCCCACGCGACCCGGTAGGAATCGCCCCACGGGTGGGGGATCACCTCCCGGACGCGGCCACGCCGCTCGTGGCCTCCCGCGACCTCCGCCGCGATGACGATGCGGTCGCCCACCTGCGCTTCCATCGCCGACCTCCGGCACCCATCGCCGGCCGGGCGGCATCGTCCGGCCGTGCCGCACCACCGTGGCCCTCGCTCGCGCAGCGCGCCAGTGCCGAGCGGCCGCACCGTCCCGGGGCCGGACGGCGCTACCCTGCGCGGGATGGAACCGACGACCGCCCCCGCCCCCGCCCCGCGGAGCCTCGCGGCAAGCCTCCTCGTCATCGCAGGGCTGCTCTACCTCGGCCTCGGGGTCGTCCTCGGGCTCCTGTGGGCCGGCGGCGCCCAGCTCGGATCCCTCTTCCCCGTGGGCTGGCTCCTTCCGGCGCTCCTCATCGCGAGCGGCGCCCTGATGACGGCGCGGCGGCGCGCGGATCTCGTCCTTGCCGGCTGGGGGGTGATGGCCTTCCTCGTCTTCCAGCTCGATCTCACCCTTTGGCTCGATGCCTCCACGCTCGGCGTGGATGACCCCGGGGCCTTCGACGGGACGATCCTCGTGGGTGCCCTGGGGCTCGTGCCCCTCATCCTCCGGCCCGCCTTCCGCCGCTCCTGACCGGGCGCCGGGAATCGGAACGGGCGCCCCGCTCGGCGGGACGCCCGTTCGTGGAGGAGGAGCCGGGGTCAGGCTGCGGCCTCTGCCTCCACCTTCTTCGCACCGGTCACCCAGACGAGGCCGAGGCCGGTGATGATGAAGAGCGTCCCGAAGGCGATCGCGATGAAGGCGAGCGCCTGGCCGAGCTGGAGCGCCGCGGCCGTGGTGGCACCGACGCCGAGCTCCGCGAAGAGCCCGTGGACCGTGCCGGTCCAGGCGCCCTCCCGGGCCTTGCCGTCGAGCGGGTGGGTCCGGTTGAAGGCGGTCCAGTAGCGCTCCGCCACCGGGACGGTGTAGGTGCCGGGCGCGAAGTTCGCATCCGACTTCAGGATCGCGAGGTACTCCTCGCCCTGCGGAAGGGTCTCGGGCGTGTAGCTCGGTGCATCCACCGCGATCGCCCCGTCGCCGTCGCCGTCGAAGGTGGCCGCCTCGGTGAGCGTGACGAGCTGCTCGCCGTGGAGGACGTGGTAGGCGACCGTCGCCATCTGGTACATGTACTCGGTCCCGGTGTTCACGACGCGGTCCTTGGGATCGAGCTCACCCGCGACGACCGGCCACTTCCAGTCCTCCACGAGGAGCGCCTTGATCGCGTCCGCACCCTCGGTGGTGCCGCGGTCCGTGAGCTTCCCCTCGTCGTTGTACGAGAGGGTCACGTTCTGGGCATCGCTGAAGCCCTGGAGCGCCTTCTGGCCTTCCATGATCTTCGTGTAGCCGAAGGCCCCACCGAGCACACCCACGAGCCCGATGATGGCCACCGCCACCCCGAGGACCCGCATCCGTCCCATCGCCGACTGCAGCTGCATCTCTCGCTCCCTCGCATTCCCTGGCTCCCCGCATCCGGTTCGTCCGGTGCGGTGTTGCCGCTAGGCTCGCCGACCCGGTGAGCGTGGAGGGAGGGACCTTTGTCCGGACCCGGGGGGCCGCCCCGCCCCTTCGCGGGGGCCGCGCGGCCCGGGAAGGTCCCGGCTCCGCCGGGGCCACCGGCCGCCGCATCGTCTGCTACGGTCCGGTCGTGGTCCGGGCCGATCGCTGCCCGCGCCAGGGATGGAAGGGTGGGCAGGGGGATGGACCGGAGCTTCGGGATCGGGGCATTGCTCGCGGTGGCGGTCATCACCGTCTCCGGTGCGACGCCCGTCCTT
>Ga0208783_10000617_pt1 | contig 21704 bp, 16 predicted proteins | sample DEB19_08_DNA_2_FD_184529 | JGI IMG/M metagenome (GOLD analysis project Ga0208783, IMG submission 184529) | Aqueous microbial communities from the Delaware River and Bay under freshwater to marine salinity gradient to study organic matter... | ecosystem: Environmental > Aquatic > Marine >...
AGTCCGCAGCGTTGCGTTGGAAAAAGTCCGGCGCGCGCGTCGGCTTTGTGCCCACGATGGGTTACCTGCACGCCGGACACATCAGCCTCGTGAAGCGGGCACGCCAAGCTGTCGGACCGAAGGGACAGGTTGTCGTCAGCATTTACGTCAACCCCACTCAGTTCGGACCCGAGGAGGACTTTACCAAGTATCCCCGCGACCTGAAACGCGACTTGCGCCTCTGCCGCGAGGCTGGCGCTGATGTCGTCTTCACGCCCACCGACGCAGCGATGTATCCGGGCAAGAGTGAAGACCATTACTCCACTTACGTCGTCGAGGAAACACTTTCGCTGGGCATGGAAGGCAGCTCGAGACCCACGCACTTTCGCGGCGTCACCACGGTAGTCGCGAAACTGTTCAACTGCGTCCTACCCGACGTCGCGGTATTCGGCGCGAAAGACTGGCAGCAAGCAGCCGTTATTCAGCGCATGACCGCTGACCTGAACTTCCCCATCAAAATCATCGTGGCCCCCACCCTGCGCGAACGCGATGGCTTGGCGATGAGTTCACGGAACAAATACCTCAACGCCGTACAACGCGCCCAAGCCACGATTCTGTCCGAGTGTCTGAGCGAAGCCAGAAAGCTCGTGAAGCATGCGCCGCAATCCGCTGCCCGACTCACACGGAAGCTCGCCGAATGCGTTGCTGCGAAGTCCGAAGCTCGCGTCGACTACATCCACTTCTTCGATGGCGAAACGCTCGTGCCAGCTAAGACCGCTCGCCCGGGCACGCACATGGCCTTGGCCGTGTTCTTCGGCAAGACGCGGTTGATTGATAACGGGCGGTTGTGAAGAACAAGTTGTATTTTTGGCTGCAGAGCGTCTCTACAAACAGAGTCTTGTCACTGCGCCTCCAACCAGTGGGGAGATTACGGCAACACCACGGCACGGAAGAATTCGTTGGTCTCCACCGTCGGACGCGACACCTCCCAGCGCGGTCCCGTTAGCACATTTGTGGCTGCCGATTGCCAAGCTGCGCCGGTCAAGTTTGATGATAATCTCCCCAGAGGCGGTCGTGAACGGAATGCCGGCGGTGGCGCTCTGAAGTGCGTTGGCCATGCCGTTAAACAGCCGTCCGTGTCGCCGTGGGTGATGAGGGCCGCTCCCGCGCCGGTGGCGCCGAGGACAGCACGAGGCACAGAATAGACTGGCCAAGGCATGACAGGGCGCGCAGTCCCCTGCGCATTGCCACAGAGGAAAGAAATGCCGCACGACGTTCGCGAGGCGTAGAGGACTGCGCGCCCTACCTAGTATCGCGGGTTGCCAATTGATGATGGGTGGCAAGCACGGCGTCACTTCGGGGCGAGCAAGGCAGCCGGTTAGTTCGTGCAAACGACATGAGCGCGATCTAGTTTACTTCTGGTTCCGGGCAATGAATGTTTGCCCACCAACGCATGAACACACGCCAGTTTGATTATCTGGTCCTCGGCAGTGGTATTGCCGGGCTTTTCCTCGCCCTGAAGGTCGCGCCGCGTGGACGCGTCGCCATCATCACCAAGAAGAACCGCGCGGAGTCCAACACCAACTACGCGCAAGGCGGCGTGGCGGCTGTCACCAGCAAGGAGGACTCCGTTGAGATGCACGTGCGCGACACGATCGAAGCAGGGGCTGGCTTGTGCCGCGAGGGCGTGGTGCGCACCATTGTTGAGGAAGGACCGGACTGCATCCATGAGCTGATCGAGCTGGGCATGCGCTTCAGCGAACGCGAACTCCCGAACTCCGGCGGCGCACGTGAACTGGATCTCGGACGCGAGGGCGGCCATTCCAAGCGCCGCATCCTGCACGCCAAGGACGTCACCGGGCGCGAGATCGAAAAGGCCCTGCTTAATGCCGTCGCCAGCCAGCCGAATATTGCGGTCTTCGAGAACCACATCGCAATTGACCTAATCACAACGCAAAAGCTGGGTTACCTGGGCGATCATCGGTGTCTCGGCGTATACGTGCTGAACAAGGAAACCGGCGAAGTGGAAACCTTCAGCGCGCCGGCCACCGTTCTTGCTACCGGCGGCTGTGGCAAAGTTTATCTCTACACGACGAACCCGGACATCGCGACGGGCGATGGAGTGGCCATGGCCTATCGCGCCGGGGCCCCGGTCGCTAACATGGAGTTCATCCAGTTCCATCCTACGTGCCTGTTCCATCCCAAGGCGAAGTCGTTTCTCATCAGCGAAGCCGTGCGCGGCGAAGGCGGCATTCTCAAAACGCCGGACGGACGCGAGTTCATGGATGAATATCATCCGCTGCGGTCGCTCGCCCCACGCGACGTCGTGGCCCGCGCGATTGACCATGAAATGAAGAAGAGCGGCGCGCCCTTCATGCACCTGGACATCACGCACAAGCCCGCACCGTTCATCATCAAACGCTTTCCCAACATCTACGAAACCTGCCTCGGTTACGGCATTGATATCACCAAGGAGCCGATTCCCGTCGTGCCCGCCGCGCATTACCAATGCGGCGGCGTGGTGACGAACGTGGATGGCGAAACGGAAATCGCCGGGCTTTACGCCATCGGTGAAGTGGCCTGCACAGGGTTGCACGGGGCAAACCGGCTCGCGAGCAATTCGCTGCTGGAAGCGCTCGTTTGCGCCCACCGCGCAGCCAATAAACTCGCAACCAGAAACACGAAACCCGAAATAATCCCCCTGCCCGCCTGGCAATCGGGCAATGCGCACGACACCGACGAACTGGTTGTGGTTACGCACAACTGGGATGAGATCCGCCGCACCATGTGGGATTACGTCAGCATCGTGCGCACGAACAAGCGACTGCAACGCGCCCTCAAGCGCATCACGAATCTGCAGGAGGAAATTCAGGAGTTTTACTGGGACTTCAAAGTGACGGGCGATTTGCTGGAGTTGCGCAACATCGCAACCGTGGCCGAAGTCATCGTGCGCAGTGCGCTTGAACGCCGCGAGAGTCGTGGGTTGAATTACAATTTGGACTACCCGAAAGCCGATCCTGCGTTGGCGCAACACGACACGGTGCTGCGGAGGAAGGCGTAGTCGTTGATCGCTGCCCCATTCCTGCCTCGACAGCAGCGCGACATCCTTTGAAGATTCACTCATGAGTTGGCTTTACCACCATGCAATCCGCCCGGCCTTCTTTCGCCAAGATCCGGAGCAGGTTCACAACCTGACCATGCGCTGGCTCAATCAAGCCAGTCGCCATCCGCTTTGTTTGGAGATGGCGCGCGAAGTGTGCGGTGCGCCGGACTTGCCGGTGGACCTTTTCGGCCTGCGTTTCCCGAATCCCGTTGGATTAGCCGCCGGCATGGACAAGTCAGCTGAAGCCGTGCCCGCGTGGGCAGCCTTGGGATTTGGACACACCGAACTCGGTGCCGTCACGTGGCACGGCCAGCCCGGCAATGACAAGCCCCGTGTCTTCCGCGCTCCGTCAGCCGAAGCCATCGTGAACCGCATGGGGTTTAACAATCCCGGAGCGGAGGCTGTCGCCGCTGAACTCAAGCACTGGCATGATTCAGGTCAATGGCCCACGCACCCCGTCGGTGTCAATTTGGGCAAATCCAAAGTCACTCCACTCGACAAAGCATCTGAGGATTACGCCAACACATTCCGCACGCTTTGGAATCTGGCGGACTTCTTTGTCGTCAACGTCAGTTCACCCAACACGCCTAATCTGCGGCAGCTCCAGGACAAGGCGGCATTGAGCGACATTCTTGCAGCGATGCAGGAGGTGAATGCAACCTTGGCAAAAACAGGAAAAGCAAAGCCAATCCTCGTCAAAGTCGCACCAGACCTCACATTCGACGCGCTGGACGAGATACTCTCACTCGTCAGCGAACGAAGCTTGGCTGGCCTTGTTGCCACGAACACCACCATCTCACGTCCCTCGACAGACCATCCACAAGTCCGCCAGACTTACGCACAGATGGGCGGCCTCAGCGGCAAACCCGTTCGCGAACGCAGCACAGAAGTCATTCGTCATCTTTACCGGCAGTCCCGAGGCAAAGTGCCCATCATTGGCGTGGGCGGCATTTTCAATACCGAGGACGCGTGGGAAAAAATCACGGCCGGTGCCAGCCTCGTTCAACTCTACACGGGATTCATCTACGAGGGCCCCACGCTGCCAAAGCAGATCGTATCAGGCCTGCAGAAAAAACTGGCCGAGCAAGGGTTCGACAGCCTCTCGCAGGCCGTTGGCAGCTGCTGCATTTAACCACTCCGTCAAGGTCCAAATCGAATTCATGAGTCAGGAGTCATTCACCGAATTTGTAACCAAGATGGGCAATGCCGGCCTTTCCAGTGCTTGCATCGGGGCCTTCCGACACAATTACCAAGCCCTCGTCGCAGGCAATACGGGACAAATCCCTGAATCGAGTATTCAGCCTGTGGCCATCTTGCCTCAATACGGAAGCCTAGATGCCAGCCAAGCCGGTGCGTCATTACTCAGCCAGACCGCCATCCTGAAACTGAACGGCGGACTCGGCACGAGCATGGGATTGGAATCGCCCAAGTCGTTGCTGCCCGTGAAAGACGGCCTGACCTTTTTGGATCTGATCGCAAAGCAGGTGGGTCATTTACGGAAGACATATAAAACTCAGCTTCGCTTTCTGCTGATGAACAGTCTCAGCACCAGCGAAGCAACTCTGGCAGCACTGGCCAAGCATGCTGAACTCGGTGAGCCTCAGTCCCTCGAGTTGATGCAAAACTTCGTGCCCAAGGTGGACCAAGCCACCCTGCGCCCGGTAAGCTGGCCAGAAAATCCGCAACTGGAGTGGTGTCCGCCGGGCCACGGTGATTTGTTCCCGGCGCTGGCGGGTTCTGGCTGGCTCGAACGCCTGTTGGGCGACGGCGTGAAGTATTTGTTCGTATCCAACTCAGACAACCTGGGCGCCAGTCTCGACCTCACGCTGCTCAATTACCTGGCAAACTCTGGAAAGCCATTTCTCATGGAAGTGTGCGAGCGCACCGCGGCCGACCGCAAAGGCGGTCACCTAGCCCAGCGCGATGGCCGGTTGCTGCTGCGTGAATCGGCGCAATGCCCGACGGCAGATGAAGCCTCATTCCAGGACATCACACGCCATCGCTTTTTCAACACGAACAACCTTTGGGTCCGGCTCGATACGCTCGCGAAGCTGCTCCAGCAATACAACGGCATCATTCCCCTGCCCTTGATCAAGAACGTGAAGACCGTTGACCCGCGTAATTCAAGTTCGCCGAAGGTGGTGCAACTTGAGACTGCGATGGGCGCGGCGATTGAGTGCTTTGAAAACGCCGGGGCCATCGTCGTGCCGAGAACACGGTTCGCACCTGTCAAGACCTGCGCCGATTTGATGGCCATCCGTTCCGACGCTTACGAAATCACGCCGGACTGGCGCATCGAACTTCGCGTCGAACGCAACGGCCAACCGCCCGCACTCGACCTCGACAGCAAGCACTACAAGCTCGTCGATCAACTGGACGCGCTGACGCCTGACGGCCCGCCGTCGCTGAGGGATTGCCTGTCATTGACCGTGCGCGGGGCGGTGAGATTTCAACGAGGGAATGTAGTGCGTGGCAAAGTGACGATTGAAAACTCGGGGAGCGAAGCGGAAAAATTGCCATCCGGCGTTTATGCGGACGGGGCGTTTCGGGTGTGAACAAATCACCCACACCCTCAAACCTCGCGGTAGCGCCCTGGAGTGCGCCATCCCTCTGGTGCTGGGTTGCGGGCAAGCGCAGATATTCGGATCTTCGTCTTTCAGCCAGATAACTGCAGCCAAAAAGCGCTGGAGGGCCACCGCACTCCATGACGCAACCGCGCCACCTCGTGCCCCACGAACTACTTCGCCGCCTTGGCAAGTTCGCGATCACGGTGCCGGCGCACATGGGGGAAGTGTTCCTCCGCCACGATGTAGCCCACACACGTTGCTGACCCACAGCGGCAGGGATGATCTTCGAAGTCGGCAATGTCGTAACAGTAGTTGAAAGTGAGCTCCTCTTCAGCCTTGATATCGCGCAGCGCCGTGACCCAGATGCGGTCCTCATCCAGTTCGGTCTCGCAGTTCGGTTCGCAACTGTGGTTGATGAATCGGGCGGGGTTTGATTCCACGTTACCGTCGATGTCCCACTCCTCGTTGATGTAAAAGATGAAATAGTTGCCGTCCTCGCAACGCTTGGTGGCTTCGGCCTTGTCGATTTTCTCACCGACGTATTCGATGAGAGTGGTTCCGGCCGGAATGTCGCATTTGGCATAACCACCGGTCCCGTGGATGCGCGATTGTTCAAAGCGCACATACTGATTCTCCATAAGTAAACTGCGTAGCTCCTTTCTGATTGAGACTGAATTTGAAATCAGGATGTGAGAACTTCCGGCAGCACGGGCGGGAGAGCGGCGGTGAATTCGCCGCACTCCAAACGCCTCCCGCGAACCGATGACTCCGGGCAAACGCGACGGCGTCTGGACTGTGGTGACTTCAGCACCGCTTTCGTGCGGACTGGAAAACTCGCGATCATACTCTTACCGAGGTCCGCGCCCATAGCCTCTCTGCGAGCGATTGCCGCCACCGCTCCTCGGTTTGCCGCCACCAAATTTCCCCTGCGGCCGAGCTGCGGCAGTGGCAGAACGAAACAGGCGCCGATCAGAACGCGGTCCAAAACCGGATGACTGAAAGCCAGCCTTCAATCCACCCTGCGCCGACGATTGAAAAACTCCGGGGCGGGTTTGCAGCCTTTCGCCACGGGCATCCCTTTCGTGCGGGCCGTGATTGAAACTACGCCCCTTGTCGAAGGGTCGGCGCTGGTCACGATTTTCGTAAGGACGTCCATAACCCGGCTTTCCCCCTGGCCCACCACGAAAGCCGCCGCCGCCACTGCGCCGTTCATCTCCAGCGCCGGAGCGATTGAAGCCGCCGGGGCGTTGCCCCGGATAACCACGCTCGCCACGCTCAAAGTCTCGCTGCACGGGGTAGTCCTTCCGGCCAAAACCCGGTCGCGCCGGACGATCGCCAAAACTTCGGTCACGTCCGCCGCCACTGTATTCGCCCCCAGCGGGCATTCGACCATACCCCCCTTGACGCGCACCCCGCTCACGATAGCCGCCGCCAAAGGGTTTTCGCTCAAAACCGCCTTCGCGACCTTCAAACTTACGCGGACCGCCAAAGCTCCGCCCGGCTCCAGCCGGACGTTGCGGACGATCATCATAGCGACGCCTCGGGGCGCCCGCATCCCGATCATCGGAGCGATAAGGTGCTTCCCCGCGCGGGCGGCGGGGACCACGATCAAATTCACGAGGAGTGCGGGGACGAAACGGACGTTCGCCTGTGTCACGCGATGGCTCCGTAGCGAAGCCGCCCGAATCTTCATCCTGTTGCCAGTCGTTGCGCGGACGGTCATCGGAAAATTCACGAGGCGGACGGGACTCGCGTTGCTCGTCGCGCTGTTGCTTGCGCTTGGCCTTCTCAGCCAACCGGGTTTCTTCCAGACGCGCCTTTGGATGTTCCAAAGCCTTGCCGGGAGGCGTCAGGTTGGAGAGCGCCTGATTGGCCGCATCAAGGCCATACGCCTTCACGAACGCAGCGGTATCCGCCGTGATGCTGACTTCCTCCGCCATGAACGGATCTTTGTAGCTCAGGCTGATGGAGCGCAACCCGAGCTTGAGATCTGTTTTCTCCTCCGTCGTGGTCGGCACTTTGCCGTAAAGCTCATCGCCCCAGACCGGATGACCGACCGCCGCGAGATGCAGGCGAATCTGGTGCGTGCGTCCCGTGAGTGGCCAGCACATGACCAGCGCGCGATCGGCGCGTTTATCAATTACCCGGAACAATGTCTCGCTATCCTTGCCCTGCGCGTTGTTGACTTCCATGAGACCAGCACGGTCCTGCATCGGAGCGAGGCGCAGGCGACATTTCCACTCCACCACCTCCGGCACGCCCGTAACCACGGCCAGATAAACTTTCTGAACCTTGCGATCCTCAAACAACTCGGTGAACGCCGGCAACGCACCGGGTGCCTTGACCAGCAGGAGAACACCCGAAGTGTCGGCGTCGAGCCGGTGAACAAACCGGATGAACCTAAGGTTGCGGGATTTCGCCCAGAAGTCGCCCGCACTGACAGACGAGGTGAGCGCGGCGAAGAGGTTGCGAGCCGTGTTCTGCCAGGAAACCGGCGCGAGCATCCAGCCCTGCGGTTTATCAATAGCAATCACGTTCCGATCTTCATGGAGAATCGGAATCTTCAGCCCGTTGGCGAGTTCGATGTAAGGCAGCTTGGCCACGTGCAAAGGCTAGCAGGTAACTTCCCCGGGCCAAAGGGAATTGCTTGCGAGCGGCAACACGCTGAACCAAACCAGCCTGCAGAGCATGGGCCGAATTATTGGCGTGTGTTTCGCCGCATTTTGTGGACCCTAAAGAATCCAACTGACTATGCAACCGCGCCGCCTCGATCAAATTCTCGCCAACTACGGTTACTGTAGCCGTAGTGAAGCAAAGGTATGGGTGCGCAAGGGACGCGTTACCGTCGGGGATGTTGTGGCCAAAGGTGCGGAGAAAAAGGCTCCCCCTGAAACCGTGTTGGTGGATGGTCAGCCGATTGAATGCCTGGAGGGAATTTTGGTGCTCATGAACAAACCGGCGGGTTACGTCTGCTCGCACGATACTGACGAAGGTCCCACAATCTACGACTTGCTCCCCGCGCAATGGCTGCGCCGCAATCCACCTGTCACCACGGTTGGCCGATTGGACAAAGACACGACGGGTGTGCTGCTCATCACTGATTCTGGCGACCTCGTGCATCGTTGGACTTCGCCCAAGCACAAGGTGACGAAGATTTACGAGGTCAACGTAAATGCGGACATTCCCACCGGGACCGCCGAGCTTTTCGCTGCCGGAACACTAATGTTGGAAAGCGAGGACAAACCCTGCGCGCCAGCCCACTTGGAAATTCTTTCGCCACGCGAGGCTCGACTCGAACTCACTGAGGGGCGTCATCACCAAGTGAAGCGGATGTTCGCGAGGCAAGGTTGCGAGGTGACCCGCCTGCATCGGAGCCGCTTTGGGGAGTTTGCGGTCGGCGAACTGCAACCGGGCCAATGGAAGCTGCTAGCGCTGCCAAGCCCTTGAGGCTGCCGAAAGCGGGTGCAGAAGACACCGATGTGCAAACGCTAACGCGCAGCCCCAACGCACTCTTGTTCGCGAAACGTCTGGAATGCGCCCGTCTTCAGCGGCGCTTTGGGGAGCAGCCTTTAATAGATCAGAAAAACAGGTTGCCCCACCCTGCTCCGCTGTTATGTTGCACTCGTGGTGACAAACTTGAACCTTCGACTTTCGCTGAACGGGTTGCTGATTGGCAGCACGGCGGTTGGGGTCTAGGCTCGCATCCAGAACGATTTTACAACCCCACTGCCAGACGGCGGTGGGGTTTTTGTTTTGCCTCGCCGCCGACGGCCCAAATCAACACAATGAAGGCAACAACAATGCTAAAGAATCCGTCTGCGAAATATCGTCCGTTCCCGCCGGTGACTTTGCCGGACCGGCAATGGCCCAATCGCGTCCAGACCGAAGCGCCACGCTGGTGCAGCGTGGATTTGCGCGATGGCAATCAGGCGCTCGCCGTGCCGATGAATGTCAGCCAGAAGCTGGAGTTGTTTCACGCGCTGGTGAAATGCGGCTTCAAAGAGATCGAAGTCGGCTTCCCATCGGCATCGAATACGGAATTCACCTTCAACCGACGCCTGATCGAGGAGCGTCGCGCGCCGGATGACGTATGGTTGCAGGTGCTGGTGCAGGCCCGCGAGGACTTGATCGAGCGCACGGTGGAATCGTTAATGGGCGCAAAGCGGGTCATCATCCACATGTATAACTCGACATCGCCCGCCCAGCGGCGCGTGGTGTTCGGCAAGTCGAAGGACGAGATCAAAGCCATCGCGGTGAAGGGTGCTCAGATGATCAAGGACCGGCTGCACCGGTTGAAGGGCACCGAAATCATGTTACAATACTCACCGGAAAGTTTTTCCGCGACGGAGGTGGAGTTCGCCAAGGAGATTTCCGAAGCGGTCATGGATGTCTGGCAACCGACCCCTGAGCACAAGATGATCTTGAATCTGCCGGACACGGTCGAGGTCGCCATGCCCAATGTCTATGCCGACCAGATCGAATGGATTTGCCGGAACATCAAGAACCGCGCCTCCCTCGTTGTCAGCTTGCACACCCACAACGACCGCAGCACGGGCGTGGCCGCAACGGAGCTGGGCTTGTTGGCCGGCGCGGATCGCGTCGAGGGCACGCTGTTCGGGAATGGCGAGCGCACGGGCAATTTGGACATCGTCACCGTGGCGATGAATCTCTACATGCACGGGATCGATCCCAAGTTGGACCTCAGCAATTTGAACGGATTGATTGATGTATATGAACGTTGCACCGGCATGACCGTGCCTCCGCGTCATCCCTATGCGGGTGAACTGGTGTTCACCGCCTTCAGCGGCTCGCATCAGGATGCGATCAAGAAGGGTTTGGCCGAATGGGAAAAGGGCGGACGCCCGCATTGGGATGTGCCCTATCTCACAATTGACCCGGGCGACATCGGCCGCGAATACCGCGAGGTCATCCGGGTGAACAGCCAATCCGGCAAGGGCGGCGTGGCTTACCTGCTGGAATCAGAATTTGGCATCGCCTTGCCCAAGGACATGCAGCGCGAGTTTGGTCCCATCGCGAATGACGAGGTGGACCGGTTGGGCCGCGAAGTCAGCGGTGCGGAGTTGAAGGCCATGTTCTGGCGCGAATACATCGAGCGCGAGTTTCCCTGGCAGTTGGAGGGGTTTGAAACCGAGAGCAAGAACGGCGTCGTTCGGTGCCGGGCGAAACTGTTGCGCGAAGGCAAACCCACGGACCTCACCGGTGAAGGCAACGGACCACTGGCAGCGCTGGTACATGCATTCGGTTCAGCCAATGCGCCTAAGTTTGAAATCACCAATTACAGCGAGCACTCCCTGAGCGCGGGCGAGGAGGCCTCGGCGATTGCCTACATTCAGGTGAAACTGGCTGATGGTCGCACCCGCTGGGGGGCTGGAGTGGATACCAACATCGAACTGGCCTCCATTAGGGCCGTATTGAGTGCCATTAATCGGACGTAATCGTCGCAAAGCGGATGGATTTTTATCCGGGCCTTGCTAGGTTACACCCCATGAATGTGCGAATCGCGGCTGTTCTGGCTCTGTTGACGTCAGCCCTGCTAGCCGCGCCCCAGGTTCAAGCACAGGCGGTTGCTCAACCGGCTCCGCCGTTAGTGCCCGTTTTGGCACCGCTCACTCCTGTGGTGCCTGCGCCACCCACGCCCCCGCCACAAGTCGGCGAGCTCGCCACTTCGATCATCACTTGGAACACTTTGGACAAGGCGGTCTCGGTGGACTTCGGAACCGTCAACGTCCCGTACGAATTCCTGTTCACCAACGTCAGTACCGAACCTGTCACCATTCTCAGCGTGCGCACCTCCTGCGGTTGCACGACCGCCCAGTTGCCACCCATGCCGTGGACTATCCCGCCCGGCAGCAACGACGCGTTGAACATCACCATGAACCTGATCGGCAAAGCCGGCACGGTGGTGAAGAGCGTCACCATGCAAACGGACAAGGGAATGAAAAACCTGCTGGTCCGCTGTACCATACTGCAATTGCAATCGTCCACCCAGATGGCCAGTGGAATGCGCGAACACAACCAAATGCTTGCCTTGGCTGATCCGCAGGCGATTTTCAAAGGCGATTGTGCGAATTGCCATGCCGAGCCAGCCAAAGGCAAACTGGGCAAGGAACTCTACACTGCGGCCTGCGGCATCTGCCACGAAGCCGAGCATCGGGCAAGTTCCGTGCCCGACCTGAAGGTTGCCAAGCAAGAGCGCAACGCCGAGTATTGGCGCAATTGGATTTCCGGCGGAAAGCAAGGCACGATGATGCCCGCCTTCTCGGTCGGCTTGGGTGGCATTCTAACCGACGAGCAAATCGGCTCATTGGTGGAGCACTTGATGAAAACCATGCCCACCAAGCCCAACCTTTCCACGCACGCCGGAGCAGCGGTGCCCGCAGCCGCCGCGCATTGAGGCACCAGCCTCCCGTGGAGCCGGCTCTACTCAGTGGGAATGGCAGGGGCTGGCAGGGAGTTCAAGCCGCCGATGACCGGATGAAGCTTCGAAAGCAGCACCGACACAGCCTCCGGAGTGACTGCCACCACTTCTCAACCTAACGCCCCACGGCCAGGCGGCTTCAATTTGCTTACGAAATCGCTCGGGCTCATGGCGGTTGCGGACAGTAAATGCTCCGCCAACGGGCAGTTCCAGCCTCGTCCCGATGCTGAGCGGACGCTTTTTCGGACACGACATCTGGCGCACGTCGAGCACTGGCACTGCGCTTGAATGGGATAAGCTGGCCATGGGAACCAAGGGTTAAACCAGAAGTTTAGCTCGACTAATGTTTCAAAGCGTCGGTAGCATCGAGAACTGCGAACTCGCGCGAACCGAGTGAGGTAAATACAGCGGCATGGAAAGCAGCCCGCCCGCTTTGAGCAGTTGCTTTTGGCCTGCGAGGCTGAATTTGCATTCGCCGCTTAACGCCTCCACCAGCGGGTGCTGGAGTGAAGTGTGTTCAGTCAGATCCTGTCCTCAGCAAAGCCAGACAGGACAATCCGGCAATTGGAATTCGGCATTGATGTCCGGCTCACGATGCCGTGGTCGTCGAATCGGCGCTCTTCCGCCAGCGAAAGACACTTGGGAGCATCGGGATTGATCTCCGGCAACTCAGCCATGCAGTCAATGTGACTGCGGACTGCAGCGACGGCTTTGACCTGCATCAATAGAAGCGACCCGACTCCCGGCGATGGGTCGCGCGGTAAACACCAGCTAATTCCATCCGCCGACGCTCGAAATTATCCCGGGCAAAATCTTTGACCGCTTCCGAAACTTTCCCTAGCTTCGCGTGTGTAACAACTGACACGTTGCATGGCGTTTATTTCGTTGAAGGGTTTCCTGTCGCTGACCGGCTTGGCCACCACCGCGCAGTTCGAGGAGTGGAGCAAGGCTTGGCGCGTTGCCGTGGACAGCGGGTCCCAAGAAACGCTCCTCGCTTTCATCTGCCGCGAGCGCGGCATGGCTGAAGACGTGTTTCTGCAATCGTTGGCTAAAGGACTTGGCTGGCCCTATCTCGAACTTACCAAAACCACCGTCGCCAACGAGGCACGCAACAAAATTTCGACCAAGGTCGCCTTCCAGCACCACGTTCTTCCCACCCAACTGATCGAAGGCGTCTTGCAAGTGGCCGTGAGCAATCCATTCGACACCGCGATGCTCAATGCGGTGCGCTTCGATGCTAAAGGGCCGGTGCAGTTCGCACTCGCTCCCATGGCGGAAATCGAGAAGGCGTTGAAGAAATATTACGGTGTCGGTGCTGAGACGTTGGATGAAATGTCTGGCGAAGACGAGGCGATGGATCTCGACCTGCCCCTTGACAAGGAAATCACCGAAGGCGACCAAGAAGCGAGCGTCATCAAGTTCGTCAACCAAATCATCTGGGAAGCCTACAAGGACCGAGCCACAGACATTCACTTTGAGCCGCAGGAAGACGAACTGCGCATTCGCTACCGCATCGACGGCATTCTGCACCAGACGCCAATGCCGCCCCAGTTGAAACGCTTCCAGTCCGCACTCATCTCGCGCATCAAGGTGATGAGCGGGATGAACATCGCGGAAAAACGCCTCCCGCAGGACGGCCGCATCAACGTGCGCATCAAGGGCGAGGAAATTGACATCCGCGTCTCAACGGTGCCGACGGTTTACGGCGAATCGGTTTCACTCCGCTTGCTGACGCGCGGCAAGATCTTCCTCAGCCTCGACAAGTTGGGTTTTGCGCCGCAAGACGAGTCCGCAATTCGCGAACTCATCGTCAAACCGCACGGCATCGTCCTCATCACCGGCCCCACCGGTTCCGGCAAGTCCACCTCGCTTTACGCGATGTTGAGTTCCATCAACTCTATCCAGAAGCGCATCATCACCGTCGAGGAACCGGTGGAGTATGAGTTGCGCGGAATCAACCAGATTGCTGTCCGCCCGGAAATCGGACTGACGTTCGCTGTCGGTCTGCGTCACATTTTACGCCAGGACCCGAACGTCATCATGGTTGGTGAGATTCGCGATTTGGAAACGGCTGAGATTGCCATTCGCGCCGCGCTCACCGGTCACTTGGTGTTCTCCACGCTGCACACCAACGACTCACCAAGTGCTTTCACCCGCTTGATTGACATGGGCATCGAACCGTTCCTCGTGGCTTCCTCCATCGAGGCCATTATGGCCCAACGTCTCGTGCGCACGATTTGCAAGCATTGCAAGACCGAGCAAAGCGTCGACAAAGCTTATCTCAAACGCATCGGTTATCCCGAGGACGAAATTCCTACCGCCAAGTTCTGGCACGGCACCGGATGCGAAGAGTGCCGTCAGCTCGGCTATCAAGGCCGTCTCGCGATTTACGAATTGCTCGTGGTCAATGAGACGCTTCGCCCGTTGATTCTGCAACGCGCCGCCGCCTCGACGATTGCCCAGCGCGCGATCGAGGGCGGTATGAGAACCTTGCGCGTGGATGGCTGGAACAAAGTGCGCAACGGCCTCACCACCATTGAAGAAGTGCTGCGCGTCACCCAAACCGAGGAACATTTGGATTCGCTGATGGAAGGCAAGACCGAGATTATCACACGAGGCTGAGATGGCTGCCAAACGCTGGAACAATTGCAACGTCCTTGCCACTGGAGCCGAAGCCCTGCGCCTGTGGCAGTTCGACTTGAGGGGAAATGCTTTCAAGCTGTCGCGTGAACTTACCCTCCGTGGCACCGAAGCACTGCCAGACTCCGTCAAACGATCATGGAGTTCCCTGTGGCAACCAAGGCTGAATGTCGCCTGCCTGCCGGCTGACCGTGTATTCGTGCGCGCAGCGCAATTTCCCAAGGCCAGCTTTGAGGAAACCCTCGCCATGGTGGGCTTGCAGATGGAGAAACTATCTCCCTTGCCCGTCGGCCAGATCGTCTGGACGATGCATTGCCTCGACCATCCGGATGGCAACCAGCAAACGGTCATTATTGTCATTGCCGCCACCGAATCGGTTGAGGGGTTTCTCGGCAAACTGGAAGCACAAGGTTACCTCGCCGACCGGCTTGAGTTGCCGGCGCTGGACCAATTGCTCGGCACCAAGATCCAAGGTGACGGCGCATGGGTCTATCCTGAGGCGCTCGGCAGTGTGGATTCCGCATTGGTGGCATGGTGGTATGCTGGCGTGTTGCGCAGCATTGATTTGCTGACTTTGCCCGCCACCTCGGACCGCGTTGCGGTGCTGCGCGAACAGCTGCTGCACATGGCGTGGGCCGGTGACATGGAAGGTTGGCTGACTTCCGCTCCGAAATGGCATCTCGTCGCCGCGCACGGCACCAACCCCATCTGGAGCACTGCCTTGCACGAAGCATTGGGTGAGGACTTTGAAATGGTCGCGCCGCTGGCCACGAATGAACTGGCTGCTTGCACCGTTCAACGCGTTGCGACTCACATTGCATCTGCCAGCCTGATGCCGCCAGGCTATGCCGAGCGGTATCGCCAGCAATTCGTGGATCGCCTGTGGATGCGAGGCCTGGGCGCCCTCGTGCTCCTCTACATCGCGGGCCTCATCGTCTATTTTGGCTGGCTGGGAGTGGCTAAATTCCGGACCGGCCGCGTTGAAAGCCAGGTTGCCGCACTCTCCCTCAGCTACACCAACGCACTCCAGATGCGCGACCGCTACAACGTGCTGAAGGACCGGCAGGAATTGAAATACGCCGCACTCGACTGTCTCCGGCTGGTGGCGCAGGTCCAACCGGAAGGTGTCACGCTGGAAGGTTTCAATTTCAGCGATGGACAACGCCTCAGTCTCAACGGCACGGCTTCTCCAGACGCGGTGGATAAGCTCATCGAGTTCCCGAACGACCTGCGGAAATCCTCCATCGAGGGAAAACCCGTTTTCAAAGACACCGGCGACCCGTTGAGTTATCGCTCCACTGCCAGCGGCGTGATCACCTGGAATTTCAGCCTCGAACTCAGACGCACTGAACTCAATTGATGAATGCATTCGACAAATTGAATCTGCGCCCCTTCGAGCGACGCCTTGTGGTCGTGGTGGGCATCATTCTGTTCATAGTCGTGCAGTTCCTATACATCTGGCCGCACTTCGGCGACGCCAGCAAAATGGACCTGCGACGTGAAAAGGCATTGAAAGAGCTGGCGACGCGCAAGGCGAGCATTGCCGAGACCAACAAGTTTGCCGCAGACTTGAAAAAGCTTCAGGGGGAAGGTTTGGACATTCCCCCGGAAGATCAGGCCGTAACTCTCATGCGCACGGTGCAATCGCTCTCCTCCCAGTCCCGCGTGCAGATCCTGAACACCTCCAAGCCGTTCAACACCACGAACCAGTTCTTCATGGAACAAAGCCTCACGGTCTCGACGGTATCGGAGGAAGGTCCGCTGGTGGATTTCGTCCACAAACTTGGCGAAGGCAATTCGCTCATCCGCGTGCGTGACCTGACGCTTCGTCGCGACCAATCTCAAACCAAGCTCAACGCCAGCATCAAGCTGGTGGCCAGCTATCAAAAGACCGCGGGCACTGCCCGCGCCACGGGCAACCGGCCCCCTGCCCCGACGGCTGCCAAGCCTGCAACGTCCACCTCAACGAAGAAATAATTGTGAAAACGATACTGCCCACTCTCCTGCTGACAGCTGCTTACGCGCTCGGCCAGCCCGCGATTCCTGCCCCGCCCGGTGTGCCCACGCCTACCACCGCCACCACTGCCGAGGGCGACAAGGCCATCACGCCCAGCAAGCTTGGCACGCTCACGGAAGCGGATTTGAATGCCGTGTATGGGCCGAGCGAGATCAATTTGAAGGCGGCCACGGTCGACGAGTTCCTGACCTTGTATTCCGAAACGGTGAACCGGATCATCCTCCGGCCGAGCACCTTGCCCGCCCCTACGATCACGGTGAAAAACCATATTCCCCTGACCAAGCGCGAAGTGATTCAGATGTTTGACGCCATTTTGGGGATCAACGGCATCGCCATTATTAATGTCGGCGACAAATTTGCAAAAGCGGTTCCAGTCGCTCAAGCCAATCAAGAAGGCGCTCCCATCGGCCAGGGCGACAAAGCCGGCCTTTCTGAGATGGGCCAATACGTGACCCACGTGGTGCAGTTGAAATATGTGAAGCCGAGTGAAATGCTTCCTATCATCCAGCCGTTCGCCAAGATTCCCAATTCGATTCTGCCCGTTGAAGCCAATGGCATCCTCGTCATCCGCGATTTCTCTGAAAACGTGAAGCGCATGTTGGAAATGATCGAACAGGTGGATGTGAACGTTCCGGCAGAATACATCTCCGAGGTCATCCCGATCAAATACGCCCTTGCCGGTGACATCGCCAGCGCTCTGAACAGTCTGAGCGGCAGCGGTGGTGGCGGCACTACGGTAGGCGGATCTTCCGGAGGCACCAGCCGCTCGAGCAGCCGCGCCAGTCGGGGCTCATTTGGCGGGGGCATCGGGGGAGGCAGTATCGGCGGCGTCGGTGGAGGTTACAACACCCAGCAGGCGGGTGGCATCGGCGGCGTGGGTGCCGTTGGCGGGGCGGGAGGTACAGGTGGCACCTTCACGGATCGTCTTCGTAACATCATCAGCCGAGCCAGCTCACCTACTGCCTCCGGCGATATCACGGTCATTGGCGAAACCAAGATCATCGCCGACGAGCGCACCAACTCACTGCTTGTCTATGCCACCCGTCAGGACATGGCCACCATCAAGGACGTCATCTCCAAGCTGGACGTGGTGCTGGCGCAAGTGCTGATCGAATCCATCATTCTGGGCGTGAGCGCTGACAAAGACTGGGAACTTGGCGTTTCCGCCGCCCAAAAGCCGAAGAATCTTGGTAATGATGCCGTTGGTGCGGGCATCATGAACAACGATAAAGGCTCCTTGGTCGAGAATCTTGGAAGCCTGTTCGTCACGAATGCCGCTGCTAGCTTGGGAGGCTTGAACTATTTCGGCAAGATCCAAGACGACTGGCTAGTGGCCATAAAGGCTCTCTCGTCCGACGGCAAAACCGAAGTTCTGCAACGGCCCATCATCATGACGACACACGCAACGCCCGGACAATTCTTCGTAGGTAACACAGTGCCCTATGTCACCAGTCAATATTACGGCGGCGGTTTTGGTGGTGGGCCCAGTTCCTCGTATCAGCAATTGCGCGTGGGTATTCAACTGACGGTCACCCCGTTCATCAATCCCGACGGCATCGTGGTCATGAAAATTGACCAAGCCATTGAAGAAATTGACGGATCAACCCCGATCGAGGGCGTTGGCAATGTGCCCAATACCGCCAGCCGCACCCTGTCTGCCGACATTACCGTGCGCGACCGGGACACCATCGTGCTTGGTGGTTTTATCCGCGACTCAGACACCAAGAACAGGTCTGGGGTTCCCCTGCTCAAAGACATCCCCGTCTTGGGGACACTTTTTCGCAGTACCAGCAACGAGAAGGATCGCCGCGAGTTGCTGGTTTTGATGCGACCAACCGTGTTGAAAACTCCCGAACTTGCGGCTATGGGATCAAAGCTGGAACGCGAGCGCGCCAGGGGCGTGAACAAGTTTTCTGAAAAGATGGCCGAAGAAAGTGCGGACGTTGACGCTCAGATGGACGCCTTGGGTGAAACCAAACCGTTGCCGAAGGATGAGGTTGTGCCCCCCGAGACGCAGAAGATGCGCGAAGCAGTGCAAACCGCTCCGGTTGCAAAACCGGTACCAGTCATACCAGCCCCTGTTCCCGCCCCAGCGCCGGCGCCCGAGGCGAGCAAAGCCGCGACCCCCGTGCCCGCTCCTGAACCGGCCAAAGCAGTCGGGCCTGCTGCATCAGCGCCACTCAGTGAAACCGCTGAGACGGTTGATTGGACGAAGCCGACCCCAAAACAACCCTCTCCCAAGAAGTCTGCGGCGAAGCCGAAGGATCCCTTCAAAACCGTTCAGCCCATGACAGAACAGGAGATCAAAGCGTTTGGTAGGGAATAAGCGACTTCAAGTTTCCAGACGCAAACGGCGGGCAGAAAACTCTGCCTGCCGTTTTGCTTTGGGAGAAGCTTTACCGGTCGCTATAGCCCTGCGGGTTCTTGCTGTGCCACTTCCAGGCACTTTGAATGATACTGCGCACGTCCGTGCGAATCGGCTTCCACCCAAGTTCCTTACGAATCTTGTCGCTACCAGCCACCAGCGTGGCCACATCACCACCGCGGCGAGGTCCATACTCGGCTCTGATGTCCTGCCCGGTGATGCTGCGCGCTGTTTCGATCACTTCTTTCACTGAGAACCCGGCGCCGTTACCGAGATTGTAAGTGCGGCTGCCTTTGTGCAAGGCTTCCAACGCGAGGATGTGCGCCTGCGCCAGATCCACCACATGGATGTAATCACGCACACAAGTGCCATCGCGCGTTGGATAGTCTGATCCGAACACGGTCACCTTCTCGCGCTTGCCTTGCGCCACTTGTAAGGCGACAGGGATCAAGTGCGTCTCGGGGTTGTGATCCTCGCCACGCTCTGCGGTTGCCCCGGCTGCGTTGAAATACCGTAGGCACGCGGAGCGGAGCCCGTGCGTTTTATCGAGCCAGTAAAGCATCCGCTCGATGAAGAACTTGGATTCGCCATACGGACTGCCTGGAATGATCTGCACCGTCTCATCAATAGGAATCTTCGCCGGGTTGTCGAACAAGTTTGCCGTCGAGGAGAGGATGAAGCGCTTCACGCCATGCTCCAAGACGACCTGAAGCAGATTCGAGCCGTTGGTGACGTTCTCGCCGAGATAGAGAAACGGAGTCTGCATGGACTCACCTACGAGGCTCCGTGCCGCAAAATGCATCACCGCCTCGGGCTTGTGCTCATTGAATAACGCGTGGATGGCTTGGATATCAGCCAAATCGCCCACGACGAGTTTAGCCTGGGGATGCACCGCCGCACGATGCCCCTGGCTTAGGTTGTCGAACACCACAACGTCGTGACCTGCCCTGATCAGTTCTTCGGTTGCAACGCTGCCAATGTATCCAGCTCCACCGGTGACTAATACTTTCATGTTGTTGCTCTGTCACTTGTGACGATAATGAACACTTGGCAGGTCGCGCAATCGCTGAGCCGCCTGCTCTGCGGTGAGGTCGCGCTGGGCCTCGGCAAGCATTTCGTAGCCGACCATGAATTTCTTCACCGTCGCCGAACGCAAGAGTGGCGGATAGAAGTGCGCGTGCAACTGCCAGTGCGCGGCATCCCCTTCCCCGTTCGGCGCGGCGTGCCAGCCCATGGAATATGGGAACGAGGTTTCAAACAGGTTGTCATAACGAGTAAGAAACGCCTGCATGATTTCCGCCAGCGCCGTCCGCTCCGCATCATTCAAGTCTGGTAAACGCAAGACGGGCCGCAACGGGAGCAGCAAGACTTCATAAGGCCACACCGCCCAGAAAGGAACGACGGCCAGCCAGTGATCGTTCTTCGCCACGATGCGCTTCCCCTCGGCCAGTTCGCGCCGCGCGTAGTCCAGCAAAAGGACTGAGCCCTTCTTCTGCGTATAAGCTCGCTGCTCACGATTTTCGATGGCCAGCTCGTTGGGCACGTAATTGCCAGCCCAGATTTGGCCATGCGGATGCGGATTGGAACATCCCATGACCGCGCCTTTGTTCTCGAACACCTGCACCCAGCGATGGCGTTGGCCGAGTTCGGCCGTCTGACTCGCCCAAACGTCCACGACCTTGCGTATGTCCGGCACGGCCATTTCCGCCAGCGTCAAATCGTGACGCGGCGAGAAGCAAATCACCCGGCACTCACCGCGAGCTGGTTCGGTGCGCAGCAAGTCGTCTGCTGCGCCACCCGCCTCGGGCGTGCCGGGTAACAGAGCCGAGAAGTCATTCGTGAAGACGAAGGTGGAATCATACTTCGGATTCACGTCGCTGCCCACGCGCTGATTGCCCGGACAAAGGTAGCACTTGGGATCGTATCGCGGACGATTGTCTGGCGCGGCTTTCTCCACCTGCCCCAGCCATGGACGCTTGGTGCGATGTGGCGACACGAGGACGTATTCTCCGCGCAACGGGTTATAACGCCGATGCGGATGTTCGTCGAAATTGAAAGGTATAGCCATTCAGTTGGCTAAAGTTACGGACGCCGAGCGGGCCAGTTTCCCGGCGTCATTTCTGCCCGCGAGCGGGACCAGACGGAAGCTGTAAGTCTGCGGCTGGCAGGGAATCAAACAAGGTTCATGCGGCCATGCGCCCCAGCTGTCATCGCCACCGACACCCTGAGACTTCCAATCCAGGTTCAGCACGGTGAAGTTGCGCTGCGGGAGTTCATGCGGATGCTTGACGCTTTGCAGGTCGTCAGTGGTATGGGGGATCGCATTCACGTTGAGCAACGGCTCTCCAATGGCGAGCAAGCCAACGCCCTTTTGATTGGTCAAAGCGACCCACCGCACGTCCGTCTTGTTGCCGCTATCGCCCGGCTCGACGTAGTCCATGCAGAACTGGTCGCGCACGGAACCAGCATAACGTCCCACTGGCGCGTCCTTGCGATCGCCATACGTCTCTTGCGGTCCCGGGCCAAACCACTCCATGCGGCCGAATCCGGACGGCATCACCATTTGCATTCCCAAACGCGGCAGGTAAGGCAGG
>Ga0208783_10000622_pt1 | contig 21645 bp, 13 predicted proteins | sample DEB19_08_DNA_2_FD_184529 | JGI IMG/M metagenome (GOLD analysis project Ga0208783, IMG submission 184529) | Aqueous microbial communities from the Delaware River and Bay under freshwater to marine salinity gradient to study organic matter... | ecosystem: Environmental > Aquatic > Marine >...
CGGCCGCCTGTCGGCGCAGGATCCGATCGTCGTCAAGCAGGTGAACCCCAGCGAGATCCCGGGCGCGGGTCCGTCCACCGACGGCAAGTGGCTCATCGGCTCGCTCTCGAAGGGCTGGCAGGCGAACGACCTCTGGATCGCCCCGCTCGCACCCTGGCTCGAGAAGGGCGAGCTCAAGAAGACCGTGCTCGCCGAGGGCCTCGACGGCCGCTTCGAGCCGATCGATGTGATCGGGAACACGCTGTACATCACGACCAGCTACGGCTCGCCGAAGGGCAGCCTGGTGGCGATCAACCTCAACCACCCCGAGCGCGCCGCCTGGAAGACGATCCTGCCCGAGCGCGCCGACATGGTGCTCGAGGGCGTGTCGGTCGCGAAGGATGTGTTCGTGACCAGCTGGTCGAAGGATGTGTGCTCGCGCTTCGAGGTGATGTCGCTCGACGGCAAGGTGCTGCATGAGATCGCGCTGCCGGGCCTCGGCACGGCGAGCGTGTCCACCAGCGACAAGCGCCACGAACTCTGGATCAGCTACACGAGCTACGACGCGCCGCGCTCGATCTACCAGTCCGACGCGATGCACCCCAAGCTCATGCTCTGGGCGAAGACCGAGACCCCGACCGACCTCTCGGCGTTCACCGTCGAGCAGAAGCGCGCGAAGTCGACGGATGGCACCGAAGTGCCGATGTTCATCGTCCGCAGGAAGGACCTCGCGCTCGACGGCAACAACCCGACCCTGCTCTACGGCTACGGCGGATTCAACGTGTCGCTCACGCCCACCTTCAATCCCACGATCATCCCGTGGCTCAACGCGGGCGGCGTCTATGTCGTCGCGAACCTGCGCGGCGGCGGCGAGTACGGCGAGGACTGGCACCGCGCCGGCATGCAGGGCAACAAGCAGAATGTGTTCGACGACTTCTACGCCTGCGCCGAGACGCTGATCGCGAAGAAGTACACGAACCCGAAGCGCCTCGCGATCGAGGGCGGATCGAACGGCGGCCTGCTCACGGGCGTCGCCAGCACGCAGCGGCCCGATCTCTTCGCGGCCGCGATCGTCGCCGTGCCGCTGCTCGACATGGTGCGCTTCCAGGACTTTCTCATCGCCCGCTACTGGGTGCCCGAGTACGGCTCGAGCGAGGACAAGAAGCAGTTCGAGACGCTGTACGCATACTCGCCCTACCACAATGTGCGCAAGGGACAGAAGTACCCCGCCCTGCTCGTGACCGCCGGCGAGAACGACTCGCGCGTGCATCCGCTGCACGCGCGCAAGTTCGTGGCGCGCATGCAGGCGCTCGCGGCCAACGACCCCGCGCAAGATCCGATCATGCTGTGGGTCGACCGCGACGCCGGTCACGGCCAGGGCAAGCCGCTCGCGCTGCGCATCCGCGACGAGGTCGACCAGTGGTCGTTCGTCATGAGCCAGACGGGCTGCTGCCGGTAGCGCGGGGCCGGGGCGGTTCTTGCCCCAATGGCGGCGCGAAGGACCGAGAAACCCGATCGACGCTGAAGTCGCGCCGCAGCCGTGCCGATGGCCGCTTCGTGCGGCGGTACGACCTCATATCCATTGGCTCGGGACCCGCGGGCGAAAAGGCCGCGCTGGTCGCAGCGCAGTGCGGCCGTCGCGCGGCGATCGTCGAGCTCATGCCGCATCCCGGTGGCGCGATGGTCAACACGGGCACGGTCGCCTCGAAGGTGCTGCGCGAGACAGCACTCGTCGCGAGCGCGCTGCGCCGCAGGCCGATCCCCGGCTACGAGAACCAGGTGCCGAAGGGCATCTCGATGCAGCGCTTCATGGCCCGGCGCACGCTCGTCCAGATGGAGGAGCACGACCACATCGAGCAGCGGCTCGAAGGCTCGGGCGTCGAGATCATCCACGGCCGCGGCGAGATCGTCGACGCGAACACCGTGAAGGTCACGCGCGACGACGGCTCGACGCTGCTGCTCTCGACGGACTTCATCCTCGTCGCGACGGGCTCGTCGCCCGCGCGCGGGAAGAGCGTCGACTTCGGCCACCCCGCGATCGTCGACGCGGACGGCATCCTCGAGCTCGAGACCATGCCGCATTCGCTGGTGGTCGTGGGCGCGGGCGTGATCGGCAGCGAGTACGCGAGCATCTTCGCCGAGCTCGGCGTCGATGTCACGCTCGTCGAGCCGCGCAACGCCATCATGCGGTTCCTCGACGAGGAGATCCGCACGGTGCTCGTGCACGGCATGGAGGATGTCGGCATCGCGATCCGCTTCGGACAAGGCGTCGCGAAGGCCGAGGGGCTGCCCGACGGCCGCGCGCGCACCACGCTCGCCGACGGCAGCGTGCTCGAGAGCGACTGCGTGCTGTGGTCGCTCGGCCGCAACGGAAACACCCGCGGACTCGGGCTTGAAAACATCGGCGTCACGCCCGACGAGCGCGGCAACATCAAGGTCGACGCGCACTACCGCACCGCGTGCCCGACTGTGTTCGCCGCGGGCGATGTGATCGGCTTCCCCGCGCTCGCCTCGACGAGCATGGAGCAGGGTCGGGTGGCCGCGTGCCACATGTTCGGCGTGCCGTTCCTCACCAAGGTCGCGGACGCCGTGCCCATGGGGATCTACACGATTCCCGCGATCGGCGCGGTTGGCCTGACCGAGGAGGAGGCGATCAACGGCGGGCGCGACATCGTCGTGGGCCGCGCGCACTACCGCGACAATCCGCGCGGGCGCATGCTTGGTGACGACCGCGGGCTCCTGAAGGCCGTGTTCGACCGGCGTACGAAGTCGCTGCTCGGCGTTTCCGTGGTGGGCGAGGACGCGACGGAGCTCGTGCACTTCGGGCAGCTGGCGATCCAGAGCGGCCACGGCATGCAGCACCTTGCCGAGATGTGCCTGAACTACCCGACGCTCACCGAGCTCTACAAGGCCGCTGCGTTCGACGCGATGCAGGCGCTCGAGGCTCCGGCCGTGCGCGACGCGGCGTGATTCACTCGACCTTTCACTCTGTTGCTGGCAACCGAGGGGTGCCCTCAGGCCGGCGAGTCGAGGGACACAATGGCTCGAGCTTGATGCGCCGCCGAGCCTGAGGGTGGGCATCCGGACACGCAACAGAGTGGTTCTCCGCGCCGAGCCCGCACGAACAGCTCGATTCCCTATCCCCAAACCGGTTTTTGAGCGGTCGCCGCTGCGGCGGCTCCCGTGGCTTGAGCGGTCGCCGCTGCGGCGGCTCCCTCTGGGGGGAGGCGGCGCGAGTGAATCGCGCTCGCCTCCTGGAATGCACGTGGAGGTCCACGCTGCGAGCGCTCAAGCCCGGCTGAGCTTCGCGTGCTCGACGATGAGCGTCTTCAGCCCGACCGAGCGAAACGCGATCCGCGCGCGCGTGCCGCCATAGCCGCGCGCGAGGAACTCGACCTTCCCGATCCCGAAGATCGGATGCCGCACCATCGAGCCGATGGGAAACATCTCGCCGACATCCAGGTCGCCGAACGCGTCGGGATCGTCGTACTCGATGCGTCCGCCGGCGTAGCGCTCGGTGAGGTCGGTGCGCTGCACATCGTGTGCCGGGATCTCGCGGATGAACTCGCTCTCGATCGACGCCTGGCGCACGCCGCGCACGGTTCGCACGGCCGCGGAGCTCACCATCAGCAGGCGCTCGGCTCGCGTCATTCCCACGAACAGCAGGCGCCGCTCCTCCTCGATGCCGGCCTCGCCCTCGCTTGAGGCGCGCATGTGCGGCAGCAGCCCATTCTCGACGCCGATCACGGCGACGGTGTCGAACTCGAGGCCCTTGGCAGCATGCAGCGTCATGAGCGTCACGCTGCCGCGCTCGGGATCGATCGCATCGGCGTCGGCCACCAGCGACACAGACTCGAGCCAAAGCCGCAGCGCGTCGCCGAGCGTCGGCTGCGCGGGAATGCGCGCAAGGACATCCACGGAATCGCCGCCCTCGTCCCCGTCCGCGGTCGGATCGTCGTCGGGCAGGCGGAACTGCGCAGCGGCCGACACGAGTTCCTCGAGGTTCGCGACGCGCTCGCGCTCCTCGTTGGTCGAGTGGTCGTCGAGCTTGTCGAGACCGCTCGTCTCGATCACCTCCGAGACGAACGATGCGAGGTCGCCGGGAAGGCGCTCGTCGAGCGCGCGCGCGAAGTCGCGGATCATCGCGACGAATCCGTCGACCGCTTTGCCGATCTTGCCCGACACGATGCCCGCGTTCGCGGCCTGCGCGAAGGCGGCGATCAGCGGCAGCCCGTTCGAGAACGCGTAGGCCTCGATCTTGCGCAGGCTGGTGTCGCCGATGCCGCGTGCCGGGGTGTTGATGATGCGCCGCAGCGAGACCTCGTCGCGGGGATTCGCGCAGACGCGCAGGTACGCGACCGCATCCTTGATCTCCTTGCGGTCGTAGAACGCGGTGCCGCGCACGACCGTCGACGGGATGTTTCGCCGGCGCAGCGCGTCCTCGACCACGCGCGAGAGCGCATTCATGCGGTAGAGGACGGCCATCGAGCGCCACGGCACACCATCCTGCGCGCGCTCGACGAGCATGTCGGCGACCTTGTCGGCCTCCTCGTGCTCATCGTTTGCCTTGAGCAGTCGCACCGGCAGCCCGTCGCCGAGCCCTGTCGTAAGCTCCTTGTGCTTGCGCCGGCGATTGTGGGAGATGAGCCCCGCACTCGCGGCAACGATGTGCGCGGTCGAGCGGAAGTTCTCCCCGAGCGGGATGACGCGCGCGCCCGTGAAGTGCTCCTCGAACTCGAGGATGTTCGAGATGTCCGCTCCGCGCCAGCCGTAGATCGACTGATCGGGATCGCCCACGACGAACAGGTTCCGCGAGCGTTCCGCGAGCGCGTGCGCGATCACGAACTGCGCATGGTTCGTGTCCTGGTACTCGTCGACCAGCACCCAGCGGTGACGGTTCTGCAGGGTCTCGCGAGCCTCTGCGTCGTTCTTCAAGAGCAGCGCAACTTTCAGGAGCAGGTCGTCGAAGTCGACCGCGTTCGAGCGCGCGAGCGTGTCCTCGTAGGCCTTGTAGGCCTTCGCGACCGAGCGGGTCCAGAAATCGTTCGCCGAGGCGAGGTACGCGGCGGCATCGAGCAGGCGGTTCTTTGCGTCGGAGATCTCCGCCAGCACGCTCGCGGGCGTCCACTGCGTGCTCGAGAGCCCTGCTTCCTCGATCGCGCTCTTGATTGCGTCCTTCTGGTCGCCTGCGTCGTAGATCGAGAACCCCGGCTGCAGGCCGATGCGGTCGCCGAAGCGGCGCAGGATCGCCGCGCAATGCGAGTGGAAGGTCGCGACCACAAGACCCGTCCGCGATCCGTCCTCACGCGCGACAAGCTGCGAGACTCGCTCGCGCATCTCGCCCGCGGCCTTGTTGGTGAATGTCAGCGCGAGGATCTGCCACGGCGGCACGCCGCGCGCGATGAGCGTGGCGATGCGGCGCGTGATGACGCGCGTCTTGCCAGAGCCAGGCCCCGCGAGCACAAGCGCCGGACCGCCGCCGTGCATGACCGCCTCTCGCTGCGCAGCGGTCAGCTGACTGGCGAGGCTCTCGACGAGGTTCGGATCGAGTTCGTCCCGGAGACGGGCATGTTGGAAGTCGGATGCTGACAAGGCCGTGATCTCAGGGGCGATCCTACGAGCGCGGGCGCCGGCGTCCGAAGCCGCGACAGCGCCCCAGCGATTTCTCACAGAATCGACCACCGATGGTACTCTGTTTGGATTTTGTTTGGTATTGTCGCCGCTGTGGAGTGAACTGCGGCCCTTCAAACGCCCGCCGCACAACTTCTCCACTCGGAAGAGGGTCGGTACTGTCGGTTGACCGGCCCCATTAGGCTGCGGGTGGAACTGCGACTGGCCAGAGAGCCAGGATCATGACGCGCACTCCAGCGCAGCCGTGAACCCTGCTTCAGTGCCAGATCAGAGTTCCGTCGGGCGTGCAGCGGTGTCAAAACCACTGGTCGTTTCGACGCGTCTCAGGGAACTCGGGGCAGTTCCCAAAAACTTGGAAAAGAACTACCTCTTGGGGCACTTCTCACTTGCGACCCCAATAGGTTGGGGTAGGATCTTCGCCGCAGTCGACCGCTGGAGCTGTTCGGTCGTCTGCGCCGCTCAATTCGAAAGTTCTCGGACCTTTAGGCACTTCTGACTCATCTCGGAAGCGCGGAAAGTCCATCTGAGGGCGGTCGAGCGATCGGGGCCGAAATCCTCACGACATCCCGGGAGACCCCTTTGGCGGCGCTGCGATTTCCAGCTCAGCCTTGAGATCCGGTCTCGAGAGTTTCGACAGGCATCGCTGCTCTCTCCAAGGAGAGCAGCGCCGTGTAAGAGGCAACAGGTCGCCGGGACGGCGACCTGCAACGAAGGCACTTCGCGTCGTGGCGCATGATGGCGCGCGAAGCGAGGACCGTGCGGACCGGTGGGGTTCGCGCTCGGTGCGCTGCATGCCAGTGTTGAGTGATACGCAGATCCGCGAGCTCGTGCACATCGAGCCATTCGCGTCGAACGAGAAACGCCCCGGCGTGGTGAGCTACGGGGTCTCGAGCTACGGATACGACGTCCGCGTCGGAACGAAGTTCAAGATCTTTACCAACGCCACCAGCGGCGGCACGGCGATCGTCGACCCGAAGAACTTCACGAATGATCTGTTCGTGACCATCGACACCGCACAGACGGGTCGTGACCACATCATCATTCCGCCGAACTCCTTCGCGCTCGCCGAGACCGTCGAGGAGATCCGCGTCCCCCGCGATGTCCTCGCGATCTGCGTCGGCAAGTCGACCTATGCGCGCTGCGGCATCATCGTCAATGTGACCCCGCTGGAGCCCGAGTGGCGCGGCAAGGTCACGATCGAGATCTCGAACACCACTCCCCTCCCGGCGAAGATCTACGCCAACGAGGGCATTGCGCAGATGGTCTTCCTCAAGGCCGACCGCGTCTGCGCCACCAGCTACGCCGACAAGAAGGGCAAGTACCAGGACCAGGCGGGGCTCACCCTGCCGATGGTCGACGGACTTGCCTCAGCCGATGCGCGCCAAGCCAGCAGTTGTTGCGGCGGGCGCGTCCCGGCCGGCGCCCATTGACCTCGACCCCTTTGGCTGAGCCCGCAGCTCGTGTGCGGGCCCAGCCGTTGCACCAAGTCTCCCGTCCGAAAGATTCTCCGAAAGCAACCTCCACTCAGCTCGATCGATCGCGCAGGAAGCAATAGACAATGAAGATCTCGCGACGCTTCACGAAGTCCGGCCAGAATGTGTATGACACCGTGGAATGGACCACCAAGTCCAGCCGCATCTCGAACTCCGACGGCTCGACCGTGTTCGAGATGAAGGACGCGGAGATTCCCGCCTCGTGGAGCCAGCTTGCGACCGACATCGTGGTCAGCAAGTACTTCCGCAAGGCTGGCGTCCCCCAGCTCAAGGCCGACGGCACTCCCGTCGTCGATGCGAACGGCAAGCCCGTCACAGGCCCCGAGAAGTCGGTGCGCCAGGTCGTGCATCGCCTTGCCGGCTGCTGGACGCACTGGGGCGAGAAGTACGGCTACTTCTCGACCAAGCGCGACGCGGAGGCGTTCTACGACGAGCTCGCGTACATGCTGCTGAACCAGATCGCGGCGCCGAACAGCCCGCAGTGGTTCAACACGGGCCTCAACTATGCGTACGGGATCTCCGGTCCCGCGCAGGGCCACTGGATCGCCGACCACCGCACCGGCACGACCAAGCTTGCGAGCGATGCGTACACGCATCCGCAGCCGCATGCGTGCTTCATCCAGGCCGTGAAGGACGACCTCGTGGGCGAGGGCGGCATCATGGACCTCTGGACGCGCGAGGCGCGCCTCTTCAAGTACGGCTCGGGCACGGGCACGAACTTCTCCCAGTGCCGCGGCGAGAACGAGCCGCTCTCGGGCGGCGGCAAGAGCTCCGGCCTGATGAGCTTCCTCAAGATCGGCGACCGCGCTGCGGCCGCGATCAAGTCGGGCGGCACCACCCGCCGTGCCGCCAAGATGGTCTGCCTCGACCTCGACCACCCCGACATCGAGCAGTTCGTGAACTGGAAGGTCCGCGAGGAGATCAAGGTCGCCGCGCTGGTCGAGGGCATGAAGGTGCTCAGCGACGACCAGAAGAAGCTTGCCGAGAAGTTCAAGCTCAAGCTCGACTATGACTTCAACGGCGAGTCCTACTACACGGTCAGCGGGCAGAACTCGAACAACTCCGTCCGCATCCCCGATGAGTTCTTCGACGCGCTCGACGCAAACGACGAGTGGAAGCTCATCCGCCGCACCGACGGCAAGGTCGCCAAGACCATCAAGGCGTCGGACCTCTGGGAGGAGATCAACTTCGCGGCGTGGCGCTGCGCCGACCCCGGCGTGCAGTACGACAGCACGATCAACGCGTGGCATACCTGCCCCGCCGGTGGCCGCATCAATGCGAGCAACCCGTGCTCGGAGTACATGTTCCTCGACAACACGGCGTGCAACCTCGCGTCGATCAACCTGCTCAAGTTCTACGACTCGACCACGCGCCGCTTCGATCTCGAGGGCTACGAGCACGCGATCAACCTGTGGACGATCGTGCTCGAGATCTCCGTGCTGATGGCTGCGTTCCCGTCGAAGGAGATCGCCGATCTCTCGTGGCGGTACCGCACGCTCGGCCTGGGCTACGCGAATCTCGGCGCCATGCTCATGCAGGCGGGCATCCCATACGACAGCGAGGAAGGCCGCGCCGTATGCGGCATGCTCACTGCGATCCTGACCGGACGCTCGTATGCCGAGAGCGCCTTGCTTGCCGCAGAGCACGGCCCGTTCGCTGGCTACGCGGAGAACCGCGAGAACATGCTGCGCGTGGTGCGCAATCACCGTCGCGCTGCACTCGGCGTCTCGCGCGGGAGCGACGAGTACGAGGCGCTGCGCATCCGCCCCGTGCCGATCGATCACTCGATCGTCAAGGACGGCAAGATCAACTTCACCAACGCCGACAAGATGCTCGAGCGCGCCGTCGCCTGCTGGGACGACGCCCTCAACTACGGCGAGAAGTTCGGCTTCCGCAACGCGCAGACCACTGTCATCGCGCCGACCGGCACGATCGGCCTGCTCATGGACTGCGACACGACGGGCGTCGAGCCCGACTTCGCGCTCGTGAAGTTCAAGAAGCTCGCTGGCGGCGGCTACTTCAAGATCGCCAACCAGTCGCTGCGTCCCGCGATCCGCGCCCTCGGCTACTCCGCCGAGCAGGCCGACGAGATGGTTGACCATGTGATGGGCACGCTCAGCCTCGATGTGAAGATGCCCGCTGTCGATGGCTCGGTGGAGCCCGGCGCAGGCACCTTCCGCGAGTTCCTCCTCTCGAAGGGCTACACCCACGAGCAACTCAATGGCGTCGAGAACTCGCTCCCGACCGTGTTCGAGATCGCCTTCGCGTTCAGCGCGTGGTCGATGCCGGAGAGCGTGCTCAAGGCGTGCGGCGTCGACGCCGCGGCGGCCAAGAACGACTTCTCGTTCAACGGCCTCCGCGCACTCGGCCTCACCCGCAAGCAGATCGATGCGATCAACCGGAAGATCTGCGGCACGCAGACCATCGAGGGCGCGCCGCACCTCAAGGACGAGCACTTGGCGGTCTTCGACTGCGCGAACCGCTGCGGTCCGCTCAGCACGCGCTTCATCAAGCCCGAGGGGCATATCCGCATGATGGCTGCCTCGCAGCCGTTCATCACGGGCGCGATCTCGAAGACGATCAACCTTCCGAACGACGCGTCGGTCAAGGACATCGGCGACTGCTACCGTCTGAGCTGGGAGCTTGGCCTCAAGGCCAACGCGCTCTACCGCGACGGCTGCAAGCTCAGCCAGCCGCTGTCGACCAAGTCCGACAAGGAGGAAAAGGACGACGAGAAGGTCGATGCGACGATCGACGCAAAGGCAGAACCCGTCACCGATGCTTCCGAGCAGAAGGAGCTCCTCACCGAGGCGCTCACATCCGAGGCCGTCACCGCGGTTCCCGTCGCACTTCCGCCCGAAGTCCGCGAGGTCGTCGTCGAGCGCATCGTCGAGCGAATCATCGAGCGTCCGATGCGTCGTCGCCTGAACGACACGCGCGAGTCGATCACCCACAAGTTCAATGTCGCTGGCCACGAGGGCTACCTCATCGTCGGCCTCTACGACGACGGACGCCCGGGCGAGCTCTTCATCACCATGGCGAAGGAAGGCTCGACCATCGGCGGCCTGATGGACTCGCTCGGCACTGCGGTGTCGGTCGCGCTCCAGTACGGCGTGCCGGTCGAGAGCCTGGTCACGAAGTTCGCCCACCAGCGCTTCGAGCCGATGGGCATGACCACCAACGCAGACATCCCGTTTGCGAAGAGCCTCGTCGACTACATCTTCCGCTGGCTCGGCATGCAGTTCATTCCGGGCTACCGCGAGCAGAACGCGCCGCGCCGCCCTGGCGCGACGCAGGGCACTTCGCAAGGCACCACGCTCAGCACGGCGCATGACAGCGCCGCCGCGATCGGCTCCGATGCCGCTCGCACTGACTCAACCCGCATCAAGGAGGACAGCGGATGCGCACCCACTTCAAGCAGCGCTTCGGCCGACACTGGATGGGCCGTCCGTCGCGATCGCGCGCTGGACATCGCGAAGACCGAGCCGAGCGCGTCGGGCATGATTGCGGCCGCTGGGACGGTCGTGGCGCCGACCACCTCGCGCATCACCTCGCACGCCGTCACGGCCGTGACGGAGACGCGGACTGCCGACGGCCGGACCTCGTTCGAAGCAGTCGCTTCGGTCGAACGGACGGTGAAGACCGTTTCGGGCAACGCGCTGGATGCGTCGAACGCGGCGCTCATGGGCGATGCGCCGGCGTGCGATGGATGCGGTGCGATCACGGTGCGGAACGGCACCTGCTACCGCTGCCTGAACTGCGGAAACAGCATGGGCTGCAGCTGAACGATGTCGATCCAGGAAATCGGGCCCGCAACTCGGGCTCTCGGGCACGCGCGCCGCACCGCGCATGACCGACACAAGCGTGTGCGGTAGGAGATTGATGGCAGCGCGGACGCAATCCCGCTGCAACGGCTGACCGTGTGCCACAGGAGGTGGCCGGCCTTGGTCGGATGGCACCCGCGGTGCCTGAAGACTCGGGCTGAATTGAAAGGAATGGAAGCCGAATATCACGCACGGTCACTCGTCTGGGTGTTTGCTGAGGACTCCGACACACCCAGCACAGTTCAAGAAGGACAGTCGAGCGCACCAGGTCAATTGGATGGCGTCAGCCACTCTGACCTTCGGGCAGTTTGGCGAGCGGACGGACCCGACTCGCTCCGGCAGGGCGCGCAAGGAGTTGGCAGAGCCTACCCCCGGGACTTGGCCTCACAAGACCTCGGGAAACGAGCCCGACATCGAAGGTCCTTCCTTCCCACCACCACGGCGGAGCCACCCACGCGAAGGCTCCGCTCTCGCCCCTCGCGGATCCCACCTCCGCGAGGGGCTTTGTTTTGGGGCGGATCAGATGGCCACACGAATCCGTCCGTTCGCTGCACAATCCCACGATGCGCATCCTGGCCTTCCTCGCGCTTGCACTGCACTTCACGGCCTGCTCAACCATGACGCCCCAGCAAGACCAAGCCGCTTGGCACAGAGAGCGCCTCTCCAAACTGCGCGCAGAGGACGGTTGGCTCACGCTGGTCGGACTTGACTTCCTTCCACAGGGTTCGTCGACGATCGGCAACTGCGGAAGCGCGACCTTCAGCTATCCGAATTGCCTCGAGCCGATCGTCGGCACCTTCGAAGTGGCGGGTGCCGTCGTGCGCTTCAGGCGCGGCGACTCGTCTGAGGCGACCCTCTTGACCGCGGACGACCAGGGCATGCCCTCGGTCATTCGCAGCGGACCGGTCTCATTCACGCTTGTCCGACGGAACGGAAAGCTCGCCGTTCGCGTGCGCGACAACCAAAGCCCAACCAGGACCGAGTTTGCGGGCATCAGCCTCTACCCCTTCGATCCTGCGTTCGTCGTCCCAGCAGCCGTCCGTCCACCCGCGCCTGGCGAACTGGTCGCGATCACGAATGTGACGGGGTTTGTCGAAGAGCAGCCCGTGGCCGCCCGCCTCGCGTTCGCCCTGAAGGGACGCGCGTGCGAACTTGTCGCGACCGCTGGCTCGAACGGACGGCTCTTCGTGGTGTTCGGCGATCCGACCAACGGATCGCAAACATATGGCGGAGGTAGATTTATGGATGTTGCCGTGCCCTCGGAAGGGCGCGCCATCCTCGACTTCAACCGCGCCTACAACCCGCCCTGCAGCCTGACCGACTTTGCCACCTGCCCGCTGCCGCCGGCAGGAAACAGGCTCGGCTGCGAGGTGACGGCCGGCGAAAGAGCCCCTGCACCGCAATAATCCTGAGATCCAGCTGAGAGACCCCCTCCGCTCGCGCTGAATGTGGGAGAGCCCGCCGTCTCGGGCTCCTACGACTGAGGAGTCACCCACATGCGTTCTGTTCTCATTGGCGGCGGTGTAGCTGGATGTGCGGTCGCTGCGGCCCTGCGTGGCACGCGGCTCGGCGCGGAGTCGATCATCGTCGAACGCCGCCAGGTGGGCGCACCCGCAGGCATGGGCTTCATCCTGATGCCGAACGGGCTGACCGCACTTGAGCAGATCGCGCCGGAGTTCGACTGGCGCGCGGCGGGCCGCGTGATCGATCGGGTGGTCCTGCGGCACTCCGACGGTCGGGTCCTGTCCGACCAGTCGATCGAGGCCAGCGTGTGCGTCGGACGCGAGCGCTTCCTCTCCATGCTTCGGGCGGCGACGGGCCCGACCTGCTTCCTCGACGCGACCAACTTCTCCGGGCTCGCACGCCGCGTCGATGGCTCGACGGCGGCCGTCATGCTCGAGGACGGCGCCGCGATCGAGGGCGATGCGTTCTTCGGCTGCGACGGCGCGCAGTCGCGCACACGCGGGATCCTGTTCCCCGAGGCGCAGCTCGCCGAGGTCGTGGTGAAGGAGATCGTGTCGATTTCGCACGCACCCGCGCTCGCGCGCCGACTCGGCAGCAGCTTCCACAAGTTCCACGACCCCGAAGGCGGATTGGCCGTCGGTGTCCTTGCAGAGAGCGATGAGCGCGTGGTCTGGTTCATCCAGTTCGACGCGCGGCGCTGGCGCGAGGTGAGCGCGACGGCGTCGGGCATGGCACAGTTCGCGATGGAGCGCATCGCAGGCTGGGCAGACGAGGTGCTCGAGGCGTTCGAGCACACGAACTTCGGAGGGTCGCACCTCTGGTCGACGCGCGATCTACCACCGCTTGCATCCCTGCACTGCGAGAACCTCGCACTCGTCGGCGATGCCGCGCACGCCTGCTTGCCGTTCACCAGCCAGGGCGCGAACGGCGCGCTGGTCGATGCGGTGATCCTCCGCGAACTGCTGGGCGAAGTCGGCAATCAGGCCGGCCTTTGCGCCGCCTTCGCGCGGTACACCGCGTCGCGCCGGCCGCACCACCGCCGGATGTTCATGGAGGGGCGGCGGCTGCGCGAGGCATTCCTGGCGCCGATGCCGCACGGCGGTCCATCGGTTCCCCTGGTCGCGTGAGGCATCATGGGCCGTGCTGCCGTAACCTGCCCCTTCGAGCCACGGATGAGCGATGCATCGGAGCCAATTCCCGAGCCTGATTTTGCAGTGCTTCGCGAGCGCGCGTTCAACCTGCGCTGGGCGACCGTTGCGCCCGATGTCATCCCGCTCACGGCGGCCGATCCCGATCTTCCCGTGGCGCGAGCGGTCGCGGAGGCGATCAAGCGCTACATCGCGAAGCCGCACCTGAGCTACGGTCCTGCATGCGGACTGCCCCGGTTTCGCCGGGCGATTTCCGAGCATTTCGCTCGGGAGAAGTCGGCGAGCATCGCGCCCTCGCGCGTGATCGCGACAAACTCTGCGGCAAGCGCGATCACGCTGGTCGCGCGGCATCTGCTGCGGGCCGGCGACGAGGTGGTCGTGCAGGATCCCGTGGATTTCCTCGTGGCCGAGAGCGCGCGTCGCGCCGGCGCTGCACTGCGGCTGTGGAAGCCGGACGGCGGTCGGTTCACGCTCGATGGACTCCGCGCAGCGGTCTCGGAGAGGACGAAGTTGATCTCGGTCTGCCACCCGCACAATCCGCTCGGGACGCTCTGGTCGCCATCCGAGGTGACGGCGATCGCGGCGTTCGCGCACGAGCGCGGCATCACGGTGCTCGCCGACGAGGTCTGGTCGGATGTCGTGCTCGACGGCGCGCCGTTCGCGAGCTTCGCGGGATGCGTGCGTCCTGGGTGGATCGTGTACGGGCTCTCGAAGGGCTACGCGCTGGCGGGGCTGCGGATCGGCGCAGTGATCGCACCTGACGCCGCGGCCGCTGAGGACTTCGCGCGCGCGGAGGGATTCGAGCACACGATCGAGGGCGCGTCGACGCTGTCGCAGGTCGCGGCCGTCGCGGCGCTCGAGGACGCGAGCGAGTGGCGCGGCGGGTTCCTCGCGCAATGCGCGCGCCAGCGCGATCTCGCGATCGCGCGGCTGGCCAGGCTCAAGGGCATTCGCGTCCCGCCAGCGCCCCAGGCGACCTTCGTGCTCTTCGTCGACATCCGTGGCACGGGGCTCGACGAGGACGCGATCTCCGAGCGCCTCGAGCGGATCGCGCGCGTGAGGGTCGTACCCGGAAGCCCGCGATGGTTCGGGTCAGGGGCGGCTGGACACATCCGCCTCAGCCTCGCGACCACCAAGGCGGTCCTCGATGAAGCGCTGGCGCGCATCGAGCGCGCGTGGCCCGAGATCCTTTCCCGCTGAGCTCAAGGCGCGAAGTCGACGATGTACGCGCGCTTCCACTTCGGTCGCCAGACCTCCAGGAGTTGCCGATGGACCGGGTGCTCGAGGTAGGCCTTGTAGTCCTCGACCGAGTCGAACTCGACGATGATCCCGAGGTCGTAGTCGCGGGCGACATTGGTCCTTCCGATGTCGACCGGCGCTCCGCAGACATAGCCCTTGACTTGCGGAATCGTCGGCAGCAGGCGATCGCTGTCGGCGCGCATGGCGGGAATCTCCGCGTCATCGGCGACATCGACGAGGACGACATGCTGGAGGCGCGGCTGCTGGATGGCCCGGCAGGCAGGCGATACCGCGGCCACTGCGAGCAGGAGCGGGAGGGTCGTGGATCTCTGCATGCGTGCCATGCTACGGTCGCGCAGGGGGAACTCGGTTGTTTGAACAGCCCGAACGGCTTACGATCTCGGGCAACTTGGAACGTCGACCCTGGATCTGACCGAAATCAGGAGTCCTCGAAGGACCACGCATGGCGATCGAAACCAGCATCCAGCCCCGTCAGACCATCCAGAATGTCGCCTACTCCGTGATCTGCCTCGCGCTTGGGCTATGGGGTTGGTACGACTATTCGGTCAAGATCCCCAACGCAGAGGCTGCCTTTCGGGAGTACAGCGCGGCCGCCGAGCGGCACTCCGCGATTGAGAAGCTGAGCACCGAGCGCCCCTTGACCGAGGCCGAGCGAGCCGAGTTCAACTCGGTGCGCGCGGTGAAGGAGAAGTTCAAGGAGGTTCCCTCCGAGCCCGCCGCCTATGACCGGCCCGTGCAACTGTGGCTGTACATCGTGGGTTGCGGGGCGATGGGCGTGCCGTACTTCGTGCTGGCGCAGTGGCAGCTCTCGCGCAGGCGATTCCGCTTGGGCGATGACGGCAGCTTCGAGTGCGTCGAGGGCACGTTCACCGCAGCGCAGGTGACGGGAATCGACATGAGCCGCTGGATGGCGAAGTCGATTGCAACCGTGCAGGTCGAGGGTGGGCTCGGCATCGCACTCGACGACTTCAAGTACAAGGGAGTCGAGGACATCGTGGCCCACTTCGCCGCGCGATTCGAACCTGGCAAGTGGACGAGCGACGCGCGGCCGATCGGAGACCCGAAATCGCGCGATACGAAGGCCCAGCGCGAGGCCGAGGCGACGGCGACGGCCACCGCACTCGCCGACGAGCCTGAGAATGGCTCGGATAACACACCGACAGCCTGATTTTCTGCGGATTCCGAGGTCGGGTCCGACCACGCGACGCCTCAGCCGCGCCTCGTTTTGGGCTACCCTTCCCGCCCCGAGATCGATCGCGGAGTGCCCCATGCGCGCCACCACTGAACCCACGACCCCCATCGAGAAGCAGGATCGCTGCGGCGATCTCCCGCACCGTCCCCGAGTGCTGCTCGGCAAGATGGGGCTCGACGGCCATGATCGCGGCGTGAAGCTGATCGCCCGCGTCATGCGCGACTCGGGAATCCATGTGATCTATTCGGGGCTCTGGCAGACGCCGCGGAGCCTGGCCATCAGCGCCCGCGACGAGGACGCCGACTGCATCGCCTGCTCGATGATGTCGAACTCGCACCTGGTGCTTGTGCCGCGGCTTCTCGAGGAGTGCGCGAAGGTCGGACGCCCCGACATGGTGGTGAATGTCGGCGGGATCATCCCGCAGGACGACGTGCAGAAGCTCATCGATGCCGGTGTGGCGCGCGTGTATCACACGGGCACGGGAATGGACGAGATCGTCGGCAGCGTGCGCGGGAGCGTGAAGCCGTACGCGCCGCTCGCGGCGGGCGTGACCACGCACTCGACGGCGCTGCTGGCGCGGAACATCTCGCTCGCGCACGCAGGCAAGAAGGCCGATGCGCCACGCCGTCGGCCGAGGCAGGTCGTCGGCATCACTGGCTCGCCGGGGGCGGGCAAGTCGACGCTCGTGGCCGCGATGGCAAGCGAGGCTGTCCGCCGCGGCGAGAAAATCGCGGTCGTGGCCTTCGATCCAATGAGCCCGATCACGGGTGGCGCGCTGCTGGGCGATCGCCTGCGGGTGGATTTCAACGCGGTGGACGAGGGCATCTTCTACCGATCGCTCGCGATCGTGGGCGAGGACTACCGCACGCTGCCCGACATCGTCGAACTGATCGGCGGCGCGGGCTACGACAAGCTGATCGTCGAGACGGTCGGCGCGGGCCAGAACGATGTCGCCATTCGGTCGTTCGTCGACCGCACGGCGGTCGTCGTGGTGCCCGGCATGGGCGACGCGGTCCAGATGGACAAAGCGGGCATCCTCGAGATCGCCGACCTGTTCGTGGTGAACAAGGCGGACCACGCGGGCGAGTCGAAGCTCGTGCGCGAGCTGCTGGACATCGCGGGTGGCCGGAAGATCTACGAGACGATCGCGACCCAGGGCAAGGGCGTGGTGGAGTTGCTCGAGGGGCTGTTCGCGTAGCGATTCATCACGCGCAAAGCGCCGCGTAACCGGTATCTACCCGCTTGTACCCGCCAGTACCCGCTTGCATGCAGGTACAGAGCGCGCGCGCATGCAAGATCCTCCTGGGATTCGACTTGCATTGACTGCGATCCGAACGCGGTACGCACCTGTCCGTACCCGCCTGTACGCGGTCGTCTGCGGGTACGGTCCTGAGCGGGCGAGTGCTAGAGCTTCTTCTTCGCGAAGTAGGTCACGCCTGCCGACGCCTCCGCCGGCAGCCCATCGAGCCCAGTGAATCCGAGCCGACGGTAGAGGCGGATGGCGCCCGTGTTTAACGCGGCCACTTCGAGCGTGATCTTCTCGAAGTGATGCACTCGTCCGAGTTCGGCGAGCGTCTCGACCAGCGCCGTGCCGACCCCGATGCCGCGCGCCGCCGGCGCCACATGCACATCATGGATGTTGAACAGCTGCGCTCGCGCGAACGACGAATAGCCCTCGAACGCGATCAGCACGCCCTCGGCCTGCTCGCTTTCGGCGCGCGCCGCGAGCAGCACGAGCGTGCCCGCACGGCGTGCGAGGTCGTCCGCGACTCCTCCGAAGTGGGCCTCGCCGAGCTCAGGCGCCCCTGAGACCGGCTCCGCCGCGAACTCCGCCATCAGGCGCGTGAACGCCGCGCGGTCATCCGCGTCGGCGAAATCGCAGATCCAGACATCGACCTCTGGCTTCGGGGCGCCGCGATTCACTCGTACTTCCCGCGGTTCGCGATGGCGAAGTCGTAGAGCGACGCGAGCTCGGCTGCCGAGAGCGACGCGATCCGGTTGAAGCGATCGATGATCGGCTGAGGGTTGTCCGACGCGAGCTTGCCGAGGTTCTCCGCCTTCTTCGCGAGGATGCCCTTGAGGTCCGCGGTCGTGTTGCGGGCGTGGCCGGCGGGGTACATCACGAGACCCGAGTCGAACTTCTTGCCGTCGGCCATCTCGATGACCAGCGAGGTCGGGATGCCGTCCGGGTAGCGGCGGTCGTACTCGGGGCCGCCGTGCGTGAATGAGAACTTCTCCATCAGCGCGCGGGTCCTCTTGTTGTAGATGGCGTCGGGCGCGTAGTCGTGCGGCACGAGCATCAGGTTCTTCCAGTAGCAGTTGTCGCAGTGCCCGAGCTTGGTCGACTTGGTCGACTCGGCCATCTCGATGGCCTTTCGGAGCAGCGTGCCCACGATGTAGACCATCGAGTGGTCGGCGGACTGGCGCGTCTTGGGATCCCGCTTGGCGGGGTCACCGATGATGCCGAACGCTGGCTCGTAGGCGACGATGTTGATGGACTTGATGGCGTCCGGCTTCTCGAGGATCTGCGGATTCTCGCGGAGAAGCGTGAGCACGCCCTGCAGCGCGCCCGCCGACTGGTGCTCGTAGAGGCCGAGCTTGAAGTGCATTCCCATCACGGCGAAATCGCTGCCCGAGTGCGACAGGACGAGGTCGAACGGGCTGTCGCCCGAGGTCTTCTCGAACTGGCGGAACATGCTCTCCGGGTTGCGGAAGATGTCGCGCGGCCCGAGGAATCCGCGCATTGAGCGCATCATCGAGAGGACGGCGACCTCGGTCGAGATCGCGGCGGACGCGCCCTTCGAGTCGCTGAGCTGCTTGCCCGCGCGGATCGCGCGCCACGGGATGTAGTGGGCGACGGTCATGCCGATCGCGCTCTCGATCTGCTCGGCGGTCGCGCCCATCATCGCGCCATAGGTCGCGGCGCTCGCGATCGCGCCGTGCACGACATGGTCGATCTTGTAGGTCTTGAGCGAGAAGACCTCGGCGAGGCGTCCGCGGATCTCGTCGATGCAGATCATGCCGCGCAGCGCGTAGGCGCCGTCGCGGCCCTGCTGCTGCGCCGCTGCGACGGCGACCGGGTAGAAGTCGTTGTGGCCGAACTCGCCGGCGGTGTGGCCGAGGGTCGGGTTGAAGCCGAAGTTGGTGCCGTTCGAGTCCCACTCGCGGACGGCGTTCGAGTTGGCGACGATCGCCTTCTCAGCGGCGACCTTCTGGGTCGAGCCGAAGACGGGCACGCCCTTCGAACTCGGATAGTCCGCGGCCTCTGCGCGCAGGATCACGGGCGCGTTGGTGTTGAGCGCGATCGCGCTGATGCCGCACAGCACCGAGTCGGTGTGGAACATCGTGGTGCGGTCGAGCACCGACGCGTCGGGGTTGCCGATCTTGCCCGACATGAAGTCGATGGCGAACTGGCCGATGCCGAGCGCCTGGTTCGTGTTGCGGGGAAGGACGGTCTGGTTCTTGAGCGCTGCTGCGTCGGTGGGGATGGCCATCGGGGTCGCCTCGGGATTCGCGCCGGGATTCGGCTGAGAGGGGCGGCGATGGTAGCAATCCCCCATCGGTGCCTGGCACGTGCCGTGCAGTGCCAGGCACTGCACGGCGCGTGCCAGGCACCCCTTTCCGCCTGCTCTGATCGACACGCAAACTCATGCTATTTATGTACTTACGGAATCACGTGAGGCCGCGCCGTGGTGTGCACGGCACGTGCCGCGCGGTGCCAGTCAGCGCCCGGCACGTGCCTGGCACCGGTCGGGTCCGCGGAGTTCGCGATTGATCCGCCAGAGCGCCACCGCGCAAGCGACAGCGCCCACGGCACCCGATCGCATGATCCCTGAGACCACCCCCGTCGAGTCGAAGTCCAACGGCAGGTTCGAAATCACCATCCCGTACGCCGATGCCGCGACCGCGGTGTACGCAGGAACAGCGCTCGCGCGAGACAGCCCGCCGGTTGGCGCGATCCGCGCCACGGCGACCGCCTGCAGCAAGTCGGCTGCCAGCAGCAACTCAAGCTGGGTGACGATCTCGTACGGCACAGAAGTCGCGAACTCGAATGCAAGCAAGGCGCACGCCGCGACGATTCGCCCCGCCATCACGAGCCAGAGCACGCGGCGCCAGGCCGACTGCTGCGGCAGCATGCGCCCGATCAGAACGCTCAGATACACGCCGCCGAAGAGCGCGAGCGCCCATGCGAAGACGCAGACATCGCGTATCACCGCATGCACCGCGAACCGGGCGTCGACCACCCGAGCAAGGATCGCGCAGGTCAGCGGCACCGCGATCAGCGCCGCCACCGCGACCGACCACCTCGCCGCAGGCCGCGCGCTTAACACGCCCACTCCCGCAAGCCCGCCCTTGAGCTCGATGCCTATCGACGGCGCGCCGCATTCGGGGCAGCGAGCACCCCTGCCGCGTCCAACCAGGTCGTAGCCGCACTCGACGCAGTGGCTCATGCGCGGTCCTGCGCCCGCAGGCGCCGCGCAATGGCGCGAACCTCGATCGCCGTCCACAACAGCACCGCGGCAGAGACCATAAACAGGAGTCGCGGCGGAGTCACCGTCTGGGAGCGAAGCGCGATCACCACGCTCGCCGCAGCCAGCACGAGAAGCGCCTGATGCCTGCGGCGGGGCACCGATCGGACGCTCGTCCCTCGCGTGAAGTCCGCGATCGACCACGCAAATACGCCGTCCGCGATCGGAATCGCAACCACGCCAAGATCGATCCACACGCGACTCCGCGATCCTGCCAGCGACGCAGTCACCAGCAGCAGCGGCGCCAGGATCCGCACCACGGCCGCGCCAAGAGCGATCCATCGCCGCCGCGAGACATCGGCCGATCCGATCGAAAGCCCGAGCATCCCGGCCGCAACGACCACGATCGAGGCAAGGAGCGCCGCCCCGTACGCGGCTGAGATCGGTCCGATCACATTCCAAAGGTCCAGCGCGACCATCGCGGCAGCAATCGAATGCAACGCCGCGCCACCAACGAAGACCGCCGACCGAACCTCGAACCGCCGCCGTCCTACAAGCGTCCGCCACGCTCCTGCGAAACGCGCCGGCTTGATTGGTGTGCCACACTCAGGGCACGCGTCACCAAGCGACTGACCCGCGATGTCGTACTCGCAGACCTCGCAGCGCGCTGGTTTCCCGCCGAGGGCGCCGGTTGACCTCGGCTTCAGCCGGGTTCCTTCGGGCAGAAGCTCCGCGACCTCGACCTCCGCCTTCGATGGCAATGACGGAATCGCACCCTCGCGCATCGCCGCGAGCGCTCCCGCAGCGTTCCCGCGCGCGAGCGCCCGCGGCACATCAAGCCCCGCGAAGACCCCGCTGAGATACGCGCCCACGAACGCATCACCGCAACCGACGGTATCGACGGCGTCGACCACGAACCCGCGGTGCGCATAGCGCGCACTTCCCGCCGCCGCGATCGCACCACCCGCGCCGAGCGTCACGATCACCGTCCCGCCCGGCATGCGCCCCGCCAGCAGTTCGAGCGCGCGCCCATAGTCACGCTCGCCCGTCAATGCCTCGGCCTCGGTCTCGTTCACGACGAGCCCCGTCAACTTCTCGTACTTCAGCGCGCCAAGCCGCGCATCGGCGGGCGCGGCGTTCAGCCACACGCGCAGCCCGCGCGCGGCCGCAGCGGCGATCCCCTCG
>Ga0208783_10000623_pt1 | contig 21630 bp, 21 predicted proteins | sample DEB19_08_DNA_2_FD_184529 | JGI IMG/M metagenome (GOLD analysis project Ga0208783, IMG submission 184529) | Aqueous microbial communities from the Delaware River and Bay under freshwater to marine salinity gradient to study organic matter... | ecosystem: Environmental > Aquatic > Marine >...
CCCGGGGTTGCCGCGTCCGTGAGGTTCGGCGCCGACCAGCTCGGGCTCATCCTCGCAGCGCTCGCCCTCGCGGCGGTCGGCAGCTATCTCCTCACCCCCCTCGCGATCCGGTTCGCGACCCGCACGGGCGCGATCGACATGCCGGACGAGGGCCGGCGCGTCCACCGTCTCCCGATCCCCCGGGCCGGCGGGATCGCCGTGGCGGCCTCCTTCGTCATCGTGGGCAGCCTTGCCTGGCTCGTCGCCGAATCGACCGGCCTCCTGCGCGCCGTCCCGGATGCCTCCGGGAACCTGCGCACGCTCGTGGACCGGATCGATGCGGGGCAGGTGAGCGCCCTCATGGGGGGCGTCATCCTCGCCGCGATCTTCGGCTTCATCGATGACCGCTGGCAGGTCCGGGCGCGCTGGCAGCTCCTCGAGCAGCTGATCCTTGCCGGCGTGGCGATCGCGGGTGCGATCACGATCGCCACGCTCGTCAACCCGCTCGGCTTCCTCGGCGGCACGCTCGGCGGGACGAAGCTCGTCCTGGAGCCGATCCCGGGTGAGGTGAGCGCCGTCTCCCTCCTCGTCACGACCCTCTGGATCGTGGGCATGATCAACAGCATCAACTTCATCGACGGCCTGGACGGGCTCTCGACCGGCGTCTCCCTCTTCGCCGCCGCCACGCTCGGGATCATCTCCCTCTCCGGCGCGTGGTGGAACGTCCAGCCGGTCGTCGCGCTCCTGTGCGCCGCCCTCGCCGGCGCCCTCGCGGGCTTCCTCCCCTGGAACTTCCATCCCGCGCGGGTCTTCATCGGCACCACCGGCGTCTACGCGGTGGGCTTCGCGCTCGCCGTCCTCTCCATCCTGGGCACCGCGAAGATCGCCGTCGCCCTCCTCGTCCTCGGCGTCCCGATCATCGACACCTTCTGGATCATCATCCGCCGCCTCTCCCAGCGCCGCTCCCCCTTCACCCCGGACCGCGGCCACTTCCACCACCGGCTCCTCGATCTCGGGCTGACCCACAGGAACGCCGTCCTCCTCATCTACCTCCTGTGCGCGATCCTCTCGGTCGCCGCGATCCTCCTCTCGGAGAGCGCGGGCACCCTCTACGCCTTCCTCGGCGTCGTGGTGGGCGGGGGGCTCGTCCTCTATCTCTTCTCCCGGCGCGCCCAGGAGGCGCTCGATGCCCGCAGCTACCCGGACGAGATCCGGCCCGATGGAGCCTGAGCGGATGACCGCCTCGCACCGGAGCGGACGGACGGTGGCCGGAACGATTGCTATACTCCCGCTGCCTTGAGCCAGCCCCGGAACGGGTCCGCACGAGCACTCGCCTACTTCGCGCTCTTCACGGAGATCGGGATCGCCCTCTTCGTGACGACGCTGGGAGGCGCGCTCCTCGGACACTGGCTCGACCAGCAGATCGGAACCAGCCCGCTCCTCGTGGTGGCTGGCTTCCTTGTCGGAGCGCTTCTCGGAGCGGTCGCCGACTACCGCCTGGTCTCCCGGTTCCTCGCACGACTGGACGACGAATGATGGACCCGGCCCCTCCGGCCGGTCCCGCTCTGGAGCGAATGTGACGAGCGCAACGGACCCCATCGGGACGATCGGCGACGCGACCGAGCCCTCCCCGAAGAAGAAGAGCCCGCTCCGCTGGATCCTCCTGCTCACCGCGGGGATCATCGTCCTCAACATCGCAGCCTTCATCCTCATCCCGCCCTTCGACAAGAAGGAAGGCCCGGGCTCCGCCTGCGCCTACCCGGTCTGCTTCATCGACGGCAACCTCCACCTGCCGGCGCCGCACGTCGTCTGGACCCCGTCCGGCGAGCACGGCTCCACGGCGCTCCTCACCGCCGAGGTGAGCCTCACGGACTCGCTCGTCACGCTGATGATCATCAGCGTCTTCCTCCTCGTCCTCATGGCCGTCCTCGGCCGCGGCCGCGCGCTCCGGCCGGGACGCGTCCAGAACGCGGTCGAGTGGGCCTACGAATCCCTGGAGAGCTTCGCGGGCTCCATGGGCGGCGCGGCCGCCAAGCCCTACGTGCCGATCTTCGCGGCCTTCTTCGTCCTCATCCTCGCCTGCAACTGGAGCGGCTTCCTGCCGATCGTCGGCCGCATCGACGGCCTGCGCGCCCCCACGAGCGACCTCAACGTCACGATCGGCTTCGCCCTCGTCGCCTTCTTCGCCTTCCACATCGAGGGCGTCCGGAAGCTCGGCCTCGGCGGCTACCTCTCCAAGTTCTTCCCGCTCTACGAGTTCCGCCAGGGGGTCGGTGCGGGCGTGATCGCCCTCTTCGTCGGCCTCATCGAGCTCCTCCTCGAGTTCGTCAAGCCGCTCACCCTCTCGATGCGGCTCTTCGGCAACATCTATGGTGGCGAGACCGCGCTCGCGGTCATCACCGCCCTCACCATCGCCGTCCTCCCGGTCGGGCTCTTCGGCCTCGAGGCGATGCTCACCACGGTCCAGGCGCTGATCTTCAGCACGCTGACGCTCATGTTCCTCGTCGCGGCGGTGGAAAGCCACCACCACGAGGAGGGCGAGATGGGGCACGAGGCCGCAGACGCGGCCCACGACGCCGTCCCGCATCGCGCACCTGCCGGGGCGCACTAGACACCCCGGCCTTCCACTCGGCCAGAAGGTCCGGCGCTCGTCCGGACGATAGGAGGTAGGCAACTCATGGAGAACCTCGGCGCTGGTCTCGCCGCCTTCGGCGTCCTCGGCCCCGGCCTCGCGATCGGCATCCTCGGCGGCATGTCCGCCGCGGCGATCGGCCGCAACCCCGACGCCGCGTCCCAGATCCGCGGCCTCGCGATCATCCTCGCGGCGTTCGCCGAGGGCCTCGGCGTCCTCGCGGTCGTCGTCGGCCTCCTGACGCTCTTCCTCTAGCCACCGGCGACGGAGACCGTCGTGGACATCCTTGCGGCAGCGACCGGCCTCGGAGGCCAGGTCCTGGGCTTTGCCGCCGGCGCCGCCGAAGGTGGTGGCGAAGGTGGCGGCCTGACGATCAACGTCTTCTGGATCGTCGTCGCCTCGCTGAACTTCGTCCTCTTCTTCGCGCTCGCCTACCTCATCGTCCTCAAGCCGGTGGGCCGGACGATCGGCGCGCGCCGAGAGCGCATCGAGCAGGGGCTGAAGGATGCGGACGCCGCCCGGCGTGACCGGGAAGCGGCCGCGGATCAGCGCCAGGCGATCCTCGCCGAGGCGCGCCGGGAGGCGGGCGAGATCATCGCTCGTGCCCAGCGCCTCGCGGACGAGACGCGTGAGCAGGGGGTCGCCGCCACCCAGGCGGAGATCGAGCGCAAGCGCACCCAGGCGGATGCCGAGATCGAAGCGGAGCGTCAGCGAGCGCTCAACACGGTCCGTGCCCAGGTCGCCGACCTCGCCCTTCTTGCGGCGGGGAAGGTGGTCGGCGAGACCCTCAGCGACCAGCGGGAGCGCCGTCTCGTGGACGAGTTCCTTGCCCAGGTCACCGCGCAGGCGCCCGGCGGCGCCGAGCGCAACTAGGAGGAGCGGATGGCAGGCAACCGGAGCACGGCCCGGCGCTACGCCGAGGCGGCGTTCGAGATCGCGGAGCGGGATGGCACCCTTGCCGTCTGGCTCGACGCGCTCGATCGTGCCGCGGCGATCGTCGCGGACCCGGAGCTCGGGCGCCTGCTCTCCAATCCCGCCATCCCGGCCGCGAGCCGTCGGGAGGTCCTCGAGAACGTGCTCTCGGGGCGGATCGATGCCGCCCCGATGCGTCTCGTCGCCCTTCTCCTCGAGCGTGGCCGGATCGAGCGTCTGCCGGAGGTCGCGCGCGAGCTGCGCCGCCTGCAGCGCAGGAAGGACGGCATCACCGAGGCCGTCGTGACGAGCGCCGCGCCGCTCACGGAGGCCGAGACCTCCGCGCTCCGGGATCGCCTCACCGCGATCACGGGTGGTGCGGTGGAGCTCACCCTCGGGGTCGACCCCGCGCTGCTCGGCGGCGTCGAGGTCCGGCTCGGTGACCGTCTCATCGATGGCAGCGTCCGGGGTCGCCTGGACCGCCTCCGCACCCGTCTCGCCTCCGGCGCCCTCTAGGCCTGCACACGAGGTCCCTCACGAATGGCCATCCGCTCCGACGACATCACGCAGATCATCAAGTCCGCGATCGACCGGTTCGATGCGGGCGTCGAGACCCGCTCGGTCGGCACCGTCGTCGAGGTCGGTGACGGCATCGCCCGCATCTACGGGCTGGACGGCGCGCTCTCCTCCGAGCTCCTCGAGTTCCCGAACGGGATCAAGGGGATGGCGCTCAACCTGGAGGAGGAGACGGTCGGCGCGGTCATCCTCGGCGACTACACCGCCGTCAAGGAAGGCGACACCGTCAAGACGACCGGCTCGGTCGTCGAGGTCCCCGTGGGCGCCGCCCTCGTGGGCCGCGTGGTGGATCCCCTCGGCCGCCCGCTGGACGACAAGGGCCCGATCGCGGCGAGCGCGATGCGCCCCGTCGAGCGCGTCGCCCCCGGCGTCATCTCGCGCAAGTCGGTCGACACGCCGATGCAGACGGGCATCAAGGCGATCGACGCCCTCATCCCGATCGGCCGCGGCCAGCGCGAGCTGATCATCGGCGACCGCCAGACCGGCAAGACGACGGTCGCGGTGGACACGATCATCAATCAGAAGGGGAAGGGCGTCATCTGCATCTACGTCGCGATCGGACAGAAGCTGTCCACCGTGGCGAAGACGGTCGCCGTCCTCGAGCAGTTCGGCGCGATGGAGCACACGATCGTCGTCGTGGCCGGCGCGGAGACCCCCGCGCCGCTCCAGTACCTCGCCCCCTACGCGGGTGCCGCGATGGGCGAGGAGGTGATGGAGAACGGCGTCACGATCGGCGGGACCGTCTACAAGGACGCGCTGTGCGTCTATGACGACCTCACGAAGCACGCCTGGGCCTATCGCGAGATGGCCCTCCTCCTCCGCCGGCCCCCCGGCCGCGAGGCGTACCCCGGCGACGTCTTCTACCTCCACAGCCGCCTCCTCGAGCGCGCCGCGCGCCTCAACGACGAGAACGGCGGCGGGTCGCTCACGGCGCTCCCGATCATCGAGACCCAGGCGAACGACGTCTCGGCCTACATCCCCACGAACGTGATCTCGATCACGGACGGCCAGATCTACCTCGAGTCCGACCTCTTCAACGCCGGCCAGCGGCCCGCGCTCAACGTGGGCATCTCCGTCTCGCGCGTGGGATCCGCCGCGCAGACGAAGGCGATGAAGAAGGTGGCCGGGCCCCTCAAGCTCGACCTCGCCCAGTTCCGGGAGCTCGCCGCCTTCGCGCAGTTCGCCTCGGACCTGGACAAGGCGACCCGTGACCAGCTGACCCGCGGCGAGCGGATCTCCGAGGTCATCAAGCAGCCCCAGTACAGCCCGCTCCCGGTGGAGAAGCAGGTCACGATCCTGTGGACCGTGACGAACGGCTTCCTCGATACCGTCCCCACCTCCAAGGTGAAGGAGTTCGAGGCCCAGCTCTACCGCTTCCTCGAGTCCGAGCGACCCCAGGTCCTCACCACGCTCGCAGAGCGCAAGGCCCTCGACGACGAGCTCGTCGGGATGCTCCGCGACGCGGTGACCGCCTTCAAGGAGACCTTCGCCGCCTAGCCGGCCCCCCGGCGACGCAGCCCCCCGTACAGGAGGCACCGACCAGCTCGTGCCCAGCCAGCGCGAGATCCGACGCCGTATCGGCTCGGTGAAGAACATCAAGCAGATCACCCGCGCGATGCAGTTCGTCGCGGCCTCCAAGCTGAAGCGTGCCCAGGACGCGACCCTCCAGTCGCGCCCCTACCGCGAGAAGCTGGACGAGGTCCTGGCGGACGTCGCTGCGGTCCTCTCCAACGGGGACCATCCGCTCCTCGCCCGGCGCGAGGGCGGAGCGCGGCTGCTCGTCCTCTTCACCACCGACCGCGGCCTCGCCGGATCGCTGAACACGAACACGATCCGCTACGCCAGCCGCGAGATCGCCGAATCGACCGGCGACCTCAAGGTCGTCACCGTCGGCCGCAAGGGGACCGCCGCGATGCGCCGGGCCCAGGTGCCGATCGCCGCCGCCTTCGATGGCTTCGGCGACAAGCCCGACTTCGCCTCCGTCCTCCCGCTCGCCCGTCTCATCACGGACGACTACCTGGCGGGAACCTACAGCCGGATCGACCTCGTCCATCCGCGCTTCGTCTCCACCCTCGTCCAGCGGCCGGTCGCGGAGCAGCTCCTCCCGATCGTCCCCGCAGAGGACACGGCAGGGATCCCCGGCAACCAGTTCCTCTGGGAGCCCGGCGCCTCTGCCGTCCTCGAGCAGCTTCTCCCGCGCTATGTCGCCACCCGCCTCTTCCAGGCGGTCCTGGAGACGACGGCGAGCGAGCAGTCGAGCCGGATGGTCGCGATGCGCAACGCGACGGATAACGCCCAGGAGCTGATCGAAGACCTCACCCTGACGTACAACAAGGTCCGCCAGGCCAACATCACCCGCGAGATGATCGAGATCGCCACCGGCGCGAGCATCGCCTGACGCGAGCAGGAGGAACCGAGACCCATGGCCGTCGCCACTGCACAGACCTCCGCCGGCGCGGAGGGCAAGGTCATCGCCATCACCGGACCGGTCGTGGACATCGAGTTCCCGCCCGGCCGGCTGCCCGCGATCTTCAACGCCGTCGTCCTTGAGCCCGCCAACGGCGACCCGCTCACCTGCGAGGTGCAGCAGCACCTCGGCAACAACTGGGTGCGCACCGTCGCGATGACCTCCACGGACGGTCTCGCGCGCGGCACGAAGGCGGTGGACTCCGGCGCGCCGATCAGCGTCCCGGTCGGCCCCACCACGCTCGGCCGCGTCTTCAACGTCCTCGGCCAGCCGATCGACGGCGAGGGCGAGGTGAAGGCGGACGTCCACTACCCGATCCACCGCCCGGCACCGGCGTTCGAGGACCAGACGACCGCGACCGAGGTCTTCGAGACCGGCATCAAGGTCATCGACCTCATCTGCCCCTTCGCCAAGGGTGGCAAGATCGGCGTCTTCGGCGGCGCCGGCGTGGGCAAGACGGTCATCATCCAGGAGCTGATCCGCAACGTCGCCCAGGAGCACGGTGGCTACTCCGTCTTCGCGGGCGTCGGCGAGCGGTCGCGCGAGGGGAACGACCTTCTCCACGAGATGCGCGACTCGGGCGTCATCAGCAAGACCGTCATGGCCTTCGGCCAGATGAACGAGCCGCCCGGCGCCCGCCTCCGCGTCGCGCTCACCGGCCTCACGATGGCCGAGTTCTTCCGCGAGGAAGGCCGCGACGTCCTCCTCTTCATCGACAACATCTTCCGCTTCACCCAGGCGGGCTCGGAGGTCTCCGCGCTCCTCGGCCGGATGCCCTCCGCGGTGGGCTACCAGCCCAACCTCGCCACCGAGATGGCGGGCCTCCAGGAGCGGATCACCTCCACCAAGAAGGGCTCGATCACCTCGCTCCAGGCGATCTACGTCCCCGCGGACGACTACACCGACCCCGCGCCGGCGACCGCCTTCGGCCACCTCGACTCCACGATCCGGCTCGAGCGCTACCTGACCGAGCTCGGCATCTACCCCGCGGTCGACCCGCTCACCTCGACCTCCCGGGTCCTCGACCCGCTCGTCGTCGGCGTGGAGCACTACGAGACCGCCCAGGAGGTCAAGCGTCAGCTCCAGCGCTACCGCGACCTCCAGGACATCATCGCGATCCTCGGCATCGACGAGCTCTCGGAGGACGACAAGGCGCTCGTCGCCCGCGCTCGCCGGCTCCAGCGGTTCATGTCCCAGCCGTTCTTCGTCGGCGAGGTCTTCACCGGCCGCCCCGGCAAGTACGTCTCGATCAAGGACACCGTCGCCTCCTTCCGCGAGATCCTCGAGGGGAAGGCGGACACCCTGCCGGAGCAGGCCTTCTTCCTCGCGGGCACGCTCGACGACGTCCGCGAGAACGCCGCCAAGCTGGCCTCCTAGGCCCCAGGCAGGAAGGAGCCCGCATGCCGCTCCAGCTGGAGATCGTCACCCCCGAGCGCCTCGCGTACTCGGACACGGTGGATGCCGTCTTCTGCCCGGGCTTCGACGGCGAGCTCGGCATCCTCCCGCACCACGCGCCGCTCCTCTCGATCCTCGGGCTCGGTGAGCTCCGGATCCGGAAGGGCGGGCAGGAGGAGTACTTCGCGATCGCGGGGGGCTTCCTCCAGGTCCGGCCGGACAAGGTCGTGGTCATGGCGGAGACCGCCGACATGGCCGCGGAGATCGACCTCGAGGCCGCGGAGGCCGCCCGCCGCGAGGCGGAGCGGGTGATCTCGGAGGGGTACGCCGAGCCCGCGGACCTCGCCCGGGCACGCGCCACGATGGAACGGGCGCTCCTCCGGATCCGCGTCGCCGAACGGCGCCGCCGGGAGGGTCCGCGCTCGCGGGCGTAGGCCGGGATGGCTGACGCACGCCCCTTCCACTGGGAGTACGAGGAGCCGCCGGTCGAGCGGGAGGCCTTCCGGGTGGAAGGCGGCCGCCCGCTCCGGGGCGAGGTGGCGGTCAGCGGCGCAAAGAACGCCGCGCTCAAGCTCCTCGCCGCCGCGACCCTCACGGGCGAGCGCTGCCGCTTCACGAACGTCCCGGAGATCGCGGATATCCGCGTCCTCGTCGAGACGCTGCGTGACCTCGGGGTCGTGGTGGACCACCCCGCCCCGAACACCTACGAGGTGGCCGCGGGCGATGTGGACTGGCTCTTCGTGCCGCTGGAAGCGGCCGCGAAGATGCGCGCCAGCTTCATCCTCCTCGGCCCGCTCCTCGCGCGCTTCGGGCGGGTGATCATCAGCAACCCGGGCGGGGACCGGATCGGCCGGCGCCCGGTGAACCTCCACGTGGACGCGATGCGTGCGCTCGGTGCGCGGATCGACTACCGGAACGGCTACTACTTCGCCCAGGCCCCCGGCCGCCTGCGTGGCGGCACGGTCACCTTCCCCGGTGTCACGGTCATGGGGACGGAGAACGCGATCCTCGCGGCCACGCTCGCGGACGGCCACACGACGATCACCCCCGCGGCGCGCGAGCCCGAGGTGGACGACCTGATCGCCTTCCTGCGCGCGATGGGCGCGGAGGTGGAGCGGACCGCCCCGGAGGTCATCGAGGTGGAGGGCCGCCGCCGTCTGCGCGGCGCGGAGCACCGCGTCATGGCGGACCGGATCGAGGCGGGGACCTTCGCGATCGCGGCGGCGATCACCGGCGGCGAGGTGACCCTCCATGGCGCCCCGGTCGGTGCCCTCGGTGCCTTCCTCGACGTCCTCACCCGGGTCGGCGTGGACGTGCGCACGGAAGGGGAGACGATCGTCGTCCGCGGCGCCCCCACCGGCTCCGGCGCCTACCGCGCCACGGATATCCGGACCGATCCCTACCCGGGGCTCGCCACCGACCTCCAGTCCCCCACCGCCGTCCTCCTCACCCAGGCCAGCGGCACGAGCCGGATCCACGAGACGATCTTCGAGGACCGCCTGGAATGGCTCGACGACCTGCGCCGGATGGGTGCCCGGCTGGAGATCGAGGACGCCCACCACGCCACGATCCACGGGCCGGCCCGCCTGCACGGCGCGGAGGTGGCGATGTCCGATCTGCGCGCCGGCGCATCCCTCATCCTCGGCGCGCTCGCGGCGGACGGCGAGAGCCTGATCCACGGCACCCACCAGGTCCGGAGGGGGTACGAGAACATCGAGGATAAACTCCTCTCACTCGGCGCCCGCATCGAGCGCCTCTCCGACAGGTGACCCGCCACCCTTCATGAAGATCGGCATCGACCTCGGCACCGCGAACGTCCTCGTCTACGTGAAGGGGAAGGGCGTGGTCATCCGCGAGCCATCGGTGGTCGCGGTGAGCGAGGACAACGTGATCGTCGCGGTGGGCGAGGAGGCGCGGGAGATGATCGGCCGGACCCCCGGCTCGATCTCCGCGATCCGCCCGATGAAGGACGGCGTCATCGCCGACTACGTGATCACGGAGGCGATGCTCCGCTACTTCATCAAGAAGGCGGGCCGCTCCTTCTCCCGGCCGGACGTGATGATCAGCGTCCCCTCCGGCGTCACGAGCGTGGAGAAGCGCGCCGTGCGCGACGCCGCGCTCAAGGCGGGCGCGCGCGAGGCCTACCTCATCGAGGAGCCGCTGGCGGCAGCGATCGGCGCGAACGTCCCGATCAGCGGCCCGGCCGGCAACATGATCATCGACATCGGGGGCGGCACGAGCGAGATCGCGGTCATCTCGCTCGGGGGCATCGTGGTCAGCCGCTCGGTGCGCGTGGGCGGGAACCGCTTCGACGACGCGATCGCCACCTACATCCGGAAGAAGTACAACCTCATGGTCGGCGAGCGGACCGCGGAAGAGGTGAAGATCGCGATCGGCACCGCCCTCCCGCTGGAGCGCGAGCTGCACATGGAGGTCCGCGGCCGCGACCTCATCGCCGGCCTCCCGCGCACGGTCCCGCTCACCAGCTCGGAGGTGATGGAGGCCCTGGAGCAGCCGCTCCAGCAGGTCGTCGCCGCCGTCCGCCAGGTCCTCGAGGAGACGCCCCCGGAGCTCTCCAGCGACATCATCGACAAGGGGATGGTGATGTCCGGCGGCGGCTCCCTCCTGCGCAACTTCGACCGTCTGCTCACCCAGGTCACCGGCGTCCCGTGTCACGTCGCCGAGAACGCGCTGAACTGCGTCGCGCTCGGCACCGGCCTTGCGATGGAGCACTTCGACTTCTTCCGGAAGTCGCTGGTGCAGCGCGTGTGACCGCGAACGGGGGAGTCGGGGGGCGCTCCTTCGCGGACCTCCACTGTCATTCGTCGGCGTCCTTCGATTCCCTCAGCGCGCCGCGCAAGCTCGTGGAACGGGCACAGCGCATCGGGCTCACCCACCTCGCGATCACGGACCACGAGCGGATCGACGGCGCCCTGCGGGCACGGGACCTCGCCCCGGCCGGCCTCACCGTCATCGTCGGCGAGGAGATCCGCACGAACGCGGGTGACCTGATCGGCCTCTTCCTCGAGGAGGCGATCCCGCCGGGCCTCAGCCCGGCCGAGACCGCCGCCCGGGTCCACGCCCAGGGCGGGCTCGTCGGCCTGCCGCATCCCTTCGACCGCTTCCGCTCCTCGGGTGGCGACCGCGCCGGCGCCCAGGATGCCGCGCTCGCACAGCTCGCCGCCGCGGTGGACTACGTGGAGATCCACAACGCGCGCGCCTACGGGGATGCGAACCCGCGCGCGGCCGAGTTCGCCGTCCGGCACGGGCTTCCGGGCGTCGCCTCCTCGGACGCCCACACGATCCTCGAGCTCGGGGTCGCCTCCACGAGCTTCGCCGCGCCCTTCACCGGCGCGGACGAGCTGCGGGCGCTCCTCGGCACGGCCCGGATCGTCACCGGACGGGCCGCCTACCTTGCCCGCGGCTGGACCCCGGTCGCCAAGCTCGTCAACCGGATGCGCGGGAACGTGCGCATCCACCCCGTGGCATCCGGAGGGCCCGCATGAGCGGCGACGACCCGCAGTCTGACGCGCAGGAGGGCTCCTCCCCGGCGCCGCACGACCCGACCTTCGCCAGCCTCATCCACGAGGTCGCGGACGATGACCTGCGCGACGCGATCCCCGCAGACGAGCGCGCAGCCGCGGAGGCGCGCGACCTGCCCTTCGTCCAGGAGGACGATGCGGGCGCCGTCCCGCTCGGCCGCCGGATCCGCGATCCGCGGACGATCATCTCCTTCCTCGTGCCGCTCGGGATCCTCACCCTCCTCGTCGTGGCGCTTCCGGGCTTCCACCTCGAGGAGCTCCCCGCGCTCATCGCCCAGGCGAACCCCTTCTGGCTCCTTGCCGCCCTCGGGATCTACTACCTCGGCTTCCCGCTCCGTGGCTACCGCTGGGCGCTCCTCATCCGGGGGACCGGCTATCCGCTCTCCGTGAAGGACTCCACGGAGATCATCTTCCTGTCGTGGCTCGTCAACTGCCTCGTCCCCGCCAAGCTCGGCGACGTCTACCGCGCCTATCTCGTCCGGGTCAACTTCGGGATCTCGCTCTCGCGCAGCTTCGGCACCGTCTTCATCGAGCGCGTCTTCGACCTCATCGCGATCGTCGTCCTCGGGCTGCTCGCCGGCTTCTGGAGCTTCCGGACCGGCCTCTCGCCGGAGGTCCAGGCGATCTTCGCGATCGGCATCGCGGTCGTCATCGCCCTCATCGTCGCGCTCGTGCTCGTGCGCAGCTTCGGACGCCGGATCCTCGAGCGGCTCCGGATGCCCCAGCGCGTCGTGGAGCTCTACACGCTCTTCGAGGAGGGGCTCTTCTCCGTCGACCGGCGGACCCTCCCGGTCATCCTCCTCGTGACGGGGATGATCTGGATGACGGAGGCGCTCCGGCTCTTCTTCGTCGTCCAGGCGATGGGCTTCCCGGACGTGACGCTGGGGATCAGCGGCGCGGTCTTCGTCGCCCTCATCGCCTCGCTCCTCACCGCCGTCCCGCTCACCCCGGCCGGCCTCGGCCTCGTGGAGCTGGGGATCGTGGGTGTCCTGACGACCGTCTACAACGTCCCGCAGACGGAAGCGCTCGCGATCGCCCTCGTGGACCGCTCGATCAGCGTCCTCTCGGTGATCGTCCTGGGGAGCATCGTCTACGTCATCTCGCCCAAGACGAAGGCGCGGTCCGCACCGGCCCCACGGACCGGGGCCGCCTAGGCCGGCTGCCGCCGGCCGCGCTCAGGGGCGCGGTGCGAGGACGGGCTGCCGGCGCCGGCCGCGTCCCATCTGGCGGGTCGCCGGGACCGGGGCCGGGACGGCCGGGGCGCCCACGGGGACGGAGCGCACCGTGGCCTGGACGGCGGTCGTGGATCCATCGCGCGGCCCGAGACGGCGCGAGCGGATCGCGTGGTAGTACTGCATCACCTGGCGGACCTGGAGCTCGCTCATCCCGTCGTCCGCGCGGAGCGCGTACTCCACGCGCGCGGTGGGGTTCGCGTTGGAGGCGGCAAGGAGGCCGAGGTACTGGGTGGCGTCCCCGTCATCGCGCAGCTCGCGGAGGCCGCGCGCGAGGCGCGCCGCGGTCCCCAGCGACGGCGTCCGGTCACCACGCACCAGGCGGGAGATCGTGGAGTGGTCCACGCCGGAGACGAGCGCGAGCTGCCGCTGCGACATCTTGCGCGCCTTCAGCTGGGCGCGGAGCCATTCGTTGAACACCCGCCCGTTGTCGATGCTCACCCACGCCCTCCATGGCTCGGACCGGACCTGCTCCCGGTGACCGGGGGCATCATCCCGGACCGTCGGGGGACGGTCGATGGGAAAGGGGTACGGGGCCGGAGCCGCCGGTCGGATGGGCCTGGATGCGCCGATGGTCCGGCCCCGGGGCGTGACCCGCGCGCGTAGTCAGCCCCCGGAGCGGGAGCGGTCGCCGCGCACGGTCCGCGCGAGCTCCGGCAGCTCCGGGAGGGGATGGCCGCCGAGAAGGTCCCGGACCCGGTCCATGTTCACCGCGTCCCAGCCGCTCTCCATCCCGGGCGTCTCGAGGTAGAAGGGGACGCCCGCGAGCCGCGGGTGGCCCACGAGATGCCGCAGGCCGGCCTCCCCGATCCCGCCCGCCCCGAGGTGCTCATGGCGGTCCATCCGGGACCCGCGGCCCGCCCGCGAATCATTGAGGTGGATCATCGCCAGCCGTCCGGGTCCGATCCGGGCATCGAGCTCCGCGAGCAGCCGGTCGATCTCCGCCGGCGCGTCCAGGTCGAAGCCCGCGCCCCACAGGTGGGCCGTATCGAGGCAGATCCCGATCCGCTCCGGGTCCGCCCCGTGACGGATCGCGGCGTCCATGATCCCGCCGATCTCGCTCACCGTCACGCCCACGGTGTCCCCCTGGCCCGCGGAATCCTCGAGGACGAGGAGGGGGATCTCCGGGCCGGGCGGGACCGCGTCCAGGATCCGGGCGATCGTCTCGCCCGCGCGGTCGAGGCCCGTCTCCACGCCGGCGCCGCGATGCGACCCGAGGTGCACATTGACGAAGCGCGCCCCGTAGCGGGCACCCATCCGGAGCTCCGCGACCATCGTCTCCACGCTCCGGTCCCGGAGGAGGTCGTCCGGGCTGGCCACGTTCACGAGGTAGGAGGCGTGGATCGCGAGGGGTCCCATCCCCGTCCGCTCGAGCGCGGCGCGGAAGCGGTCGATCTCCGCGGGCGGGTCCGTCCGGCGCTTCCACGAGGTGGGGTTGTCCGAGAAGACCTGGAGCGTGGTCGCCCCGATCGCGTGGGCCCGCTCCACCGCCTTCACCATCCCCGGGGCGAGCGGGAGATGGGGTCCCACGACGCGACCACCGAGCGCGAGGCGCGCCTCGTCCGGGTCGACGCTGACGGGAGGTGCCGCGGGGTCGCTCGGGCTCACCGCCGGATGGTACCGGCCGCCCGGCTCCGGCGCCTTCCGCCCATCCGTGCCACCCTCCGCCCCATGGAGCCCGGATCCGACTTCCAGCCCACCCCCGGCGAGGCGCGGATCCTGCGCGCGTTCGTCGTGGACGGCCGGATCGTCACGATCCCGGCGAAGGAGCGGAAGCGGCTCGTCGTCCTGCGCTGGCTCGCGGTCACGGCCTTCCGGCCGGGCGAGGAGCTGAGCGAGCCCGAGGTGAACATGCGCATCGCGCTCCGGAACCGCGACGCGGCGGCGCTCCGCCGCTGCCTCGTGGACCACCGGTTCCTGGAGCGCCCGGGCGGCGTCTACCGGCTCCTGCCCGAGACGGACTGGCCGCCCCGGGAGCCCTGAGCGCGCGGGCTCAGCCCGCGGCGACCAGGTGGTCGATCCAGGCGGTGAGCGCCTCCACGTCCGCGAGCTCCACGGCGGGGAAGGTCCCCACGCGGATCCCGTTCCGCCCGAGCTTCCGGTAGGGGTCGAGGTCGACCATCCCCTCCGCCCGCAGCTGCTTCCGGAGCGCCTCCGAATCGATCGAGCCCGCGAAGTCGATCGTCGCGATCGTGGGCGAGCGGAGCTCCGGGTCCGTGATGAAGGGCGAGGCCTGGCGATGCGCCTCCGCCCAGCGGTAGAGGTGCCCGGAGGTGGAGCGGCAGCGTGCCTCCGCCCAGGCGAGGCCTCCCTGCTCGCGGATCCAGGCGATCCCCTCCGCGAGGAGGACGAGCGTCGCGATCGCCGGCGTGTTCACCGTCTGGTCCTTGCGGCTCTCCGCGAGCGCATCCGCGAGGCGCAGGAAGGGCGGGATCCAGCGCCCGGAGGCGGCGATCCGCTCCGTCCGCTCCACCGCCGCGGGCGACATGCACGCGACCCACAGGCCACCGTCGCCACCGAACGCCTTCTGGGGGCTGAAGTAATAGACGTCCGCCTCGGCGGGGTCCCAGGCGACCGCGCCCGCGATGCTCGTGGCATCCACGAGGAGGAGCCCGTCCGCGGCGCGGCCGTCTGCGTGGCGCGGGCGGCGGACCGGGCTGGTGACCCCCGTGCTCGTCTCGTTCTGGACGAGGAAGTAGGCGTCCACGTCTGCGGGGACGAGCTCTGCCCGCTCGCCGCCCGGCCGCTCGATGAGGACGGGCGGGGCGAGGAACGGGGTGGTGGCGGAGGCCGCGGCCTTGGCCCCGAACTCGCCATGGAAGGCGTGCGCGGAGCGGCGCTCCACGAGCGCGTGCGCGGCGATATCCCAGAAGGCGGTGGCGCCGCCGTTGCCGAGGACGATCTCCCAGTCGGCCGGGAGGCCGAAGAGGTCCCGCAGCCCTGTACGCACCTCGCCGACGAGCCCGCGCACGGGGACGGCCCGGTGGCTCGTCCCCAGGAGACCCGATCGGGGGCCTGCGAGCGCGTGGAGGGCGGCGGGCCGGACGCGCGAGGGGCCGGCACCGAAGCGGCCGTCGGCGGGTCGGGGAGGGGTCATCGTCATGCTGGGGGTCTCCGGGGTTCGGGTCTTGCCATCCCATCTTCGCACGAGCGGCCTCTCCGGCTTTCCGGGTCGTCCGCGGCCGGCGTGCGCGTGGCCGTCAGTGGGCGGGCTCTCCATGGAGCTGCTCGTCCCGGCGGTAGGGGACGTTGACCACGACCGTGTGCGGCCGGCCGAGGAGACGCTGGCGGAGGAGGCGGGTGGACTGGTTGTAGAGGATCCGCTCCCACCATCGCCGCGCCACGAACTCGGGGAGGACGACGAAGGTGATCGGATCCGGCTCGTCCGGGGGCCGCCCCACATCGAGGATGTCCAGGTAGGCGACGAAGGGCTCCGCGAGCGCGCGGTAGGGCGACTCGAGGAGGACGAGCGGCACGCCCGGGACCTGGCGCTCCCAGGTCCGGAGCAGGAGCGCGGAGGCCTCGGGGTCATCGCTGACGAAGACGGCACGCACGTCCGGCGTGATCGAGCGCGCGACGTTCACCGCCTGGATGACGGCGCGGGTCACCCCCGCGACCGGGATGACCGCCCGCTCCTCGCGGATCGGTGGCTGCGCGACGTAGGCGGGACGCACGGCGAGCTGCTCCGCGGTCGCCCGGTACTGGCGGTGGACGAAGAGCATGACGAGGACGATGACCGGCACGAGGACGAGGACGATCCAGGCTCCCGCCGTCAGCTTCACGGAGGCGACGACGACGAGGACGACGCCGGTCAGGATCGCGCCCGTGGCATTCACCGTCATCCGCCACCACCAGCCGGGCTCCCGGCCGCGCAGCCAGTGAAGGACCATCCCCGACTGGCTGAGGGTGAAGCAGACGAAGACGCCCACGGAGTAGAGGGGGATGAGCGCGGTCGTGACGCCCCCGAAGGCGACCACGAGGAGCGCCGCCACCGCGGAGAGGAGGAGGACACCCCAGCTGTAGGCGAGCCGGTCGCCGCGGAAGGAGAGCTGGCGCGGCAGGTAGCCGTCCATGGCCAGGAGGGCGGTGAGGCGCGGGAACGCGTTGTAGCTCGTGTTCGCCGCGAGGAAGAGGATGAGCGCGGTGGAGACCTGGAAGAGGATGTAGAGCGGCGTCTCCCGGCCGAAGGCGATCTGGGCGACGAGCGCGATCACCGTCGGTCCGCCCGAGCCCTCCTCGGACGGGGTGAGCTGCCAGGCCTCCGCCACGAGGGTGATGCCCACGAAGAGGACGGCGAGCAGGACCGCCATGACCACGAGGGTGTTCGCCGCGTTCCGGCTCTCCGGCGGCCGGAAGGCGGGGACGCCGTTCGCGATCGCCTCGGTCCCCGTGAGGGCGACCGCCCCGCTCGCGAAGGCGCGCAGGACGAGGAAGATCCCGATCGCCTCGGTGCCCAGCGGCATCGCCTCCGGGTGGGCCGGCAGGGCGGCAGCGTCCCCGGCGAGCGCACGCCAGCCCCCGATCCCGATGACCGCGAACGCCAGCCCCACGAAGAGGTAGGTCGGCACCGCGAAGGCGCGCCCGGCCTCGCGCAGGCCGCGCAGGTTGGCGAGCGTGATCAGGCCGATCGCCGCGAGCGCGATCTCGATGCGCAGGTCGTTGATGCCCGGGCTGATCGAGATCAGCTGCTCCACCGCGGATGAGGAGGAGACGGCGACCGTCATCACGTAGTCGATGAGGAGCGCCGCCGCCGCCACGAGACCGAGGAGCGGGCCCAGCTCGTGGCGTGCCACCGCATAGGCGCCGCCGCCGTTCGGGTAGGCGCGGCAGACCTGGCGGTAGGAGATCGCGACGATCGCCAGGAGGATCGCGATCGCGATCGCGACCTCCAGGCTGAGGAGGAAGGCACCGGCCCCGGCCACCACGAGGACGCGCAGGATCTCCTCGGTCGCGTAGGCGGAGGAGGAGATCGCGTCCGACGAGAAGATCGGGAGCGCGAGGCGCTTGGAGAGCCGCTCCTCGCCTTCCTCGGCGCTCGCCATCGGGCGGCCGAGGATCCATGCCTTGCCGCGTGCGACGGCTCGTCCGCTGGAGGATCGGGGCACGGACGCCGCCGGCTTTGCGACGAGGCGCCCCGGACCGTCGTAGCGGAAGTAGGTGGATTCGGGACGGTCGATGAGGACCCGTCTGTCACCCGGACGCCGTCCCCGGCGCGGGTGCCGTCCTTCGGTCATCCCGCGACCGGTCGGTGTGGCATCGCAGCGTGACCCTACACCCGGGCGGGCCGGAGCGCACGCATCCGCGGCCGTGGCAGCCTGCGGATCATCCCGGCGTGGCGCCACCCCCCGGCTTCCGCGGGGGGCTGCGGTGCAGGTCGCGTGGCTTCTCGTGGAGCGCCACCGCCAGCCGCTCGGCGTGGTCGACCGCCTCGTCCGTGGCGGCCCGCCAGCTCGCGGCGTGCGCCACCGCCCGCAGTGGACGTCCGTCCACCCAGAGCGAGAGCTCCACGATCCGCGACTCCTCCGCGTTCCGGTGGTGCTCCAGACCGAGCTCCGCGACCGCGTCCGTCCGGTCGTCCAGGATCCGCTCCAGGCGATGGAGCTTCTCCTCCACGTAGCGGCGATCGAGCTCGGTGACGTCGAGGTTCCGGCCCTTCACGATCGTCCTCACCGTTCACCTCCTGGCTATGGACCGATCGTGGCACCCGCCCTCCTCTGCGGCATCGTGCCGACGGGACCCTCCGCGGGGGCCGGACGGACGAGCCGTGGCGCCTCACATCTCCCGGGCGACGGCGATCGCGGCGACCGCCGCTGCCCCCGCGTCCAGGAGGACGCCCGCGCAGCCGGAGAGGGTGGCGCCCGTGGTCACGATGTCATCCACGAGGAGGATCCGCGCCCCCGCGACCCGTGACGCGGCCCCCTCCCGGATGCGGAAGGCACCCACGAGCGTGCTGGCCCGCGCTTCCCGGCCCTGGTCGTGGAGGGCGAGCGTCTGCGTGGTCCGCTCGAGGAGCTCCGCTGCGGGCCGCCCGATCCCGCGCCCCAGCTCCCGTGCCAGCTCCGCGGCCTGGTCATAGCCGCGCTCCCTGCGACGGGCCGCGTGGACCGGCGCCGGGATGACGAGATCGACCGCGATCCCCGCCGCCCGCCAGCGCGCCGCGAGCGCGGCCCCGAGCGGCCCGGCGAGCCGGCGCTCCCCGCGGTACTTCAGGGCGTGGAGCGCGTCACGGACCGGGCCCCCGAACCGGGCGCACCACTCCAGATGGATGAGCCCCGGCGGAAGCGGGGCATCGAGACCGATCGGGATCCCGGGTGGCTCCGCCAGCCGGCGCGCGAGCGGACGCGCACACGGCCCACACAGGAGCTCACCTTCCCGCCCGCAGCCCGGACAGCGCGGCGGGAGGAGGAGGTCGAGGAGCGCATGCACGGGGCGATGATGGCGGCCGGCGCTTCACCGGCCGGTATCATCCTGTGGATGGAGCACGCCGGCCGGATCCGCAGCGCGCGCCTCCCGCTCGCTCTCGGCCTCGCGATCGCCGGTGTCGCCTTCCTCGTCCTCGCGGCCTTCGCTCTCGACCGGACCCGCGGCTGGGGCTTCGATGTGGAGGCCTACCTGTGGGCCGCCCAGCGCGTCTCCCTCGGGGAGTCGCCCTACTGGGAGTACACCCTGGAGGGCCCCTTCAACCCCGGGCCGTGGGGGCTCTACCTCTATGCGCCGCCGCTCGCGGTCGGCTTCGTGCCGCTCGCCGGGCTCAGCCAGCCGGTCGCGATCCTCGCCTGGTATCTCCTGCGGGTCGGCCTCCTCGCCCTCGGCTGCTGGGCGCTCCCCGTCCGGCCCGCGGTCCGGCTCCTCGTCCTCGCGGTCGGGGCGGTCAGCCAGCCGGTCATCGTGGACCTCGTCCTCGGCAACGTGAGCGTCCTCGTCTTCTTCCTCCTCGCCCTCGTCTGGCGCGGCCTGGATCGTCCCTGGGGCGCGATCCCCCTCGCGCTCGCCCTCTCGATCCGCCCGACGCTCGGGATCGTCCTCCTCTGGTCGCTCATCCGCCGCCGGCTGCGCGTGGTCGCCGCCACCCTTCTTGCCGGCCTCGTGCTCGTCCTCGTCACGATCCCGGTCGTGGGGTTCGCGGGCTACCTGGACTGGCTGACGGTCCTCGGGAACGTCTCGCAGGTCGCGGGCGTCTCGCACAACCTCGATCTCGCCTCCACCCTCCTGCGGCTCGATCTCGCGCCCGAGGTCGCCACCGCGGGGCTCTACGCGGGCTACCTCATCGCGATCGTGGCCGTCCTCCTCAGCCTGCGCCGGGACCGCGACACCTCGTTCATCGTCACGACGATGGCGACCCTCCTCCTTGCGCCCCTCCTCTGGGACCACTACCTCGTGGCGCTCCTCCTTCCCGCCGCCTTCCTCGCCGAGCGGGGTCGAACGTGGGGGCTGGCGCTCCCCCTCCTCGCCTGGCTTCCTGCCCCGCTCATCCCGATCGTCGCGATCGCCGCGACCCTCCTGCCCTTCCTCGGGGACGGCGCCGGGCGCCCGGGGAGCCCCGGCGCGGCCCCCGCGGTCGACCGGCCGTGGCGCCTCCTCCGCGGAGCCCGGCCCGCCGCCTGAGGCCTCCTTCCGGACCGGTCCCGGAGCAGGGTTGACGGCTCGTTAACACCCGGTTGACCCCGGCCGGGAGGATTCAGGGGGATGACCCTCCTCCAGCGAGCGGAGGTCGCCCGATGACCGGGACCGACCCGCTCGGCGACAGCCTCGCGCTCCTCCCCGCCTTCCTCGCGGGGCTCGTCTTCTTCTTCCTCGGCCTCGACCGCGTGAAGGGGAGCCTGCGGGGCGTTGCGAGCCGGGGCGCCCGGCGTCGTGCGGCGGCGATCGTCTCCTCCCCGGTCCGCGCCGCCGGGCTCGGGATGGCCGTGGGTGCTCTGACGCAGAGTGCGACCGCGGTCTCGTTCATCGTCGCGGGGCTCGTCTCCGCCGGGCTCGTGACCATCCGGCGGGCGCTCACGATCGTCGCGTGGGCGAACCCGGGGACGGCCCTCCTCCCCTTCCTCGCCGCGGTCGATCTCACGCTCGCCACCCTGTGGCTGATCGGCATCGTCGGGCTCGCCCTCCGCAGCCGCCGGATCGCCGGCTCGGGTGCCCTCCTCGGGGCGCTCTTCGGGATCGGCCTCCTCCTCTTCGGCCTCATCCAGCTGAAGGCGGCCGCTGCCCCGATCCAGGAGGCACCCTGGTTCGGCTCCTTCGCGGCGCTCCTTGCCGGGCCGCTCCCGATCGCCTTCGCGATCGGCGCCCTCCTCCGGGTCGCGATCCAGTCCTCGAGCGGGATCGCGGTCATCGTCATCGTCCTGTGCGGTCAGTCGGTCCTCGACGTCGAGCACGCCCTGATGACGATCCACGGCACCGGGATCGGGATCGGCCTCACCGTCCTTCTCCTCGCCCGGACGCTCCGCGGCGAGGCGCTCCGCGTGGCCTGGTGGCAGGCCCTCCTCAACGCGATCGCCGCGACGATCCTCGGCGCCTGGCTCCTGATCGCCTCCCTGACCGACATCCCGTCCCTCGTCACGATCCTCGCCGGGACCGGGCTTCCGGTCGAGAGCCAGCTCGCGCTGGCCTTCCTCCTCCAGATGCTCCTCTGCCCCCTCGTGGCGGTGCTCATCGGTGCCCGCGGGCCCGCGATCCTCACCCGCCTCGTTCCGGAGAGCGCCGAGGACGAGCTTGCCCGGCCCCGCTACCTGGACGAGAGCGCGCTCGATCTCCCCGATCTCGGGCTCGAGCTCGCAGCCCGGGAGCAGCTCCGGATCGTGGGTGCGCTGCCCGCCCTGCTCGATCCGGGCCGGACCGACCTCGGTGCCCGCTCCGGCCTCGATGCCCGCGAGGTCCGGCCTGCCCTGGAGGCCCTCT
>Ga0208783_10000625_pt1 | contig 21614 bp, 27 predicted proteins | sample DEB19_08_DNA_2_FD_184529 | JGI IMG/M metagenome (GOLD analysis project Ga0208783, IMG submission 184529) | Aqueous microbial communities from the Delaware River and Bay under freshwater to marine salinity gradient to study organic matter... | ecosystem: Environmental > Aquatic > Marine >...
GCTTCGGAAAGAGGCTATTCACCGCTTCCGAGACCTGAGCGCCAAGTTTCTTTTCGACGCTCGAAAGGCGCGCTGTGATGGCGCGATTGAGCATTTCATTGAACTTGTCTTCTGTGACGTAGTTGGGGCCAGACGCCTCGCCCTGCGGTGCTTCGGGCGCACCGTTACCCTGCGACGAACCGTTCAAACGGCTCTCCGTAAATTGGGCGAAACTGCGCGCACGCCCGTTGCGGCCCTCGAAAATGAGAGCGTGTTGCTAAGAGAAAAACTTATTTGCGAAGGGGAAATCGAAAGCGGTTAGGAACCACCATGCACCTGCAACGCGGGTGCAAAGGCGGATAGACATCGTCCACCTCTCGCCCATCAAGCGAGGCACATCGGTCGCATGTGCGCTTGTCCAAAACGGCAGACCACACGAGCGCGACGCCGGGGGCATCCTCGAGCGACCTGCGCATTTCGTGACTAAGGACGTCGGCATTTTCCGTTGTCGCGATAAGGTCGACGCGAGGGCGAAGCGACGCTTGCGCATCTCGGATGGCCTTGGTGGAACCGTCGTCGATGGCCGCTGTGTGGGCCCTTGTCCAAGCATCGCCAATCGAGGACGCAGCGGCGTCAGCGCGCATGCGGTCGCGGACTGCGACGGATTGAAGGCCCGATGCGCGGGAGCGTTGCTCGAACCCTTCTCTTTGCAGAAATCCGCGAACGTCGCTCCGGGCGCTTGTGCGATGGCCCAAGATGGAGACAAAAATCGACTGGCGAAGGGCCTTCCCTCGTTTTTCGATGGCCGAAAGCTCCATGGTTTCGGCGAAGGTGGAATCGAGCGAATCGGTCAAGCGTAGCTCGCCCACAAGGGCAAGCGATGCGTCTCCCACGATGCGCTGCATGTCCCGGCGCACCTTGCGTTCGGAGCGCAACAATAGCGCGGCGAGAAGCAGTGCCCTTTTGTCAAAGGCACGGGCTTCGTTCTTCTTTGCGCGTGAAAGGCTTTCGCTTCGTTCGTTGTCTTGCTGCTCTTCAGGCGGCATCGTCCGTATCGTCTTCGGTATCGGGCAAGCTTACGTCCGACGACGACGGTGGAGGGGGAACGGACGCTTTGGAGCTTGGTTCGTCATTGGTTTCTAACAACGAAAGCATCTCGACTTCCGCCGTCACACCAAGCGCGATTTCCTTGCGGATCTGCTCTTGGGTCTCGGGAGGCAAGTTGGGAATCAAACGAAACGCCATGTTGGTCTTGTAGGCCCGCTTCCACGTCTGACTTGGAATGTTGACCTGGTCCATTTGGATGGCCTCCGAGACCAGTTCGGTGCGCTCGTCAAAGTCGAAGGTTTCAAGGCCGTGCGCCGTCCACACGACATCTTCGCCGCGAGCTTCCGCCAGGGTCTCGTAGACTTCAACGCTAAACGCTTTGACGATTTGCCCCAATGCTTGAAGGACCACCGTTTCGGCGTAGCGGTCTTGCTTTTTCGATTCACCGCTTCGGCGAACCGTGTTGCTGTCGTTGCCGACGGAGGCGGCCATAAGGTGCGCCACTCGAAACAGCTCGTCTTTTAGTTGGTCAATTTGCTTGTCGACCAAGTCGTATGCCGTGCCCTTGGGCTCGGCAAACTCGATCTGGTCGTCCTTGCCGATGACAATGAATCCTTGGCGCATAAACTGCGCTATAGGGTCGTTGCCTCGGTAGGGATTTTGCTGCATATCGCTCGGCAAGTCCGAGCCCATGGCACTCATCTCTGGCCCTAAGCGCGCAACAGGAAGCGAAACCAAGCTCTTGTTCTGCGCCGCATTGAGCGCGCTTCGCCGCTGGTAATGCTCTCTGGCCACAAGGGCAATCTTTTCCCCTACGCACAAGCCAGGGGGCAGAGAAAAACGAAGAAGCGGAATGCGGGCAAACGAGGTTGTCCCCTCGTCCACCAAAGGCACTTCGGTGTCCGGTGCCGGCGGCTTTGCCTCAAGGTAGGAAAGCCGATAGAGCTCCCACGAAACCACGCCGTCGTCGCCGCGACGCCAAATCTTAAACTCCTCGACGGTTTCCCCTCGCGAGGCCTCAGGAGCAAGTCTCGCCGTCTTGCATCGGTTGACGATGGCCCATTGCAAAATGCCCTCGTCGTTTTCTTGCCAGTCAACGATTTGCTCGTTGGGAACCTCGTAGCAGTAGGCGCGCAAAAGACCCAACGCCTCTTGCTCTGCAAGCGAAGCCACAGGCTCCGCCCCCTCGGGCATGTCCACGCAAACCCACGCCGTGCGCTTGCATAGGGCGGTTGTCAGAACAGAACGAAGTAGGTTGACAAACCTCGTGCCTCGAAGGTCGCAGTCGTCGGAAAATACTTCATAGAAGTCATCGTTTGGCAAACCGCCCGCGGTCTGTTCGTTGTCGGCGTCTGCCGCCGGCGTCACGGTCATCTCTTGGCCGAAAAGAGAAGCCACGAAGTAGTCGACGATTTGGCCAAAGTAATTGATGTAGCTTGTGCTTTGAACGCGGTCTCGGTACCGCTCATCCGTCTCGCCGTAGATGCGCGTGATGTGCCGACCGGCGTGTTTCGCCATGCGAAAACCGCCATGGTACAAATCGTCGAGCGTGTCCCACTCGGCCTTTCGGTAGTCGGGATTGGTTTGCTTGAGAAGGCCGTAGGCAAGAGCGGGCAAGGGGACACTCGAAGGTTAGTAGGAAGGCAAGTTGTGAATGGCGCGCACCGTTTGCGGCATGCCAAATCGGGAATAGACGGCGTAGCGAAGCGCATCGAGGGCATGGTTGTGCTTGTCTTCGATGCTTTCCAAAACCTCCGATCGGTTTTTTGGATTGCGCCGCCGCTTGTAGAGGCCAAACTCGCGAATCAAGTTTCGGCAATCGGGCGAGACGTAAAGCTTGGCGGCGCCGTTGTGGCTCCACTTGCTTTCCCTCACCGTCAGCCGGTTCTGCAAAGCGGCCACGCCTGCGTCAATGGTGTTGTCCACCTCGCACACGCGAGCGCCAATCTTGCGGAAGTCTTCGATGCGGTCAGGCCGCGACGGGTCCAGGTACCACGACGCTTGCGGGTATTTCCGAACGTAATCTTTCGCGACCTCAATCCACCACGTCGAATCCCGCCGCGACTCGTACACCTCTTGGATGGCCCAGCAAATCGAGTCCTGGCCTTTGCCGAGTACGGCAATGACGACGATGACACCAGGGTCTTCCCAGCCATGGTCAACGCCAATCAAATGCTCGACAACGCGGTTGTCTTTTTTGAGCTGACGGACGTGGTAGGCCTCAATGAAGTTCGAGTAGACAAGGCCTTCGGCGCTGTCGAAGTCACATTCCCACTCGCGCTTGAAAATCTCCTGCGGCGTGGTCTTTCGAACCTGCTCTACGAACTCTTGGGAGATGTTTTCCGGCGCGTCCTTGTACGTGGCGTGTACGGCGTAATGCCCCGGCACGTTCCCTTTGCCAAGGTCCCAAAGCTTGTAAAGAAGGCCATGCCTACCGCGCCTCGGTGTCCCACCGCAAAGCCTCATCTTCAGGCTCCACGGCTCGGAAAGCCAAGGTTGCACGATGGCGTCAAACACGTCCGGGTCCACGTCGTCGCACTCGTCCACGGTGACGTAATCGCACCGAACGCCTCGAACGGCGTCGGCGTTTTCCGCTCCGAAAAATTGAATGCTGGACCCACCAGGAAAGTCCACGCGCCACTTGGTCTTGTGAAGCTTGCCTTTGAGAAACGCCCACTCGGTTTTGAGTTCGTGTTCCATGGCCGCCCCATGCACGTCCACCGCCTGCTTGAACGTCGGGGCCAAAAGGACAATGCGAATGCCCTTTTGCGATTTGTAATCGCGCCGCTCTTGGCCGTCGTGTTCCGCCAAAAGCAAATACCACGTTAGCCTTTGGAACTTCGACTTTCCAACGCCTCGTCCCCACGGGCAGGCCACGGTCATTCCGGGCTTGAGCGCGTTGTAGGCAAGAGATTGAGGTTTGTTGAACTTGACCTCAATCTCTTTGATGGGAAGCGTTTCGGGGTCGACCTTCGGAAGCTCGGGCTCCTGTTGCTGACGCAATAGCGCCGCCAAAGCATCGAGTGTGACCATGTCCTTTTGGGACAGGTCGCGAGCGTCGTTGTCGATGTCTTCGATTTTATTCTTCAGTCTCGCCACTGCCTTGTCCCGCCAAGGCCGCTACCACTTCCGGGTTTAAAACGACCTTCACTACATGCCTTGCCGTGTCCTGTTGCTGCACCTGCGCCTCACTCTTTCGAGGGGCATCAAGGCCAAGCAAATTCGCACGGCGTTCCATAATGCGAACGACCCTATCAATCGCTCGCAAATCCCCGCTCGTTGCCACCTTCCAACAGCCCAGCATCAACTTGTCGAGGCGCTGCGTTTCAAGGGCCAGAACCTCTTTCGCGGGCTCCTTGATAATCTTGTGAATGGCCGTCTTTACCGCCTCGTACGCATACTGTTCGGACTTGTATCCGCACATCTTTGCAATCTCGGGATACGTGTGCCCCGCCTTGCGCGCTTCGAGGGCTTTGCGCTGCTTTTCCGCCGCCTTGATCAATTGGCGGTCCCGGTAGCTATAGGCTCTTCCCATGGCTTTGTCGTTTCGCTACGGAGCCGCCGACAGGTTGCAGTGTGCAACCAAAATTCGGAATTTGGCTCCCAAAAATTTTTGGCAAATTCCCAATTCCAAAAAGTCAATTGTGTCGGGAAAAGTGGGATAGTTTGAGAAACGGGGTGGTGTGAGCGAATGGGGGGGCGCGTGTATGTGGAGGGCAAAAAGGTATTTGCACTTACGCCCTAGGCAGACCTGCCTACGCCCTGAGCACCGTTGCCTAGGCGGACGTCGGGACGCCGCCGGCGCATCGTGCTGCCCCACCGCTCGAGCATCGGCGAGACCGGCTCCGTCCCCGGAGCTCCCACGGACACGGTGAGCACGGGTTACTACGACGGCCCACCCGGACTGGCGGGCCGGCACTGTTCAGTGGCCAGAGCCCCCATCGGTGTCTATAGGCGGACGTCTATAGACGCTGGATACGCTCGAAATCAGCGGTAATTCGACGATGCGCAGGGCATGGCCCCCGTCTATAGGCTCCGTGGTCTAGGTGGCCTTACTCAATTTGGATGCGGGGCCGTGATACGCCTTGCGACGGCATGGGAGTCGGTCATGCTCTAGTCATGCGCAACACCAACGCCGCCAAGACCGTCGCCATCTACGTCCGTGTCAGCACGGACGAGCAGGCCGCCTCTGGCCTTGGTCTCGAGGCGCAGGAGGCGCGTTGTCGCGCCTTTGTCCTGGCCGCCGGCATCGTCGGGGAGGTCCGCGTCTACGTGGACGCCGGCATCTCCGGCTCTACGACGGACCGCCCGGCCCTCGCCGACCTCCGCGCCGCCGTGGCGCGCCGTGAGGTGAGCGCCGTCGTCGTGGCGAAAATCGACCGGTTGACCCGCCGCCTCGCCGACCTCCTCCAGCTGACCGAGGCCTTCGCCGCCCGCGGCGTGGCGTTCTGCTCTGCGAGCGAGCAAGTCAACACGGCGACGGCCGCGGGTCGGATGATGCTTAGCCTCCTCGGCACGTTTGCTGAATTTGAGCGCGACCAAACCGTCGAGCGTACTCGCGCCGCCGTAGCGGCCAAGCGGGCCCGCGGCGTGGGCCATGGCTACGAGCGCCTCGGGGAGCGCCACGGGGTCGAGGGGCGCATCGAGGCCGTGGAGGAGGAGGAGGCCGCCATCGCCCTCATGGTCTCGCGCCGGGCGCAAGGGGCAAGCCTCCGCACCATCGCTGCGGAATTGACGGCCGCCGGCTACGCGACCAAACGGGGCGGCGCCTGGCGCGCATGCACCGTGGACGTCGTACTCCGCCGCGTAGGGGCCGCGGCGTGAGCCGTGCGGTCGTCTGCCAGGCGTGTGGGGCGACTTTCCAGACGACGCAGCCCATGACCCGGTACTGCGGCACCGCGTGCCGTATCCGAGGCAATCGCGCAAAGAAGCGTGAGGCGCGACCTATGCTGGCCCTAGAGCGAGCCGCGTGGGCGTTACTGCGCGCGGTCCAAGCCGGCGAAGAAGACGCCGTCCCGGGGCTACTGGACGCCGTCAACGACGCCGCCAAGGCTCTGGGGCAAGGCCGGGACTAGCGCTCTGAGGTACCCTCGGGCGTAGCGCCCGGGACCAAATCGCGTAGGGGGTAGGGGACGGAAACGGGCCGGAGAGGCGCCTAGCGGCGTTTTTCCGGCCTTTCTGCGTCCATGGTCCTCGGGAGGACCGATGGGACGGAAACGTCGACTATCGGGGCAACGGAGGGGACCCTCGAGGGGGGCAAAAGGGCCAAAAAATCGGGAAAAAAGGCCTAAATGTGAGGGCCTAAATTAAGTCCCCCCTGCTCTCCACTATCCTCATCAATATGCGCTTCCGGCTGTAGTCGTTTCAGGCCGTTGCACCAAAAAAAACCAGCCCCAATCTCGCCCTGTTCCGTCAAGGCAAACCTCACCGACCTTCGACGCTTCGGTCTGCCATTCGCGGTTCGCTTCCGAGGAAGCCGAAGAATCCGAGGAAGCGATGATGCGACGACTCGAGAGAGTGCCGACTCGAGAGAGTGCCGACTCGAGATCGCGACGACGCAACACCGAGTGCGTGGCGACTGGCCCATCGGTGCTCTCTGGGGTCGGACTGGGGACGCTCGGTGGCTCCGACGCCCGGAGGTCGAGGTCCAGGTCGATGGGGCGAGGTCGAGGTCGAGGTCGCGAGGTCGACGGGGACCAGAGCGGTGACCTGGGGGCTATGCCCGTCAGAATACCTAGCTACAGAACTATTTGCAGTGTGGGACGCACTGGTGTCTTGACACACCCTGGCAATTTTTTGCTTAACTGGATCTAAGCAGAACACATCCCGTAACTGCTACCCATCCCTCTCCGCTCGCCCCGCCTAGGGCCGGGCCGAGCTACGAGAGTCCGACAGACCCAGGTGTGACCTACGGCGTTACTCACGCCGTGTGTCGACTACCGTTACTTCTTGAGGAGCCGTATTGGCGACACCCGGACTTTTTTCGGAGGCAGTTTAAGTAACTGTACCTAGAAAGCAGGGTAGGAGAGGCGGATAGTGGAAGAAGAGCAGAACTGCTTACCTATCTGCCTTACGGGAGCGGACGTTACCTAAGTGGCTTTGCTCAACGCCCAATAGGTAGCTGTGTCTCGGTGGACCAGCTGGGACCGTCGGGGACCGCTCCGGTCTCGGTGACCTGCTACGGTACCTGGATATTTGTAGGCACAAATAACCGTTTCGCCTCGAAGCGAAACTGTACCTAGCAAGGCTACCTGGCCCTGGTCGCGCTATCCGGACAGTGCTACGCTACCGATCGTGAGCACCGACCCCGCCAAACCGCGGCGCAAATCCGCCAGCGGCCCATCCGTCCCCCACGCCCAGCGCAAGGGCGTGCGCCTGGACGTGTACGTGCCCGACGACCTGGCCGGCCGTTTGGACGACCGCTGCATCGACATGGGCATGTCCCGCACCGAGGCGGTGCGTGTCGCCCTAGAGGCGTGGCTCCAGGGCTCCGACGACGGCCCAGAGGCCCCAGAGCCTCCCCGCGCCCCCAAACGGCCCGTCCGCGCCGTCAAGCCTAAGTAACGCTACCTAGGCCTAGGGGCGCCCCGTGCGGAGCGTCCTAGGGGCCGTAGCGCGTCCGTATCGCGCCGTCTCGGTGACGGCGGCAGTAGGTAGCCAGCAGATAGGGAGGGATACCGATGCGCAAAAAGTCAAGTGCACACTCGCACATACACGGCGGAACGTCAGTGTCCGGACAGACGGGGCCATCTGGCTCGGGCTCTGGCTCGGGTACGGGTACGGGTACGGACACCGTGACCCTGGCCGTCGGCGACCTCGGTGACCTACTGGGCCTGGCCGTGCCCACCGCCCTCGGGGCCTACGGGGCGGACGTCGCTCGGAGCGTCGAGCTGCTCCGTCAGCACTACCCGAGCCTCTCGCGCCACGCCCGCCGCATCGTCCGCACGGCCATCGACACCGCCCTGCGCTCCCAGGTCATCGACGACGGCGCCGTCCGCGCCGCCCACGCCAAACACACGGGCATGGTGGCACTGGCGCCGGAGCTGCTGTCGGGATTTTTGCCTCCGCCGATATTTGAGGCCGACTGGAAAGCATTGCTCGCGTGGATGGAAAGCGTCGAAAAGCAAACCTAATTTGCGCGCCCGCTGCAATTTGAGCACCACTGCTCAATTGCAAATATTTATTTGCGCGCGGTCCGGACAGTGTCACATTGACCTGTGTTGGCGCCGCGGTGGCGTCGCAGAGATGGGGAGGCGGTCATGTTTGCAGCAGTCGGTTCCGATGGCACCCGTGACGTTGTTTGGGGCAAGGGCGAGACCTACGAGGCCGCCCTTGAAGACGCGGCCAAGTGGCTCGCCGATCAACCTCACGTGGACCTGACGGTGCACGAAATCACCGCGGCAATGGCCGCGGAAATCGCGGAAGGCTGCGTCGACTGGGCGGAGCTCACAACGAGCGCCCTTGAGCGGGCGCACGAAGAGCTGAGGGATCGCTATTTGTCGGCGGTAAGTCGCGATGGGGATAAGGTCTCGCTTTGGGTGGATGATACGCCCGACTCGGAGGACGAAATAGATCGCCCCGAGCCCACGAGGAGTGCGCAAAAAGAGTTCGCGCAGATTAACTCCATCGCAGCCAAACACGGCTGCTCAGCGAAGTGGACGGGCAACAGCGTGCCGTACGGAGACCGCACCGCGTCGTATGTGGACGTTACTTTTGGGGGTGGCCGATGAAAATCGAACACTTGCTCAAAAAAATCACTCGACTCCAGATGGAGTCGGCGGACGGCTGGGCCATGGCGGCGGAGACCGCCGGGCCCGACTACCAGGGCGGGTCTGAGGAGAACGAGGAGCAAATCGAGGCCTTGGCCTCCGAGTGCTTCGACGCCTACGAGGTCGCACTAAACGCCCTGGAAGAGGGTGACCTGGAAGCCGCGATCGAAGCGCTGGAAGATGCGAGGTCACTCGAGGCGGAGGGCGGCGACGCCTCCGCCGCCATCGAAGCCCTCGAAGCCTTGGAAGCCTACAAGTCCGGTGGGTGCCACGTCGGCTGCGACTGCGGGCGGTGGAGCGGCGAGCCGTGCAATTGGTCCGGCCCAAAGGCCGAAACCGTGGTCGTGGAATTTATGCCCGAAGAATTTCGGGCGACCCACGCGGCCGCCGGTAACGCCGGTGACTATCCCCGCAACGGAGCCGAGCGCATTCGCGTCAGCGCGGAATGCGCCGACTTCATGGCAGAGCACGACCCTGAATGGGTCACTCGGGTCGATTGATTTTGCACTGGTTTGATTGACGGAATTGGACGAAAGGACGGATAGAATGGACCAAATCAAATCGGTAATCGAGAAAATCACCCGGTTAAAATTTGAGTCGGCGGACTCCTGGCCCAGTACCGTTGGAATGCATTTTGTAAAGCGCCAGATAATCGAGGGCTGGGCCTCGGCTTGCGACCAGGAGTACCAAAACGCGATCAACGCCCTCAACGAGGGAGACTTGGATCGCGCAATGATCGCCATAGATCGGGCCTGGGTAATCGAGAACGAAGGGGGGGACGTTTCCCACGCGCATGAGGCCCGTCAAGCCATTTCGGCATATCAGCAGGATGCCGATTTGAGGGCCTTAGTACTGGAAAGAGCCGTGAAGGCTTTAAAAAAAGAAAAGTTTGAGGTTTTTTTCAAGCCAGGCGATGAAACCATAGAAATTCCGATCCTGAAAACGGAGAATGATGCGGAATTTGTAAAAATCACAAATATTGCCCAGAAATTGGGTTGTTGGGCCGAGTGGACAAAAAAAACGATCGCAAGGGTCGGATACATCAGTTTAGTGTACTGACATTCGAACGACGCAAACGGCCACCCTAATCCGGTGGCCTTTTTGGTTTTGTCTTCCAGGTTTGTCCTGCACAACTAAACCTCGACCTGCACCCGGGTCACTGGCCATCGTGGGTGCAGCCGTAACTCGCGCTGCCTCCGGAGCTGAGCACGGACACTTTGCGGCTGCACGCCATGCACGTTGCGTTTCGCGACGGCGTCGACTTGACTTTCGGCGACATCAAAAACAGCGATGCGAAAGGCATAATCAAACGCGCCGGCACCAAGGGCGTACGGCGTGATTTCGTGCAGCGTCGTGTTGGTGTTGTCGACAACGATGCATTGTGCATGCGTTTGCATCGCATCAATGTATTTGCGAAAGCAAGCGTCGTGCGCTCGTTGAATTTCGGCGGGCTCAAATCGGTACTGGCCACCCTCGTAAAAATAATCGTCCGCAGATACGCGAAGCGCATTGGCGAAGTGACGGCGCGCCCACGTCGTTTTCCCTGCGCCCGAAACACCAACCAAAAGAACAACCTGCCCATGCATAAGCGGCAGCATGGCACGGTGGTTTCATTCTCGCGAGTTTGTCGGTGTGTTATGGAACCGTTGGACGGCGTTATCGCGGTCGGCGGCGGCGTGCTGAGTTTGCTCGGTGGGCCGCCGTTTTTTTTGCCAAACCTTTCGGTTCCTGCAAACCTTCGCCGCCGTCATGGACGACGAACGAAAAACAAACCCGCTGCCTAGGCTCGGAGAGCGCGGGCAAATCTTTGTGACGGCGGGAGCTACCGAGTCCTTTTCCTCCGAACTCTCGCGCATTGATGGGCGCTCCTGGCGCTCCGAGGAAGCGCGTCGCTACCTCACCGAACTGCTTATCGAGGGTCGCGTGGCGCGGGAGGACGAGACGCCTTGGAAGGTTCGCGTCCGCACGCGCAGCTCCGGTCTCGACATCTCGGCCAACGTGATTCGCGAGGGCCGTTTGCTTGTCGTCCTAGCGGCCCACGTACGCGGGTATTGAGCGGCAACTACCCCGCCTTGCGTTGACCGAGTTCGCCTCTGACGTCGCGCACGCTTCCAGCGATGGCGTTTGTTCGTTTTTTTAGATCGCGTTGACTCTCTTCGAGAACCGCAACCCGGTCAGACAAGCCTTCAAACTCGTCACGTCCAACGTATGTCTTGTGAAACAAGACCGGGTGTGCCACGGCAAGGCGCGCAAGGTTGACCCAGAGCTTGCGGCGTGGCCCAAGACTCCAAAGCCAATCGCATTGACCGCACTCTTTTCGGTCCGCTTCCGCCAGGGCCTTGAGCGTCTTCCATAGCGTCTTTCGGTTGCCCCCTCGAAGGCGTGCAAGCTCCGGCAACGAGATGAGCCGCTCCGGCACCGGGCGCCTTGCGCTCACTTGCCAAGCCCCATCCGAAAGCTTTCAATTTCAAGCCGCTTCTCTTCTCTCCGGCGGTTGGCGTCCTCCACTTTCGCCTTGGCGTAGGCGGCAACGGCATCGTTGAGTTCCTCGCGAGCCGCTGCAATGAGCGGGGCGAAGACCTTCCCCCGAGCTTCCGTTCGGGCAAACTCTGCAAGGTGCCTTTCCAGTTCGGTGCGGTCCTTCGGCTTACGCTTTCGGCGCTCCTCAAATTGCGCCGTCGCTTCGGGCATGGCGATAAGCAGCCCGGCAAGCGTTCCGTTTTCGCCCACGGTCCCCGAAGCGGAGCGAAGGGCCGGGTCCCAAGGACGAGGAGCAAAGGCAAGGAAGATAGTTTGGTACTGCGGCCACGAGACTGCTTCCAGCGCAGCTTCGATGCGCTGCACTTCGCCCAGCATACGGCGACGGCTCCAATTGAGTTTTCCCAAGTGCAACCGCTCGAGAGACGACGCATCCCAAAGCGCCCCGCCGCCTGGTTCAAGGCTTCCGGCGTGCAGGCCCATCACCGATCCCGCGCAACAAAAATACCATTCTAGTTCGCGTTCCGCCCCGACGCGCGCGACTGCCTTTTTTGCCATCGTCCCTCCTCTTGTCGGTGGCCGCCCAAACACAAGCCTCTACGTCGCCCTGCGCTCTCGTCGTCAGTCTAAGGCAAGTTCGCTAAAAATTGTGATGGTTTTCTCATGCGACGGAACGGGTCATTCTTTCCAAACGAGGGAGCTGTTTCGTGGCCGTTGCCTTGGCCATTTGGGGATAGGTCTTTTTTGTATTTTCATGGGCAAGCGATGCGACGACACAGGCCATGTACCGCGAGACCAAATCCCGTTCATCGGACGAAAGAGAGCACTCGTTTAGCAGGGTTTCGCACGCATAAGCGACGACAAGCCTTTGATGCGGCAGACCAAATCGCTCGACGGTTTTGACCCATGGCGAAAACAGGTTTTCGGAGATGCGCGCATGAATGCGGGCCGTGGCAGGTAAAGCAAGGGGAGAGGCTTTGGTCGTCGGAATGCGAGGGTGTCCCGATGTTGCCAGTTCCTTGCGAAGCGCGTGGCGTACGAAGCTCGAGAGATTTCGACCGGATGACACCCATCTTGTTTGGATGATTGTCACAACTTCATCGGGCAACCGAAACGCCTGGTTTTTTCCGAGCCTTTCGGATTGTTGAAAGCTCGCAAGGTGCGAAACGTAACCGGCAACCAATCGCCTATGCTCGGGCGATAAGACGGACTCATTGGCCATCGCCTGAAAGATGCACAGGGCCATGGCGCGATTGCGGGGCATGAGCCAGTGCCGCGTGGCTTGGTTCCACCGAGTGACGGTCTCTTCGGGCAAGATGATGTTGAGTTGCCGGAGCTCTCCGACAATGGGCAAAGGCTTTTGCTTGCTCGTGGGCACAGGTAGCTTCGTTTTCCCTGCAAGTGCATGCGTAATGCAGCGTCGAAGGTAGCCCGCCATGCTCCTGCCGGTTGCTTGTCGCGCCAGGTTGACGATGCGATAGATGGGCTCGGGAACCTGCAAAGCGCTGACGCTGGCCATGCCTTCGCGTTTCGTTTTAATCTTCCGATTGATAAGCAACGGGCCAGCGCTAAACCCAGGACATCGACGCGCCAGCATAAGCCACGATTCGGGCACTTTCACAGGATGGTCTGTCCGAAGCAGTTGCTCGTAGGGACCGCGGAAGTGTGCATCTTTGGCGGCCAGCCGTTTGGCGGAAGACCAGAAACGGTCGGCATCTTCGTACGGATTGACCCGAACGAGATACGAGCGTTCCTCAATCCCTTGAGCCAACGTCGCTTGCTCTTGCTCGGTGAGATAGGCTTTGCAGTGCTGCATGACGATATCGCGCAACACATCGCTGCGAGAGGCTTTCCCTCGCTCCCAGTTCCACTTGCGAACCATCCGATGAATTTGCGCCCGCTGCTGTTTGGAAACAGAAAACTGGATCACCGGGTCACGCTTTAGAGTGTCGCGCTCGGACGTTGATGACATGGCCAAATCCCGCATACACCAACACGCTTCCATGGAGGAAGATGCCATGGGCTTTTCCTTCGCCAAAGCGGGCGCGGGGATAGGGCAGGCACGTATCAAAAAAAAACGGGGACCCGAAGGCCCCCGTGACGCTCTCCAGGTATGTCATTCGTTCCGCGTTTCTGGCTCGCTCACCCTGTCTGTCATTCGTTCGAGGATGGTGGCTCGCTCGCGAAGTCTGTCATTCGTTCCGCGTTTCTGGCTCGCTCAAGGCGTTTGCTCTTCGTTCAGCGACGATGGCTCGCTCCGGCAATGTGTCATTCGTTCTGTCCGTTTGGCTCGCTCCTGTCCTCTGTCATTCGTTCGACGCGATTGGCTCGCTCAGACCCGATGTCATTCGTTCTATTGTCGTGGCTCGCTCACAATTTCTGTCATTCGTTCACGGCACGCGGCTCGCTCTTGCTCTCCGCTATTCATTCTCTAACGTCGGCTCGCTCACCGTGCGTGTCATTCGTTCACTTTTTTTGGCTCGCTCCCGCAAAACGTCATTCGTTCTGTCTTTCTGGCTCGCTCTTGCTCTCCGCTATTCATTCTCTAACGTCGGCTCGCTCCTCCAATTTGTCATTCGTTCCCGCGCTTTGGCTCGCTCGCCGGCAACGTCATTCGTTCTCGAAACCTGGCTCGCTCAAGGGGCACGTCATTCGTTCGAGTGGAATGGCTCACTCATCCAACCCACCACCTCACTCCGCGGCGGCGTCGTCCAAGGCTTCGATGGCCTCGAAATCTTCCAGCTCTTCGTCCGACAAGCCGGCGTCGTCATCTTTGGCGTTGTAGACGGCAAGCGGGAACTCAACTTCGAACTTGCCAACGTGACCCACAAGCTCTTTGGCTTGCTCAAGCGTCAACAGCCGAGGCTCGTTGACGACAATCTTCCCACCGTGGGCGTAGCCTAGCTTCCCAGCGTTGTAGTCCGGCCAAATGGGCAGGCCTTCCATCGTTCTCCAAACGATGTACATGTCTTCGAGGAAGATGCGCATGGCTACGTGCCATCCCGCCGAATGGGCCGCTCCCCGTGTCGCCGGTTCGGCGCGGTTCATCATTTGCGTCTTCTTGTTGGCCCACGCTTGCAGGTACTTCGATGACATGTTCTTGCCGCCGTGCTTTTTCGGCGAGGCGTTCTTGAGCATTGCGGTGGCGAATTGATAGAGCCGAACGCGAAGGCCTGAGTTGTAGTTGTTTTTCTGGCCTTTCGTTCGCCGTATCAACCGGCCGTTGATGACGGACATCCCGCAAAATTGGTTGATTGCCGAGGGTTTGACGGCCTTGTAGATGTCGATTTCGGAAATCAGGTACGAGCAGACCACGGGACCCAACCCGAAAACATCTTTGAGCAGCTCCTGATAGATCGGGACCTGCTTCAACGTCTTAAGCATTTGCGCTTCGGTATCTTTGATTTGCTGCGTGATGCTTCGGGGGAACTTGAATTGACTGGTGTCGAAACCAGGAGGGAAGTCTTTCACGCCTCCCGTCAGGATAAGGAAGTGGTGCCGTGTCATCGGGTCCAACTCGCACGGGATGATTTTCCCCGCGTCCGGACCTTTCCGGATTGTCCGGTCACGCACTGTGCTTTCGATGGTCTGCTTACGCCTCGAAAGGCTCTTGTGCTTCATGGTCAATAGACGCAGCTCTTTGACCGGGTCGTCGTGGGTTGGGATGTAGACGTTGTTCTTGCGTTCAATGGCCTTCTCAACGGCCTTCAACGTCGTCTTTTTGATGGACTTCGGCTGTGCAGTCGGCGCCTCTTGCGCCGCCGCGTTCTTGGCTTTCCTTGGCATTGTTGTCCCCTTGCGTTCTTAGTTACGGTCAATCCCCACAAACCCCCGCTTGCCAGATGGCAGGCGGGAGCAGTGGGCTCTCAGAGTGGCTGTCATTCGTTGAAACGTCGTGGCTCGCTCAACGTGGGTGTCATTCGTTCCGCCTTCCTGGCTCGCTCCCGCGAATTGTCATTCGTTCCCGCATTTTGGCTCGCTCTGCTCGCCTGTCATTCGTTCCACGGGATTGTCTCACTCACACCGGACATCTTTCGTCCTCACATCTTGCTCTCTTGGAACGGAGCACCGAACTCGCCCTCGGCTGCGGTTCTGACCTTGGCTTTGGCCAAGGAAGCAGGCGTCCCGAATTGGTCGACGGTCGTCACAAAGTGGTCGGCGTAAAGTTTCCACGCCTTATCCTTGGCGCGAAGCTCTGCGAGCTCTTTGGCGTCGCTTGCGATTTGCGCCGCCTTCTCCCTCAACAAAATCTTGAGGCTTTGGTTTTCCTCGTGAAGCTTTTTGTCGTCGTCGATGCGAGCTTTGCATTCGGGGCATAGCGTACGAACGATCTTCGCCTTGCTAAGAACGTTCTTGAACTGAGGTTGCGATTTCAAAACAGAAATAAGATGCGCCCGTTCGATCGCACGCTTCCCGTTGCTTGGAGCAAGGTGCATCGTCATCGCCAGACTCATCACCGTTTTCCATTCCGGCGTGTCATAAAACCGTTTGTAAACCCAGACTGCCGCGTCATGATGCCACACCGCCACGCCCTCTTTCTTGAGGGCTTTGGAAGCTTCATACCTGTGAGCAAAGTAGGCCTTGGTCTTTCCGAAGGTCTCGCGAACCCATTCGGCGGAATCTTTGCCCTGCGCCTCCGCTTCATACAGACGCCAGTTGTTGACAATCTCCATGACCAGAGCCGAGGCGATCAGAGGCCCACGGGCAGAATCATTTAGAACCTGCTTGATGCGCGCTACTTTCTCGTCAAGCGTCTTTCTTGTCGTCATGTCGGCTTCCCCTTCAGTCGCACCTTGCGGCAAATGCGCAATCTTTGACTGTTGGCGCGCATCTTATGAACACAAACGCCAGCATCGTCAAACCTAAAAACAAAAGTTATAGGTCGCGACAAGAATGGGGCAAAAACATATGGAAAATGCCTTCTGAATCGCGTTATGGACCGGAAGGTCAGAGCTATAACACAAGGGCCAGGCGTCAAAACCAAACAGGGGAATCCGTACGCCAACGGCGCACTCTGCGGTCACGTCGATGCAAACCCGTTCCGGGTGGACCGTCGATGTCTTTGCCGTCCAACCCTTCGGAAATTCCGAAACGTTGCGCGCTAAGCTCCCGCCACCTTCGTCCTCGCCGCCGGCTGCAATGCAGCCCACAAGGCGATGCCCGTCGCGTCCCTGGTGTGGACGTTGCCTGACTGAAAGCCCTCGACCATGGCCGGCAGAACGCGGGCAATGACCTCGTCATAGTTCTGGCCACGCTTCAGGCTCCCCAATACTTCCTTCCGCCACGTTTGCGCGCTCGTCGTGACAAGCTCGATTCCTTGAGCCAATGCCAAGCCAGCGAGGATGCCTCCAGCGAACTGCGAGGCTAAAAGGTACTTGGCGCGAAACGGCTGAAAGACGCCGCCTTCGGCGCATTCGACGGCGACAACATCGGGCGCAATTCTTTCGAGCAGCTCGCCCAAGGCCAAGCCGTTGCTCCTTACCATCGCCTTGCCAAGATGCCGAACCCGTCCAGGCCTTACGGGCGTCACCCAAGAGGCGGCGGTGTCAGTGCTTCCGGGGTCGGCTCCGAGGATTACGAGCGGCCTTGTCATCGGCCTCGAAGGCTACGCCAATTTCGATTTGGCGTGTCGAGCGAAAGAACGGACTCGCTCGCTCACGACTGCGAATGCCGGTCACCGTTCTTGCACGATAGCCGCCTTTGCCCGGACCAACTGCATGCAGAGAGCGATGTGGACATGCCGCTAACCGCCCCTCGGCACCGGGCGCGACCGGATACCGATGCCGAGTGCCTTCGGTAGCGGTCACCCGTCACGGATTTGCGTGGGCCGTACATCCACGGCCAGCGATTCCGTGTTCCCGACTCGGACTCTCTAAACGCTTTTGACATATCGTTTCCTCAGCTCCGTCTTGAGCCACCTTGGCGTCCGTCCGTTCCATGACCAGGACTGCAAGCCACGGTCGTACCAGGGCCAGTTTTCGGTCCAGCGACAGCGCGACCACGACCGCGATCTGCTCGTTGTCCCGGACCAAGAATGGTGGCGATAGAAAGTGAAGCCCCCCGTGCTGGTCAGCCATCCCCAACACAGGTCGCGGTTACCGGACCGGGACGAATCCCAGCCCGCACTTTTGGATTTGCTCCATGCCGATGCGCGTGTTGTGGCCCCAAGTAAATCCCAATTTTTGCGAATCATTGTTCCTCCCCCGACCACGACCGCGAGAATGACCGCGACCGCGACCCCGACCGCGACCACGACCCCGACCCCGACCACGACCCCGACCGCGACCACGACCCCGACCCCGACAGCGAGCACGACCGCGACCGCGACCCCGACCGCGACCGCGACCACCTACGATATTGGGTGCGCATCACCGCTCCACGGCAAATGCGCTTTCGATTTGCGCCGCGCCGACGAAGACCCACTTTGTCGGAAGTTTTTGCGCATCGGCCCAGTCCGCAGCGTCCCACGGGCCGGTATCGTAGACGATCGATGGATCTTCGAGTTTTATGCCTTGCTCGCAAAACTCAACGAGCTTGCCGGCGTAGGCGTAGGACGCCGCCATCACATAAACGTATTTGCCGACCAGTTCCGAGAGGATTTGCATATTCATTTGTGACTCCTTGCTTGGTTTGACTCAGAGATAGCGACCGATGCCGTTTCGGACATCAACCGACGAAAAATTAGTTCGCGGAAACTATGGCGCGGTTTTTGTGCCGCCTGATCTCAACATCTCCGCGCCCTCGCGCAAAACGCGGGCAGCGTCGGATAAGACTCGCGAGACGAAGTCCGCATCCTCACCGAGAAGGTTCCCCGGACCGTTCGCCATGCGCGAGGACATCTCAAGTGCCTCCGCTCGATACGCAAGGACGTCCATCGCCTTCTTTCGCAACTCGTTCATTGGTCGCCGTCCGTGTCGCGGCATGGCGGCCTTGCGCTCTCCAATGCCCGCACTCGGTTGGTGATGTCCACCAGGCTGCGGTAGTTCGTATTGAGCTCCCGCAACTGATACGCGAGCTGCATTTGAACTGTGACCAGCGCCTCCTTATTTGCCTTTACTGTCGCGTCCAAGGCTTCGATGCGTGCAAGCAAACCGTCAATCCCCTCCATGCTCGACTCCCTTCGCCGCCATGTACTCCGCGGCTTTCTGTTCGGCTTTGAGGCATGCATCGCCTCGAAGCAGGTTCTCCTTATATTCCCGAGGCCCCGCGTACGTTTGCCACCCTCGGGCGCAAACGAAAAACGGCCCGTTGCTATCGACAAGTTCGCATTCGCCACATCCAACGGAGCCGGCGTGGATAGCCATCAAAACATATCTCTTCATTTGCCAATACCCGTAGGTTCGTAAGCGCGCAAGCGTTCGACCATCGCATCAAAGTAAATTTCATTCTTTTCAACGACGATGAATCTGCGTTGCAGAGCACGGCACGCCATGGCTGTTGTGCCCGCGCCTGCAAACGGGTCGAGAACGTAATCGCCTGGCTCGGTGTGGACTTGGATCGGGATCTCGCAAACGCGCTGCGCTTTCTGCGCCGGATGCTGTTTGCCGCGAAAGATTTCCGTCACGTCGGACCACACGTTTGTCCTTCGCAAGAGTTCCGACTTCGCCGGGTACTTTGCGTTATAACCGGCGTACCCTCGTTTCTTTTCGAGGTACGGGACGCGAAACGTCTTCGGTTTTTTCGCATCGCCTTTGACCCAGTAGGCGCACTCTTCCCGTGTCCACAAATAATTATTCTGCACGCCGTAAGCGCGCTTTTTTGCCCAGGTAATCAGGTTGGCGAGTTCGAGACTGCCTGCCTTTTCCGTTTCGACGATGTAGCGAAGAAACGACCGATTGCCCGGCTTGCCGACGCCGCCCCATACGTACATGGCTCCGCCATCGGAAAGCATTTGCGCGTACGTCCAGGTCATATGGCGCAGGTAACGAGCGAGCTCTTGATCGCTCACGATATGGTCCCAATCTTCGTCGACGATTCCGCCGTAGGGTGGGTCTGCAATCACAAGAGGAACGCCTCGAAGACCACGAAATTCAGAACGTACGGCATCAAGTACGTCCGCCGCCATGCAGTCGCCGCAAATGGCGATGCCGTCGGTGAACCGTTCGATTTGAGTCAAACCCTCGTCTCCCCACCAGGAGGTTCCGCACTGAGGGACCCATCTTCGTGAAGGTAAAGGCGCTCCAATTCTCGTTTCCTCGGGAGAGCGGATTCGATTGTCGACAGCCGTTCCTCGAGCCGTTGCATGCGCAGCTCCGAATCGGCTTGCGTCAGCTCGAGGCGTTCTTCGAGCAATCCGACGATTTCCGTCAATTCGTTGATGCGCTTGGTGTTCACAAAGCTTTGGTCGTCCATGTGCAAATCACTCCCAATAGATGCCGCCGACTTGGTCTTCTGCGTACGTTGCCGGCGGCGGGCGCGGTACGGCTTTGACGGGGGGTGGCGCATCTTCTTTGGCCACGACAAACCGTGACTGCGCTCCGTAGAAGTCAAACGGGATGTCAATTCCCGTAGGGCCTTGGCGATTTTTGGCAACGGTCAGCATCACGCGCCTTGGTTCCGAGACCGCCGCGGTGGATTCCTCGGGCCTCCAAAGAAACATGACAACATTGGCGTCTTGTTCAATGTCTCCGCTGGACTTGAGATGGATCAAGTCCGGCCTGTTGCCTTTGGCGTCCTTCTCTGCCGAGCGATTGAGCTGCGTTAGGACCAGCATCGGAACCTGACACTCCGATGCGATAACCTTCAAAGCGCGTGTCAGCGCTCCGACCTCGACGGCTCGATTCTCGTAATTGCGATCGTTTTGGAGCAGCAAGAGATAATCCACGACGACAAGCGAAATGCTTCGATGCCCGCTCTGGGCGAGTTGCGCCTGAGCTTGGATGATGTCGGCTCGTATTGTGGCCGGTGAATGTTTGGCTTCGGCGCGGACGTCAAGGCACCTTGGCCCTTGCGCATCGTTCATCACCGAAAATGCTTTTTGAAAGCTGCGAGGGTTGGCGCGACTTGTAAACTCTTGCACGTTCTCTTCGGTGAGATACGTCACAAGCTTTTCCGAGATTTCGTCCTCTCCCATTTCAAGGCTAAAGAACAAAACGTACGGGTCGGATGTTGGGTCTCGACGCACTCCAACGCTTGCAGCGATGTTTGCCGCCACGTTTAGAGCGAACGTGCTTTTGCCGACGGAAGGCCTAGCGGCAACGATGTACAAGCTTCCCTTGCGAAGCCCTCCCGTGCACTCGTCCAGGGGAGCGAAGCCCGTATGCTGGCCTAACGGTGTTCCGTCGTCGGCGCGCTTCATAAGCTTGGCCAGGTATTCTTTGATAAGATCCATGGCCATCTTGGGCTTGCATCGCTGGTAGATGCTCGTCGCGATGTCGGTGAATTTTTTTGGAACCTTCCCGAGGTAGTCTTTGACCGCATCGGGGTCCGTGGAAAGTACGTACCCTTGAGCCGCGACCATTTGCGCGTGGGCGATGGTCTCTCGCACCGCACGAAGTTCCCGAAGCCGCTTGGCGTACGACTCGATATGATCGGGCACAAAGCCCGCGTTGAGAAGCTCGGTCAGGTACGTCATGCCACCGACCTCTTTGATGCGTTCTTCGTCCTTGAGCAGCGTGCCAACGGTAACCACGTCGACACGGTCTCCGGCCGCTGCAAGCTTGGCGATGGCTGCGAAAATTAGTCCGTGAGCTCCGATGTAGAAGTCTTGCTGTTGCAGCAAGCCAATGACCAAAGGAGCAACCTTGTTTTGACTGTCGAGAAGCAAGGCACCGAGCAAGGCCCCTTCAACATCTCGGTCATGCGGAGGGACGCGACTAGGTTCCATGGTTGGCCTCCGACGCCTCGGATTGCAAAAGCTCTTCGAGCTCTGCTTCCAATTCGTTTGCCCGCGCCCGAAGATTTTCGGGCGAGGTGTCCGGAGTCAAAACGAAGTTGTGTTCTTCGCAATACTTCGCGTGATCTCTGAGTTGATCAATCTTGGTCCGTAAGCGTTCGGTTTTGGGAGGCTTCGGACGAGACGTGTACAAATAAAGCTTGGTCGTCTCTTGCCGCGACTTCTCGGCGGCATCTTTTGCTTTGGCCTTGGCGTAGTGGCCGCTGTTTAGCCAAGCGGCAAACGCGGTGGGCTCGTAGCTTAGTATCTTCGATGGACCGTCAAACCCGTACCGGGCGAAGAGGAACGCCGCTTCGCGAAGCCACGCAAACTTGGTGGCTTGGCTTGGAGCATGGGTGTCGACGGCGTCGTCCAAGGCGCGTTGATGCTTGGCGCTGACGCCGTACTTGGGCTCTGCCTCGCCCGCTTGCTTGCGTCCCTCGACGATGCCGCTTGCGTAAGCACTT
>Ga0208783_10000626_pt1 | contig 21613 bp, 17 predicted proteins | sample DEB19_08_DNA_2_FD_184529 | JGI IMG/M metagenome (GOLD analysis project Ga0208783, IMG submission 184529) | Aqueous microbial communities from the Delaware River and Bay under freshwater to marine salinity gradient to study organic matter... | ecosystem: Environmental > Aquatic > Marine >...
GTGGAGCCCGAAGCCTCCTCAACTGGAAAGGGGAGGATTCGGGGGAGTCGGCGAACGCTTCCCGAACGACGGCCGCGGCGGCCGGAGTGAGGAGACTTTTGCCGCTCCCCCGAAGCCGGGTTTGGCGAGTCGAGCAATGCACGGGTTGTGCCGGTTGTGCGGGCGGGTGCCGGGGGTGCCAGAGCCGTGAGGTAGACTTCGAGGCATGAATCCGACTCGGTCCGCCACGCAGCCGCTCGTTCGCCCCGATATCGCCGCGCTCGCCGGCTACGTGCCCGGGGAGCAGCCGCAGGGGGGCAAGTGGATCAAGCTCAATACGAACGAAAATCCCTATGCGCCCTCGCCGGCCGTCGCCCGGGCACTCGCGGCCACGGCCGCCGGCCGCACGCTCGCCAAGTATCCCGATCCGCTGGCGACGGTGTTCCGGCTGCGGGCGGCCGAGGTGCTGGGCGTCGATCCCGACTGGATCCTCTGCGGCAACGGCAGTGACGACCTGCTCACGATCCTCGTGCGCTCGTTCGTCGGGGCGGGGGAGTGGCTGCGGATGCCCTATCCGAGTTACATCCTCTACCGCACGCTCGCCGGCATCCAAGGGGCCGAGTGCGAGGAGGTTCACTACGAGCGCGACTGGTCGCTCGCCGATGGCTTTGCGGCCCCGCAGACGGCCGCCGGCGACGACGTGAAACTGGCGATCATCGCCAATCCCAACAGCCCCTCGGGCACGCTGCTTTCGCCTGCACGCATCCAGGAACTCGCCGACCGTCTCCCGTGCGCACTCGTCGTGGACGAGGCGTATGGCGACTTTTCCGACACGAACTGCCTCGATCTCGTGAAGGACAACGAGCGGGTGATCGTGACGCGGTCATTCAGCAAGTCGTATGCACTCGCGGGCTTGCGGTTTGGGTTCGCCGTGGCCCAGCCGCACGTGATCGAGCAGTTGCTGAAGGTCAAAGACTCCTACAACTGCGACGCCCTCTCGATCGCCGCCGCCACGGCCGCCATCGACGACCAGGCCTGGCTCGCCGACAACCGGGCGAAGATCATCGCCACGCGGCGGCGGCTCACCGACGCGCTGCGGAGCCTCGGCTACGACGCCCTCGAGAGCCAGGCCAACTTCGTGTGGTGCACGCATCCTGAGCGGCCGCACAAGCCGGTCTACGAGGCGCTCAAGAAGCAGGGGATCCTGATCCGCTACATGAACTACGCGGGCTGGGGCGACGGCCTGCGGATCACCGTGGGCACCGACGATGAGATCGACGCCTTTCTCACCTGCCTGAAGACCATCTGACGCATCTTTCACCACGCAGCATATCGAACATGCCCCGCACCGCCTCCGTCACCCGCAACACGACTGAAACGCAGATCACGCTCACGCTTGGCCTCGACGGCGCCGGCAAGGCCGACGTCGCGACGGGCGTCGGCTTCTTCGACCACATGCTCACGCTGCTCGCGGGCCACTCCCTCTTCGACCTCGCGGTGCGCTGTAAGGGCGACCTGCATGTGGATGGCCACCACACCGTCGAGGACGTGGGGCGGGCGTTCGGCCTCGCGCTCAAGGATTGCCTGGGCGACCGCCGTGGCATTCGCCGCTACGGCCACGCGATCATCCCGATGGACGAATCACTCGCCACCGTGGCCGTCGATCTCGGCGGGCGGGCGGCGTGCGTGTTTGCCGTGGACTTCCCGGTGCCCACGATCGGCACGTTCGACGCGCAGCTCGTCGAGGTGTTCTGGGAGAGCGTCGCGGCCACGGCCGGAATGAACTTTCACGCCATCCTCCACCACGGCCGCAACGGCCACCACATCGCGGAGGCCGTCTTCAAGGCGGCGGCCCGGGCCCTGCGCGCGGGCGTCGAGACCGATCCCCGCCAGCCCGGCATCCCGAGTACGAAGGGCACACTCGCCGGGTGATTCCGCCGCTATCATGGCGGGATCATGGAACCGATCGATTCCGGGCTGCACGGGGGCGGGCTCACCGAGTTTCTCGCGCAGCCCGTGTCCACCGGGGCTGATCTCCAGCCGGGCGCGCGGCTCGGCGATGTGACGATCGTGCGGCTCGTTGCCGAGGGCGGCATGGGGCGAGTGTATGAGGGGCTGCAGGGAATGCCCTGCCGCACCGTCGCCGTGAAGGTGATCCGCCCCGGCGTGCTCTCGCCGGCGGCCGCCCGACGGTTCGAGCACGAGGCGCAGATCCTCGGCCGGCTCACCCATCCTGGTATCGCCCGCATCTACTCGGTGGGCATGCAGCCGCTCGCCGGCGGGGCGGTGCCCTACTTCGTCATGGAATATGTCGAAGATGCGAAGGCGATCACGGCCTACGCTCGCGAACGCGACCTCGGCACCCGCGATCGTGTGAGCCTGTTTCGCGAGGTGTGCCGCGCAGTCGCCCACGGCCACCAGAAGGGAGTGATCCATCGCGATCTCAAGCCGGGCAACATCCTGGTCGACGCGACCGGGCATCCCAAGGTGATCGACTTCGGCGTGGCCCGTAGCACCGACGCCGACGTGACCCGGGCCACGATGCTCACCGATGCGGGCCAGCTGGTCGGCACGCTGCAGTACATGAGCCCCGAGCAGTTTGCCGGCGAGGTCGACGAGATCGACGTGCGGGCCGATGTCTACGCCCTCGGCGTGGTGCTCTATGAACTGCTCGCCGGCAAGCCGCCCTACGACGTCGCACGGCGGCCTGTGTATGAGGCAGCCCGCATCGTGCACGAGACGGAGCCCCGGTCGCTCGCCACGGTGAATCCGAGGCTCCGCGGCGATCTCTCCACGATCGTGGCCAAATGCCTGGAAAAGGACCGCGCCCGTCGCTACTCGAGTGCGGCCGAAGTCGAGGCCGACCTCAGCCGTTATCTCCGTGGCGAGCCGATCGCCGCCAGCCCGCCGGGTCTCGTCGATGGCCTGCTCCGGCTGGCTCGCCGCCACCGGTTGGCGGCGGGGGCGGCGCTCGCGGTAGCGAGTGCGTTTCTCGTGGCCACCATCGGGATCTCGATTTTCGCCGTGCAGGCGGAGCGCGAGCGCCGCAGTGCCGTGGACGAGCGGCAGCGGGCCGATGCCGCGAGCAAGGAGGCGATCGAGCGGCTCTATGTGGCGAACCTGCGGTCGCTGCAGGCGGCGATCGACACCCGAAACATTCGTCTGGCACGGCGGCTCTTCGCCGACAATCTGGCGATCACCGGGAGCCCCCCGCCGCTCGAGATGCGGGTGCTCGGTGCTGAGCTCGACGACGCGCTCGTCGTGCTCCGTCTTGAACGCGGTCCGGTGGAGAACGTCACCTACAGCCAGGACGGCGGCGTGCTGGCCGCCGTCGCGGGTGATTTCCACGCGGTTCCTGTTGAAGAAATGGGCCCGGTGTTCCGCCGGGCGATGCTCGCCAACTCGTACTGGACGCGGGATTTTTACGCCGACAAACATCCGTTCTTTTTCCACGTTCGAGGGCAGGGCCGGTATGAGCCGCTCGCCACCTGCGATGCCGAGTGGGTGCGGCTGTGGCGCGCGGAGCGTGGCGATCTGGCTGCCTTCGAGCGGGCAACGCACGGGCATGGCGTGCCACTGGCGGTGACTGGAGACGGCCGGCGCATCGCGGTGCACGCCGGCGACGGCAGTGTGCGCGTCGTCGATGCGGCCACCGGCCGCGTGCAGGCCACGGTCGAGGGGCATCGGGGCCGGGTGACCAAGGCCGTGTTCACGGCCGATGGCAGCCGCCTCGTGTTGCAGGCGCCACGAGGCTCGCTCGGCCTGTGGAATGCACACGACGGCGTGCCCGCGGCAGGGAGCGGTCTTGCGGAGCAGGGGACGGATGCCTTCGTCGGCAGCCCAGACGGTGCGCGGCTCGCGGTCGTCGAGCGTCAGGCCAGTGGAGTGTCCGCGCAGATCACGCGGACGATCAGGATTCATGCGACCGACGATGGACGGGAACTCACGGCGATCACCGTTCCGGCAGCTGCTCCACTCCCGGCGACGGCCATCGCGTTCAGCCCCGACGGCTCCCATCTGGTGACGGCGAGTTTTGAAGGGGACACGCGTGTCTGGGACACCGGCACCGGGCACGAGGTGGCACGGCTCCGCGGCCATACGGCGCCCGTCACCGCGATGGCGTACAGTCCGGATGGCGAGCAACTCGCGACGGGGGCGGCGAACGGCGCGATCCGGCTCTGGGACGGGCACACGCTCGAATCCGCCCGGGAGTTTGTGGCACACGACAACGCCGTCATGAGCCTCGCATTTCGTCCAGGCAACGCGGAACTCGCGTCAGGGGCGCACGACGGAACGGTGCGGATCTGGCCACGCACCGGCCGGCAGCGGCTGGCAGACATCTCAGGTCCGGCAGGGATCACGGCTGCCGCGTTCAACCACGACGGCAGCCTGCTCGCGATCGCGCCTCAGGGCGGGGGCACGGTCGAGCTCTGGGATCCACGCACCGTGGAACGGCGGTTCGTGCTCGATGCCGCCGGTGCGGTCGTGACGCGGATCGCGTTCGCCCCCGAGGGCCGACGAGTCGCCGCCATGCTCGAGGCTGGGGCGGGCAGCGAGGACGTGCGCGTGTGGAGCGTGCAGGATGGCGGGCTCGTGGCTGCGATCGGGCCGCACGACCGCGGAGTGGTGTGCGCTGCGTTCGGCCCCGATGGCGGCCGCCTGCTGACGACGGCTCGGACAGGCGTGGTGCACCTGTGGGACGTTGCGGCTGGTCGCGAATTGCTCGAGATCACGCGGATGGATGCGCTCGAGAAGCGGGACGACGTGGGGGCGGTGTTCGCGTTGAACGGCACACGGATCGTGTCCACCAGTGGGGAAATCTTCGACGCCACGAAGGGATCCGTCGTCGGAAAACTTGCCGCACGGGGCAACGTGACGATGATGGCTACGAGCCATGACGGCCGCCTCGTCGCGGGCGGTCTGGGAAGCGGCGCGGTGTATCTGCACGACACGCTGGCTCCCGGCGGGCCTGTTCGCCGGTTGACGGGACACTCGCGGTCCGTACGGGCGGCCGTGTTCAACACCGATGGCAGCCGGCTCGTGACGGCGAGCGACGACGGCTCGGCGCGGCTCTGGGACCTGCGCGCCATGGTCGAACTTCAAGTCTTCAGCGGCCACGAGGCGCCCGTGGAAGCGGTGATGCTCACGCCCGACGGGAGTCGGGTGGTGACGGCCTCGAGGGACGGCACCGTGCGGGTGTGGGACACGTCGTCGGGGGTCGAGGTCTGTCAGTTGCCCGGCCAACCCGACTGGCCGCAGGCGGTGGCGCTCGATCCCGAGGGCACGCTGCTCGTCGCCGCCGCGGCTGGAGGAGTGGCCTGCATCCACGGCCTGTCGAACGCCGACATCACTCGGAATCGTGTGCTGCAGGCGTCCGCGCAGGGCCCGTCGGTTCCGCGAGCGCCCCAAGAAACGCCTCCAGATCGGCCAGGTCCTGCCGATTGAGTCCGAGCGGCTTGAGCAGCGGCGATTTCACCGGGAATGTGTGATCGTCGCGCTCGAATGGCTGTCGCTTGAGCGTGGCCATTCCGGCGTTGTACATGTTCAGTACACCCTGCAGGCTGAATGTGCCCGTGTGCATGAAGGGCGCGGTGTTGGTCACGTCGCGGAGCGAGGGCGTGCGGAATCGGCCCTTGTCGGCCGGATCGTGCGTGATCCGAAAACGGCCCAGATCCTCGTTGCTGCGGCCGTGAAAACTAAGGCCGAGATCGTGGAACCGGCCGTCACTCAATGCCGGCCCGTGGTGGCAGTTGAGGCAGCGGCCCTCGCGCCGGAAGAGATCGAGGCCGAGCACCTCGGCGTCGGAAATCGCGTCGCCCTTGCCGCGTAGAAAGTCGTCGAATCGCGAGTCGCCCCCCACGAGCGTTCTCTCGAAGCAGGCGAGCGCCTCCGCGACGGCGGTGAAGTCGAAGGGCCGCTCGGGGAACGCCTCGGCGTACCATTCGCGATAGCGGGGAGTGATCGCGATCGTGTCGATGACATGCTCGGGCGTTCCCGCCATCTCGTGAGGATTCGCGAGCGCCTCGGCTGCCTGAGCCTCCAGGCTCACTGCCCGACCATCCCAGAACAACGTGCGCTGGAATGCGACATTCCGGATCGTGGGCGTGTTGCGGGCGGGGATCGTGCCGTGGGGCAGGCTCACGGCACGGCCATCGGCCCAGCCGCGGTCGGGGTCGTGGCATGTGGCGCACGACATGTGGCCGCCCGCAGACAGCCGGGGATCGAAAAACAATGCCCGCCCGAGCGCGGCCTTGGCCGCACTGTAGGGATTCTCTCCTGGATGCTCGACCGCAGGCAAAAGGCCGAGTTCACGCCACTCGACGCCCGGGTCGATATGCGGGGTGGGCCACGCCGCTGGCGGGGCGGCGTATGCCTGCCGGAGGCGGCGGGCGAGGGCGGTGCGGTCGGCCGGCGTCCGCTCGGCGCGAGGCGGAATTTTCGCGAGTGACGTTGGCTCATCCGCCATGGCCCTGACTGCCAGTGGCAGGCCGAGCAAGCCGGTGAGGAGGATCGCCACGCTGGAGGATGACCGGCGAAGCATGGCAGATCAGATCACGGCGCGGGAATGGTGTCGCCTGCCTGGACGGTGAGCATCGCAGCCACGATGTCGGGCGACGCTGCTTCGGCGAGGAAACGCACGGAAGCATCCGCGAGGAGGACGTTGCCGCCCGCTGGATGGAAGGCATAGATGCCGAGGTTGTTGCTGCCGTTGATCAGATTCCGTCCGGGCGAGACATATCGATTCGCCGGGTCTGATTGGGAGGCATCTTCGCGGAAGCCCCTGACCGCGAAGATATTCGTGTCCGCCCACGCACAGAGCGGCGAGTATTTCGTCGCCAGCGGGCTCGACGAGAACAGGCCTGACTCCGGCACGAGTTGACCGAAGGCCCAAACCTGCGGGCGGCCAGCCGATTCAACGACCGCGATGCTCTGAGCCGTGCCGTCGGTCACGGATCGCAGTTGACGGCCCCTGGCTCCAGGCTTGATCGATCCGGTGAAAAAGCCGTCGAGATTCGCCGGCTTCGCGAACGCGACCACGGCTGGAGCGTTCCACAGCGCGTTGCTCGGGCCGCTCGATCCGCCATAGTCAGCCGCAGCCGCTCCCCACGCAGGGGGTGTCGTCTTGAACCGCGGATGTTGCCGAGGCCCCCCCGGCACCGAAGGGCAGGTTGCGACGGGCAGTGTCGTTTGCACGGCCTGCTGATTCGCGGCATCGTCTGCGCGCACGGTATAGACGTACGTTCCAGCCAGCGGATTGTCGTCGAGGTAGGGAAGAGTTTGCGCAATCCAGTTGTGCCGCACGGCGGCACTCGTGGCGGTGCTCCCGGACACGTTCGTGGGAAAGCAGTCCCGCGCTGCATGGTGATTGTGGAGCCCGATCCCCACCTGGCGCAGGTTGTTCTGGCAGTGGGTGCGCCGGGCCGCCTCGCGGGCGGACTGGACGGCCGGCAGGAGCAGGCCCACGAGCACGCCGATGATCGCCACGACGACGAGCAGCTCGATCAGCGTGAAGCCCGCGATCGGTTTCGTCCGCATGGCAGGTGACAGGCTGAAGCCTGTCCTACTCGTTGACGTAGGTTTCCAAAAACCGGGCGAGGCTGTGGAAGTCGCTGCCCCGTTCGACGTAGCGCACGACCGTGACGAGCGTGTTGGGATCGACGAGCTCCTCGAACGGCACGTAGTTGAGATCGAGCTGCCCCGACACGCTCACCATCACGCCGTTGAGGCCGCGCTCCGCGAGCGCCCGGTAGGCCCCCACGCCGAGCTGGCTGCCGAGCATCACGTCGAAGGCGTGGGGCTTCGCACACCGCGACTCGTAGCCCAACTGCAGGCCGACGATCTTCCGTGACCGGCCGGTCTGCTTCTTGAATTCGTCCGACACGAGCTTGGCGAACATGCGGCCGAGCTGCACGTGGGAGATCGAGATGTGGCCGTGGTCGTCGCGGGGAATGCCCTCGAGCGCCTTGGCGGGCAGGTATTCGGCAAGGCCCTCGGCCATCACGATCACGCCGTATTGCTTCCCCTCCTGCTCCTCACGCACCCGCATCGTCTTCACGATCCGGCCCACGACCTCGTCGATGTTCATCACGGGCTTGAGCCGCGTCTGGCCGTCGGGACCGTTCACCGTCTCCTCGCCACGGAACTTGCCGTGGATGTCTTCCACGCTGATCACGAGGCTCGCCTCGCCGGCGATCGCGGCGCCGTAGGAGAGCCAGCCCGCGCTGCGGCCCATCGTCTCGCAGAGGAAGTAGGAGCGACTCGCCTCGGCGTCGTAGAGCAGGTTGCGGATCTCGCCGCCGAGCGTGTCGACGGCGGTGAAATAGCCGAACGTGAAGTCGATGCCCATGTAGTCGTTGTCGATCGTCTTGGGCAGATGGACCACCGGGATGCGCGGAGCGTCGGCCGGGAGCCGATCCTGGTACATCTTCAGCTTGTTGGCCGTCTTGAGCGTGTCGTCGCCACCGATCGAGACCAGGGCCTCCACGCCGAGCGATCGCAGCCCTTCGTAGGCGTTCTTCAGATACTGCACGCGGTCTGCGTCGTCGAAATGGCTTGGATGCGAGACGTGCTTGCCGGGGTTGGTGCGGGCGGTGCCGAGCATGATGCCCTGCCCGCTGCGCGTGCGCTTGAGGAACTCGTGCGAGATCTTGATGTAGTCGCGGCCCTCGACGAGCGGCTTGGCTGGCGAGAAGTCGGCGAGCGACGAGTAGCCGTGCTTCATGCCGATCACCTCGGTGCCCTCGCGCATGAACGACGTGGCCGCGGTGGAGATCACGGCGTTGGCACCGGGCGCGGGACCGCCGGCGAAGAGGATGGCGACACGGCGAAACTGGTGGGCCGCCTTCGGCGGACGAGAGAGCGACTCGGACATCGGGTTCCTCACTTGGCCAGGAGCACGCGCTCGACGAACGTGGTGTCGATCTGCGCCTCGTGGAACGCTGTATTGGAGAGAATCTCCAGGTGGATCGGGACGGTGGTCTTGATGCCCTCGACCCGCAGCTCCTTGAGGGCCCGGGTCATCGTCTCGATCGCCGCCTTGCGGGTGGGCTGATGGACGATGAGCTTGCCGACGAGCGAGTCGTAGTGGGGCGGCACCGTGTAGCCGGTGGTGGCGTGCGAATCCCAGCGCACGCCGAACCCGCCGGGGGCGAGGATGCGCTCGATCTTCCCCGGGCAGGGGCGGAAATTGGCGGCCGGATCCTCGGCGTTGATCCGGCACTCGATCGCATGGCCCCGGGGCACGATGTCCTGCTGCTTGAGGTCGAGCTTCTCGCCGGCGGCGACGCGAATCTGGGCCTTCACGAGGTCGATGCCCGTCACCATCTCGCTCACCGGGTGCTCGACCTGGATCCGGGCGTTGACCTCGATGAAGTAGAAGTTGTCCTGCTGGTCGACGATGAACTCGACGGTGCCGGCCGAGAAGTAGTTGGCCGTCTTCGCCAGGCGCACGGCCGCCTCGGCCATCTTCTCCCGCGTGGCCTGCGGCAGCCGCGGCGAGGGGCTCTCTTCGATCAGTTTCTGGTGCCGGCGCTGCGTCGAGCAGTCGCGCTCCCAGAGGTGAAACACGTTGCCGTGCTGGTCGCCCAGGATCTGGATTTCGACGTGCCGGGGCCGCTCGATGTATTTCTCGATGTAGATGCCGGCATTGCCGAACGCAGCCTGGGCCTCGGCCGAGGCCTGCTGCCAGGCGCTGGCGAGCGCCAGGTCGTTGGCCGCCACCCGCATCCCCTTGCCGCCGCCGCCGGCCGTGGCCTTGAGCAGCACGGGGAAGCCGATCTCGCGGGCGACCTTCACCGCCTCCTGCTCGCTCCCGATGATCCCGTCGCTGCCGGGCACCGTCGGCACGCCCGCCTCACGAGCCAGCGCCCGCGCGGAGTTTTTGTCGCCCACCCGCTCCATCGCCTCGGGCGTGGGGCCGATGAAGCCGATGTCGCACGACCGGCAGACTTCGGCGAAGTGGGAGTTCTCCGAGAGAAACCCGTAGCCGGGATGGATCGCCTGCACGTTGCCGATCTCGGCGGCGCTGATCACGCGATCGATGCGCAGGTAGCTCTCGGCGCTCCTGGCCGGCCCCACGCAGATGGCCTCATCGGCCAGCTCCAGGTACGGGGCACCGCGATCAGCCTCGCTGAAGATGGCGACGGTTTCCACGCCGAGCTCGCGGCAGGCGCGAATGACCCGGAGCGCGATCTCGCCGCGGTTGGCGATCAGGATCCGTTTGAACATGGATGTGGCTTCGGAGGCTCAGGCGTCGGGATCGACCTTGATGAGAGGCTGGCCGAACTCGACCGGCGACCCGTTTTCCACCAGGATCGCCACGACCTGGCCGGACACGCCGGCCGGGATCTCGTTGAACACCTTCATCGCCTCGACGATGCAGACCGTCTTTTCAGGGCCGATGCGATCGCCCACCTTCACGAACGGCGGGGAATCGGGACCGCTGGCCTTGTAAAACGTGCCGACCATCGGGCTCTTGATGACGAGCATCCGGGCGTCGGCCTCGCTCGCCGCGGGAGCGGGCGTAGGGGCGGCGGGCCCCGCTGCACGGGAGAGGCTCGACGTGGCCGCCGGCATGGCCACCACCTCGCCGCCCCGCTTGATGCGCACGCCGTGATCCCCCTGCTTGAGGTCGATCTCGGCGAGATCGTGCTCCTCCATGAGCTCGATCAACTGGCGCACCTTTTTGACGTCGAACAGGTCGACCGATTTCTTCGCGGCACTCATGTCAGGCGTGCATTCCTTTCCGGCGGAATCCCCGGGGATTTTGCGCCGAAGGTAGCCCGCCCGCCGCATTTCAGTCAAGGTAATGAGTGGTTGCCCGCCACGGATCGACCCGATTCGACGCCGGGCTGACGTTTTTGTCAGCGTTGGAGCACCCCGCATGCCCCCGCTCGGAGCCGACGACGCGCCTGCCGATCTTCCGCGGGTCGCTCCGCGCGATCGCGACACGAGTAAGCGCGATTACGGGCGCGTGCTCGTGGTCGGCGGGGCTTCGGGCATGGCGGGAGCGCCGGCGCTGGCCGCGCTGGCGGCGCTGAGGAGCGGCGCGGGGCTCGTCGAGATGGCCGTGCCCGAGAGCGTGGCGGCGATCGCGGCCGGATTCGATCCCTGTGTGATGACGCACGGCCACCAGGCGGAGCCGGGCGGCACGTTTGCGGCTTCCGCCGAGCCGTCGATCCGTGCGCGTACGGACCAGGCCGACGCGGTGGCGATCGGGCCGGGGCTGGGACGCACCCCGGCCGTGGCGGCGCTCGTGCACGGGCTGTGGCGCGAGTTGCCGCAGCCGGCGGTGTTCGATGCCGACGCCCTCTTTCCCCTCGCCGCGCTCGATGCCGCCCGGCTCGCGAGCCACGCCGGGCCCCGCATCCTCACGCCCCATGCCGGCGAGATGCTCCGGCTGCTCGGCCAGTCGCCGACCGATCCACGTGCCCGCGATCGGCAGTGGCTCGAGGCCCGGGCTGCCGACATGGCCCGGGAGATCGGCGCCGTGATCGTGCTCAAGGGGCCGGCCACGTTCGTCGTGGATGGCTCGCGGCAGGCCCACAATGAGACCGGCAACCCCGGCATGGCGACCGGCGGCACGGGCGACGTGCTCACGGGTGTGATCGCGGCGCTGCTCGCGCAGGGGCTCATGCCGTTCGATGCCGCGCGGCTGGGTGTCTGGGTCCACGGCCGCGCGGGCGATATCGCGGCCCGTGACCTCGGTGAGATCTCGATGACCGCCCGCGATCTCGTCGATCGCCTCAGCCGCGCCTGGTGCGATGCGACCGCTCTGCGATCGTCGTGACCTCCGCCACGCCGTCGTCGCGGCCGATCCAGAGCCGCATGCCGTCGGCATACGACACCCGATGTCCGCCCGTGAACGAGCCGAACGCGGGCAGCACGAGCAGCGACTGCTCCGCCACGAAGCAGCGGTCGGCGAACCTGTCGCCGCTCGGTGAGCGGAGCGCGACCGTGGGATGGAGATGCCCCGCGATCGTGAACAGGGTGCGCCGTGCCGGCGCGACGTCGGCTGACGGCTCGTGCACAAGGTGAAACGGCGGTTCGTCGAGCACGGGCAGGCAGGTGTCGATGCCGAGGCGGCCCGCGAGTGCAGCCGGGCTCATGCCGAGCCCGCGGTCGTGGTTCCCGAGCACGAGCACCATGTCGGCCGTGATCCGGGATCGTGCGGCGCGAAACTCGTCGATCACGGCATCGGTGCATCCGCTTCTGGCGTGCACGAGGTCGCCGAGCACGATCACGCGGCGGGCGGCATGCTCGGCCGCGAGCGCAGCGAGCCGGTCGAGATCACGCTGCGCCGAGCCCTCCGGCACGGGGATGCCTGCGCGGCGGAACGTGGCCGCCTTGCCGAGGTGGACGTCGGCCACGAGCAGCGTGCGGGTGGCGGGTACGAACGCGGCACGGCCCGGCAGCAGCACGAGGTCGTCGTCGGGAGCCGTGCCGATCTTCATGGCCGCGGTCCCCGGGCCGGCGCAGCGGTCGCCCCGTCGGCTGCCGCCTCCAGGTCGCGAGCCATTTCGGCAATCCGCTCGAGCCAGCCCTGCGTGGTCAGCCGCGACTGGACGAACTCGGCCCAGATCGGGAATGCAAGCGGCGAGATGCGCGGGGTCTCGATGATGCGGATGTCCTTTGTGCCGAGGGCCGTGAGCGCGTCGTGCAGGCGGCGAAACTCGAACTGTTGTTCGAGCACCTCGCGCCGCGCCTGGGCCAGGAGCATGTTGTCGGCGTCGTGTTCGAGGAGCACGTCGTAGATCAGCCCCGCCGACGCCTGCGTCTGTCTGTTGGTGCGGGAGGCCCCCGCCACGAGCCCCGCCACGCGGGCGATCTCGCGGAAGTGGCGGCGGGCCATCTCGGTGCCGTTGAGGCAGGCGAGCAGATCCTCAAGCAGGTTGGCCGGCGAGAAGAGCCGGCGCCACGCGCGTTCATCGAATTCGAGTGGATGACGGCCCGTCAGTTCGAATCCCCAGTCGGTGGCGGCGAACGTGAGTGTGCTCGGGGCCCGGCTGGCGATCCGCCAGGCCACGAGCGCCGCGAGCCCCTCGTGCACGAGCCGCCCCTCGAACGGAAACACGAATGTGTGGTGGCCGTCGCGGCCGCGCCACTGCTCGATGAGCAGCGTGTCGTGATCGGGCACGCGGCTCCAGCGGGCCTGCGTGCGCAACAGCGGCAGCACCGCCTCGACCTCGGGCGGTGGTGGGCGGTCGTCGTCGAGGCCGCCGCGCACGAGATCGAGCACGGCCGATGAAAGCAGCGTGGAGAGCGGCATCCGGCCGCCGTTCCACCGGGGCACCTGCAGGTGTGCCGCGCCCCGCGCCCGCTTCACCCAGGCGGTGAGGCCGTCGAACCGGAAGAGCACGAGCGGCTTGCCGGCGAACAGGAAGCGATCGCCTTCGTTGAGTCGCGAGATGAACGACTCCTCGACGGTGCCGAGCCGGCCGCCCCGCAGCCACTTCACGTCGACGGTGGCGTCGCCGGCGATCGTGCCGATGTTCATGCGATGCTGGCGGGCGATGGCCTTGCTCGCCACGTACCAGCGGCCGAACCGCTCGATGATCCGCGCATAGTTGGGATAGGCCGCCAGGGCCCGGCCGCCGCGGGCCGCGAAGTCGAGCGCCCACCGCCACGATGCGTCGTCGAGCGTGGCGAAGGCGTGTGTCGAGCGCACTTCCGCGAGGAGATCCTCCTCGCGAAACCCGCCGCTGCATGCCACCGTGACGATGTGCTGGGCGAGGCAGTCGAGCGGCGCGACGAGCGGCCGTCGTGGCTCTACGCGGCCCGCCTCGGCCGCCGATCGCGCGGCAGCGCACTCGATGAGCTCGAGCGCATGCGTGGGCACGCAGACGAGCCGGCCCGTGGCGCCCGGGGCGTGGCCGCTGCGGCCGGCCCGTTGCAGGAGCCGGGCGATCCCCTTCGGACTTCCCACCTGCAGCACCTGCTCGACCGGTCCGAAGTCGACGCCGAGGTCGAGACTCGACGTCGCCACCACGCACTTGAGCCTTCCGGCCTTCAGCCCCGCCTCGGCCTGCGCGCGGAGGTCGCGATCGACCGACCCGTGGTGGAGGGCCACGATTTTTTTCCAGTCGGGCCGGGCCGCGCAGATGGCGTCGAACCAGCGCTCGGCCTGCGAGCGCGTGTTGGTGAACACGAGCGTCGTGGAAGCCTGGTCGATTCGCTCCACGACCTGCGGCAGGAGCCGCATGCCCATGTGCCCCGCCCAGGGAAACCGTTCGATCGGCGTCGGAATCAATGTTTCGATCTCGAGCCGCCGCGGGATGGCGGCCTTGACGACCCGCGCGGCGGCGGCGCGAGCCGGCCCCACGAGAGCCGCCACGGCGTCGTCGAGATTGGCGAGCGTCGCGGAGATGCCCCACGTGGCGAGTTCGGGTCGCAGCGTACGCAGGCGGGCGAGCGCTAATTCGGTCTGCACGCCGCGCTTTGTGGAGAGCAGCTCGTGCCACTCGTCCACCACGACGGTGTCGAGCCCGGCGAAGATCTCGTGGGCGTCGTCGAGCGAGAGCAGGATCGAGAGCGTCTCGGGCGTGGTGACGAGCGCCGTCGGCCAGGCCTCGCGCAGGCGGCGCCGGGCCGCGGCCGAGGTGTCGCCCGTGCGCAGACCGACCGTCCAGCCGGCTGCGAGCGGCTCGGGGCCGGCGAGCGGCTCTTCGAGCGCCCGCAGCGTGTCGGCCGCCAGCGCCTTGAGCGGAGTCACCCAGACGACGCGGATGCCGGTGCCGGCCGCGCCCGTTCGCAGGATCGCGCCGAGCCAGGCGGCGAGCGTCTTGCCCGTGCCGGTGGGCGCGTGCAGCAGGCCGCTCTCGCCCGCCTCGACCGCGGCCCACACCTCTTCTTGAAACGGGAACGGCCGCCAGCCGCGGCCGCGATACCAGTCGCGGAGCGCCTCGATCGTGGGCCGCGCGATCGGCGATGGGGGCGGTCGGCGCAGGCGGACTCGGCTCATCCCACCGGCTCCGGCGTCGCAGCGGCGTCGATCAAAGCGACGAGGTCGGCGAGTGTGCCGGCATCCGCGGGCTGCTTGTCGCGGCGCCAGCGGACGATTCGCGGAAACCGCACCGCGACGCCCGACTTGTGCCTGGTCGAGCGCGACACCCCCTCGAACGCGAGCTGGAACACGAGCGTCGGGGAGCAGATCCGCACCGGCCCGTGCTTTTCGAGCGTGGTGGCCCGCACGATCCGATCCACCTCCACGATCTCGGCGTCGGTGAGCCCCGAGTAGGCCTTGGCGATGGTCACGAGCCTGCCATCGTGCCAGACGCCAAGCGTGTAGTCGCTGTGCAGCCCGGCCCGGCGACCGTGCCCGGCCTGTGCGTAGAGCAGTACCGCGTCGATCTCGAGCGGCTCGATCTTCCACTTCCACCAGTCGCCGCGGGTGCGGCCGGTGCCATACGCGCTCGCCAGGCGCTTGAGCATCAAGCCCTCGACGCCCCGCGCCCGCGCCGTCGCCCGCGCGGCGGCGAGATCGGCCCAGGTGTCGGCGACGACACGCGGCGAAAGCTGAAGCGAGGTGTCCGCCGTGGGGAACTCCGCCGGCAGCAGAGCCTCGAGCCGCCTGCGGCGGTCGGCCAGTGGCAGGCTGCGGAGATCCTCGCCACGCTCTTCGAGCAGATCGTAGGCCACGAACACGCAAGGCACCTCGGTGAGCATCTTTTTCGTCACCCGGCGGCGGCTGATCCGTTTCGAGAGCGCCGCGAATCCGAGCAGCGCACTCGACCGCACTGCCAGCAGTTCACCATCGAGAACCGTGCCGTCGGGAAGCGCTTCGGCCGCCACGACGATCTCGGGAAACGACTCGTTGACCAACTCCTCGCCGCGCGTCCAGATCGACGCGACGCCGCCGCGGCGCACGATCTGGGCCCGGGCACCGTCCCACTTCCATTCGGCCTGCCACGCGGTCGTGGGGCCGAGCGCCTCCGGGCGGTCGTCGAGGGGGGCCGCGAGAAAAAACGGATAGGGTTTGCGATCGTCGGCGGACGTCGGCTCCGGATCGAAGAGCTGGCGGTAGTCGTCGGCCGATTCGATGCCGCCGCCCATCAGGCGGTGTGTCATCACGGCCGGATCGATGCCGGCCACCTCCGCGAGTGCCCTGGCGACGAGCGTGCGCGACACGCCCACCCGGCAGCCCCCGGTGAGCAGCTTGTGCCACACGATCCGTTCCCCGGCGGCCAGCCGTCGCCAGGCGTCGTGCACGATCCGCCGCTTGCCGGCCTCGTCGGCGGTGCGGAGAGGCTCGATCGTGGTGTGGATCCAATCGGCGAGGCCCACCTCGGTCGCATCGTCGCCGCCAACTTCCGGCGGCGGCAGCACGAGCGCGAGCGTCTCGGCGAGATCGCCGACCTGGGCATAGCACTCTTCGAGCAGCCAGAGGGGAATGCCGGCCGCCTCGGCCGCCCACTCCCTGAGGAGCGTGGTGGACACGGCCCGCGATTGCTTGCCGCCTGAGAGCAGATGGAGCGCACACGCCGCGTCGTCGGCCGGCGCGGTCGTGAAATAGTCGCGGAGCGCCGCGAGCTTGTCGTTCGTGCCCGTCGTCGCATCGAGCCGCCAGTAGAGTGCCGCGAAGTCCCTCATGAGGCCTCCTCAGCGACCGCATGCACCTCGTCGGATCCGTCGGCCTCTTCCTCGTCCGCGGGGCCGTCGGGCGGAAGTTCGCCGGTGAATCGTGTCGCGAGCGGTGCGGCATCGATGCCCCGCTCGCGGAGCAGCCGCGCGAGCGACTCGCTCGCTCCGTGGGTCACGAGCACGCGGCGTGCCCGCGTCGCCTCGATCGCGGCGAGCAGCCCGGGAAAATCTGCATGATCGGAGACGACGAACCCGCGTTCGCAGCCGCGCCGCCGCCGAATGCCGCGCACCGTCATCCAGCCCGACGCCGGGGCCACGCTCGCCTCGCCGAAGAGCCGCAGCCAGCGGCTGCCCGCCACCGACGGCGGCGCGATCACGAGCGCCCGCCCGTCGCCGACGCGGCGTGCCCGCGGCGGCACGCCGTCGATCGGCGGCAGCCGCACGCCGCTGTCGCGATAGGCCCGCACCATCTTCATCACGGCGCCGTGGGCGACGATCGGCCCGATCGAGGCATCGACCATCGCGGCGATCCGCTGCGCCTTGCCCAGCGCATAGGCGAGGATCACGCTCGTGCGTCCCGCAGCCTGATTCTCACGCCACCACGCATTGATCGCCGCCGCCACCACCTCGGGCTCCGCCCAGCGGTAGATCGGCAGGCCGAACGTCGACTCCGTGATGAACACGTCGGCCGCGACGGACTCGAACGGATCGCAGGTCGGATCCGCCTGTGTCTTGTAGTCGCCGCTCACCACCCACACCTGCCCCGCATGCTCGAGCCGCACCTGCGCCGCGCCGAGCACGTGCCCCGCGGAATGGAGCGACACCCTCACGCCATTGATCGTGAGCGACTCGCCCCAGCGCAGCGTGTCGATCGGCGACGCGCCTCCGATCCGCTCCCGAAGCACGAGCTTGCCGCGGGCCGCGCACAGGTAGCGATCGCAGCCGGGCCGCGCATGGTCGGCATGCGCATGCGTGATGACCGCCCGGGGCACCCGCCGCCACGGGTCGACGTGAAAATCGCCCTGCCGGCAGTAGAGACCCTCGGACGTCAGTTCGAGCAGATCGGTCATTCCAGTAGCGTAGGGCCTGACACCGCGATGCCCAACTCGCCTGTCACGTCGGCACGCCCAATCCGGCTTCGGGGGAGCGGCAAAAGTCTCCTCACTCCGGCCGCGGCGGCCCTCGTTCGGGAAGCGTTCGCCGACTCCCCCGAAGCCTCCCATTTCGTTTGAGGAGGCTCGGGGTTACCCCTGCCGTTGAGCCGGCGTATTTGACCAGCGGAGCCATGGATGGCGCAGCGCAGGCAAATCCGAGTGAGCCGAAGCCTGGAGGGCGGAGGCGAACGTCCGGCGAGACGGTACGGGGTAACCCCGAGCCGGCTTGGGCGCGTTCACACGTACGAGGCATGGACAGGCGAGACGCCTGTCCTACGACACGATTGCGTCGATGCCGTGGAAGGAGTCTGGATAGTCGAGCGCGAGCGGGATGTCGTGGAACAGGAGCGACGGGTCGACACGCTTGTCGGCGCCGCGGGTGCGCTCGGCGGTGGTGTCGAACGTCGGCGGCGGGCTGCCCGTGCGGGTGGCGAGGTGGGCGTACCAGTCGCGGCGGCGTACCGGGTGGCCGTCGGACACCACGTAGAGGCGGCGAGCGCATGGCGCCGCGGCGACGGCGACGACGATTCGGGCCGCGTCGTCGGCGTGGATGAGATTCAGCCAGCTGTCGGGGTCGGCGGCGATCGGCCGGCCGGCCTTGAGGTCATCGAGCCGCGGGAGCCGGCCGGGGCCGTAGAGACCCGCAAAGCGCAGCGCCGTGCCGCGATCGCCGGCGCGTGCGTCAAGCAACGCCTCCGCCTCGAGGAGCACGCGGCCAGCCTCGCGCGTGGGGTGGGCCGGCGTGGTTTCGGTCACCACGCTGCCGTCGTCGATGCCCCAGACGCCGGTCGAACTCGAGAGCACGACGCGGGGGGCATCGGGCAGCCCGTCGAGGACACGGCCGAGGCCACCGACGTGGACGTCGCGATACGAGGCTCCGGCGGTGCGATCGAAGCCGACCGCCCAGAAGAGCGTGTCGACGGCGGGCAGGCCGCCCAGGCCCGTGGAGGCCGTGACGTCGCCGATGATCGGTTCGAGCCCTTCCTCGGCCAGCGATCGAGCCCGCTCCGTCGACCGGGTGATTGCGTGCACGCGGGCGCCCTGGTCCCGCCACTGCCGGGCCACGCGCAGGCCGAGATAGCCGCAGCCGACGACGAGCTTCGCACCGGTGTCGGTCATCCTTCGAGCGCTCCGGGGCGGGCAGGTGTGGAGCCGGCGGCCACCGCCTCCATCCAGGCGGTGAGCAGGATCTGGGCGGCGATCGAGTCGGTGCGGGCTTTCTTCTTACCGCGCGAGAGGCCGAGGCCGGCGAGTTTGCCGGCGGCCTCGATCGACGTGTAGCGCTCGTCGTGAAACGTCACCGGGAGCCCGGTGGCGGAGGCAAGCCAGGCACCAAATCGCTCGACCTCGACGGACATCCGGCTGTCGCTGCCATCGGCATGTACGGGGAGGCCGACCACGAAGCCGACGATCTGCTCGGCGGCTACAAGTTTCTGAAAGAACGCCGCCTCGGCCGTCTCGTCGCCGGTCGGCATGTGAAAGGGGAGGGGGCTGGCAATGATCCGCTGGGCGTCGCAGATCGCGATCCCGATCCGTTTGCGGCCGTAGTCGATGCCGGCGACACGTCCGGCGGGGATCGCGGCGGTGCGGTCACTCATCGGCAGCCCTGTCGGGCACGACCTCGGCAGCCGGCGCCGCGAAGTGTCCGGTTTGCAGAAACGCGACCGTGGCCCGCTGCACCGCGTCGTTCTTCATCATGCTCGCATGGCTCACGGGCAGCAGGAGGAAGTCGCGGGCGCCATCGAGTTTCGTTTCGGCCACCCGCACGACCGCGTCGTCGTCTCCCGCGAGCAGCGTGCTGTAGCCGCGGTCGTCCCCCTTGCCGCCGGCTACGATCCCAAACTCGCACGGCGGCACGGCGAGCGACTTCGAGATCTCGGGCCAGTGGAGGACGAGGTCCTTGGCGGCGCCGTGGGCGAGCTGCGAGAGCAGCCACACGTTGGCCGTCATTCGTGCCAGGTCCGATCCCTGGTTCGGCGCGCCAAGCATCACCATCCGGTGCACCCGGGCGAGGTCGGCGGCGGGCGCCTGGTGCATCCAACGGCGCACGACGATGTTGCCGAGGCTGTGGCCGACGAAGCTGAGCCGGGTCGCCTCCGGAAGGCCGGCGATGACCCGGCCGAGCGACGCGCCATGGCCATCGATGCCGGTCCGCGGGCTCGCGTAGCCGACGGTGAGCACGGTGGCGTCGAGTTGCCCGCGCAGGTGCCTGACCAGCGGCTGCATCGAGGCCCGGTTCTCCCCAAGCCCGTGGAGGACGAGCACGGCTTCACCGATGATCGGCGGAATGCGCCCGTCGGTCTCGAGCCGTGCGAATGCTGCGCGGCAGTGCGTCTCGGATCCCTCGTCCACGCACGCCTCGTGCGGATCGAGAATCCGCCAGTTGTCGGTGCCGGGGCACCTTTGGAGCCGCCAGTCGTGCCGCACGAGTTCGTCGGACCAGGCGAGGCCGTCGGCGGCAAGTGACAGCTTCCTGAGCCACGCGGCGTCTTGCGTGGCAGGCACCGGGTCGGCGGCCCATGCAACAGACGCAAGCATCGAGCCGAGCAGGCACGCCGCTACAAGAACTCGGTCCACCCGCGCTTCTCCAATTCGGCCACCACCTTCCGCACCGCTTCCTCGTGGCCGCGATCGGCTACCAGCGTGGCGTCGGGGGTGTGTACCACCAGCATATCCTCGAGGCCCATCGTGACGACGAGGTGGTCGGGCCCGGAGTGCACGATCGTGCGAACCGAGTCGATCCCCAGGTGCCGCCCCACGATCGTGTTGCCCTCGGCATCGGCCCCCCGCTGCCGGGCCACGGCCGACCAGCCGCCGAGATCGTCCCACTGAAAGGGCGCCTCGACCACGACCACGTCGGTGGCATGCTCCAGCACCGCGTAGTCGATCGAAATCCCCTTGATGGCCGCGAACTCGCGGTCGAACACCGCCTCGCGCTCGGGCGTGTCCCAGGCGGCGACGATCGCCTCCAGGCGGGCGAGACACTCTGGCTGCCGCGCGGCGAGGGCCTCGAGGATCGTGGCCGCCTTCCACACGAAGATGCCGGCATTCCAGAGAAAGTTGCCTGCGGCGAGATACTCCTGGGCCACGCTCGCCGGCGGCTTCTCCTTGAACTTTGCCACCGCGTGGGCCGGCGCAGCACCATGAGGCTTGGCGAGCGGCGCACCCTGCTGAATGTAGCCGAAACTCTCGGCCGGATACGTCGGCTTGATGCCGAACGTGACGAGCCGCCCGGGAGCCTCGGCCACGAGCGCCGCCGCCTGCTCGATCGCCTCGCGAAACTTCGCCGCCGGCGCGATCACGTGATCAGATGGCATCACGGCCATCGTGGCGTCGGGATCATGCCGCGCGACGAGCAGCGCCGCGAGCCCCACGCAGGGCGCCGTGTCACGCTTGCACGGCTCGCCGACGATCCCTGCTTCCGGCACCTGCGGCAACTGCCGGCGCACGGCGGGCAGCAGCCGCTTCGACGTGACGACGAGCACCCGCTCCGGCGGTACGAGGCCCGTGAGCCGGGCGACCGTGTCCTCGAGCAGCGTCGTCTCCCCCGCGAGCGGAAGCAACTGCTTCGGCAGCCCCGCGCGGCTCGCCGGCCAGAACCTCGTGCCCGATCCGCCGGCCATCACGATCGCATGCAACATGGGTGAATTCCTTTCGAGCGTAATGTAGCGGGAGATTGCCGGTTCGGTATCGACTCGCCCAAGCCGACTTTCGGGGGAGCGGCAAAAGTCGCAGGCCTCTTGCTGTATGGCGGGTAGGCGCCGGCTCGGGGTTACCCCGTACCGTCTCGCCGGACGTTCGCCTCCGCCCTCCAGGCTTCGGCTCACTCGGATGTGCCTGCGCTCCGGCATCCATGCCTGCGCTGGTCACATACGCCGTCTCAACGGTAGGGGTAACCCCTC
>Ga0208783_10000628_pt1 | contig 21597 bp, 14 predicted proteins | sample DEB19_08_DNA_2_FD_184529 | JGI IMG/M metagenome (GOLD analysis project Ga0208783, IMG submission 184529) | Aqueous microbial communities from the Delaware River and Bay under freshwater to marine salinity gradient to study organic matter... | ecosystem: Environmental > Aquatic > Marine >...
CGACCTTGCCGCGGTAGCGGGGCTCGGTCAGTTGGAACACCGAGTCCGGGAGGTCGGCGGGATCGTGCTCCGCCCGGTCGTAGACGAGAACCCGCACGCGCCCCGAGAGTCCGACCCAGTCGCCGTCGGCCGCCCGGTACGCCTCGGGAACCCGGTCGAGGATCCGCGCCGGGAGACGCTCGAGTCGGTCCTCGGCGTCGAGGAATCCCATCGCTCCGGGACTCTGCGAGATGAAGACGTCGGCGGGCGACTTGTCGCCCTCCTGGTCGATCAAGAGGGCGAGGTTGGTGGAGTCGCCTTTGTAGGAGACGGTGACGTCGATCCCGGTCTCGCGCTCGAACCGGGCGAGGAGGGGATCGATGAGTTCCCGATTGCGCCCGGAGTAGACGACCAGGCCGTCGTCGGCTCTTCCTCCGCAGGCCGCGAGTCCGGCCGCTGCGACGGCGAGGACGATCGGGAGGAGGATCCGGGCGACGGACGCCCGGCGGCGAGGCGAAGCGGTCATGGACTCATGGTCCCATAATGAGAGGGTCAAGGCAACCTGACCTCATTCACCGATCTCCTCGGCAGGACCGAACGCGACGGCCGGCGTGTTGGCGTTCACCGCCACGCGGTCGCCGACCGCGAACCGGGCCTCGGGCCGGAGGCGGGCCCGAACCGTCTCGCCCGAGGGCAGGGTGGCGTCGACGACCTGATCGTGGCCGAGAAAGGTGATCCGGGTGACCGTCGCCGTTCCCGATCCGTCGAGGCGGAAGCGGATGTGCTCCGGGCGGAGGACCACGTCGACGCGGCCCGTCGCCGAATCCGGCACGAGCGCGACGCTCCCGATGCTCGTTTCGGCCGTCGCCCCGTCGCTGGTGCCCGCGAGGAGGACGGCATCGCCCACGAAGGTCGCGACGAAGCGATCGGCCGGGCCCCGGTAGAGGTCGGAGGGGGAGTCGGTCTGCAGAATGCGGCCGTCGTACATCACCGCGACCCGATCCGCGATCCCGAGGGCCTCCTGCTGATCGTGGGTCACGATGATCGCCGTTGCGCCGGCCGCTCGGAGAATGTCCTGGACCTCGGCGCGGACACGGGAGCGCAGGGCGGCGTCGAGGTTGGAGAAGGGTTCGTCGAGCAGGACGATCGCCGGATCGGGGGCGAGGGCCCGGGCGATCGCGACCCGCTGCTGCTCGCCGCCCGAGAGCTCGTGGGGGCGCCGTCCGCCCTTGGGGGCGAGGCCGACCAGGTCGAGCATCTCGGCGACGCGTGCCTCCCGGTTCTCCCGGTCTCGAAGTCCGTACGCGACGTTGGCCGCGACCGTCAGGTGCGGGAAGAGCGCGTAGTCCTGGAAGACGACGCCGATCCGGCGCCGTTCGGGGGGAACGCGGCGTGTCGCATCGGCGACGACGACACCCTCGAGCTCGACGCGCCCCGCATCGGGCTCCTCGAAACCGGCGATGAGGCGCAGGGTCGTCGTCTTGCCGCACCCCGAGGGTCCGAGCAGGGCGAGGAGCTCGCCGGCCCGCACGTCGAGGTCGATGCCCCGCACGGCGGTGTGGCCGCCGAAGCGCTTGGTGAGATCCCGGCAGGCCACGATCGCGTCGGGGTCTGCGGCACGGTGGTGCTCCGGACCGGTCACCCCGCTACCCTACGTGAGGCCAAGTTGCCTTCACCATCATCCGGCCGTCCCACCGGGGTCCGGCCGCCGACGGACGGGACCCCGATGGCCGATCACCACGACGCGACCGAGGAGTACCTCGCCAACATCCTCGAAGTCGAGGAGGAGGGTGTGAAGGTCATGCGTGCCCGACTCGTGGAACGCCTCGGCGTCTCCGCGACCGCGGTATCCGAAACGGTCGGTCGCCTCGCCGATCAGGGATTTCTGGAGTTGCGCGACGACCGCTCGGTCGCCCTCACCGACAAGGGGCGGCGGCTGGCGACATCGGTCGTCCGCCGCCATCGGCTCGCGGAGCGCCTGCTCACCGATGTGATCGGGTTGGAGTGGGAGAAGGTCCACCGGGAGGCCGGTCGCTGGGAGCACGTGATCTCCGAGGACGTGGAGGAGAAACTCGTCGCCCTCCTGGGCGACCCGGCGACGTGTCCCCACGGCAATCCCATTCCGGGTTCGCGCCGCGAGTTCCGGGCCCAGCCGACCAAGGCGTTGGCGGACTGCGCGAGCGGCGAGGTAACCGTCGTGCGGATCAGCGAGAAGCTCGAACTCTCCGACGAGGGTCTCGCCCTGGTGGCCCGGGCCCGCCTGATGCCCGGGTGCCGCGGAACCGTCACCGCTCCCGGCCCCGGCGGAGTGACCGTTTCGACGGCGACGGGCGAATTCGAGGTACCCGCCGAGGTGGCCGAGCACCTCTACGTCGCGGCCGGCTGAGCGGTCCCGGGGATTCGGCGGCCGGCCGAGTAGCTACGACCGTTCGACGATCCGGGCGGGCACCCCGACGGCCGTCCGTCCCGACGGTACGTCGGTGAGTACCACGGCATTGGCGCCCACGCTCGCCCCGTTGCCGATCGAAATCGCTCCGATGACCTTCGCTCCGGTGCCGATGCGCACGCCGCGGCCGATGTTCGGCCCGCGCAGTACCCCCTCGGCGAGACCGACGGTGACCCAGGGGCGGATCGCGGTGAAGGCGCCGATCTCCACGAGGCCGTCGATCACCACCTGACCGTGCGGGAGGTACAGCCCGGGCGCGACGAGGACCGGATCGCCGATCGACACCTGTCCGATCATGATCGCGAGCCGGTGGAACACCGCAGGCAGGATCGGGACTCCGAACGCCTGGAGTCGGGCCTTGGCCCGATAGCACGCCAGCGCGAGGAAAGCGTCGGACTCGAACGCGAGGTGGAGCACCTCGTTGGCGAGAGCGAGGCGTCCGAGGTCGGGCGCCGGAATGCCCCGGTTGGCCAACGCGCAGCGGGCGTCGGTCGCTACGGCGCGAAGGAACGGTGGGTGTCTGCGGGCCCGCTGGCGGATGAATCGGCGGCGATCGGCCCGCCGGCGGCGGGGTGAAACGGAGGGAGCGGGAGCGTCGGGCATCGATCGGGGCGAGTCCGGGAGGGCGAGCGGATCGCCGACCGACCGCGTCGTTACCCTACCGCCGGTAACCGGAGGCGAAGAGGGAGCAGGGCAATGATTTCCGCGAGCGCGCCCGCATCGGAGGTCGGGATCGGGGTCCTCGCCGAGGCGGCACGGCACGCCGTGAGTGCCGAGGGAGGTCCGGGCGAGGTGGCGGCCGTCGTCGTGCGCCTCCTCGGGAACGACGCGATGCGCCGCCTCGCGGGAGGTGAGGAACGGGCCGACGTCGAGCTCTCGGTCGACGTCGACGGTACCGAGCTCGTGGTTGCGTTGGCCGACCGGGGCGAGCCGGTAACCGGTGCACCGGCGCCGGTCCTCGCGCTCGTGGACCTCGGCCTCGCCACTGCCTGCGACGGCCGGATCACGGGAGGCGGGAACGCCAGCGAAGTGCGGTTGCCGCTCCCGGCGCACGGACGCCTCGTCGACGACAGCGCGCTCGAGGTGATCGGTGACGATGCCGCTCTCTCCGATGCGCCCGTCACCATGATGCCCATCACGGCTGACCACGCCGCAGCGCTGACTCGGGCGATCTACCGCTGTTACGGCTGGACCTATCCGTCGCCCACGCTCTACTTCCCCGATCGCATCGCAGCGCAGATCGACCGCGGCGAGCGCATCGGTGAGGTGGCGGTGACCGACGACGGCGAGGTTGCTGCGCACTGGGGCGCCGTCTACGTGGCGGAGGGCGTGGTCGAGACGGGCGGGACGGTCACCGACCCACGGTTCCGGCGCCGGGGCCTGGCCAACCAACTCGGCGAGCGCCTCCTGGAGCGACTCGAGCAGACCGGCGTTCGGGGCCGTATGCGCGAGCCGGTCGTCACGCATTCGGCCACTCAACACATTGCGTTGCGGGAGGGCGCCCACATGGTGGGTCTCCACCTCCACGACTCGGCACCGTTGCGGCAGGTAGGAATCACCGACGGGGTCCAGGGTCACCGCACGTCGCTGACGGTCATGTACGCGCCGCTCCTTCCGCTGGTTCCGGCCCAGCTCTCGATACCCGCCGTCTACGAACCCATCGTGCGAACCGTTCTCGCTCCGACCGACTGGCCGCGCGAGATCATCGGGGCGCGCACCTCGCGCGATGCGATCGGGGTCACGGTTCTCGGCTCGCGGTACGACTCCCTCAATCGGGCCGGTCGCATCGACGTCGCGACGGTCGGTGACGACCTCGTCGACGCCGTCGACTCCGCACTGGGGGCCCTGCGGGGGGCGGGAGCGGAGGTAGTGCGTGTGCATCTCCCCGCGAACGATCCTGCTCTCGCCGGTGTCGGCGCCGGCCTCGGCACCCTCGGACTCGCGTTCGCGTCGCTGGTGCCGGAGTTCGGGACCCTCGGCGACCTGCTCGCGCTCCAGTGGCTGGCCGACACGGAGGTCGACACCACCGACTTCAGTTACGCCGACGACCGGGTGCGTGAGTTGGCTGACGCAATCGTCGGGCAGGTGGCAGCGCTCGGCGACCAGGACGTGCGGCTCCGGCGTCGCCTCGCCCGTCGGCAGCAACTCCTTGCGGCTCTGCCCGACGGGGACTGATTCTCGGGGCGCGTAGCCGCTCGGTGCGGGCGGGGGCGTGCGGCGAGCGGGGAAGTCGGGGCCGATCGGGCGGTGCGCCCTACTATTACGGGTTCCATGACGAGGTCCCTACTCGAACGCCGTCTGGTCGACGTGAGTGATCGCCTGAAGCGGCTGCGCGCCGAGTTGGCGGTCGCCGAAGAGCAGTGCGTGGTGCTCACGGCGGAGGCCGACGACGCGCGTATCCGCGCCCTCGTGTCCGAGACCCCCCTCGCCGGCATCGAGGCCGACGAGACCCGCCGCCACGCCGAGGCCCAGGCCCGCCAGCGCGACGGTCTCCGCCGGTCCATCGGGGAGCTCGAGGTCGAGCTCGACCACCTGCTCGATCGGATGGCGGTCGAACCGACGGGGGCGACGCGCTCGTGACCGCGGTTCGGATCGTGATCGCCGAGGACGAAGCGATCATCCGCCTCGACCTCAAGGAGATCCTCGAGGAAGAGGGGTACGAGGTGGTCGGGGAAACCGGCCGGGGCGACGAGGCAGTTGCCCTCGTGCGTGAGCACCGCCCCGACCTGGCGATCCTCGACATCAAGATGCCGGGGGTCGACGGACTCACCGCCGCTCGCGAGATCGCCGGTGAGCGCATGGCGGCCGTGCTGATCCTGACTGCGTTCTCGCAGCACGACCTGGTCGAGCAGGCGCGGGAGGCCGGTGCCCTCGCTTACCTGGTCAAGCCCTTCCAGCGCTCCGACCTTCTGCCGGCCATCGAAATGGCTCTCGGGCGGTTCGAGGAAGTCGTGGCGCTCGAACGCGAAAACGCCGATCTCGCCCAGCGCCTCGAGGCCCGCAAGACGATCGACCGGGCGAAGGGTCGCCTGATGGACGATCACGGTTTGTCCGAGGCGGCGTCGTGGCGGTTCCTGCAGAAGACGGCGATGGACAGTCGTCGCCGGATCGACGATGTCGCGGCCGCGGTCCTCGCGGGCGACGTCGCCCCCTGACCCGACAGCGCACACGCACCGGCGGGCGCGGTCGTACGATGCGCCCGTGGCGAAACTGCTCCTGATCGACGGCTATTCGCTCGCGTTCCGGGCGTTCTTCGCCCTTCCCTCCGACATGGCCACCCGTACGGGCACGGTCACCAACGCCGTCTTCGGCTTCGCCTCGATGCTGGCCAAGGTTCTCGCCGACGAACGGCCCGACTACGTGGCGGTCGCCTTCGATCCGCCCGGGGGCAGCACGGTTCGCAAGGATCTCGATCCCGAGTACAAGGCGGGTCGGCGCGAGACGCCGGAACTCTTTCTCGCCCAGGTTCCCCTGATTCGCGAGGTGATCGACACTCTCGGAATCCGAGCGGTCGAGGTGGTCGGTGTCGAAGCCGACGACGTGATCGCGACCCTGGCGACCGGGGCGGCGGCCGAGGGAATCGACACGGTCGTGGTCACGGGCGACCGGGATTCGTACCAGCTCGTCTCCGATCCGCACGTGAAGGTGCTCTACAACAAGAGGGGCGTCTCCGACTACGTGCTCTACGACGAGGCCGGTATCGCCGAGCGTTGCCTCGGCGTGACGCCCGCTCAGTATTTGGACTACGCATCGCTCCGGGGTGATACGAGCGACAACCTGCCCGGCGTACCCGGCATCGGCGAGAAGACGGCGGCGAAGCTGATCACCACCTACGGCACGCTCGAAGGGATCTACGAGAACCTCGCTGCGCTCCCGCCGAAGCAGCGAACGAACCTCGGTGAGGCGCGGGAACGCGTGTTCCTCAATCGACAGATGTCCCGGCTCGTCCGCGACGTCGACCTCGGGGGGATCGTTCCGGCCGATCTCGCTCCCGCTCCCGTGGACGGCGAGCGACTCCGCTCTCTCTGCAATCAGCTCGAGTTCCGCACCCTGCTCCCGCGCCTCCTCGCTGCCGTCGGCGGGGCGGAAACCGCCGGCGCGGTAGCCGAGACTCCGGCGGTCGACGTGGCGCTCGCTCGCGACGGTTCGGCGGCTACTGCCGCCTTCGACGCCGCGGCGGACGCACCGCGGAGGGGCGTCGACGTGCGGTGGGCGGGGCAGCCGGGACACAGTGCCATCACCGGTCTCGCGGTGGCGGCCGCCGGCGTGGTGACGTTCGTGGCGGGTGAACTCCTCGCCGAACCGGCGGTCCGCGATGCCTTCGGCCGGGTCCTGGCTCGACCCGGCGTGGTCACCCACGGGGCGAAGGCGCTCATGCGGGCGCTCCCCGATCCGATCGTGGGCCTGGTCGCGGATACCGCTCTCATGGCGTACCTGCTCGACCCGGCCGAGGGCGAGGCTGATCTCGGTGCGCTGGTTCTCCGATACCTCGGGACAGAGCTCGTGTCCGTCGACGCCGAGGACGGCACTCTCGACCTCGACGGCACGGCGGGGAGCGCAGCCGTCGGCGCCCGGGCGGCGGTGCTCGAGCCGCTCGCGGCCTCGCTCGCCGAGGGGCTCGATGCCCGCGAACTCTCCGACCTCTACCGTGACGTCGAGCAGCCGCTGGTGGGTGTGCTCGCCCGTATGGAGGCGACCGGGATCCGCGTCGACGCGGGGTTTCTGGAGGAGCTCGGCCGCGAGTTGGGAGCGGAATGCCGCCGACTCGAGGCAGAGATACACGCCCACGCGGGGGAGCCGTTCAATGTCAATTCGACCCCGCAGCTCCGCACGATTCTCTTCGAACACCTGGGGCTGACGCCGGTCAAGAAGGTCAAGACGGGACCCTCGACCGACGCCGAGTCGCTGCAGAAGATGCGCGGCAGCCACCCGATCGTGGAGAGCCTCCTGCGCTACCGCGAGGTCGAGAAGTTGCGGAGCACCTACGCCGACGCACTCCCGCGGCTCGTCGCGGCCGACGGGCGCATCCACGCGACCTTCAATCAGTTGGCGACGACCACCGGCCGAATCTCCTCGGAGGCGCCCAACCTCCAGAACATCCCGATTCGTACGCCCGCGGGTCGCGAGTTGCGGCGGGCGTTCGTCGCCGACCCGGGCTGCGAGTTGATCACCGCCGACTACTCCCAGATCGAGTTGCGGATCCTCGCTCACCTGGCCGACGACCCGGGTCTCATCGATGCGTTCTCCCGGGGGGCCGACATCCACGCGGCGACCGCCGCCCGGGTCTTCGGCGTCGACGAGGCCGCCGTCGACAGCGACCAACGTCGGTTCGCCAAGGTCGTCAACTACGGGCTCGCCTACGGAATGGGTGCGTTCGGCCTCGCGCAGCGCCTCGACGTCCCGACCGGCGAGGCCCAGGCGATTCTCGATAGTTACTTCGACGCGTTTCCCCGCATCGGGGAGTTCATGGACGAGTGCATTAGGTCGGCGCGGGAAGACGGCTACACGACGACGCTCCTCGGGCGTCGGCGCCTCCTGCCCGAGCTGACGAGCGACAACTTCCGCATCCGCCAGATGGGGGAGCGCATGGCCCAGAACGCACCGGTCCAGGGCACGGCGGCCGACATCTTCAAGGTCGCCATGATCCGGACGGAGCGGGCCCTCACCGACGGGGGGTACGCGGGCCGCATGGTCCTCACCGTTCACGACGAGCTCGTCCTCGAAGTGCCGGTTGCCGAACGCGAGGCCACGATTGCTCTCGTGCGCGACTCGATGGAGGGGGCCGAGAAGCTGCGGGTTCCCCTGGTGGTCGACATCGGTGTCGGACCGACCTGGGCCGACGCCAAGTGACGGCACCGCCGGAGGGCGCATGGTTCAACCCCCTGGCTGCCTATCTCGGACCCGCCTACCTGCGAAACGCGTTCACGAAGGGCACCGACCAGGAGGTCGGGTTCTTGTGGGATGCCCTCCGTCTTGCTCCCGGAATGCGGGTACTCGACGCAGGGTGCGGTCCCGGCAGGCACGCCGTGGCTCTCGCGCGCAGAGGTATCGAGGTCGTCGGCGTCGACCTCTCGCCCGAGTTCCTCGCGATCGCCCGGGCGGCTGCCGCCGGTCTCCCCGCGACATTCGTGGAAGCCGACGTCAGGGACCTCTCCTTCGCCACCGGATTCGATGCGGTGATCTGTTTGTGTCAGGGCGGCTTCGGCCTGCTCGGTGGTGGCGAGGACGAGCACGAAGCAGTAGTTGCTCTGGCCCGGACCCTGCACCCCGGCGGTCGATTGGCGCTCACCGCGTTCTCCGCCTGGTTCGCGTTGCGGCATCTCGAACCCGGGGAGACCTTCGATCCCTCGACCGGGGTGCTTCACGAGCGGGCCCGGTTGCGCGACGAGGAGGGGGTCGAGCGGGAGTTCGACCTCTGGACGACCTGTTTCACCCCGAGGGAGTTGCGCCTCGTTGCTCTCCGGGCCGGTCTGGTCGTCGACGGGGTGCACGGTGTCGCGCCCGGCCGCTACGGACTCGGCGACGCTGCGCTGGACACGCCCGAGCATCTGCTCCTCGCGCACCGACCGTTCTGATCGGTCGGCGGGTTTGCCGCAAGGCGCCGGGCCTGTAGCCTTGGCGGGCCGTTCCGACAGGGCGGAGGCGGCGCGCGATCGCGCTCGTCTACACAGAGACCGAACAAGCAGGATACGAGTGCTGGATCACGAAGCGGACGCCGCTGCGTCGACCGACGACGCCACGGCCGAGACCACCGCCGCCGCACCCACGGAGGGTACGGAAGCACCGGCGGCGGAGCAGGGCACCGAGGAGCCGGAATTCGACCTCGACGCGCCGATCGCCGTCGACGACCTCGGCGACATGTCGTTCGAGGAAGCCATCGATGCCACGATCGTGGCCTTCGACGACGGCGACCTGGTCAACGGAACGGTCGTGAAGATCGACTCCGACGAAGTCCTGCTCGACATCGGCTACAAGTCCGAGGGAGTGATCCCGAGCAAGGAGCTTTCGATCCGCAACGATGTCGACCCCCACGAGGTCGTCTCGCTCGGTGAGCAGCTCGAGGCTCTCGTCCTCCAGAAGGAGGACAAGGACGGTCGTCTCATCCTCTCCAAGAAGCGCGCTCAGTACGAACGTGCCTGGGGAACGATCGAGCAGAAGAAGGAGAACGACGAGATCGTCAAGGGGCCGGTAATCGAGGTCGTCAAGGGCGGTCTCATCATCGACATCGGGCTCCGGGGCTTCCTGCCGGCTTCGCTCGTCGACCTGCGCCGGGTGCGCGACCTCCAGCCCTGGGTGGGCAAGGAGCTCGAGTGCAAGATCATCGAGCTCGACAAGAACCGTAACAACGTCGTCCTCTCCCGGCGGGCGTTCCTCGAGGAGACCCAGCGCGAGCAGCGCGACGAGTTCCTTGCGAACCTCAAGCCCGGCGAGGTGCGGCCCGGTGTCGTGTCGTCGGTCGTCAACTTCGGTGCGTTCGTCGACCTCGGGGGCATGGACGGGCTCATCCACGTCTCGGAGCTCTCCTGGAAGCATGTCGATCACCCGTCGTCGGTCGTTCAGGTCGGCGACGAGGTCACGGTGCAGGTGCTCGACGTCGACCTCTCGCGGGAGCGCATTTCCCTCTCGCTGAAGGCCACGCAGCAGGACCCGTGGCAGGAGTTCGCCACCGGCCACGAGGTCGGCGAACTCGTTTACGGGCGGGTCACCAAGTTGGTGCCCTTCGGCTCCTTCGTCCAGGTCGGGGAGGGCATCGAGGGTCTCGTGCACATCTCCGAGATGGCGGCCCACCACGTCGAGGCGCCCGATCAGGTCGTGACTCCGGGTGAGGAACTCTGGGTCAAGATCATCGACATCGACCTGGATCGGCGTCGGATCTCGCTCTCGATCAAGCAGGCGGCGGAAGGCGGCGAGGTTGCCGCCGAATACCGCGAGTTCTACGGCGACCACGCCTACGACGAGCAGGGCAATTACATCGGCCCCGACTACCAGGCCGAAGCCGAAGCGGGAGCCGACGAGGGAGCCGAAGCCGAGGTTGCGGCGGAGCCGGTCGGTGGCGACGCCACCGAGGCGGTGGAGGAGCCGACCGAGGCTTGATCGACGGGTCCGGGCCCGGTCGCAACCGGGTCCGGGCTAGTTGATCCGGACGATGCCGATCCGCACGGCGGCGAGAACCGCCTGCGTACGGTCGTGGGTGCCGAGTTTCGCGTAGATCGAGGCGAGGTGGTTCTTCACCGTCTTGCCGCTGATGAAGAGGGCTGCGGCAACCTCGCTCGTACGCATTCCGTCGGCGATGAGCTGGAGGACCTCCTCCTCCCGAGGGCTGAGCGGCGACTCGATCGGCCGGGCCCCCTCGGCTCGTAGTTCGGAGAGGATCGTCGAGGCGACCTCCTGCGAGAGCGCCACGTCGCCGCCCGCGGCATCACGGACCAACGCGACGACCTCGGTCATCGAGGCGTCCTTGGTGAGGAAGCCGGTGGCTCCGGCCTCGATCGCCTCCTTGCGCAGCCGGGCCTCGCCGTGCATGGTCAGGACGACCACGGGCAGGTCGGGTGCGGCGGCATGGATCCGACGGGTCGCCTCGATCCCGTCGAGAACGGGCATCGACACGTCCATGACCACGATGTCGGGGGAGGTGCGATTGATGAGGCGGACCGCCTCGGCGCCGTCGCCCGCCTCGCCGACGATTTCCATTCCGGCGTCCTCGAGTGCACGGCGAATCGCCTGGCGCAGCAACTGGTGGTCGTCGGCGAGCAGTACCCGAAGGGCCCGGGCCCCGTCGTTGTTCGCGCTGTCGGAGGTCTCCGTGGCGGTCACGTCGTCGTCGCTCCTCGGTGGGGAGTGGTCAGGGTTGCACCCGGAACGCCGGGAGTGCAACCCGGCCGGGCGACACCGAGGCGTCGGGCGGGATCACGATGCGGACCGTGGTGCCCGCTCCCGGCCGGGAGGTCACGGCCAGACGGGCCCCGATGGCCTCGGCCCGCTCGCGCATGCCGATGATCCCGTAGTGCTCGCCGTGTACGCCGACCGGATCGAAGCCGCGGCCGTCGTCGGTGATCTCCGCGGTGGCGCCGTCGGCGGAGACGGTCAGCGAGATGGCGACCTTCTCGGCGTCGGAGTGGCGGGACACGTTATTGAGGGCCTCCTGGATGATGCGCCAGAGTTCCTGTTCCGTCCGGGGGGCGAGGTGACCGTGAACGTCGGCAGCGAAGTCGGTGGCGATTCCCGTCCGCTCGGTGAGGCGGGCGAGGTACTCGCGGACCAGGCCGGCGAGATCGCCGTCCTCGGTGATCGACGTGCGGAGTTGATAGATGGTCTCCCGCAGTTCGGTGACCACCCCGCGGACGACCTCCCGGAGGTCACCGAGTTCGGCCTGCTTGTCGCCCGGAAGCGATTCGAGGCGTTCGAGTTCGAAGGCGATGTACGCCAGCGACTGCGCGATCCGGTCGTGGAGCTCGCGGGCGATGCGGCTCCGCTCGGCTTCGGCGCCGAGGGTCCGCAAGCGGGCGAACCACCGGGCGTTGTCGAGCGTCAGGGCGAAGATGCCCGAGACGGAGTCGAGAAATTCGGCGTCGGCCGGCCCGTACACCGCCGGCGGGTCGTGCTCGAGGGCGATCACGCCGGTCAGGGTGCCGCGGGCGGACAGGGGTGCGTAGATACCCGACCGGCACAGGGCCGAGAATCCCGTCGGTTCGGAGGACTCCAGACGATCGGTCACGGTGATGACGGTGCGATCGGCGATGGCCCGGGTGACGGCCGCGGGGAGCTCGTGATCCTCGATCCGGCGGGGAACCGATACGCCTTCCGCGAGTTCGCAGCGCCATCCGTTGCCGCCCTCGGCGGGGACGATGATCACCAGGCCGTGGAACCGGAAGCGACCCCTGAGGCGTTCCCGGATCGAGGTGACGGCTTCGCCCGGGTCGAGGGCGGCGGGGAGGGTCTGGGCCAATCCGTGCAGCGTGACGAGGAGGTCGTTGACCGTCGACATCTGGCTCGACTGGCCGATCACCTCGGCCCGTTGGGTGTCGACCTCGTCGACCAGTCGTCGGGCGAAGGTTCCGAACGCTCCGCACAGCAGGTAGAGGAACGCGAATTGGACTGTGGCCGGATCCTGGGTCGGATCGAGATTCTCGAACCAGATCGTGATCACGAGCGAGATCAACCCGACGATCAGAACCGATGCCGTCGTCCGGGTCGGGGCGAGGTACCCGATCAGGATCACCGCGATGGCCGGCAAGAGCGCGAACTGACTGTCGAAACCCCCCGTCGCGGCCACGACCCCGATCGCGACGACGGGTTCGACGAACACGATGACGCGGAGACCGCGGCCCCCGGGAAGGCGGACCTGGATCAGGGCCGCGACGAGCGACCAGACGACCAGCACCACGACCGCGCCCCGGAACGGCGGCCGCGAACCCTCCACGACGCCGAGCAGGGTGCCGCTGATGACGAGGGTGGCCCGAGCGGCGAGGACGAGGAACGAGAGGTTCGCTTCGAGTCGACTCCCGTCGAGGAGTTCGAGGACCCGGTTCGGGTCGGCGCGCGGCTCGGTCGGAACGGGGCCGCTCGGGAGCGAGGTGGTCGTCGCGGCCTCCTGCGCCGGGGGGAGACGCGCTCCCCGGTTTCGGTCGGAGGTGAGCGTACCGGGTGGCCGGTCGGGTGGACGGAGACGGCGGTCCCGCGGCCGTGGCACCATGAAGCAGTGGAGACGAACTCCGACGGCCCGGCTGCGGCCCCGTCGCTCACAGTCGGGCTCACCGGTGGTATCGGAGCGGGAAAATCGACTGTGGCGAGGTTGCTCGAAGCCCGTGGGGCGCTGATCGTCGACGCCGATGCCCTCGCCCGGGACGTCGTGGCGCCCGGGACGCCGACCCTCGCGCGGCTCGGAGAGCGCTTCGGGGCCGACATCATCGCGGCCGACGGTTCGCTCGATCGAGCGGCCCTGGCCGCTCGGGCTTTCGTCGACGATGACACCCGCAAGGAGCTCGAGGCGATCACCCACCCGGCGATCGGCGAGGAGTATCTCCGGCGCCTGGCTGCGGTGCCGCCCGGATCGATCGTCGTCCACGACGTACCCCTGCTCGTGGAAGCCGATCGAGCCGGGCTCTACGCCGCGGTAATCGTGGTCGAGGCACCGCTCCCGACCCGGCTCGACCGGCTCGAGGGGCGGGGCGTGCCCCGCGACGACGCCGAGCGGCGGATCGCTCTGCAGGCCACCGACGAACAGCGGCGGGCGGTTGCGACGTGGATCGTCGACAACTCCGACGGGCCCGAGGCACTGGAGCCTCAGATCGAACGGATCTGGAGCGAGCTGCGCGAAAGGCTCGCCGCAGCGGCGGCCACCGCAACGGCTGGCGGCGGAGACGCCACCGAGGGCTGATCGGATCTGCCGCGTCGGTACGCTCGCCGCAGTGCCGAAGTTCGAGCTGGTCAGCGACCTGGCCCCGGCGGGTGACCAGCCCGAGGCGATCGCCGCGCTCCTCGACGGCCTCGATCACGGCGAGCGCTTCCAGACCCTCCTCGGGATCACCGGGTCGGGCAAGAGTTTCACCATCGCGAACGTCATCGCCCGCAGCGGTCGGCCGACCCTGGTGCTCGCACCCAACAAGTCGCTGGCGGCCCAACTCGCGGCCGAATTCCGGGAACTCTTCCCCCGTAACCGGGTGGAGTACTTCGTCAGCTACTACGACTACTACCAGCCCGAGGCCTACATCCCGTCGTCCGACACGTTCATCGAGAAGGACAGCTCGATCAACGACGAGATCGACCGACTCCGGCACTCTGCGACCAGCGCGGTGCTCACTCGGCGGGACGTCATCGTTGTCGCCTCCGTCTCGGCCATCTACGGTCTCGGCTCCCCGGAGCAGTACGGCAAGCAACTCCTGATGCTGAGCGTCGGCGAGACCCGCGACCAACGCGAGATTCTCCGCCGACTGGTCGAACTTCAGTACGAGCGCAACGATTACGCCTTCGCCCGCAACCGGTTCCGGGTCAGAGGTGACACCATCGAGGTGTTCCCGGCCTACGAGGAGCGGGCGACGCGCATCGAGCTCTTCGGTGACGACGTCGAGCGGATCGCGACAGTCGACCCGTTGACGGGTGAAGTGGTCGAGGAGCTCGAGCACTTCGCCCTGTTCCCGGCCTCCCACTACGTGACCGACGAGGACCGGCTCCGCGCCGCGATCGTCGGTATCGAGGATGAGCTCGGGGGGAGGCTCGCCGAACTCGAGCAGGCGGGGAAGCTGCTCGAGGCCCAGCGGTTGCGGATGCGGACGAACCACGACCTCGAGATGCTGCGCGAGATCGGCACGTGCTCGGGCGTCGAGAACTACTCGATGCACCTCGACGGTCGTTCCCGCCACCAGCCCCCGTACACGCTGCTCGATTACTTCCCCGACGACTGGCTCTGCATCGTCGACGAATCCCACGTAGCGATTCCTCAACTCCACGGCCAGTACGAGGGGGATCGGTCGCGTAAGGAGACCCTCGTGGAGCACGGGTTCCGGCTTCCGTCGGCGATGGACAACCGGCCGTTGCGGTTCGAGGAGTTCACGGAACGGGTCAACCAGGTGTGCTTCCTGTCGGCCACGCCCGGTCCCTACGAGCGGGAGGTCTCGACCCGGATCGTCGAGCAGGTCGTGCGCCCGACCGGGCTCATCGACCCCGAGATCGTGGTGCGACCGACCGCCGGGCAGATCGACGATCTCCTCGCCGAGATCCGCGGCCGAGTCGAACGCGACGCCCGGGTGCTCGTCACGACCCTGACCAAGAAGATGGCGGAGGATCTGACCGACTACTTCCTCGAACAGGACGTCCGGGTCCGCTACCTCCACTCCGACATCGACACCCTCGAGCGAGTGAGCATCCTCCGGTCGCTGAGGTTGGGCGAGTTCGACGTACTCGTGGGAATCAACCTTCTGCGCGAGGGCCTCGACCTGCCCGAGGTGTCTCTCGTCGCGATCCTCGACGCCGATAAGGAGGGGTTCCTCCGCAGTTCGACGTCGTTGATCCAGACGATCGGACGAGCGGCCCGCAACGTCGAGGGCCAGGTGATCATGTACGCCGATCAGGTGACCGACTCGATGCGCTTCGCCATCAGCGAGACGATGCGGCGGCGGCAGAAGCAGCTCGCCTACAACGCCGAGCACGGGATCGATCCTCAGACGGTCCGGAAGCGGGTGACCGACATCCTGGAGATGATCCGGATCCGGGGCGACGAGGCGCCGGCCGCCCGGTCCGCATCGGGTCCGGGTAGTCGGATCGCGGCCCGGGGCGGGATCGGTGTTCCCCGGGACGAACTCTCGCGGTTGATCCAGGAGCTCACCGACGAAATGCAGGACGCCTCGCGGGATCTCCGCTTCGAGGAAGCCGCCCGCCTCCGGGACGAGATCAACGAACTGAAGCGCGAGCTCCGCGAGGTCGGGTGAAGCGGGCGGGCGGAGCGTCTGTACCCTGAGCGCCGATGAGTGATCGGATCGTCGTGCGGGGGGCGCGGGAACACAACCTCAAGAACGTCGATCTGCTCCTGCCGCGCGACCGGCTCATCGTCTTCACCGGCCTCTCGGGCTCGGGCAAGTCGTCACTGGCGTTCGACACCATCTACGCCGAGGGCCAGCGTCGCTACGTGGAATCGCTGTCGGCATACGCGCGGCAATTCCTGGGGCAGATGGACAAGCCCGACGTCGACTTCATCGAGGGCCTCTCGCCCGCGATCTCGATCGATCAGAAGAGCGCATCGCGTAACCCGCGGTCCACGGTCGGGACGATTACGGAGATCTCGGACTACCTCCGTCTGCTCTACGCCCGCATCGGGGTGCCCCACTGCCCCCAGTGCGGCCGCGAGATCGCTCGCCAGACGCCGCAGCAGATCGTGGATCGGGTCCTCGAGATGCCCGAGGGGACGCGGTTTCAGGTGCTCGCCCCGGTCGTTCGGGGCCGAAAGGGGGAGCACCAGCGCCTGGTCGACGACCTCGCGGGGCAGGGATACACCCGGGTCCGCGTCGACGGCGTAGTGGTCGAGCTGCCCGCCAAGCTCGGCCTCGAGCGCTACGAACAGCACACGATCGAGGTCGTCGTGGACCGGTTGGTCCGCCGGACCGGGATCGAGCGTCGCCTCACCGACTCGCTCGAGACGGCCCTCCGCCTCGCCGGCGGTCTGGCCCAGGTCGAGATCGTCGACAAAGCGGGCACGGCGACGGAGACGCTGGTCTTCAGCGAGCACCTGGCCTGTGCCGAATGCGGCCTGTCCTTCGATGAACTCGCCCCCCGTAACTTCTCCTTCAACTCGCCCTACGGGGCCTGCGAGGAGTGCGACGGTCTCGGCACCCGGTTCCGGGTCGATCCCGAGCTCGTGATCGCGGATGAGGACCTCTCGATCGACGACGGGGTCATCACTCCCTGGGCGGGTTTCCGAGGCGAGTACTTCAAGCGCGTCCTGGCTGCGGTGGGTGAGGAGCACGGCTTCTCGACGGCGACCCCGTGGCGCAAGTTGAGGGCCGCCGACCGGAAGATCATCCTGCACGGTGCCGGTCCGACACAGGTGACGGTTCGCTACAAGAACCGTTACGGGCGCCAACGCACCTACGCCACTCGATTCGAGGGGGTCATCCCCTGGGTCGAGCGCCGGCATACCGAGAGTGAATCGGAGCGGGCGCGCGAGATCATCGAGGGCTACATGCGCCTCGTCCCCTGCGAGGCATGCGCGGGGGCCCGGCTGCGGCCCGCGTCTCTCGCCGTCACCATCGGCGGGCGGAGCATTCACGAGGTCGGCGAAATGGCGATCGCCGATGCGGCCGGATTCTTCCGGACCCTCGAGCTCGGTGACCGCGACCGGATGATCGCGGAGCGGGTCTTCAAGGAGGTGCTCGAGCGGCTCCAGTTCATGCTCGATGTCGGTCTCGACTACCTCACGCTCAATCGCACATCGGGAACCCTGGCCGGCGGCGAGGCGCAACGGATCCGGCTCGCATCGCAGATCGGCAGCGGGCTCGTGGGGGTGCTCTACGTGCTCGACGAGCCGTCGATCGGTCTCCACCAGCGCGACAACCAACGGTTGATCGAGACCCTGGTGCGGCTGCGAGATCTCGGGAACACGGTCATCGTCGTCGAGCACGACGAAGAGACGATCCGCATCGCCGACCATGTCGTCGACGTCGGGCCGGGGGCGGGGGAGCACGGCGGTGAGGTCGTGGTCTCGGGTTCGGTCGCGCAGTTGATGCGGGCCAAGGCCTCGGTCACCGGCCAGTACCTGTCGGGTCGCCGCCGGATCGAGGTTCCGGAACGCCGACGGACGCCGGGGGCCAATCGGTTGGTCGTTCGCGGGGCCCGTGAGCACAATCTCCGTGGCGTCGACGTCGAGATCCCGCTCGGGTGCTTCGTGGCGGTGACCGGCGTGAGCGGGTCGGGCAAGAGCACCCTCGTCGGCGACATCCTGCACCCGGCCCTGATGCAGAAGGTGTACCGATCGCGTGACGTGCCCGGTCGTCACAAGCGCATCGACGGAACCGACCACCTCGACAAGGTCATCAACATCGACCAGTCGCCGATCGGGCGGACCCCCCGCTCCAACCCGGCGACGTACACGGGTGTGTTCGACAAGATCCGCACTCTCTTCGCCACGACGCCCGAGGCCAAGGTCCGCGGGTATCAACCGGGACGGTTCTCGTTCAATGTGAAGGGCGGACGCTGCGAGGCCTGCCAGGGCGACGGCACGATCAAGATCGAGATGCACTTCCTCCCCGACGTCTACGTGCCGTGCGAGGTCTGCAAGGGAGCCCGGTACAACCGTGACACCCTCGAGGTGACCTGGAGGGGCCGCAGCATCGCCGAGGTCCTCGATCTGCCGACCGAGGAAGCGCTCGGGTTCTTCGAGAACCAGCAGACCATCGCCCGGCACCTGGCCACCCTCGTCGACGTGGGACTCGGGTACGTGCGCCTCGGTCAGCCCGCCCCGACGCTCTCGGGGGGCGAGGCCCAGCGGGTGAAGCTCTCCACCGAACTCGGCAAGCGATCGACGGGCCGCACCATCTACATCCTCGACGAGCCGACGACGGGTCTCCACTTCGAGGACGTGCGCCGACTCCTCGGGGTGCTTCAGCGCCTGGTCGACACGGGCAACACCGTTCTGGTCATCGAGCACAACCTCGACGTCGTGAAGTGCGCGGACTGGATCATCGACCTCGGACCCGAAGGTGGGAGCGGGGGCGGCGCAATCGTCGCCGAAGGCCCGCCCGAGCACGTGGCGACCGTCGCCGGTAGTCATACCGGCCGCTACCTGGCCCCGCTGCTCGGGGCCGCGCAGTGAGCGGCGGACCCGAACCGGGGCTCGACCCGGAGGCCTGGGAGCGGAACGCCGGGTGGTGGCAGGAGGGTTTCACCGAGGGCGCCGACGCCGAATACGAGGAGCAGATCATCCCGCTGACCCTGGCGGCTCTCGCCAGATCCGAACGCATCCTCGATATCGGTACCGGTGAGGGACAGATCGCCCGGCGGGTCGCGCGGGCCGGGGCCGAGGTCGTCGGGATCGATCCGACCCTCGCCCAACTTCGGGCCGCGGTCTCCCGCGGCGGTTCACCCCGTTACGCCCGGGCGGCGGCGACCGGGTTGCCGTTCGCCGACGGGTCGTTCGACGCGGTCGTCGTGTGCCTGGTCTTCGAGCACATAACGGAGCCGGAAGCAGCGATCGCCGAGATCGCCCGGGTTCTGCGCCCCGGCGGACGGTTCGTATTCCTGCTCAACCACCCGCTGCTCCAGACCCCGGGTAGCGGATGGGTCATCGATCACATCCTCGACGAGCGCTACTGGCGGGTCGGCCCGTACTTGCCCGTCGACGTGGTCATGGAGGAACTCGCGCCGGGGGTTCGGCTCCCGTTCGTGCACCGGCCGCTCTCGCACTACGTCAACGCGCTGGCCGACGTCGGACTCCTCATCGAACGTATGGAGGAACCCCGTCCGCCGGAGGGATTCATCGCGCGGTCGCCCGAGTACCGCGAGGCCGCGGTTATCCCGCGGCTCCTGATGTTGCAGACCCGGCTGGTCGCCTGACGATCTCAGGCGATCTCGAGCATGCGGTCGAGTGCGACGCGCGCCCACCGGCGGGTGTCGGGATCGACCGTGATCCGATTAACGGTCTCGCCCGCCACGAGGCTCTCCAAGACCCACGCCAAGTGGGGTGCGTCGATCCGGAACATCGTGGCGCACGGACACACGAGGGGGTCGAGCGTGAAGACGGTCTTGTCGGGATGGGCCCGGGCGAGACGCTGCACCATGTGGATCTCGGTTCCGACCGCGATCACGGCACCCGGTGGGGCGGCAGCGACCCACTCCTGGATTCGCTCGGTCGAGCCGACCCGATCGGCGAGTGCGACCACCTCGTGGGCGCACTCGGGGTGCACGATCACTTCCACGTCGGGGTGATCGCGGCGGGCGGCGTCCACGTGTTCGGTGCGGAATCGCTGGTGGACGGAGCAGTGGCCCTTCCAGAGCAGGAGGGTCGAGCGCTCGATGTCGGCCGCCGTACAGGCGCCGTGCGGTCGGTGCGGGTCCCAGACCTGCATCGCCTCGGCTCCGTAGCCCATGGCGATTCCCGTATTGCGCCCGAGATGCTGATCGGGGAAGAAAAGGACCCGGTCGCCGCGAGCGAGCGCCCACTCGAGGATCGCCCGGGCGTTGGAGGACGTGCACACAGCGCCGCCGTGCTCGCCGACGAACGCCTTGAGTGCCGCCGAGGAGTTCATGTAGGTGATGGGGACGACGCGATCGATCTCCACGGCCCGGGCGAGATCCGCCCAGGCGTCCTCCACCTGATCGATGTCGGCCATGTCGGCCATCGAGCATCCGGCGTTCAGGTCGGGGAGGATGACGCGCTGGTGTTCAGCGGTCAGAACGTCGGCCGACTCGGCCATGAAGTGGACGCCGCAGAAGACGATGTCGGTGGCGGCGCTGTCGGCCGCGAAACGGGCCAGTCGGAACGAATCGCCGATCGCGTCGGCCCAGCGGATGACCTCGTCCCGCTGGTAGTGGTGACCGAGGATGAGCAGTCGGTCGCCGAGGGCCGCCTTGGCCGCGGCGATCCGATCCCCGAGTTCATCGGGGCTCGCGGCCGTGTAGTCGTCGGCCAGGGGGGTCTGCAGTCGCAGCATGATGGGTTCCTGCCCTTTCTCGGGCGCCCTTCATCGGCCGGTGGGTGGCAGCCGGGTCGCCAGCACCACGGGGTTGTCGGCCTCGGGGCTTCGATTCAACGACGCCGGAGACCCGGCCGGCGTCACCGCAGAGCATAACCGGGCGACCGGCGTCCCCGTCCCGCTCGGGCGGTCGCGCCCGCGACAATGACGCCATGGTGCCGCGCCCGCCCCCGGGATCGATCCCCGACGCACCGGGCTCGTACCAGTTCCTCGACCGCGACGGCCGGGTCATCTACGTCGGTAAGGCCAAGAGTCTCCGGAGTCGGGTGGGTTCCTACTTCGCGGCGCCCGCGACCCTCGCCGAGCGCACCCGGCAAATGGTCGAGGCCGCCGAGAGCGTCGAGTGGATCGTCGCCCGCAACGAAGTCGAGGCGGTCCTGCTCGAGTTCAACCTCATCAAGGCCCATCGGCCCCGGTTCAACGTCCGTTTGAAGGACGACAAGAGCTTCCCGTTCCTCGCGGTCACCGTCGGTGACGAGTGGCCACGAGCGACGTTCATGCGGGATCGGAAGCGAACCGGGGTCCGGTACTTCGGTCCGTACACCAACGTTTACGCGATCCGCGAGACGCTCGATCTCCTGTTGCGTACCTTCCCGATCCGCACGTGCAGCGACGCCAAATTGGACCGACACCGGCGCCTCGGGCGACCGTGCCTCTTCGCTCACATCGAGAAGTGTGCGGCTCCGTGCGTGGATGCCGTGACTCCCGAGGAGTACGGACGCCTCGTCGCCGAGTTGACGAGGTTCCTGGCGGGCGACCACGACGCCGTCCTCGACCGACTCGAGGCCGAGATGGCGATCGCCGCCGATCGCCTGGAGTTCGAGCGGGCCGCCCGACTCCGCGACCAACTCGGCAATGTCCGGCGGGCGGTGGAGCGCCAGCAGATGGTCGCCGCCAAGGAGGAGGACTTCGACCTGCTCGGTATGGCCGAGGACCCGCTCGAGGCGGTCTTCGAACTGCTCGTCGTCCGTCGGGGTCGCGTGGCGGGGCGGC
>Ga0208783_10000629_pt1 | contig 21595 bp, 23 predicted proteins | sample DEB19_08_DNA_2_FD_184529 | JGI IMG/M metagenome (GOLD analysis project Ga0208783, IMG submission 184529) | Aqueous microbial communities from the Delaware River and Bay under freshwater to marine salinity gradient to study organic matter... | ecosystem: Environmental > Aquatic > Marine >...
CCTGGTGCGGTCGGCGATGCGAACCCAGCGGGTGGACGACGGCGAGGAGACCGAGTTCTACCTGGTGAACCTGCTCGCGAAGCACGTCCGCGCCGAGCCGGAGATCCTCGATCGTCCGCTCGCGCTCTCGTTCCTGGAGGCCCAGGGCGAAGGCGGCGCGCTGCGCTTCGAGCGCTTCAGGCGGGTCGGCGACACGGCCCTCTTCGTCTCCGGACTGTTCACCGACAGCCTCGAGGGCTCGCTCGTCCAGCCGTCGTACTACGTCGAACTCGGGCGACTCGCCTACCAGCGCACGGCCGAGAGCACGCGGCCGCCCCTGCGCGAGTTGTTCCGGAGACTCGCCGGCCACTTCACCTCGCTCGTATCCGTGCTGGGCGAGATCTCGTCGAGCGACCTCTTCGCGTCCGACCGGGACACGCTGCGCCTCTACCGGCGCTGGCTGCTGACGCGCGGCGCCGTCGACGCGGCGAGGCTCGTCCGGCGAGGCATCATCGCCGGCGAGCCGAGCCCCTCGCGGCAGTGACCGGCTGCCGCCGGGATCGAGCCCGGGCGGAGCGGCCTCGCCCTCGCGTCAGGCCGTGGCCCGGCTGCGAGACGGGCCGGGCTTGCGGGCGATCATCACCGTGAAGAGCGACTGCGGCGAGGTCTTGTAGCGACGCACGAGTTCGACCGGGGCCGCGTGCAGCAGGTCGTCCGCCCGCAGCGTCGTGCGCCAGCCGAGGTGACGCGTGACCGGGTCGACCTTGTCGACGATCCAGGCGATCGGCGCCCGCTCGCTGCGGAAGTGGTTGATGATGACGATCGTGCCGCCGGGGCGACAGACGCGCACCATCTCGCGCATCATCTTCTGCGCGTCCGGCACGACGCTCACGACGTGGAATGTGACGACGTAGTCGAAGCTCTCGTCGGGATAGGCGAGCGCCTGGGCGTCGCCGACCTCGAACTTCACGTGCGAGATCCCGAGCGCATCGGCCTTCTGCCGGGCGCGCTCGAGCATGTCGGGCGCGAGGTCGATCGCGGTCACCCTGCAGTGACGGGGGTAGGCCTCGAGCGAGAGGCCGGTGCCGACGCCGACCTCGAGGATCTCCGACCCCGCGGGCATGTCGAGATCGCCCAGCACCCGCCGGATGCGGTGCATGAAGACGTTGGTGAAGATCCGGTCGTAGAAGTGCGAGAAGCTCGAGTAGATCTTGCTCTCGTGTGCGGCGGGAAGGCTGGTCGCCATGCTCATCTCCCCCCGGGCCGGGCCTCGGCGGCGGGACTCGTCGGTCCTGCGGGGGCCGCGGTCGAGACCGCCTCGAACCCGCCGCTCGGGTACGCCTCTGGCGTCATCGACCCCGGCCCGGAACGCTCGATCAGGCCGCCGAAGCGCCCTGCACCTGCCGCTTGAAGGAAGCGATGTCCTGGCGCCGGAAGCGCCACTGCCTCCCGGTCTTGAAGGCGGGCAGGATCTGCTTGCGGGCGAACTCGTTGACCGTGTCGGGGCTCATGTCGAGCAGCCTCGCCACGTCACGGCTGTTCAGCAGCGGTTCTTCTCTCTCCACCATGGCTCGTCCCCGGGTCGGCGACCTGCCGCGGTGGCTACCATGCGGTCCCGACGGGGGTCAACTCGCCCCGCCGGGCCCCCGGCCGGCTCGACAGAGAACGGCCGGTCCAGAAGAAAACCTAGTCTTTTCAGCAACTTGACGGGCTCACCCCCGATCCTGCCGGATCACACGCTGATCGACGGGAGGCTGCCTCTGGAGAGGCGCCAGTCGTAGTAGATGCGGGTCGCGAAGACGGCCGTCAGGATCGTCGTGAGAATGCCCAGGCAGAGGGTCACGGCGAAGCCCCGGACCGGGCCCGTCCCGAACTGGAACAGGATCAGGCCGGAGACGAAGGTCGTGATGTTCGAGTCGCGGATCGCGGCCCAGGCTCTCTCGTAGCCGGCCTCGAGCGCCGCCCGGGGGGTCTTGCCCAGGAGGAGCTCTTCCCGGATGCGCTCGTTGATGAGCACGTTGGCGTCCACGGCCATGCCCATCGTGAGCACGATGCCGGCGATGCCCGGCAGGGTGAGCGTCGCCCCGAACAGCCCGAAGGCCGCGAGCAGGAAGAGGACGTTCAGGATCAGCGCCAGGTCGGCGACCAGGCCCGCTCCCTTGTAGTAGAAGAGCATGAAGGCGACGACCGCGAGGCCGCCCACCAGCAGCGAAATCACGCCCCTGCGGATCGAGTCGCGGCCGAGCGACGGCCCGACGGTGCGCTCCTCGATGATCTTGATCGGAGCCGGCAGAGCGCCCGCCCGCAGCACGATCGCGAGGTCGCGGGCCTCCTTGATGTCGAACTGCCCGCTGATCGAGGCCCGCCCGCCCGAGATCTTCTCGCGGATGACCGGCGCCGAGGCGACCTTGCCGTCGAGCACGATCGCGAGGTTGCGACCGACGTTCTCGGCGGTGACCTGCTCGAAGGTCCGGGCGCCCGCGTCGTTCAGCATGAGCTCGACGTAGGGGCCCTCGATCTGGGTCCCGGGCCGCACGCGCGCGTCGCCGACCGCGCCGCCGGACATGAGCACCTTCTTCTCCAGCAGGTAGTCCGACCGCCCCTCGACCGGGTTGGCCGCCGCGACGGTCTCGGTGTCGGGCCCCGCCTTCTCGGCGACCAGCCGGAACTCGAGCACCGCCGTCTTGCCGATCAGCTGCTTCGCACGCTGGGGATCCTGCACGCCGGGCAGCTGGACGACGATCTCCTCCTTGCCCTGCTTCTGGATGATCGGCTCGGAGACGCCGAACTGGTCGATGCGGTTGCGGATCGTCTCGAGCGACTGGTCGAGGGCGAACTGCTTGATCTGCTCGCGCTCCTTGATCGAGGGCGAGAAGACCACGTCGCCGAGGGACGCGCCGTCGGGCGAGGACTGGATCTCCAGGCTCGGGAACCGGCGACGGACCGCTTCCTCGAACGCGGAGCGCTGGTCGGCGTTCGCGAGGTGGACCGTCAGGTTGCCGTTGGCCGCCTCGAATCCCTTCACGTCGATCTTGTCGGCGACGAGGTCGCGCTTCATCTCCTCGCCCATGTGGCCGAGAGCGTTGTCGACGGCCTTGTCGACCTCGACGTCGAACAGCAGGTGCGTGCCGCCGCGCAGGTCGAGCCCGAGGCGGATCGGGTTCTTCGCGATCGCCTCGGGAAGCTTCATCCACGACGGCGCCCAGGTCGGCGCCAGGTAGACCAGCGCTGCGAGCGTCAGGGCCAGCAGCGCGAGTGCGCGCGCCTTCACGTTGCCTGCGTTCACGACTTCACCTCGGACTTCTCCTGGGTCTTCTCCAGGCGGGCGACGCGGCTCACGGCGTCGCGATCGATGCGAATCTGCGTCTTGGGCGCGATCTCCAGGAAGATCGTCTTGTCGTTGTTCACCTTCGCGACCCTGCCGTGCAGCCCGCCGGTGGTCACGATCTCGTCGCCCTGCCGGATGGCGGCCTGCATGTCCTCGATCTCCTTCGCCCGCTGCTGCTGGGGTCGGACGAGAAGGAAGTAGAACACCCCGAGGATCAGGGCGAACGGAAGCAGGTTCACGAGCGGCGAGTTCGGCGACAGGGCCTCCTGCATGGCTCTCTCCTGGGGGCGGCCGCCTCGGTCAGGCGGGCGCGGGCTCCGTCGCGGCGAGCAGCGAGCGAGCCTCCTCGGCGAACCGGCCGAGGGGGATCGCCTCGCGCAGGCGCTCCATCCGCGAGAGGTAGAAGTGGAGGTTGTGGGTCGTGAGCAGGCGGGCCGCGAGGATCTCCCCCGCCACGAAGAGGTGGCGGACGAAAGCCCGGGAGAACCGCGAGCAGCAGGCGCAGGTGCAGCCCTCCTCGATGGGGCGGAGGTCGTCGCGGTTCTCGGCGTTCTTGATCACGAGCCGCCCCGAGGAGGTGAACGCCATCCCGTTGCGCGCGTTGCGCGTGGGGAGCACGCAGTCGAAGAGGTCGAATCCCATGGACACGAACCGGACGAGCTCGTCCGGCATCCCGACGCCCATCAGGTAGCGGGGGCGATCGCTCGGCAGCATTGCCACCGTGTGCCGCGCGACACGCTGCGTCAGCCCGCGCTCCTCCCCGACCGAAAGGCCGCCCACGGCATACCCGTCGAAGGACAGGGCGGCAAGCTCCGAGGCGCTTCTCTCGCGTGCGGCGGGGTCCATCGCCCCCTGCACGATCGCGAACACGAGCTGGTCGCGGCGACGGCGGGCCGCCGCCGCCCGCTCGGCCCAGCGGGTGGTCCGCTCGACCGAGCGCAGCACCTCGGCCGGGGTCGCGTCGGCGGCGACGCACTCGTCCAGGATCATCGCGACGTCGACGCCGAGCGACTCCTGGATGCGGATCACGTCCTCGGGCGAGAAGTAGTGCTTCGAGCCGTCGACGTGGCTGCGGAACTCGACCCCGCCGTCGTCGACCTTTCGCAATCCCTTCAGGCTGAAGATCTGGAAGCCCCCGCTGTCGGTCAGGATCGCGCGGCGCCAGCCCGAGAAGGCGTGCAGGCCGCCGTGCGCGGCGACGATCTCCACGCCCGGCCGCAGCGCCAGGTGGTAGGCGTTGGCGAGCACCATCCGGGCGCCGAGCTCCTCGACCTCCCACGGCGCCATCGCCTTCACGGTGCCCAGCGTACCGACCGGCATGAAGGCCGGTGTCTCGACCGGCCCGTGCGCGGTCCACAGCCGGCCCCGGCGGGCCCCGGTCTCGGGATCCACCGCCAGCAGCTCGAAGCCCAGCCGCGGGCTGTCGGTCTCGCTCGCCACCGCCGCCGTCTAGCAGACCGGGGCCGGTCCCGCGCCGAGAGTCGGGGTCAGAGCACCAGCATCGCGTCGCCGTAGCTGTAGAAGCGATAGCCCCGGGCGATCGCGGCCTCGTAGGCACGGCGCGCCGTTTCGACGCCCGCGAAGGCGGCAACGAGTGCCAGCAGCGAGGAGCCCGGCAGGTGGAAGTTCGTCAGCAGGCCCTGCACCACCTCGAAGCGACTGCCCGGCCCGAGCACGAGCGATGTCTCGACGAGCCCCTCGGGCCAGCCGGCACGCGCGGCGGACTCGAGGGCACGGGTCGTGGTCGTGCCGACCGCGATCACCCGCCCTTCCCCCGAAGCCCGCGTCCGGGCGATGGCCTCGCGGGTCGCGCGCGGCACCTCGTAGCGCTCGGGCTCGACGGCGAGCGCGTCGCGGCCGGGCTGCCCGGCGAGAAAGGTCGCCGGCCCGACGTGAAGCACCACCTCGGCGGTCGCCACCCGCATCTCGGCGAGCCGTCCGAAGAGCGACTCCGTCAGGTGGAGCCCCGCGGTGGGAGCGGCGATCGAACCGGGTTCGCGGGCATAGACGGTCTGGTAGCGGGAGGCGTCCTCCTCGGTCGGCCCATCGGGCCGGCGGATGTAGGGCGGGAGCGGCGTCTCGCCGATGCGCTCGGCGAGGTCGATCGCGCGGACTCCCGCGGGCAGCGCGATCTCGAGCCAGCCGTCGCCGCGACCCGACACTTCGACGACGACCTCGCGCGGACTCGACGCGCCGCCCGCGCCGCCCGCGTCCGCTGCGTCGGCCCCGTCGCGCGCGTCGAGCAGCGCGATGCGCTGGCCCACCCGGAGACGACGCGCCGGACGGGCGAGCACGCGCCAGCGCTCGCCGACCTCCGACGCATCCCCGCCGGGAGCGGGTGCGGCGCTCGGCGCGACGAGCAGCAGCTCGACCGCACCGCCCTCGGGAACGCGTCGTCCGCGCAGCCGCGCCGGAAACACGCGGCTGCGGTTCACGACCAGGAGGTCGCCCGCGCGGAGGTGGCCGGGCAGGTCCCGCACCACCGAGTCGAACGGGGGCGCGGCGACGCCGCGCGCGACGAGCATCAGGCGGGCCGCTTCGCGCTCCGCCGCGGGATGCTGCGCGATGCGCTCCGGCGGCAGCTCGTACTCGAACCCCGCGGCCGTGACGTCGCCGGCGCTCGGGCCCTCGCCCGGCGAGGTCACGCCGGGAGGCCCAGCCGCGTCATCACCAGCTTGATGTCCTGCCACACCGTCTTCTTCTCCGCCGGGTTCCGCAGAAGGTAGGCCGGGTGGAAGGTCGGCATGACCGGGATGCCGCGGAAGTCCTGCCACTGGCCGCGCAGGCGCGTGATCGGCGTGTCGGTCGAGAGCAGCGCGTGCGCCGCGAACTTGCCGAGCGTGACCAGCACTTCGGGCCCGACGAGCTCGATCTGGCGGTGGAGAAACGGCGAGCAGGTCGCGACCTCGTCGGGCTCGGGGTTGCGGTTCTGCGGCGGCCGGCACTTCACGACGTTGCAGATGTAGACGTCGGCACGCGAGAGCCGCATGCCCTTCTCGATGATGTCGGTGAGCAGCTGCCCGGCGCGTCCCACGAAGGGCTCGCCCTGCAGGTCCTCGTCGCGTCCCGGGCCTTCGCCGACGAAGACGACGCGAGCCCGGGGATTGCCGACGCCGAACACGACCTGGGTGCGCGCGCCGTGGAGGCGGCAGCGGCGGCAGTCGCCGATCACGCCTCGCAGGCCGTCGAGCGTCTTCGCGGCCGCGAGCTCGGCCGCCGCGGGCGCCGAGGCGGGTGCGGCAGCGGGCTCGACCGGCTTGCGCGGCGGCAAAGGGTCGATTGCCCCTTCGGCCGCGGATGCGGCCGGGGCACCCGCGGCGGGACTCCCGGAAGCGCGCCTGCTCCCCCCGGTTTCGATCGCCCCGGGCGCGCGCGCGGAAGCCGGCGTCGCCCCGGTTCCGGCCGGCGCTTCGACGACTCCGAGCAGCCGCTGCCACTCGAGCTGGGCCGCGAGGTCCGCGGCGAGCGCCCTCGCCTCTTGTCGCAAGCCCCCGGAGCCCCTACCCTTCGGCTCAGCCATGGCGACCCCGCTCCTCGTGCTCGTCTCCGCCGCGGCCCTCGTGCTCGCTGCGCCGGGCGAAGCGCTCGCCTGGGGGCCGGTCACCCACCTCGTGCACGGCTCGATGCTGCTGGAGCGGCTGCCGCTCCTCCCGCCGGAACTGCAGTCGCTGCTCTCGCGCTTCCCCTACGAGTACCTCTACGGCTGCATCGGCGCCGACATCATCCAGGCGAAGAAGTTCACGCGCAGCCTCTACACGCACTGCCACCACTGGCAGACCGGCTGGACCGTGCTGGAGCAGGCGCGCGACGACGCCGAGCGCGCCTTCTCCTGGGGCTACCTGTCCCATCTCGCGAGCGACACCTTCTCGCACAACTACTTCCTTCCGATCCGCCTGATCACGAGCTTCCGCGTGTCCGCGATGCGCCATGTCTACTGGGAAGCCCGCTTCGACGCCAACCAGAGAGCCGAGCGCTGGCCCGTCCTGACGCTCGTCGCCGGCCACGTCTACCCGCACTGCGACGACCTGGTCGAGAGGGTCGTCGAGCGGACGCTGTTCTCGTTCAGGACCAACAAGCGGATCTTCGACTCGCTGCTCGCACTCCAGCGCCTCGACTACTGGCGCGGCGTCATGCAGCGGGTGACCGGCAGCGACCGCCATCCGCTGGAGCGAGCCGACATCGACCGCTTCAACGGGCTGTGCGCCGACGCGCTCGTCGACCTCGCCTGCAACGGGAAGCGGTCGGCCTGCCAGGCGGCCGACCCCACCGGGTGCGACCACCTCGATCACGCGAACCGGATCCGCAAGCGGCTGCGCACGCTCGCCCGGCGCGGCGCGCTCGACGCCGGGCGCGAGCAGGAGATCCTCTCGGCGACGATCCCGGAGCTCGAAGCCGCACTCCACGCCGCCCCGCTCGGCTGATCCACGCACCGCCGCGCCGGCCGCGCGGCGCGCGCACGGGTCAGGTGCGCTGGAGGCCCGAGGCGCGCAGGCGGACGACGCGGTCGAGGATCGCCTCGGCGACCTCCTCCTTCGGAAGCAGCGGCAGCCGCTCGGCGCCCGCGCCGTCGAGGATCGAGACGACGTTCGTGTCGACGTCGAAGCCGGCGCCCGGGGCGGTCACGTCGTTCGCGACGACGAAGTCGAGGTCCTTGCGCACGAGCTTGCCGCGCGCGTGCTCGTCGACGTCGTGGGTCTCGGCCGCGAAGCCGACGACGATCGTGTCGGGACGCGGGCGGACGAGCGTGCCCAGCACGTCGACCGTCGACTCCACCTCGATCGCCGAGGGCCCCCTGGTCTTCGCGGGCTTGGTGCCGGCGCGCGCGACCGGCCGCCAGTCCGCGACGGCAGCCGCCGCGACCACGACGGTGCAGTCCGCGAGGTTCGCACGCACCGCGGCGGCCATCTCGTCGGCAGACACGACGTCGACCGTCCGGACCCCGCGGGGCGCGTCGAGTGCGGTCGGCCCGGCGACCAGCACGACCTCGGCCCCGCGGCGACGGGCCGCGCGTGCGATCTCGAAGCCCATCTTCCCCGACGAGCGATTCGAGAGGAAGCGGACCGGGTCGAGGAACTCGCGCGTCGGACCCGCCGTCACGAGGACGCGCTCGCCGGACAGGTCGTCCGGGGCGAGCGCGGCTTTCACCTCCTCGACCAGCACCGGCGGGTCCGGCATCCGCCCGCGGCCCTCGTAGCCGCAGGCGAGCACGCCGACGTCGGGCTCGACGACGCGGAACCCGCGCGACCCGAGCGCGCGGAGGTTCTCCTGCACGGCCGGGTTCTGCAGCATGTGAACGTTCATCGCGGGCGCCAGCACGACCGGCGCACGCGTCGCGAGCAGGACGGTGGTGAGGAGGTCGTCGGCGATGCCGCGCGCCGCCTTCGCGACCAGGTTCGCGGTGGCGGGCGCGATCAGCACCGCGTCGGCTTCGTCGGCGAGGGCCACGTGCCCGATCTGCGACTCCTGGGTGAGATCGAAGAGGTCGGTGCCGACCGGCTCGCCCGAGACCGCCTGCAAGGCGAGCGGCGTCGTGAACTCGCGGGCCGCGGCGGTGAGGACGACGCGCACGCGGGCGCCGGCCGCCTTCAGCGCGCGCACGACCTCGGGCGCCTTGTAGGCGGCGATGCCGCCGGTCACGCCGAGCACCACCGTGCGCCCTTCGAGCTTCAACCGGCCCCCTCCTCCGCGCCGCGCGCCGCGGACGCGACCTCGCCGAGCGAGAGATCGAGCCGCGACAGCGACCAGGCACCCATCGAGAGGATCACGACCATCTGGACGATCCAGTTGAGCAGCCCGTAACTGAGCGCCGTCGAGCGATCGATGCCGAAGAGCCCGAGCGCCATCTGCGAGCCGGCCCAGAAGACGCCGATGAAGCCCGGCGCCGACGGCACCGACACCGCCGCGGCGACGATCACCGTCGCGGCGAAGCCGAGCGGCACGAGCGGGGCCGGGAGCCCCATCGCGAGGGCCGAGGCCATGAAGCCCGCGACCGTCGCGAGCCAGACGATCGCCGACCAGCCCATCGCGGTCGCGAGCGCCGCCGGGCGCGAGAGCCCGCGCACCCCGGCGAGGAAGCCCCTCGCTCCGTCGACCACCGCGTGGCCGACCGACTCGGGAAGTCGCGCCGCCATGCGCTCGACGAAACGCTCGATCGGCTCGGCCCAGCGGATCGCCACCACGAGCCCGACCAGCGCCACGAAGACCAGCCCGAGCATCACGCGGGCGACGCCGCGGAGTTCCGGCCCGCCCGGGACGAGGTAGAGCGTGACGACGACGAGCAGCGCGAGCATGGCGAGGTCGAGCAGGCGCTCGATCGCGACCGTCGCGAGCGCCGACGGCATGCGGACCGCGCCGGAGCGAGCGACCACCATCGGCCGGATGATCTCGCCTGCACGCAGCGGCAGGACCATGTTGCCCATGAACCCGATGCAGGTCGCCTCGAAGACCGGCGTGTCGCCGAGCGGGCCGAGCGTGGAAAGAATGTAGCGCCACCTCGCCCCGCGCACCCAGAGCGAGAACGCCGCGAGCAGCGCGACCACCGCGAGCCAGCCCGCCCGCACCGAGCGCAGCGCGGCGAGCGACTCGCCGAGATCGAGGCCGTGGAGCGAGTACCAGAGCGCCGCCGCCGTCACCGCGAGCGACAGCGCGATCTGGACGCGACGGCTCACGCGTCGGCCACGCGGACGTCCCCGCCTGCGAGTCGGAGGGACCCCGCGAGCGTCCGCGCGAGCCGGCGGTAGCCCTCGCCGAGCGGTCCGTCGGAGAGCGCGACCGGAAAGCCATCGTCGCCCGAGCGCCGCACCGCCGGGTCGACCGGCAGCGAGACCAGCAGGGGCGCGCCGGCCGCCCGCGCGACCGCCTCCCCGCCACCGCGCCCGAACACGTCGTCGTGGTGCCCGCAGGACGGGCAGTCGAAGCCGGCCATGTTCTCGACGACGCCGAGGATCGGCACCTGCACCTGGCGGAACATCGCGACCCCGCGCATCACGTCGCGCAGCGCGACCTCCTGGGGCGTGGTGACGACCACCGCGCCGGCGAGCCGCACCTGCTGGGCGAGCGTCAGTTGCGCGTCGCCCGTGCCGGGGGGCAGGTCGATCACCAGCACGTCGAGATCGCCCCACTCGCAGTCGGCGAGGAACTGGCGGAGGAGCCCCGCGACCATCGGCCCCCGCCAGATGACGGGAGAGGTCTCGTCGAGGAAGAACCCCATCGAGATGCAGCGGACGCCGTGGCGGTCCACCGGGTGGAAGCGGTTGCCGCCGGCGGCGAGCGGCCGCGCGTCGGTGCCCATCATGATCGGCAAACTCGGCCCGTGGACGTCGGCGTCGAGCAGCCCGGTGCGCAGCCCCGAGGCCGCGAACGCGCACGCGAGGTTGGTCGCGACCGTCGACTTGCCCACCCCGCCCTTCGCGCTCGAGACCGCGAGCACCGCGCGGACGCCGGGCAGCGACACGGGCTGGTCGGGCGTCGGGCCGCTTCGCGGTGCGCCCGGCGGCTCGGCGGCCGGGGCGGCGACGACCAGGCGCGCCCGAAGCCCGGTCGGCGCGATCGCGTCCGCGACCGCACTCTCGAGGACGGGGGGCACGTCGGTCCGCCCGCCGGGCAGCCGCAGCGCGATCACGGCGTGGTCGCCCTCGATCGAGACGTCGGCCACCATGCCGAGGCTCACGATGTCCCGCGGAAATCCGGGATAGCGCACCGCGGCGAGCGTTCCGCGGATGCTCTCCGGTGTCGGCTTGTCGGTCGTCATGGGCTCGGGTACCTGTTCGAATTCCTATAACAGCGACTCGCGGTGCCGGAAACTTGACCGTCCGCGGCTCGGTGGGATGCTCCCGCTGACGACGGCAGGCTCGAACCCATGGCGAACCCGAACTCCTCGACCGCGACCGCGGATGCCACGGCGGCCCCGGTCGCCCTGGTGGCGGATGAACTCTCCCGCGTGGAGACACGAATCCGCGAACTGAGCCTCTCGCGGGAGCCGCAGCTCCAGTCGATCGGGCGAGGCCTGATCGAGGCCGGCGGCAAGCGGGTCCGCCCGGCACTCGCCCTGCTCGTCTTCCGCGCCTGCGGCGGAGAGGACCCCTCCGACACGATCGAGGTGGGTGCCGCGCTCGAGCTGATCCACTCGGCCACGCTGCTGCACGACGACATCCTCGACTCGGGCCAGACGCGCCGCGGACGCCCGTCGCCGCTCGCGCTGCACGGACCGTCGCTCACGCTGGTCGCGGGCGATTTCCTGTTCAGCAAGGCCTTCGGGGTGGCCGGCCGCTTCGACGCGGAGGTCGTCGGCTGGGCGACCGACGCCTGCATCAGCCTCTGCGAGGGCGAGATCATGCAGCAGCGCTTCCGCCGCAATCCCGAGGTGACCGAGGCGGACTACCTCGAGATCGCGGACCGCAAGACCGCAGCCCTGTTCGCCGAGGCCGCCCGGATCGGCGCCCGCTTCGCAGGCGCCGCCGAGCCCGTGGTCGACGCGATGCGGGGGCTCGGGCGCGAGATCGGCCTCGCCTTCCAGATGGTCGACGACCTGCTCGACGTGCTCGGTCCCGCCGAAGTCATCGGCAAGCCCGTCGGGAGCGACCTCCGCGAGGGCTCGCCCGCCCTGCCGACGGTGCTCGCGCTGCCCCGCCTGCCCGAAGTCGCGCGCGCCTTCGCGGATCCCGCGCCCTCGGCCGAGCGCGTCCGCGCGGCGATCTCGGCGCTGAAGGCCTCGCCGGTGCTCTCCGAGGTGCGGCAGCGGGCGCGCACCCGGATCTCGATCGCCTTCGACCACCTGGGCCGCCTCGCCCCCTCGCCGTTCCGCGACGCTCTCTCCGACCTCGTGTCGGAGATGCAGGCCCGGACCGCCTGACCGGTGCCGGCGCGGCCCCGGCTGCGCATCTGGCGGAGGCGCGCGCGCGGGCCTAGAGTCCCGAGTCGAGACGCCCATGCCGCGAGACCGATTCGACCGCGAAATCGACTACCTGCGGATCTCGCTGACGGACCGCTGCAACCTTCGCTGCATCTACTGCATGCCGGAGAACGGCGCGTCCCACGCGGAGCCTTCCGACGCGCTCGGTCGGGACCAGATCGAACGCATCGCCGTCGCGGCCGCCGGCGTCGGGTTCCGCAAGATCCGCCTGACCGGCGGCGAGCCGACGTTGCGCTCCGACCTGGTCGAGATCGTGGAGCGGATCGCGCGCGTGCCCGGCATCGAGGACGTGGCCATGACGACGAACGGCATCCTGCTGCCGGGCCTCGCCCCGGCCCTTCGCCGGGCCGGCCTTCGCCGCGTGAACGTCCACCTCGACTCGCTCGACCCGGCACGCGTCGCCCGCGTCATGCGGCGCGGAACCCTGGAGCAGGCCCTCGCGGGGATCGCTGCCGCCGAGCAGGCGGGCTTCCACCCGATCAAGATCAACACGGTGGTCGTCGCGGGCGAGAACGACGGCGACGTCGTCGACCTCGCGCGCCTCACGCTCGAGCGCGACTGGCACGTCCGGTTCATCGAGCTCATGCCGCTCGGCGGAGGCGAGTGCGCGCGGATCGCGACGACCCGCTACGTCTCGAACTTCGGCACCCGGGCGCGGATCGAGGAGGCGCTCGGCCCCCTCGAACCGCTTCCGCCGGCCCATGCCTCCGACGAGGCCCGGTGCTTTCGGCTGGCAGGAGCGCGCGGCGTCGTCGGCTTCATCAGCCCGGTCTCCGAGCCCTTCTGCGGCACCTGCAACCGCATGCGACTCACCTCCGACGGACGCTTCCACCTGTGCCTGCTGAAGGACGACGAAATCGACGTGCTGGGTGCGCTTCGAGAGGGCGCCGGGCCCGATCGGCTCGGCGAAATCCTCCGGCGCGCGGTGCTCGCCAAGCCGACCGGGCACGCACTCGACGTCGGGGTCTCCACGACCGTGCGTTCGATGCACCACCTCGGCGGCTGACGAAGGTCGTCACCGACCTCCAGCGGCGGGTTGCGCTCCCCGGGGTCGGGTCCGTAACGTGCGGGCCCATGGCTTCGCTCTCCCTCGCCGAAGCGCGCCAGGTCTTCGGCGCCCGCCTCCTAGGCCCTGATCGGCTTGCCCGCGTCCTGGGAGACCTGCCGGCGCCACCGGACTCGGTCGCGATCGAGCCGGAGTTCGCGACGCGGCTCGCGCGCGAAGGCTGCGGACTCGTGTGGCGAGCGGCGACGACCGCCGACGGGCGTCCGGTCACGCTCGCGCGACTGCACGAGGCCACCGCCGGCGACCGCTCCCGCGGATTCAAGGGCGACGAGCCGTGGTTCGTCGACCTGCCGTTCGCCACGGAAGAGACTCCCGAGACGGGGTGGGCGGTCTTCGCGCTCGCACCCTGGCCCGAGACGCTGAACCGAACCTTCGGTGCCGGCGACGCGGCGCTGCGGCAGCGGGCGGGCGCGCACCTCTGGCGCCGGCGACGAGCGGTCGAGATCGCATTCGACTGCCTCGCGGCGGCGGCCACCGGGGAGAGGCTTCTCGAGCATGCCTGGGACTGGTCGGGCACTCCCTCCACCGACGGCGGGCTGCTCACGCTCGGCGGGTTCGGCGCCTCGGGGCTCGAGGTCATCGCCTACTCGCGGGCAGTGAAGCACGACGCGCTCGGCATCTGCCCGACGCTCCCCGCCTAGCCCTCGCCCGCGCGTCGAGGTCCGCCCCGCCTCCGGCGCGACGGCTCCACGAGCCCCGGCCGCCGGAGGCGACCTCGCGTCCCTCGATCTCGAACCCCGCGGCCCACCGGTTCACAGGCTCGCCGGCCGGTGTTAGGGTCGGGGCGATGACCGCTGCCGAGATCCGATCGAAGATCGAGTCCGAGGTTCCGGGTGCGAGCGCCGAGGTCCGCGACTACACGGGTACCGGCGACCACTTCCAGGTGCGCGTGGTGGCCCCGGCCTTCGAGGGCCTGTCGCGGGTCGAGCGTCACCAGCTCGTCTACCGGGCCCTCGGTGCCGCCGTCGACGGACGCACGATCCACGCGATCGCGCTCGAGACGCTCACGCCGGAACAGGCGGCCGGCCGATCCTGATCATCCCCCCGCGGGGCGAAGGAAGGGAACCGATGGAATCGAACGTGAACGACCGCATCCGCGACGCGATCGCGGGCAACAAGGTGCTGATCTACATGAAGGGGAACCGCTCGTTCCCGATGTGCGGCTTCTCGGCCGCGACCGTCGAGGTCTTCGAGCAGATGGGCGTGCCCTACGAGACCGTCGACGTGCTGAAGGACCCGGAGATCCGCGAGGGCATCAAGCGGTTCTCGAACTGGCCCACGATCCCGCAGGTCTACGTCGCGGGGAAGTTCATCGGCGGCTGCGACATCGTCCGGGAGATGCACGCGGCGGGCGAGCTCGAGCCGCTCATCCGAGAGGCCCTGCAGGCCTGACCCCGCCTCTCCGGACCCGGGTTGTCATTCGCCATGGCGTGTGCGATGCCTCGGTCACGACCGCGGACGCAGCGTCGGACGCGGGACCGGATCGAAAGGGAGGAGGTGAGGTGATGGTGAAGGGGATGAAGGCGATCATGGCGACCGCCGGGTTCGCGCTCCTCGCGGCGACGGCCGGGTGTTCGGCCCACGCCTCGGGCCCGAGCCCGCAGGAACTGGCGATGCAGCGCGCGGAGCAGGCGGCGGTTCGCGCCGAGGCGGCGGCGACGCGTGCGGCGGCTTCGGCCGATTCGTGCGACGCGGCGCAGGCCAAGTGCGAGGCGATGTTCCGCAAGGGCACGTTCAAGTAAGCCCGAACGGTCATCGAACGATTCGACGGCGGCTCCCGGAGACGGGAGCCGCCGTCGTGCTTTCGGGCCGGGGATCGGGCGCCCGACCGGGTCGGTTCAGCCCAGCGCGCCGACCGCCTTCTCGATCGCGTCGAAGCCGTTGCGCAGGTTGTCGCGCGAGGTCGCGTACGAGATGCGGATGTGGTTCGGCGCGGCGAAGTCGTCGCCCGCGACGAGCGCGACGCGCGCCTCGGCGAGCAGGAACTCGCAGACCCGGTTCGCGTTGCCGAGCGGCGCTCCCCGCCACGCGCGGCCGAAGAGGCCGCTGACGTCGGGGAAGGCATAGAACGCCCCCTCCGGGCGCACGCACTTCACGCCGGGGATGCGCCCGAACCGATCGACGACGTAGTCGCGCCGCCAGCGGAACTCCTCGACCATCGGTGCGATCTCGTCCTGCGGACCGGCGAGCGCCTCCGCGGCCGCCGCCTGCGAGACCGCGGCGGGGTTCGACGTCGACTGGCCCTGCAGCGTCGTGATCGCCTTGATGACCTCGACCGGACCGGCCGCGTACCCGAGCCGCCAGCCCGTCATCGCGTAGGTCTTCGAGACCGAGTTCACGATCAGGGTGCGCGGCCGCAGTTCGGGATAGGTCGCGAGCAGGTGGGGCGGCGTCGCCCCCTCGAAGTAGAGGACCTCGTACACGTCGTCGACGATCACGAACACGTCGGGCGACTCGACCAGCACCTTGCCCAGCGCGGCGAGCGAAGGCGCGTCGTAGGCCGCACCGGTCGGGTTCGACGGGCTGTTCAACACGACCCCGCGGGTGCGCGGCGTGATCGCCCGACGCAACTGCTCCGGGGTGATCTTGAAGCCCGCCTCGGGGCTGCCGTGCACGATCACCGGCTTCGCGCCGGCGAGCACGAGCATGTCGGCGTAGCTCACCCAGAACGGGGCCGGCAGCACGACCTCGTCGCCTTCCTCGAAGAGGGCCTGGAACGCGCCGAAGAGGGCGTGCTTGCCGCCGCAGGTCGCGACCGTCTCTTCGGGTGCGTAGTCGAGGCCGTTCAGTCGCTTCAGTTTCGCGACGACCGCCTCGCGGATCTGCTTCGTGCCGGCGACGGGCGTGTACTTGGTCGCGCCGGCCGCGAGCGCGCGCACGGCCGCGTCCTTGATCCGCTGCGGCGTGTCGAAGTCCGGCTCGCCTGCCCCGAAGTCGATGACCTGGGTCCCCTGCGCGCGCAGGCGCGCGACCTCCGCGGTGACCGCGAGCGTCGCCGAGGGCTTGATGAGCCCGATTCTCTTCGCAAGACGCACCGTTCACGCCCTCCTGCGCCGACTCCGGGTCGGCCGCCACCGCATCGGTCTAGCCGACCGGACGCGGCCTGCAACGCCGAGCCGTCGACGACGCGCCCGAGAGCGGTCGCCGCGGGCCGGGAAGCGGCGAGGACGCCGCCTCAGCGGCGGGGCTTGCGGGCGAACCGTGGGGCGAAACGGTCGAGCACGAAGTCGGGCACCAGGTTGCGGACGTCGCCGCCGAAGCTCGCGACCTCCTTCACGAGCCGCGAACTGGTGTAGAAGTACGACTCGTCGGCCATCATGAACACGGTCTCGATGTTCGGCTTCAGGTGGCGATTCATCATCGTCATCTGGAACTCGTACTCGAAGTCCGAGACGGCCCGCAGCCCTCGCACGATCACCCTCGCACCGATCCGGTCCGCGTAGTCGACCAGGAGCCCCGTGAAGGAGTCCACGACGATCCGGTCGCCGACGTCCGCGAAGGCCTCGCGGATCATGTCGACTCGCTCGGCCGGCGTGAACATCGCCTGGTCCTTGTTCGGGTTGTAGGCGACGGCGACCGTGAGGCGCGGGAACACGCGCAGGCTGCGCCGGATGATGTCGACGTGGCCGTTCGTGATCGGGTCGAAGGAGCCGGGATAGACGGCCATCTGTGCCGGCTCGGCGACGCCGCGGGCCTTCGTTCGGGACGACGCGCGCGCGGACGGCGAGCGGCGGGACGAGGGGCGGCGGGCGGCCGCCTTCGTGCGGGATCTAGTCGCGGGCATCGGCGCTTCCCTCCGGCCGTCCGGCCGGGGCTGGAACGTGGAAGAACGTGAGTTGGCCGTCACCATAACATCGCACGTCGTCGGGCGCGCCCGCCCCGGGCGGTGTCGCGACCGACTCTCCCCGGGCGGTCTCGACGACGATCCGCGCCCCCGGCACGGCGAGCCCGAGCCCCAGGACCTCGCGGATCGCCTCGTCGGCCGCCCCGGTGCGGTAGGGGGGATCGGCGAGGACCAGGCCGAAGCGGTCGCCCCGGGCCGCGAGCCTGCGGAGCCCGGTCGCGACCGCCGTCGCGAGCACCTCGCCGCGGTCGGCGAAGCCGCAGCGCTCGAGGTTCGAGCGCAGCATCCGGGCGACGGCCGGTGCCTGTTCGACCGCGACCAGGCTCGCCGCCCCGCGCGACAGGGCCTCGATGCCGAGCGCGCCGGTCCCGGCGAACAGGTCGAGGACGCGTCGGCCGGCGACCGCGTCGCGGCTTTCGAGGATCCCGAACAGCGACTCGCGCAGGCGCGCGGAGCTGGGACGAACCGCGAGGCCGCGTGGGCCCTGGAGGACACGCCCCTTCGCCTCGCCCGCGATCACTCGCACGAAGCCCCCGCCGCCACGCGCGCACCTCTGGCAAATCGCCCCCGCGCGCGCAAGAAAGAGAGCGTCATGCGGTGGGCTCTCGTTCCGGCGAAGCTCGGCGCCGAGGCCAAGCGCCGGCTCGCGCCGGGACTCGACGTCGCGCAGCGCCGCGCACTCGCGCGCGCGATGCTCGCCGACGTCCTCGACGCGCTTCGGCGTGCGCCCTCGATCGACGGAATCGCGGTCGTCGGGCGCGGAGCGATTCTCGCCGCGCTCGCCCGGGAGATGGGCGTCGACGCGATTCCCGAGCGCGCGGCCGGCAGCCTGAACGAGGCCGTCGCCGAGGGCGTCCGGGCCTGCCTCGCGCGCGGCGCGACCAGCGTGCTCGTCGCGATGGCCGACCTGCCGTTGCTGCGCGCACGCGACGTGGAAGCGATGCTCGCGACCGGGCGGCGCGACGGCGTCGTCGCGGCGGTGTCGCGCGACGGCACCGGGACGAACCTGCTCCTGCTGCGACCACCGCGCGGGATCGCCACGGCGTTCGGCCCCGGCAGCCTGGCACTCCATCGCGCCGCGGCGGAGCGGGCCGGCTTCCCCTTCCGGGTCCGGCGGCTCGCGGGTCCGGCCCTCGACGTGGACACCCCCGAGGACCTCGCGATCCTCCGGAGGAGCCGCGCGCTCGCCGGCGAGAGCCGGCGGGCCCTGCGGGGGATGGTCGCTACTTCTTCGGCTCCATCGGCTTCCCGCAGCAGCCGAGGTCGCCCTTTCCGGCCTTCGTCACGATGAACTGCGAGCCGCACTGCCCGCAGAGGTAGATCTTGCCGATTTGCGTGGCCATCTCCGACTCCTTCCCGGCTCCCGGCCGGCGGCGCGCGCCCGTTTCCGCGCGACCTTCACTTACCTGAGAACGACGGGCGGCGCCCCTCCCGGAAGCTCGCGATTCCCTCGGCCCGGTCGCCGGTGGTCTGCAGCAGGACGTAGAGGTCGCCCTCGAGCCGCAGGCCCTCCGAGAGCGGCAGGTCGAGCGCGGCCGACGCCGCCTCCTTCGCGAGGCGCTGGGCGACCGGGCCCCGCGCGGCGATCCGCGCGGCGAGATCGTCGCCGGCAGCGCGCAGCCTCGCGCGTCGCACGACCCGCTCGACGAGCCCCGCTGCGAGCGCCTCGGACGGGGACAGGCGCTCGCCCAGCAGCAGCATCCGGAGCGCACGCGCGCGACCGACCAGGCGCGGCAGCCGCTGCGTGCCACCCCGCGAGGGAAGCGCGCCCCGCGCGATCTGCCCGAGCCCGAGCGTGGCGTCGTCGGCGCACACGCGGAGATCGCAGGCGAGCGCGAGTTCCAGGCCCTCGTCGAGCACCGCCCCGTGCAGGAGGGCGATCGTCGGCACCCGGAGCGAGGCGATCGCCGCGACGCCGTCGGGCTCGCGTCCCGGGCCCGGCGCCCCCGCGCCGTCACCGGCGCAGAAGTCGCGTCCCGCCGACTCGACCAGGACCGCACGCACCGAGTCGTCGTGGTCGATCTCCCATGCCGCTTCGCGCAGCGAGGCGTGGGCGCGCGGACCGAGCCTCGGCGTCCCGCCCGCCGGCCCCAGCACGAGGCGCACGACGTCGCCTTCCCGCGCGCGCGTGATCGGAGCGTCGCCCGCATCCTCGCGCGCCCCCCGGGTCTTCGAGGTGGCCCGGCCGCCCTTCCCCGCGACGCGCCGGCCTCCGCCGACGGCCGCCCCGACCCGCGCGGTCGCGACGCGGGCGCTCGAGGCTCGGCGCTGGGTCCCGCCGGGCTTCACGCTTCAGCCGCCCGCGAAGGAGTCGCGAAGGTCCTTGCGCAGGATCTTGCCGAGCGGGTTGCGCGGCAGCTCCGGCACGATGCGGACGACCTCGGGCTTCTTGAACGACGACAGCCGGGTCCGGCAGTGCTCGACGATCTCGTCGGCGGTCGCGCCGACACCCGGGCGCAGCACGACCGCGGCGGCGACCACCTGCCCCCACTCGACGCTCGGCAGGCCGAAGACCGCGACCTCGTCGACCGCGGGATGCGACTGGATCGTCGCCTCGACCTCGGCCGGCGCGATGTTCTCGCCTCCGCGGATGATCATGTCGTCCTTGCGGCCGACCAGGAAGACGTAGCCGTCCTCGTCGAGGTAGCCCAGGTCGCGGGTGTGCAGGAAGCCGTCGGGCTCGAGCTGCGCCCCGCCCTCGACCGAGCCGGCGTAGCCCTTCATGATACGCGCCGTCCGGACCATGATCTCGCCGACTTCGCCGGGCGGAAGCGACCGGCCGGCGTCGTCGCGGACCTCGACCTCGACGTCGGGCAGCGGACGCCCGATCGAGTGGAGGCGGCGCAGGACGGCCTCGTCGGCCGCGGGATCGCCCGAGAGGCGGTGGTCCTCGGGCCCCAGCACGGTGAGCGTCGAGGTCGTCTCGGTCTGGCCGAAGGCGTTCACGAAGCCGCAACTCGCGGGGAACGCTTCGAGCGCCCGCCGGATCACCGGGAAGGGCATCGGCGCGCCGCCGTAGGACACGTTCTGGAGGCTCGCCATCTTCTCGCGCGAGAACGAGGGGTGGTCGAGGATCTGCTTCAGCATCGTCGGCACGACGAAGGCGTGCGTCACGCCCTCGCGCGCGACCGCGTCGATCCACTCGCCCGCCTCGAACTGCGGCAGGAGCACGAGTTTCCGGCCCGCCCACACCGACGTCATGATGTTGGTCGCACCGGCGATGTGGTAGAGCGGCACGCACAGGAGTTGAACGCCGCGCGGCTCGCCGTCGGCCATCTCCACGGTCCCGACGACGTAGGTCGTGAAGTGCCCGAAGGTGAGCATGACGCCCTTCGGCAGGGAGGTCGTGCCGCTCGTGTACATGAGGACCGAGGTGTCGCCCTCCTCGACCTCGGCGTCCTCGCCCTCGGGGCTGCCCGCGGCGACCAGGTCCTCGATCGAGGGCGACCCGGCCTCGAAGCCGATCCGCTCCATGTCCTTCGGCAGCTCCGGCGAGAGCCGGTCGAGGAGCTCCCGGTAGCGCTCCGCGAAGAACAGCACCCGCGGCTCCGCGCGTCCGATCATGTAGGCGAGCTCGTTCGTCTTCGCGCGATAGTTGAGCGGGACGAACGTCGCCCCGGCCGAAGCGGTCGCATAATAGCACTCGAGGTAGTGGTTCGAGTTGGTCGCGAGCACGGCGACGCTCGACCCGCGCCCGACGCCGCGAGCGCGCAGCGCGTTCGCGAGCCGGCGCACGCGCTCCTGCATCTGGCCGTAGGTGAAGCGCGCGGGGCCCGAGACCAGGATCTCCTGGTCGGGGAACATCGACGCCGGGATGGAGAGGAAATTCGCGGTATTCATGGCTGCCTGCGTCCTAGCCCGAGGGCCAGCCGCCGCTCAAGCCCGAGCGCCCGGCGGAGCGGCAGGTCGAGCCCGCGCGCGACCGCGGCCTTCGCCGCGCGCACCGCGTCCCGGGGCCGCGACGCGATCTCGTCGGCGAGTCGCGCGACCCGCCGGCGCAGCCCGCGCGCCGGCACGACCTCGGTCGCGATCCCGAGCCGGAGCGCGCCCGCCGCGTCGATCTCGTCGCCCGCGAGCAGCACGCCGGCGGCGCGCCCGGGGCCCACCGCGCGCGGCAGCGTCTGGGTCCCGCCGACCCCGGGCAGGAGCCCGAGCGCCGTCTCGGGAAGCCAGAACCGCGCGTCGTCCGCGCACACGACGAGGTCGCACAGGAGCGCCATCTCGAAGCCCCCGCCCGCGGCGATCCCATGGACCGCCGCGATCGAGACGCACGGCAGGCGAGACCAGGTGCCCCAGAGGTCGCGGACGCGCCGCACCTCGCGCGCGCGAACCGGGGAAGGAGCCGTCCCGAACTCGGCGAGGTCGCCGCCGCTCGAGAAGGCCCGGCCGTTTCCCCGGACGACGAACACGTCGACCGAGGGGTCGCCGGCCGCGAGCTCGAGTGCTTCGAAGAGCGCGTCGCGCATC
>Ga0208783_10000630_pt1 | contig 21560 bp, 12 predicted proteins | sample DEB19_08_DNA_2_FD_184529 | JGI IMG/M metagenome (GOLD analysis project Ga0208783, IMG submission 184529) | Aqueous microbial communities from the Delaware River and Bay under freshwater to marine salinity gradient to study organic matter... | ecosystem: Environmental > Aquatic > Marine >...
GCTTCATTAATTGGATATACTCCAATTGAAATGGTAATTAAAGGCAGAGAAAAAGTAAAACTACCAGATGGTACATTTGTAGAAAATGGTTCTGATCTCAGTTTTGGAGAAGCCAAACAAGCTATTAGAAATTGGAAATCATTAATGATTAGTAATATCAATAATGGTTTTTATTCAACAGACTTATCGGTTATTAATGAAGAAAACCTAAACTATCTAAAATCAATTGCTTCTGGTCAAGAAATTTTAGATCTATCTTCACCAAATGTTCTAGATAGTATTATTGTTCCTAGTATTCTTCCAGAAGATGCTTTAGCAAAACAAACACTAGGAATTACACCAACAGATTCAAGAGCTAAAACAGCTAAAGAATTGGCAACTTGGTTAGAATCAACAATAGCAACTCTAGAAAGTCTAAAAACAGCTAGTAATTTTAAAGGTACAGTTAGTGAAGCATTTTTAAGAATTGCTTTACATCAAAAACTATTCCATATAGCTTCTTCTGCGTTTGCAAGTACCTTAAAGAAAACAAGAAAAAAGAGAACTATTGATACTGGATCAACGGATGCTATTGAAGCTAAAAAGAATATCATGAGAAAACTCGGTTTAGATCCAGCATCCATGCCAGAGTATAATCAACAAAAGTTTCCAAATTGGCAAGATGACTATAGTAGAATTATAGGTTTTGATATTGAAGCAAATGGAAAAACCCAAGATGAAATTACAGGAATTTATTCAATTCAACTTACAATATACGAAAATGGTGTATTTACAAAACAAGTTTGGATGAATTCTGCTAATACTTTAGTAAATGCAATTGAACAACCAGAAGGATCAAAAGATTTCTTAACAAATGATCAAATACAAACCTTAATTGCTAGACTTGAGATGATGCAACAACAAGGATATAAAGTTGCTTCTCACAATGGAAATGGATATGATTTTAAGGTTTTGTCTAAATTTACAGACAATCCAAATCAATTAGCTAGAGTCGGTATTCGTAGTTTTGATACATTAGCTAATCTTGCTTTTGACAATAGAGTAATGGATCAAACAATGTCAGGCTTTATGCCAAAACGAGCACCAAAAGGAGCCCGATTAAAAGATCTTGCTTTGGCAAATTTACCAACTAAATCTGTTACAGCTTTTGATGGCAAAATTACATATAGGAATGGTACAGTTGAGTATAATAATCCAGAAATAACTACCGCTGGAGATGGAACAGAAGTTGTTACTTATAGATCTGAAGAGTTGGTTGGCGGTGAAGATGTATTTAAATACTGGGAAGAAGGTACATTTGGAGACTGGACTAAATTTATTGCTTATGCATCAAACGATAGCGATCTAACTGTAGACTTAATTCTACATTTTGCAAAACAAAATAGAACAACTGTAAGAGTTTTTCCAAATGGATTAGACAATGATCGTTCCTATGAAATTAATACATTCAAACCACGATCAAATCTATTCTTAGATGAATCACCAGATTCAGATGGTTTAACTAAGTTTTACGATATTGTACAAGATTTAATTAAGACAGTTCCTGAGTTAGTAGATGAAACTGAATCTATTCATTATACATATGAAATGGAATATGAACTAGATAAAGTTATTGATATCTTTCAAGATTGGCTTATTCAAGCATGGAGTCTTGATTTTAATAATATTGAAAAAGTCAAATTAATACAACAAGGTTTAGAAGACCAAGATTTAATTGCTAATCAACAAAACAACATAATTATTGAACTAGCTAAGAAAAATAGAACAGCTTTATCATATTTACTTAAGAAAAAGTTTCAACAATTTGGTTTTATTGATAATCTAAATGTTGACCCAAATAGACCAGGAAGATTAAATAGTTCCGTTTTCCAGATTGATGAAGCTAATAATAGAGCTATAGTAAATGCAGATCGCGGCCTAAAAGAAATGTTTATTGGAATAAGTACTGAAGTAGAATATGAAAATAGGGTTTTAGAACATCTATCGGATTTCCTAAATAACAATGAATTTACAACCCAAACTAAATTTGATGAGATTTTAAGAGATAAGTTTAAAGTTAGACCAAGACTTCGAAAAGAATCCAATAGAGATTACTATGGTGAAGTAATTCCACAAATCCTAACTAAATATGTAACTGGATTTAAAAGACTATCTGATTTTGGAAACGCTAATGTTGACTGGAAACCAGCATATGATGTTGGTATTGCAATTGTTCAACTGATGTTAGATAGAAGACCTGGTATTATCCAACAAGACAATATTCTAATCAATGGTGATACTATCGTAAATGCAATGTTACTTAGTGGATCATCATCAGTTTATCAAGGTAGAGCTAAAAACTTTATTATTCCTAATAGAGATAGGGTTAGTTTTATCTCTCCATTTAGTCCAATTACTGAAGAAAGAAGTTATGATAACTTTAGATTAATTGAAAGAATTAAATTTGCTCTTAATTATGATTTTTCTGATCCAGAAAAACTTAAAGAATTTATGGATTGGGCTAAAACTCCTCAAGTTATGAATAGAAACCATGCTATTTCATATTTTGTTTCAGCAACTAAGAATACAGTATTCCCAACTATTCGAAATAGATCTCCATTTGAAAACTTACTTACATTAAATGAAAGAAAGCATTTAGCATATAGCTATATCTATGATATTCCTAGATTACTTACATGCTTTAACCATGACTGTGCCTATTGGAGTTTAAACGCTGGAGGACGCTTTCTAAAGGATTCTATGCCTATCTACTATGTAGATGATTTCATGTCAGCAGGGGCTCCTACAGCCCGTGCTACCCTTGCTGGAGCAATAGATCAAATTGCATGGATGACTGTCTTTAACTTTGATAATCCAAAAACACAAGAAAAACTAATTGAATCTGTAGTTTCAGCAATTAAGTTAATGAAAACAGGAAATCCAGAAGATTTTATTGAACAAACAAATAAGTCAGACTATAGATACTCTGGTTTACACATCTCTAAAGCTATTTTAAATTGGTATAGAGAAGGTAATTTTAATGCAGCATATCAAATTATACAACAATTAGGGTTTAATTTAGAAATTTCAGATGATAGAATTGTTCCTGCTAAGGGATTAGATGATCCTAGATTTAAAGCAATTGACTTAATGGTTGCTGATTTCAATTTACTTAAGAATAATAGAGAAGTTTACAAAGAAAAACATAGATTAAGCGATACTGAACTAAAACACTTTGAAAATCTTATCACTAAACTAGAAGAAAACAGAGAAGATGGTAAGGAATTCTTAAAGGGTGCTATTACACCAAGGTTCTTCTCTGCTGGTTTTAAAGGTATCTATGAAGGTTTATTAAATAAAAATAAGGAAAAGGCTCTTGGTTTTACAATTGAAGAAATCAAAGTTGCTACAAAAGTTTTATTAAGACAGTTAGTAAATGAACATGCTATTTTAATTGATCAGGCTACAGCTCTTAGCGGAAAAAATATTGAGGAAATTAAAGATATTTTCCAAAATGTACTAACTGTTCAGATTGATCCAACAGTAATGAAAAATACATTTACAAGTAATTTCTTTGGTGAACAAGACTACGATACTCGTCTTGGACAAATGAAAACATACTTTAATCAGTATATAGATCAATTAGCTGAAAACTTAGTTCCTCAATTTGCAATTGAAAATAGAACTAAACAAGTCGAACAGATTAAAGCAGAACTAAGAAAAGAATATGAAGAAAGAATGAATCAAGCAGCGCATATTTTTACATCTAGGGATTTAAAAACTTTATCTCCAGAAGAATATGCTGAAGTTCAGACTAAAGTTAATCAAATAATGGCAGGATCTCTTAGTTTAGATTTTGATAAAGAAACAAATACCTATGAATTAATTAAAGGAGATAATGAAGGAGCCACAGAGTATTTAGCTCTATGGGCTTTAAATAGAAGAGCTATTACTCCGTTTAAACTATTGACAGATAATCTTGAATTACAACGAGCAGTTACTGGAGTTCATATTTCACCTGATGATTTTAAAGGATGGATTAACAAAACAATCTTCCATACTTATGGTATGGAAATTGCATCTGGTAGAAATCATATGTTTGGTGGATGGGGTAATGGACCAGAAAGTTCTAAACTAGCTCAAGTAAGAGTTGAAACTGGTAAAGAAGCTAATCCACTTGGTATTTGGGATATTCAAGATTTTAAATGGTCATTTGCTAAAGCAGATGCTTTACTTGGTACTCAATTAGCTCTTGATTTATTACCATATTATGTACTACCAGGATATGACCCTAAAACAGAATCTAGAGAAAATTACTGGGAAGCTAATGAACAAAGATCCATTGAAGAACTTAAAGCACAGGCTTATACTGATTACTTATTAGCAAAAGATGATGATTTTTTAAAACAACGATATGGTATGACTGCTAAACAACTAAGAAGTAAACTAGAGCAGTATGCTGGCAATCCAGATCAAAGATTTAGATTAAGAACATTAGCCAGTGATGTAGCACAATATGAAATGCTTATGTCTATGGATGCTTCTGTTGAAGGTTTAGGAAGTTATAGACCACTACATTCTGATATGGATTTTACTCAACGAAGTATATTTGGCTTATTAGAAGCCCAATATCAAATCAAAAAAGAAAACACTAGAGAAAATAAACTCCTTAAGCGTATTGAAGAGTTAAGAAAACAAGATCCAAATACAGATCCTAATGAAGTAATTCCAAAAGAATATCGTGGAGCTGTATCTATATTTGACAAAAAAGATCTACCATTTATTCCAGCACAAACAGGAGATACTACTTCTTCTATTATCTTTGGTCCAAAAAGCATTGTAGAACAAAAAGCAATTAAGATTAAAAATAGAGTTTCAGCCTTTGCTATAACACATGGTTGGGATCAGTTATTAGACAAAAAAGACTGGACTAGGTTGTTCTTAATTCAACAACTACACTATAGATCTTATAAACAAGTTCTAAAATTATTTGAAGAAGAAGGTAATGATCTTTCAGTTAGTACCAAAGCAAAAGTTCTTTGGTTTGATGGATTCTTTAAATCACTTGGTATTAGATCTAAAGCTTTTTTACAAGGCAAAAACTTTAGTACTATTGACTTAATGTTACGAAAAGAAGATGTTGGAGTAACACAAGAAGATATTGATAATTTAAAAACAATGTTCCCAGATGGTGTAAGTTGGCTACAAACTTTAGTTTATCTATCTAAGAAATTAGATCGTTTAGAAGGAATTAAAGTAGGTGTAACCCTAGAACCAGGTATTGTTGTACGAGGAGAACCAGGACTAACTAAGAGTCCAACTAGAGCTCAACCAAACAATGTTCACGGTGTTGAAGTTAGAGTTTTATATGCTGTTATTATGGCTTCAGAATCAACAAGAATTGCTGCAACTATGCACTTACAAGCACAGTATCCTAATGTTTATGAACAACTAGTAAAAGAAAATAAAGTTGATTCTAATGGATATGTGTTATTAGAAGGAATGCCAATTGATGAAAAAATTACCTCAGATGTATTAAAGATTGCTTTACAGAATAAAAAACAACTAGCAAGAGAACTATCTTCTAAGTTTAGATTTATCCTTAATGGTGCAGATATAAACCTAATACCATACCAAAGAGAACAACCAACAAAACTAACTGGACCAATTGCTGTAGAAATTCCAGGTTTAGGGTTGATTAAGATTAACTCTACTGTAGATAATCCAAATACATTATGGGCTTTTACTGAAGACATGATTGTTGAGATGTTAAACTCATTAGAAAATAATGAACTATTTACAAATGTTGAATTAGCCTATCAAACAAATAAAGCAATTGCAACTGAAACTACAGATCTTGATATACTTATTCAAGAACAAGAAAAACAACAATTTGCAGATATGGCTGCTAATGAAGAAGAAACTTTTGATGCACTGATGATGCTACACTTGCTAGAAGTAGATAAAGATTCAGCAAAACCACTAACTATCTTGGACTATAGAAAAAAAGATTCTAGAAATAATCCAAAAATGTTATTAGATATGCCTACTTATTTTACACAAAGTATACCTTTAGAAATAAATGGACAACGTGTTTTTGCAACTTTAGAAGAATCTATTTATCTTACAGATATACTGCAAATTAGAAAAATTGCTGAAATGAAAGGAATGGATGAAGAACTTAAGTTTATTAATGAGTTTCTACAAGTAAACTTAACTACAAGTGATCCTAATATTGAACTAAATGAAGATAGTCCATATACACAACAAAGTATTCCCGTAATTAAACTTGCAGCATTATTGTACCAAATGAAAAATAGTCTTAATGGTTTAAATAAACGAGATTCAATTGTTAACTTTGTTCAGCCAGGATTATCTAAATCCAGTAGACAAGCACTTTTAACAAAAGCAATTCAAATTTCAGATGTAATGTCAAGAGTAGTAAACTCAAATAAAGCCGAAAACAACCAATTCTATTATGTTGCTTCAGCTAGGTTTGATAAAATGGCCGAACTAAATGATTCAATCCTTAAAGATAAATCATTTGAAACACTTATTATTGAGTCATCTGGTGAAATTGTAAATGATAAAAACAAACGATTAGCCAGCAATGCTATTCAAAAAGCATTTAAAGACTATAATACCATTCCACAGGGTATGGACTTTGAAGAAGTAACTGGACTTAACTTTAGACCTGATGTTGCTCAATTTGCTAATAAAGAAAAGTTTATAGAAGTATTTGGTAATAATGGTGAAAATATTGTAAATCAATTAAATGGATTAGTAACAAATGGTATTATATCTCAACGAGTAATGGATATGAAACTAATTATGATTGGTTCTCTTGCTTCCGCTAATAGAGATATCCTAAAAGATTTACATATTGAAACAGTAGATGATGAAGGTCCTAGAATGTTTGCTACGGCTGCAAAACGAGGAACTAAATACTCTATTGGCCTTAACATTAAAGCCATGGCTGTAACACCTGATAATGAACTTCTACTAAAGTTTGCAGAAGAATTAGTCCATATTGCAAGAATGAAATATATGACTGTTAATAGCGAAGATTACCGCAAATTAATTGGTATATTTAATACTGCTAGATCTGAAGAAATGATTAGAGAAATGCTATTAGCTATGGGTAAAAACAAACCATACGATGCACTTATGGAAGATGTAAAGTATGCTATGAAAAACCCTGATGAATTCTTAGCTCACTTTGGAGCAATGATATTACTACAGGAAACAATCTATAATCCAAAAGTTATTCAAGAACTAGAAGCTAAGTATGAAGCAGTATCAAACGCTAAAACATGGTGGGCTAGAGCGTTTTACAATATTAAGCAAATTGCTAAACAAACATTAAAGAAATTTGCTCAACTTAAGTTTGATCCATATTACAATGATGTATATAATGCATCTTATTCTGTTGTTCAGAATCTTCTTTACAACAATTATCCATCTGGTCGAATTGATGTAAATAATCCTGATATGCAGTTTAATGCTATGCATACATTCAATACAACTCAAACACGACTAGATCAAACACAAAAACAAGCAATACGAGAATTAAGAAAAGAAGGACTTAAATTAGAACAACAATTAAAAGATCCTCGTTTAAATCCAACAGATAGAGCAACATTTACTTCACAACTAGCTGAAATTACTACAAGACTATCCAATCCAGAGTTTAATCCTAATTCTGGATTAGATATCCGTGAAGCTGAAATTCAATATGAATTAGAAAAGAATGTTAAACGGAATACAACAACTGGTCAAATTATCCTAAGACATAGACCTGATATTACTTCCAGAGCATTAATAGCTGAAGCTTTAAATAACTGGTCGGCTAAACGTGGATCAAGAGTTGATAATAAAGATACTATTGCTGGGATTATTCGTTTATTTCCAGATCAAAAAGATCGTGTAACCACACTATTTCAAAATGTTTTATTACAAGGTTTTAATCAAACAAATCTAACCTATAATAGTAATTTAGCCCTTCCCGCTATGATTTCAGATTTAATTGATAACTGGACTGTTACTACGCAAGATAGTTATAGACCATCTCTTACCAGTGGTGGATTTATGGCTAATAAACTTGCTTTAGACGGTTATATGGGAAATCTAAGATATAGAACTTCAGCAGTAGCTAGACAGTTTACTAGTAGAGATGTTAGAGAACGAATCAATGCAGATGTAATTAGACAATTGCATGGAGTTGGTATTACAAGTACCGAGTCAACAGAAGTTGAAGCAGTTAATATGATTGCAAAAGCTTTTAAACTTTGGCATCGTAGGCTTGGTGAGGAAATGGTAAATGCTAGAATTATTGTAACTGACAGACATTTAGATCCTGTTGGTTTAAAACTAAGAGATGCTAAGGAATTAACTCAAAGTGAAAGAAGCAAAGGTTTTAGATCCATTCGTAATCTTATTAGAAACAAAATTCTAAGACAATTAGATAAATCTGGTGAAAATACAATTATCAGTCCATACATTCTTTTTGTTGGTGAATTACTTCCAAGTCCAGATGAAAAATTCAATGATGCATCTAATTTCAGACTTGAGTATGCTAAGTTTTCTTCTGATCCTACTCAAGAAGCAACTACAGCAAAAGAAGCAATGGTTAAACTAGTTATTATCCAAGCTATTAATAATCTAGTAAGGGATTCGGGAGTATCTAAAGCAGTAGCTATGGGACAAATGCAGGGTCCAAATAATCCATTGGCTGAAGCACAAGTACAAGAAGCAATTAGAAATCTAATCTATACAACTAGACAACATCAAACTACATTTGCAGATGCATTAGTTCATTTAAATAGAGAAGAGATTAAGATTGTTATGGGTGAGTATAGAAATATTGTTTCAGATAGTTCACCCACTTTGAATGGTGCTCGTTTATTTGCAGAAATGAATAACGCTGAATTTGGTTTCTACATGGGTGAAACCAGATATGCCAATGAATATAAAGGTACAAACCATGTATTAGATGCCATGACTTATGAATTCTTAGGTAAACTTGGCGCAACTGCTTATATGTTTGATATGCGTAGTTCATTCCTAAATAGTTCAGATATCTTCTTAAATGAAGATCCAGATCTTGCCGAAGATGTAGCTATTGCTCGTACTATGTTTGACATTGATATTGATTCAATTGCATTTAGCTTACTTCGTGGTGTTGGATATGATTCAGTTCAACGAATTCTTATGGAACAAGTAAGTGGTATCCCTGGTTTTACATTTACTTTCCAACAATTTATTGATATGGTTCGTGGAACAATTTCTTCCGCTAATCCCGAATCTAAAATTCGACAGGTTGTAAATCTAAATGAATATGGTAGTCAAGAAGAAGAAAAACATACTTTATTACTTGCATTGGATAGACTAAGTGAAGCAAATAAAGATGCAAGAGGTACTTTAGGATATCGTTCTTCGGGAATACCATTAATTGATACTTTAGTTACTGGTGGAAGAGTTGCAACTCAAATGTCATTTGGTCCAAATATTGGATTGGCAACTTGGTTAGTTGAAGGTGCTATGGGCGCAACAACTGGAGCTATTAAAGGAGATAATCCAGTTAAATTCTTGGTTGATGCTATTGATCAAAATGTAAGAACATTTGTTACAAATACTGGAGATGTTGTTTCAAGAAGAAACAATAAAATACATCTATTTAATGTAGATCCACCTACCTTAAAGAATGTTGCTAAGAATTGTCTTTGGTTATTTGAAGAAATCTATAGTCCAATGTTACCTGGAAAACTTCATGGAGATGGGTTTAGTTCTGAGATTGTAGATAGAATGAGCACTTGGGAAAGATTTGTAAGCTGGCAAGCTAGATCACAATCTGGAGCTACGAGAGCAATTCGTATTGCCAGTGAAAACCAAGGCAATAGAAGAATTGTAAAAGATGTTCAAAATAGAAATCTATTTAGACTAAGGGATTCAATAAACAAATATCTACGAGGAAATCAAAACCCAAGCAATGCAGTATTAAAACAAGTAATAGAAGATGCTGGAGTTTCATACAATGTAGAAGTTCTACTAGCGTTTATTCGCGCTGGTTTATTTGAAACCGTAGATACAGTACATGAAGGCAAAGTAGTATCGAGAATAGGCGTTTTAGAAACAATTGACTATATGATTAGTCAGTATCAGCTGGAGCGTGGAACCCTACCATTAATTGAATTCTTCTCCGAAGAACAAAACATGAATGAAGCAATTGTTAGAAAACATGGTAATTCCTTGATAAACCAGGCTTCAATTAGAGCAGCACGAACAGCTATGATGAAATCCCAAAAATCATATGCTAACATGGCTATGGTTATGCAACATCCATTAGATGGTACAGCAAGTGCAATTGGACATCATGTAATACTAAACTTCTATAAATCCTATCCTGCTTTGTTTACTGCTCAGTTCTTAATGCGCCGTGGATCTATTACCCCAGCAATGCAGTTTGGATTTGAATTGTTATTATATAGTTTACTAGATATGACTTATAATATCATGCTATCTCTAGCTTCGGGTTATTATCAATATGAAAAGATTAAAAGAGCTTTAGAAAAGAGAGAAATTAATAACAGAGAAATAGTTAGATTGTTACTAAAATATCCAGTTTTCTCAAGTAATCTTGTAGGACTTGGTATGCAAAATATAATACCAGCACTTATGGGAGGTATGAATAGAGATGCTATTATATCATCTGTAGCTGAAAATGCTATTGGATACGATATTCGTAGTATTATCAAAGCCTTGCAAGGATGGGCTTCGTATGTTACAGGTGAAATACCACAACAACATCCTGCTTTATCAACCTATAATGTTGTTGGTCGTATAATTCCTGGTATTGGAAATACTTTAATTAAGATGCAACTAATGCAGGCTTTTGGTGAATTAAATACTTCAGGTAGAACTAGAACAAATAGATCTAATTCAAGTTATATTCTTGATAAGATTGAAGCAACTAGCGATCAATCAATTCGTGATCAATTAATTAGAAATCTATTTAAAAATGGAATCTATTCTCCTGCTGGACCAAAACTACCATCAGGTGGTTATAGAAGTTTAATAGATATTCCAAAGATTAAACCACCAGAACCTAAAATACCAGAGTTACCAGAAGTACAACCAGTTAATGAACCAACAAAACCAGAAACACAACCTGGGATTGTAGAGCAAGCAACAACTCCAATAAAAGCACCAATGTAAAATCGACTTAGGGGTCAGAAATTTTTGTCGGGCTTAGAGTGGTTTAATTGGTGGTCTAACCCCCCTTACCCCCACTCAACACTCTGAACAACCAATCCTCTGCCCCTTTGCTACGGCAAGGGGGCAGGGATGTTGGCTGTTGTCAACACCGTACCTATGCGGACCATAGGATCTTTGCCACAATGTGGCAGAAAGAAGAGTCATGTCTGACTTCTTCATTTGCGTGGGCTTTGCCGTTGGATTCGCCATTCTGATGGCGTGTGTCAACACCGCATCCAAGTGGGCCGACGAGGCCCGAAAGGATGGAGCAATCAAGTGAAACTCAGAACAACCATCTCCATCATCGACAACACCGCTACCACGCACTGCCAGTGCGGAGTCACTGGTCAGCTGTTCATCGTCACCGTTCCACTGAATAAGTGGATGGACTGGAAGATGGGCGAATTGTCGCAGAAGGCGTTCCCCAATCTTCTTCCGCATGAGCGTGAGATGATTCAGACTGGCACCACTCCTGCGGAGTGGAACCAGATGTTCAACGCCTGATGTCGAAACTACTGTCGCCCCCTTAGGGAAACCTAAGGGGGCTTTCAGCTGTTCCGACACAGCAATCGCCATACCTCTAGGCGATAGGAGTACAAGTAGAGGTGTCCAATCCGCCGTAAGGCAAGGATAATGATTGGACAAGGGCCAACGGATTGCCCATTACCGCAGTGGATGCATTTGCTCAGGGCGTAGCTTGCAGTGCCCAGAGCTTCCAGACTGCGGTGATAAACCGTTGTACAGGGCTAACCCCAGCCTCGTTGGCTGGATTTTCAAAGGAGTCAGAAATGCGTAAGACTTTCGTTATTGAGAACATCCGTCACATCGTCACCAGCACCACGCACACGACCATGCTCAAGGATGCCCACGAGGGCAAGTACGACACGATGAAGATTGCCATCACGAAGATCAAGGAGGAGATCCGCATCCACGCCACCGTCGAGCAGTGTGAGAACGGTGACAAGATCGCGGCCATTGGTTCCGCCAAGACCGCCATCGACAACGAGATGAAGCGCCTGATGGGCCTCATCAAGTGATCTACTCCCAAGTTAGCTTGACGGCTAACTTGGGACTTAGCCAAAGGTTACGGCTCTAATAGTAACCTATTCTCAGGACTAGGCTACGCCTAGGAGGTCAGTATGAAGAAGTTGGAAATGTACGTCGCTCCCGTCCTTGCTCGCATCACCAGCTCGATGCGGATTCACCAGGCGTTGAACCTTGCCACCCGCTTGGGAGACAACCCCGAGATCGCCAAGGACATCATCCAGTTCATGGTGGACGAGGACCTGCTGAAGGTCCACAAGATCCGCGATGAGGAGAGCGGAGAGGACATCGTGTTCGTGGGTCGTCCGAAGCCAATGAATGCCATTCTCCGCGAGTGCGAGGACTGGGTGCCTGATGCGGTGCTGACCCAGTTCCAGTGCAAGGTGTTGAACATCTTGCAGAAGGTGAAGTATGTCATTGAGCCTCGTGTTCTCAAGTTCATTGAGAACAACCGTGCCCACTGGAAGTACATGGATGGCGAGAGGGAAGCCGATAAGATCGGCTCCATGATGGGCAAGGTCAAGGAGTATCTTGCTCAGTACCCTGATGGTGAGTTCTGCTGCAAGACTGCTATCCCTGACCAGAGGCGGTACTACCAGGCAATGAATCCGATCTCCGCTCAGGGCAATGATCCTCAGCGTGGTCTGGTTCACTTTGCCCGTAAGAGCAAGGTCAAGAATCAGCAAGCAATCCACAAGATTGCTGACATTCTCAATGATGAGTATGGCATCAACATGACCAACTACAAGTTGGTCGTGGCTACGCCCAGCCTTGCCTTTACCAATTCCTTTGGACTCAAGGGTAAAAAGCCTGTCTGTACCTATGCTGCTGCTCTGTGTCTCCATGACTTGATGGCAACTGGAGAGTCTGGATACATTGTCCAGCAAGACCAGACTTGCTCTGGCTTCCAGCATGGTGCTATGGAGTTCAGTTGTCGCAACCTGGCTATCCTGACTAACCTCACTGGAGGTCCGCGTCAGGATCTGTATAGTGCAGCTGCTGGTATGGCTAAGCAGTATGTGGATGGAGATACCTTCCTGTACTACCTGGATCGCCGTAGTGGTAAGTACTTTGTCCTGCGTATTGGCTATGGTGCTGCTGCCAAGAGTCTTGCCCGTGGCTTGATCTTGGCTAATCCGCAGGAGGACGATTACCAGTATCTGGATATGGATGGTGTCTATATCACTAACTCCTTGGAGTCCTTGGCAAAGAATCGCTTTAATGGTGATAACTTTGAGTACTTCTCCAGCCTCAAGGACTGGAAGGCTGCGGTTGCACAAACCAAGGCTATCTCCAAGGCGTACTACAGTGCCTTGATGGACATCTCTCCCAAGCTCCAGGCAGCACTGAGGCTGTTCAAGGAAGCCAATGAGGTTGCTCTGAGCAGGGGTGAGTTCTTCTCATGGACTCTGCCCAATGGGGATACTCTGCGTAATGCGGGTTGGAAGCCTGATCCCAAGGCTAAGAAGGTCCGCATTACGATGCGTAATCAGGATGACATCAAGTTCCAGTTCACCTATATGCCGATGATTCGTAAGGCAGATGCATCGGCTGTGGCTCCGATCTTCATCCATTCGGCTGACGGCTACCAGATGGCTTGCATTATCATTGAGTCTTACGAGGAGTACATGGAGCCCATTGCTCCTATCCATGACTCGACTGGAGCTTCGGTGGCTCACTTTGAGGAGATTGGTCCGATGTGGAAGAAGGTGGCTAAGCGTAGCTGGCTGGATAGGGAACAGTCCATGTTCTTCGAAACCATCAGCAAGTACGACCTTGTTGCTCCCAAGAAGGTGTGGCCTGTGGGGTGGAAGCCTATTGACATCTCTGGTGCCCAGTATCATCTGGGCTAAACTATACGATCCAAAGGAGGATCATACCATGTTTGCTGTGAAGATCTTTAAGCAGTCGAACCCCCGTTCGCAAATGACTTGCGTGGTCAAGCACCTCGCAGGATCGGAGTCTGGTTCTGTCCAGATTCTGAAGATGTTCACCTTGGAAGAGGTGATGTCTTTCAAGACAACCAAGGAACTCAATACCTTCCTCAACAAGGGAGGTAACGAAGAGTGGGGTGTGTCTGCCATGAATCGTCCCAAGGTGTACTTTACTCGGGTCACGGTTCTGGTCTACGATCAGGAATCCTTCTGGTGTCAGGCTGTGATCTGGCCTGAGGGGGATGAGGACAAGAAGACTCTCTTCAAGGGTCCCAAGCGGACCTCTAAGGAGGAGGCTACCAAGGCGTTCTGGTACCTCTGGAACCACGGACAGCACCCCTATAAGACGGAGGAGGGCATGTCCGCACGGCTGGTCCGTCTGAACTCTGGCTATGAGGAGGTGGTTGTATAACCATACATCTAGTAACATCGTTCCATCCCCTAAGGATCACCCTCCCTTCGGGGTCAACTGCGTACCGCCCTGAGGGCGTTGGACACCCTGAGGGTTGTAACTGGACCGTTGTACGGTGCCATATGGTTCACTACCATCGCCCTGAGGGCCTAGGATTCGCCCTGAGGCGTAGTTTGCCCTTAGGGCTACCGTCATACCCTCAGGATTGGAACGTCCCTGAGGGGATTCTAGTGCGGTTTCCGTTGATTTGGGCATCCCTGAGGATTGCCCTGCTCTTTTCCCTAAGGAACTACTCCACCGCGAGTGCAAAACCCACGAACTCCCGTGCAGGCTCGCTAACTCGCTGCACTACGCAGAAGATCGTGATGTGATGTATGGTCATTGACAGCGTTTGTCATTTCCATCATCTCTTACAAGGAGGTTCCCATGCCAGCGGGAATCGAAGTCAGTGAGGGCGTGGAAGCCCTGCGTGCAATGGGTCTGAAGATTCGTGTCAAGAGCCAGCCTGGACCTCGTTCTGAGGCTGTCCTCAAGGGGATCATCATGAACCCCGCCGCAAAGGGCACCACCCGTGCGGCTGCTCTGGAAGAGCTCAAGGCTCTCAAGGAGCCCAAGCCCGTCGAGCAGACGGCCTAACTCCACTAGGGGAGTATAAACTGGTTAAGCCTAGTGCGTCCCTGAGTTATTGTACCCGATAACTCAGGGGGTCCCGACTGCTACAGCCGTGGCAACTATGGATTTGAAATACCCATAGCAAATATCGCCAGTTTCAACGGTCAAGGGCTAATTGGTGTGGAAGACCCATACCCACCTCACACACCAAGAAGGGTAAATAGGGTTACATGGGGCCCCTTAGTGGAAACGCTATGGGGTCTTTTCTCTCCATAAGGAGAAGGCCCACATAGGATTGGCAATCCTGGGCACCGCAAGCAACCTAGCCCACAGGCGGAATATAAATAGTGGGACACCCTTTTGTTGTAGGTTTGGGAATGATCACCCCAAACCAACCGAGCCTGAATATGCTCTGGTTATCAAAACTATTCTGGACACAGCAAGGCAAGTATCCAAATAGTTCTGAGGAACGGCGCGCAGGATACCCGACTTGCAGACCTGAGCATGTCCTGTTAAACTGCTCAAAACTAATCGCAGTTAGAATTCGTAGGAGGATTCTGCTGTATAGGACTCCCCAGACTTGAGAGATCAAGTGGGGATACGCGGGATGCACCCCGTGCAGGCTTTTCCACAAGCCCGTGTCATATCCATCTGTGGAGATGGCCTTAGTAGCCCGCTGCCAAGCTACTATTGCTTATAGGCACTGTGTTGACCGAGCAGGCAATTCGGTCCCTTATAAGATGTACTCTCGCGTTGAGAGTATTCCTTTACAGGAGAGTTGGTTATGAGCAAGCAGCGTAAAATCAAACATCGTAAACGTAAGACAGGTTACATCAACCTTGTCAAGCCTCAGGGATTTACCACATACTTCTTTAGTTTCAAGGATTTCGCACACTGGGTAAACAATCCAGATAGCTGGTAAAGGAAACAACAATGGACAATTGGGATGTTTTGGCAGACTGGGAAGAGCTAATGAAGCAATACGAACAGGAGAATGACGATGAGTGACATCAATGGAATTAGGATTGCGCTTTGGGAAGTCAATTCTGATAATCCCAATAGCCCCAAATTCAATGGTATCGTTACCATTGATGGTAAGGAACATAAGGTTAGCCTTTGGGACAATTCGGGCGCAACCCATCCTAAGGCTCCTCGCCTTAAGGGTAAGACTTCGCGCCCATCTCCTAAGGGAGATGTGTCAATGAATACTGAAACCTTTGTCACCCCAGGTGGCATTGAGCTTCCTTTCTAAACCGAACGAGCCTAGGGAAACCTAGGCTCTGTTCTTTTCCCAATACCCTAGTATGTAGCTAGGGTTATAACTCAGGCCACCTAAGTATTAATATTACATAGTAATAATAATACCTAGGTATACCTAGGAGAGTATATGTCTAGTATTATTAAGGAAGTCCTTAAGCGCCTTGATTGTACTCTGTTTAAGGACTATTGTGATACCAATGGTTACCAAGGAACTGATTACTGGGTTCTTACCAAAGATAACAAGTACACTATTTGTTCTCATTCCTTTGGTACATGTGAACTCTGTGATTCTCAACTTGCATTAGCTGATGAGTGGCGTAATACCAATAACACAGACTATGGAACTCCTGTTCCCATTGAGGTTTACGAGCCCATCGTTGTTTGGCTGGTAGAGCAAGCCACCGAGTGTGGTTGGAATACTAAGGATGAACTGTTGGCCAAGTTGCATATGCACATTGGTCTTGGATACTCTGACGAAAAGATTGAAGACAAGATCAGAAAGGATCTTACCAATGGGTCTTGATACCTACGCAGCGTATGGAAAGGATCATCACAAGTTTAACAATGATCCTGAGGCTAGTAACCTAGTTCCTAACGAGTTGTTCCCTCAGAACAATTTGTGTGGTGGAATGTTCTCTGGTGGTGGTAATTCCTTCAGGGGCAAGGTTTATAATGATTGGGTTGAGTACTGCACTGGTGTCTCCCTCTATGAAGAGGAGATCCCAGCAGATGTCGTAGAACAGATGTATACAGCTCTTTCAAAGCTGACTAATCCAGTTATCTTTGGAGAGTTTAATGCCTCTGGGCATAACGATACCTATCAAATTGAGTTTGAACAAGCACAAGACCTCCTTGAATGGTTCAAGGTTGTTAAGGATGAAGGAGCTACCATCGTTGGATGGTGGTAATTTGCAACACCTATGTTGCGGGTGGTAAATAACTATGAATAAGATTGATCTGTCGGTTGTGGATCGTAAGATTGCAGAGCGTAAGAATCGCATTGATACTTATGCTCAGTCGGCTAAGGTGCCGTCGTTTGTGGCGGCTATGTACATTGATGAACATTCTCCACTGACCACCAACAAGGCAATGCTTAAGCAGATTGGCCTTGACATTGATGTGGTTACTGAGGAGAATGTCTCTCAGGTTATTGTTGGCCTTGAGGCAATCAATATTAAGTTGATTGGTGTTGAAAATGTCAATAAGCCTCGGCTTGCCAAGGTTGTGAATGACATTATCAATGAGGAAGTTCCTGAGTGTTGGGGTGGTCCCGACATGCAGGAGTTTATTGACATTACTCCAGATAATGTCTGAAGGTACAAAAGATGTTGACTAAGAAGAACGACAATGATGTTCATTGTGTGTTTGTTTGTAATCCAAACAATCACTTTGATCCTCGACTTTGTGTTGCAGCATTTACTTGTGTCCGTGATGCTGCTATGTTTGCTGATGTTCTTGGAGTTCGATACGTTATCGAACCCTATCCCCGTGACTCTGTGATGGTTCGTGATATTAAGATTGTGGAATCTCTTTACTATGGCACCTAATACTGTCTCTGCCTACTCTGGCTATACGTTTACTATTCCTGAGAAGCTGACCATTAATATGACTACTTCGTTTGAGACGAATCGTAGTTATAACTATGGTCCCTCTATTACTCTTGAGATTTTCGATAAGCGGGTTACTCTTACTTTTGATGATCTGCTGGATCTCAGTGATGAGATTCAGAAGATGCTTGATCTGGCTAAGACTATTCCCCACACGGAGAATGCGAATGGTTTCTACAGCTAATCCTTGGGATGACGAGTACGATCCTAATGATGATCCAATGAATGGATATGATGAGTATGGAACTGAGCCTTCTGAAATCGAAATTGATCCGCAATACGGATCCATCGACCGCTGGACTTATTAATGATCTGTTTGATCGGGGAATCATTACTGATTTCTCAGAAGACGGATGGGTTTTGTACAAGAAAGAGTGGTATCCTTTTACCACATTCATCGAAAGGATGAAAATCATTGAGCGCATTTAACGCTATCGGAAGCCCTGTCGAGGGGCTGTCTACAACTCAGGCTATGACTGAGGCTCGACTTGATTGGACGGTTAGCAAGCGTCCTATCTTTGTTCTCTCTGAAAATGATCAGGAATGGCACGGTACTAGCAAGTTCTTTGCTACTACTCGTGACGATAACGACCATATCCTTGGTGTTGTTGGTCCTGATTATCAGATTGTTCAGAATGAAGAACTGATGTATCTTTGCGAACGACTGCAAGGATCTGATGTCAAGATTGAAACTGCTGGTTCGTTCAACAGCGGCAGTCGTGTCTTTGTTCAGATGCGTGGCAATGCATTTGATGTCGGCCCCAAGGGTGATGTCAACATTCCCATGACTCTGTTTACTAATGGTCATGACGGTCAGTGGCCCCTTAGTTCTCTGCCTACGTCTATCCGTGTTATCTGTCAGAACACTCTGAATATGGCACTGCGACAGGGCAAGAAGAACAACATGCTTATTTCTCTTAAGCATACTGGTAATATCCAGGACCGCCTTGACTCTATGGTTGAGGCAATTGAGAACTGGAAGATCCGTACTAACGACTTCCAAAACAAGGCTGAGACTCTTGCCCGTCGAGAAGTCAACACTGAGTTTGTTCAGAAGTTCTGGCTTGATGTTTACACCAATATGTTTGGTGATGTTCATGAGTCTCCAATGAATGAAGATCAGATTGCTGACAACAAGGCAGCTAGTTCTACCCTTGTCAAGTGGTCTAACACATTTGATTCCGAGGTCAAGCATTCTGGTGCTAATCTCTGGACTGCAATGAATTCAGTTACTTATTGGCTGGATCATCAGCAGATCTATCGTGGTGAGAAGAAGGCAGAGAATCGTTTCAACGATATTCTCTTTGGCAAGGGTGCCAAGGAGAAGGTTGATGTTATGAACTTTGCACTTGCGTCTGTCTAATAAAAAGGGACAGCCTAGGGAGTAATCCTTAGGCTGTCCCTTTTTTAATTTAATATGCCTAAAGTACTAGACGTAACGGTTCGTATGGTAGAATACACTCCATCTGGATATGTAGTTTTACCTTACACAGAACATAGGGTCATCTATGAAACTATACCTGAGAGTTTACAAATTGGACAGGATGATCTCTCCATATGTAGACATGTTGCAGAGAACTGTCTGCAAGTGGAACCACTGTTCCCTGCGAGTTGAAAATATTATCATTCATTTCTTTGATGATGATATACTTCCAAGATGGACAACTGTAGAAGCAGATAAACGATTGTATAATTATTACAAGGACATTTACATAGGTGATGTAAATAATCTAGAAGTACTAAGAAACTTTACAAATAGTTTGCCTAGATCTTCTAAGTTTAATAAGTTATCACGTCATCTATGGTATTATACCTGTGGCTTATGGCCTAAACGTAATGATTGTGTAGATAAATGCAGTGCTACACTGAGTTATCTTTGTAATATCCCACGGTGTTATACAACACCAGACAAACTAATAAAGATTATTAATGAATACCATAGGACAAAAGGGATTCGTAAAGTATATTAACCATATGGGTAATGATCTCATGGTGGTCAATGCTGCAAGAGTATCCTTTAATAAAAAGAGTACGGAATTAACTGATAAGGATATTAAACTTATCAATTACCTAGCCAAGCATAAGCATTGGACACCCTTTGCTCATCCTCAGATATGTCTACATATCAAGGCTCCATTTCCAATTAGGACTCAGTTCTTCAAACACAAGGTTGGCTTTGTCGAGAACGAAGTTAGTCGTCGCTATGTAGATGATGACCCTGAATACTTTTATCCTAAGTGGTCACTAAGGCCAGAAGGATCTATGAAGCAGGGTGCAGGGGAGCATACTGATACAGACCTAAGCAATAGTGCATATTATGCATACTCAAATGCAATTGATATGTGTGACTCAGCATACAAAAATCTATTGCGTATTGGTATTGCACCAGAGCAAGCTAGAATGATCCTTCCACTTGGTACTTATACCGAATGGTATTGGACTGGTAGCCTAGCTGCATACGCTAGGTTCTACAAGCAACGCTCTGATCCTCATGCCCAAGCAGAGATCAGAGAGTATGCAGATGAAATCAGTGCAATCATATCTGATTTATTTCCACACTCATGGTATGCCCTTAACGAATGTGGTGTAACCCCTGAGTAACCGTGCTTATAGCATAGCTATACGCAAAGGAGAATTATGCTACATTCATGGTTAAACCTGAGTAAAGAAGAACAGCAACGTCGAATCAATATGCAGAAAGTATTTGAAGAAGACTTGCTAAACAGTGGTGTGGAAAAGTATTGGCGAGAGTATGGTAGAGCACCTGATGAGGGTAAGCCAGAACAATTGCTGCTAGAATCAGCAGTTATTCACCTTACTCCGTTCTACCAAAAGTGGATAGACGAGTGTTGTAATAATCGTAAGTCACCTGATTGGCTGGCTCCTCTACTTAGTATTGGTGCTGCTAAGATGGCAGATATTACAATCAGATCAATGATGCGATTGTTCCTAACTAGGAATACAATTCAATCATTCGATGACACAATGGGTATTCCTGCTAATGCACCTGTTGCACAGCAAGTTGCCAAACTAATCGCAGATGATGTTGTTTCTATTGTTGCATATCAACAAGCAAAGAAACGATTCTCTGATGATTGGCGTAAGCAATCTAAGTTCATTAAGAACTGGACTGTCAAGAGATGCAAGGCATTTACCAAGAAGGTCACTGAGATTCCCAAGCTTAGGGCCAAGGAGAAGGAAGACCTAGGCCACAATATGCTTAGGATTGCTCTTGCTTCTGATATCTTAACCAGTCGTGTACATTGGAATGGCAAGAACAAGAAGTCTTTGCTTGTTTCATTTGCACCTTGGATTCTATCTGAGATTCAGAAAAGACATGAGCTATTGGAAACAGCTTGTCTGGTCTACCGACCTATGATCTGTCCTCCAATTCATCATACTACCAAGGAAGATGGTGGATTCCTAAGTCCTTGGGTACGTAAGAAGATGATCAAGAGA
>Ga0208783_10000631_pt1 | contig 21538 bp, 33 predicted proteins | sample DEB19_08_DNA_2_FD_184529 | JGI IMG/M metagenome (GOLD analysis project Ga0208783, IMG submission 184529) | Aqueous microbial communities from the Delaware River and Bay under freshwater to marine salinity gradient to study organic matter... | ecosystem: Environmental > Aquatic > Marine >...
TGCCGCCGGTGCCAAGCGCTGCAGACCTCGCTGGTATCGAGCGCTCCGGGCTGCCGTGGTATATCTGCAACCCGAAATCAGGCGCGTGGAGCGCAGAGTTGCTCCCAACCGGCTACAAGCCGCCGCTGGTTGGCAGGCCGTGGGTGTGGTCGCTGATGGATTGCTGGACACTAACTCGCGACTGGTACGCCGAGCATGGTTTGCAACTGCTGGACTGGGATCGACCGCTAACACCAGAAGCGTTTGAGGCGGATCCGTTGTTTGACCGCTACTGGCACTCTGCAGGCTTCCGCGAGCTGCTAGAAGATGAACCGCTACAGGCTGGTGATGCACTGCTGATGGCGATCGACAACAACAAGCTTAATCATGTTGGCGTCTACGTCGGTGATCAGCTGATACTGCACCACCTACGCGGTCGGCTTAGCAGTCGTGATCTCTACGGTGGCTGGCTGATGAAATGCACCGGCCGAAGGCTCCGGCACTACGATGCGGGCAGGCTACGGCTTCGATGATGCTGCGCAAAATCCGCGTTTATGGCAAGCTGGCATCCTTCCTCGGGCAGCGCACCTTTGAGGCCGCAGTCGATAGCGCAGCCGAGGCTGTGCGCTTCCTGGCGGTCAACTTCCCCGGCCTAGAGCGTCACATGGCAGACCAGCACTACCGTGTCAGTGTCGGCACTTACGACCTAGGCGAAGGCGAGCTGGCCGATCCAGTAGGGCAGCAGACAATCAAGATCATGCCGGTGATCGGCGGTGCTGGCGGTGGTACGGGCAAGATCATTGCAGGGGTGGCGTTGATCGCACTAGCTATTGCACTACCTGGCATTGGCGGCGGCGCAACAGCAGCAACAATCTTCGGGACGAAGTTTACGGCGCTTGCGGTAGGAATTGGTGCCACTGGATTGAGCCTTGCCTTAACAGGCGTCTCCCAACTCCTCACGCCAACTCCACGCCTGTCAGGCCCAGGCACTGCAGCGTCAAATCGCGAAGTAGATCCACGCGAAAGCTTCAGCTTCAGCGGCATCCAAAACACCAGCCGTCAAGGCGTTCCCGTACCGATCGTCTATGGTGAAACCATCGTCGGCAGCGTTGTCATCAGCGCTGGTATCGACACCGTAAGGGTGCGCGGCTGATGGGCAAACTGATTGCCGGTGCTGGTGGTGGTGGAGGAAGTGGCGGCGGAGCCTCACGATCTGAGCCGCAACGCACTCCAACGGTCGCAGGTGACAGCCTTGACTCACGCCAATATGCCACCATCGTTGATCTCATCAGCGAAGGTGAAATCCAAGGCTTGAAGGCCGGCCACCAGTCAATCATCATAAACGACACGCCGCTTCAAAATCCAGACGGCTCATATAATTTTCAAGGTATCACGGTTGATACGCGCACCGGCACACAAGCACAGTCCTACATAGCCATTGCGCCTGACGTAGAAGAAGAGGTATCTGTCAGCGTTGAGGTGCAATATGGCACGCCAGTAACGCGGCAAATTACAGATCCTAATGTCAATGCAGTACGGGTTACGCTCACAATTCCACAGCTGCAGCAGAGTGCAAAAGACGGCAACGTTTACGGGTTATCCGTAACCTATTCCATCGCTGTTCAGTATGACGGCGGTGGCTTTACCACAGTGATTACAGACGCAATCTCTGGGCGCACGTCTGATCCATTTCAAACCGATTACATCGTCAACCTAACCGCTGGCTTTACCACCGCTGACATCCGCGTAACACGTATCTCAGTGTCGGATAGCACGCGCATTGAGCAGGATTCTAATGTCATCGAGTCCTCTAGTGCATTCCAGTGGACTTCATACACTGAGATCATTTACGCCAAACTGCGGTATCCAAACAGCGCACTGGTAGCGCTACGGCTTGATGCAGAGCAATTCAACAACATCCCATCACGCGCCTACCACATCCGGGGTATCAAGGTACAAATCCCAAGCAATGCCACCGTCGATAGCGCAACTGGTCGCTTGACCTATGCCGGCATCTGGAATGGCACCTTTGGCGCTGCGCAGTGGTGTAGCGATCCAGCTTGGATCCTGTGGGATCTACTCACCAGCACGCGCTACGGATTCGGAGATCACATCAAAGCAGCGCAGCTCGATAAGTGGGCGTTCTTGGCAGCTTCGCAATACGCCAGCGAGTTGGTGCCCAATGGTTTTGGTGGCACGGAACCGCGCTTTAGCTGTAATGTCAACATCCAAACGCAAACTGAAGCGTATAAGCTGATCAATGATCTGTGCAGCGTTATGCGTGTGATGCCCTACTGGGGCATTGGTACGCTAACAATCAGCCAGGACAAGCCAACTGACAGCGCATACCTATTCACGCTAGCCAATGTCACAGCAGAGGGCTTTAGTTATCAAGGCAGCAGCCGTAAGGCACGACCTACTGTTGCCGTGGTCAGTTACCTTGACCTTGAAACACGTGAGAAGGCTTACGAGGTAGTCGAGGATCAAGATGGCATAAGCAAATACGGTGTTGTCAAGGAAGAAGTAGACGCTTTTGCCTGCACTAGCCGTGGACAGGCGCACCGTTTGGGTGAATGGCTGCTCTACTCTGAGCGATACGAATCAGAGGTGATCAGCTTTACCACCAGCATCGACGCCGGTGTGGTTGTACGCCCTGGCCAAGTGATCGAGGTGGCAGATCCGCTACGCGCTGGGGTGCGTCGTGGTGGACGCATAGCAGCCGCTTCCGCCTCCACTATCACCGTAGACGACGCTACCGGCCTATCAGCCGTAGCCGGCGCTGAGTTATCGGTCATCCTACCAACCGGCGCTGTTGAATCGCGCATTATTCAGTCCATTGTTGGCAATAGCATCGTCGTTACCAGTAATTTCAGTGCCGCACCTAATGCAAACAGCGTATGGGTGTATCAAACCAGCAATATACAAGCATCAACATGGCGGGTGCTGTCTATTACTGAAACAGACGAAGGCAATCAGTATGGCGTTACCGCACTGGCCTATAACGCCGGCAAATACGCCTACGTTGAACGTGACATCGCGCTGCAGCAACGGGACATCACAGACCTAAACATCGTCCCGCCACCGCCGATCGACCTGACAGGCAATGAAGTGCTCTATGACGCTGGTGGTATCGCCAAGGCAAAGCTGATCATTAGCTGGCGGGCGGTTACTGGTGTCACGCAATATCAAGTGCAGTGGCGTCGCGATAGCGATAACTGGAATACCCGCACAGTCAGCAGCCCGGACTATGAGATCCTTGACACCACACCAGGCACCTATGCGGTGCGTGTTTACAGCCTCAGCGCATCACTGCTGCCGTCAACACAACCGGCAGAGCTAACTAAGGTAACCGCTGGTAAGACGGCACCGCCTGTTGTTGTAACTGGGCTGTCACTAATCCCTATCGACACGGCAAGCGCTATTCTCAGCTGGGATCGCGCTACTGAGCTTGATGTGCTGCTGGGCGGCAAGGTGCTGATCCGCCATAACATCGCTAGCACTAATGCGTTATGGGAGGATAGTCAAGAGATTGTATCAGCAGCAGCCGGAAGCCAGACGCAGAAGCAAGTGCCACTGCTGGCCGGCACCTATCTGGTCAAGTTTGAGGATGACGGTGGCCGACGTTCTGCCACCGCTGCCACCGCTGTAGTACAACTGCCGGCGCCGCAACCGCGCCTACTGGTGCAGTCTTACCGCGAAGATCAAGAGACGCCGCCATTCTCGGGTAACGTCACAGACATGATCTACAGCGCTGAGCTAGATGGCCTGATCCTTGCAACCGGCATCAAGATCGACGCATTAGCAACGGATGGCAACTGGGATGCACTAGGTACCATCGACGCCGTAAGCGGTAGCATCGGCTCTGGGGAATACGAGTTCGGCAGTACCTTTGACCTAGGCGGCGTATATGACCTTGACATGCGCCGGTATTTTGTCACACGGCCTTATGCGCCTGGCGATCTGTTCGACGACAATACCGCATTGATTGATACGTGGCCCACCTTTGATGGCACGCTTTATGATGCCGTCAACGCTGTGCTTTATGTACGTTCTACCAACGACGATCCTGGCGCGTCGCCCACGTGGACGGCATGGCGTGAGTTCGCTAATGCGTTGACCCGTGGCCGCGCATTTCAGTTCAAGACTATTGCTACCAGTACCAACAACGATCAAAACATCGTCATTGACGAGCTTGGTTGCGAGCTTGAGCTGCAGCAGCGCAGCGCCAGCGCTGGCCCGCTGACGACAACCGCAGCGGCTTATGCGGTCACGTTTGCCAACCGCTTCTACCAGACGCCGCAGCTTGGCATCACCGCGTACAACATGGCGACAGGAGACTACTATGTGATCAGCAGTCCCACCCGATCAGGGTTCACGATCACCTTCTACAGCGCAGCTAATAGCATGATCTCGCGCCAGTTCAGCTACACTGCCATCGGCTACGGCCGGGAGATCGTCTGATGGCGCAACACGACTACGCAATCGCTAACCAGTCCGGCGCGGCCGTCCGTGCGGATCTGAACAACGCGCTGTCTGCAATCGTCAGTCAGAACAGCGGCGCCGCAGAGCCCAGCACCACCTTCGCATACATGCGCTGGGCCGATACCACGGCCGGCGTCATGAAGATGCGCAATGGCGCAAACTCAGCCTGGATCACGCTCTACCAGCTGGACGGCGAATGGACCAGCATTGCCCTTGAGAATGGCACTGCTGCAGCGCCATCGCTGTATTTCAAGGACAGCGGTACCGATACTGGCGTCTACAGCAGCGGCACTGATGCGCTTGATTTTGCCACTGGCGGCACGCGCCGCGTCGGCATCAGCAGCGGCGGTGATGTCACCATCTACGGTCAAGGTGACCTGCGGTTCGCTGATAGCGACAGCAGCAACTGGGTAGCATTTCAAGCGCCGGCCACGGTATCGAGCAATGTCACATGGACGCTGCCGGCTACTGATGGCACCAACGGACAGGCGCTGAAGACCAACGGCAGTGGCACGCTCACATGGGGTGATACTGGCGCCGCTGTGGCCACCCGCGCTGATGTCGATGGGGTGCATACGACCGGCACCATCACCAGCGGCACCGCCAGCCTGACGGTTGCCAGCGCTACCGGCATCGTGGCCGGCATGGTAGTGACTGGCGAAGGTATCGCGCCCGGCACGACGGTCAGCAGCATTGCCAGCACCACCGTCACGCTCTCAGCCAACGCAGGCGCCACACTCAGCAGCGATCCGGTTGGGTTCTACGACAACACCAAGGCACTCAGCCCTGGCAGTGTTGGCGGGCAACTATGTCGCGCCTGGGTCAACTTCGACGGCACCGGCACCGTTGCAATTCGCGCCAGCTACAACGTCAGCTCGATAACTGACAATGGCGTGGGTGACTATACGGTAAACTTCACGACGGCGATGCCGGATGCTAATTATGCAGTGTGCGGAAATGCTGGTCCAATAGGGAATAGTTCTTCTACCTTTGTTACTACCTTGGCCTTGAGCGGACAGTACCCTGCAACCACAGCAACATTCTCAACATCATCTGTTCGCGTGTCTACTAGCGCCATTAGTCAGAACGGTGGAGCCGACGCAAGCGTTGTCACCGTCGCCATCTTCCGCTGACCCATGACCTACATCATCCATCCCACCGCTACCGGCGTCGCGATCACCACTCCCACCGGAGAGGTGTCGATCGAGCAGGTCGCCCAGCAGGTCGCGCCCGACGACATCTACGCCATCGTCACCGCTGACCAGATCCCCTCCGACCGCACCTTCCGCGCTGCGTGGGTCTACTCCCCCGATGGCATCGAGATCGACCTAAATCGCGCCAAGGCCATTGGCCATGATCTGCGCCGTGCTAACCGCAATGCAGAGTTTGCACCACACGACAAGGTGATCAGTCTGCAGATTCCTGGTGTCCAGCGTGATGCCGCCGAAGCCGCTCGCGCTGCTATTCGCGCCCGGTACGTCATCATCGAATCTGCCATTGATGCAGCCACTACCACGGATGAGATCAAGGAGGCGCTTAATGCCTAAGTATCTTTTCTTGATCGACGCTTTGCCTATGCCGCTGACCGCCGCCGAGCGCTTGAAAGCCGCAGGTTTTGACCTTGATGAGTTGCGAGCGCTGCTTCTGGGAGGTGCAGTCTGATGGCAGTCCGCAGCAAAACCGGCACTGCCGCCGTCCAGCACCAGCCCGGCAAGCCGAAAACTACACGGGATGGCTACGGCAAAAACTCTCGCCCTTGGCGAAGAGGCAAAAAACCTCTTCGGGGTCAAGGGCGATAGGGGCAAATTTTCCGTAAGTGAATTTTTCAGCAACTTCTCTAGCGGCAATCGCCGCTTCTTTGGTCGCGTATGATCCAAGATGAAGCTGCCTGCCCTTGACAACTACATAAGCCTTCCAGTATTCGATGCCTCCAACTACGGCGTACAGTACGCCTGATTGGCCAGACGTATTGTTTCTGCGTAGTCTTCTGCAGTTCCGCAAATTCTCTGTTGCAGTAGCCATTCGTAAATTACTGGGACAGTTGTTAGACGGGTTTCCGTCTATATGATCTATAAAGTAATTGCCAGGATTTTCCTTGGTGGCAATGTAGTAAGCAATTCTATGTGCAAGCATTTTATTATTTTGTTTCCTAATCTCGATGTATCCGTCGGGTCGCAAATATCCAGCGCGCTTGCCTATGAGTTCCTTGAAATAGCTAGTACGCCAAACAAGGTCTGGTCCGTCAATGGCGAACCACGTCTCTAATTCGTGCAAAGGGGGCAGTGGTTTGATACCGCGAGTGGTGGCCATGAAACACGTCAAAATCAGGGTCAGCTTAGCGCAGGCCAAGGGCAGGGTCGCCAGAGCAAGCCCAATCACAACCGCAAGAAGCTGCGCGGCCAAGGTCGCTAAGCTGGAGCCATGGAAATCTCCCCTGGCAAGTACGACATCACGCTCCAGCGCCGGGCGGACTACAGCGTCACGCTGCAGTTCAAAGACAGCACCGACACTCCTATCAACCTCACCGGCTGGACTGCCGCCGCTCAGGTCTGGAATCAAAACCGCACCACTAAGTACGCTGACTTCACCGTCACCTACACCAACCGCAGCACCGGCACCATTGAAATCGCACTTAGCGATACCGACACCGCCACCTTCCCCAACGAAGCCTATTACGACGTACTACTTACCAACCCAAGCGGCCTGAAAGAGTATTACCTCGAAGGCATCATCTACGTCAGCGAGGGGTACACGGCATGACATCTGTAAGTGTTACTGCTGTAAGTAACACTATTACGATCACAGAAGGCGGCGGTGCTACAACCGTTGTAACGGTACCACGCACAAACGTGGTCACGACTCTTACAGCCGGTCCACAAGGTCCCGTAGGTGCGCAAGGTCCTGAAGGTCCTCAAGGTCCTCAAGGTCCTGAAGGTCCTCAAGGTCCTGAAGGCCCCGAGGGTCCGCAGGGGGATCCTGGCCCGACTGGAGCAACGGGGCCTACGGGCCCGCAGGGGGATCCCGGCCCGACTGGACCTCAGGGCCCTGCCGGCGCGACCGGCGCGACCGGCGCAACTGGTGCAACGGGCCCCGCTGGCCCCGGCGTGCCCACAGGCGGCACCACAGGGCAGGTGCTCACGAAGATCAGCGCCACGGACTATGCCGCTGCATGGCAGACGCCGAGCGGCAGCACGGATCTGGGCTACACGGCATCCACGCGACTGCTGACCAGCTCCACCGGTGCTGATGTGACGCTGCCACTGGCCACCACCAGCGATCCTGGGCTGATGGCCGCGGCCGACAAGGCCAAGCTGGATGGCGTGGCTGCTGGCGCCACGGCGAACTCAACGGATGCCCAGCTGCGCGACCGCAGCACGCACACGGGCACGCAGTCAGCGAGCACGATCACCGGCCTGGCGACGGTGGCCACCACCGGAGCGTATGCGGATCTGACCGGGAAGCCGACGATCCCAGCCGCAGCTGATGCGGCACCGCTGGCGCTGGGTGCTGCCGCTGCGATCGGCACCAGCACGGATTACGCCAGGGAAGATCACGTGCACGCTCGGCCGAGCGCGAGCGACATCGGTGCAGCGGCCAGTGGTGCGATCACCGGCAGTGGGCTCACGATGGCCACTGCGCGCCTGCTGGGCCGCTCTACGGCGAGCAACGGCGCGGTGGAAGAGATCAGCGTGGGCTCTGGCCTCTCGCTGAGCGGCGGCACGCTGAGCGCCACCGCCGCCGGTGGCGGCGGCCTGACCCACTTCGTCGAGTCCGAGAGCACCGCATCACCCAACGCGACCGTGCCGGTCGATGCGCTGACGGCGACGGATGCGAGCTACACGAACATCGACGTGGCCATCGTACCCAAGGGTTCAGGCGCACTACTGGCGCAGGTGCCGGATGGGACGACGGCTGGGGGGAACAAGAGAGGACTCAATGCAACTGATTTGCAAAAAGGTGCACGATCGCTTTCAACCAAGGTTGCGTCTGGTAGTTCTTCTGTAATTGTTGGCGGCAGCGATAACACAGCCTCTGGATCAACTAGCGTCGTCGTCGGTGGTTCCAACAACACAGCATCTAACACTAATACATTTGTTGGCGGTGGCAGCAATAATATGGCGTCAACAAGTGGAGCAGCGGTATGCGCGGGAAGCGGTAACTCCGCATCAGGATCAACTGCATTTATCGGAGGCGGATCCACAAACACCGCATCGGCATCGGGAGCATGTGTTGCTGGCGGAAGCAGTAATTCAGCAACAGGTAGTAACTCTGCAATTGCTGGCGGGCAATCAAACACAGCAAACGCCTCAGCTTCTTCTGTAAGTGGCGGCGCATACGGTACAACTAGATCAATTCATGGGTATTCAGTAAGACCTGCGTGCAATGCCCCTATTGCCTCTGTCGCTGGCGTCACCCAATCCGCCCTCCTACTCCTAGGTCGCCAAACCACCGACGCCACCCCAACCGTCCTCACCAGCAACAACAGCGCCGCCGGCACCACCAATCAAGTCATTCTCCCCAACAACTCCGCCTACAGCTTTTCCGGTGAGGTGATCGCAGGTCGGACTGGAGGAGGCGACACCGCCCGCTGGACGATCAACGGCGCCATCAAGCGCGGCGCCAGCGAAATCACCACCGCCATGGTCGGCACGCCCACCGTCACGATGACCCACAACGACGCTGGCGCAGCCGCCTGGACCGTGGCCATCACCGCCGACACCACCAACGGTGGCATTAAGGTTGAAGTCACCGGCGCGACATCCACCACCATCAGGTGGGTGTGCAAGATCAATACCACCGAGATGACCTTCTGATGGCCCTGATCACCGACCTCGCCTCGACTCCGTTCGGCATCCCCATCACCGCCGCCTACGCCAGGATCTCCCTGCTCCGTGCCGACAAGCAGGGCCTGCTGCTGCAGGTCAGCCACTACGCCAGCGAGGCAGCCGCCCAATCTGGCGCGAGCCCCATCCTCGATCGCACTGAGTTCGCACCCACCGAGGAGCTGGCCCCCGGCCCCAACCCGCTGGCGATCGGTTACGCCTGGCTCAAGCAGCAGCCTGCCTACGTTGAGTCAAAAGACGCATAAGTACCGCAGCCCACGCTCATCAGCCTCTCCCGCAAGGCCGAGTAGAGCAGCCTGGTGCGGTAGCCTGCAAAGGTAGTCACGGCGACACGCCATGATCGAAAACCTGATCGTCGGCGTTGTCTGCCTTATTGCCGGTGGCATCGGCAGCAAAACCAGCCAGTGGATAGCCAAGCGTGGTACTGAAGATGAAACTGCAAAGCTAACCATAGTCAAACTTACTTCTGGTGTTGAGCACATTGCTAATGAGCTAACTGCTATCCGCGAAGATATGCGCACCGACCGCCGCGAACTCTTCGGCAGACTTAGTGACGTCGAGCAGCGCGTCGCTAGGCTGGAAGCAACCGCAGAAACGCGCCATGGCGCTTGACGCCAACACGACCACGATGATCGCCATCGGCGTTGCCGCTACAAGCGAGATCATCGGCATCAGCCCACTGCGTTCCAATAGCATCCTCCAGCTGCTTCTGCAGGTGGCACGCCTTGTTTTCCCCAAGCGGTGAGCTAATGAGTTCCCTGCGCCTCGCCGACCTGTTCCGCTACTACAAAGCATTGCCGCATCAGCTGGCGGCCATCACCGAACTGGAGGCGGCTATCCTCGCCGCCGATCCCGCGCTGCTCGATCGCGATCAGTCGTGGTTCAAAACATGGAGCGCCGCCGGTCAACAGGCCGATCTCGCCGCTGCTATCGCGCTGCTCAAGGAGTTCGAGGGCTGCCACCTCAGCGCCTACCCGGATCCGCTCAGCGGTGGCGATCCCTGGACCATCGGCTACGGCACCACGCGCTACAGCGCCGGTGAGCCCGTCAAGCGTGGCGACAAGATCACCGTTATCGAAGCTGACATGTTGCTCCGCCTTGAGGTGGATCGCATCGCCGATAAGCTTCGCGCCACGGTACCCCATTGGCAAACCATGAGCGACGCCCAGAAGTCCGCGCTGGTCAGTTTCGCCTACAACCTCGGCGATGGCTTCTACGGTGCCGAGGGCTTCGAGACCATCTCGCGCTGCCTGCGTGAACGCGACTGGGAGGCGGTGCCAGCAGCGTTTGAGCTGTATCGCAACCCTGGCACGCCCGTCGAGGCCGGCCTGCTTCGCCGCCGTAAGGCAGAAGGGCGCCTATGGGGCATCACCCCGCCAGCGCCAGCAGCCAAGGTCACGCCGAGCAGTAGCTTCACCACACGCCTGACGCCACACATCACCCTCGGCGAGTTTGCGCTGAATCAAGAGGTGCGGCGCTTTGATCATCAGCATCAGATCAACACCGCAGCCGAACTGGCTGCCTTCATGGAGCGTGCTCGCACCGCATTTGGTGGTAAGCCAGTCATCATCACTAGCGGCTACAGGCCAGCAGCGATCAATCGCGCAGTTGGTGGCGCCAGTGGCAGCGAGCACCTATACGACGCACCTAATGTCGGCGCTGTGGACTTCTACATCGACGGTGTAGACATCTACAGGCTGCAAGATTGGTGTGATAAGCACTGGCCATACTCTCTAGGCTACGGCGCACCTAAGGGCTTCGTACACCTCGGCATCCGCGCCGGCAGACCTCGCGTCAGGTGGGACTATTGAGGCAGTACGTCCTTGAGATCGAGTACACAATCGTCGTCGAGAGCGACGCAGAAGACCCTGTTGAAGTCAGTGATGACTTTGCAGCGCGTCTGACCGAACTAGCTCCCACCAATGACCACATCCTGGGCCTGTCGGTCCAGGTACTCCCTATCCCAGAACTGCGTGGACCATGCGATTGATGGCACCAATCTCGTTCCAAAGCGCAGCGCAAAGCAGCAGTTCCGTGAGCACATCTTCAACGCCTGGAACCACTGCTGTGCATACTGCAGCGCTCCTGCCGATACCCTAGATCACGTAAAACCTAGGCATAAGGGAGGTAGTACGGTCACAAACAACCTAGTGCCCGCCTGCCAATCTTGCAACCGCAGTAAGGGAAGTGAATACTGGCTTGATTGGTACATGCGCCAATCTACCTATAGCCACCTACGCATTAGTCGCATCCAGCAGTGGTTGGCCTAGGCTAAAGGCAGCAAGCAGTACGCCTTATGGCCGACGACATGGCGTGGTTGACCGGGGAGCTTAGTCTCCCCTCGCAGCTTCACCAAGAACTGGATCGCCGAGCTGCTGCCAAACTCAGTCGAGACGAGCTGTCGATTTTGGTGGATCGTCTAATCACAGAGTGGTATCGTCACACCAGTACCATCGACGCTCTGCTTGGTAAAGTTCGCCATCTGCAAGTCGAACTAGCCTTAAGCAGTGGTGTACAGGGTATCCCACCGCCATCGGCTGAGCATTACGAAATGGCTAAGCAGCTTGGTGCTCACCCCGATGACTAAGCAGCTTGGTACTCACCACGACGACTAAGCAGCTAGGTGCTAACCCAAAAAGCGGCGCAGTCCTTTGCGTGGGACCCGCCGCTTTGCTTTCCCTCGGGAAACCCGAGACTGCAAACACCCTTCACGAAGTGCCAGTGAATACACTGCTGGCACCGCGCCTTGCCCTCAGCAAGAACATAGGCATCCGCGTACAGCTGCTCTGCCTGCATAAGCGCCGTTTCTAGGTCTACAGCGCGTATGCTTACTTCAATCAACCCTTGCTTAGTCCGCAGGCGTAGCAGCCAACCCTCAGCTTGAGGGATCAGCACCATCTTACCTGAGTGGTATCGTAGCGAGGGCATCAGCTAGATCCTGGAGCGTACCGTTATTGGTAATATACCGCGAAAAATGTGGCCAACCATCCAAGCTACCTTCGGAAGAGTGGTCCGTACTACGCAACTGCCCAGGTCGTTCTACGTGCCACACCTCACCTCCAAGTTCCCTAATAAGTTCAGCCTCGTTAACAAACCTTACGTCATCCACAACTACCCGGTTGTAGTGGCGCACGCGGCGTTTCCATACGCGCAGCCACACATCAGGCGATACGCATGTACGCCCCCATTCTGTGCCTAAGGTTTGCTGCAGATGGCGTGACGTAACCCCCAAGGGCTCCACGCGCTCATGCTTGTCGCAATAAAGGATCCTCTCTACATCAAAATCGCTGTATCCCAACTCTTCAAGCAGAGGCGTAAGCATCAACTTTAGAGGCTCTGCGAACGGTACACGTACATACCCTTTATCGCTTAGGTACGTGCCGGTTGTGGTTTTTCCGCTTTGGGGAGCGGGAGAATAGAGTCCGATGATGTGCGTAGACATGGGCTGTAAGTTGACGAAGTGGACTAAGAAAAGGTAAAGCGCTGCTTATTGAAGACGCGCCTTACTCAAGTGAAAGCGCATCTTATTGTGAGCGCACTCCAGTCTCTGACGTACACGCTCCCTAGACACACCGTCTTCGGCAGCGATACTTGGCATAGAGCGCGGTTCACCTCCATTCAGCCCGTAACGACGACTGATTGTGTAAAGCTCCGCCTCGCTTAGGCAAGCTAGGCCTACGCGCAGCATTGCCGCTTTTTCGTCGCGCTCCATGCACTCTCGCTGCGCAGTAGCGCTTGATTCGTCAGCAATCAAATCAATCATGTTACTACCATCTTCTACAGCAGATGTGTCCAGACTGCAGTGATTGACGTTACGAGCCAGCAGCATACGAAGATGCTCAGGCTCTGCCTCTACGGCCTCCGCCATTTCCTGCAGAGAAGGCAATCTCCCGTGTTGCTGCATAAAGGTTTTCTGAAACTTTGTAGCCTTATACACAGTCTCTAAGCTGTGCTGCGGCACTCGAATCAACCGCTCCTTTGTGTCAATACCACGTGTTATGGCTTGACGCACCCACCAATAAGCGTAGGTGGAGAACTTGTAGCCCTTTGTACTGTCGAACAGTTCAACGGCTCGCGTAAGTCCAAAGGCACCCTCCTGCACCAAGTCCATAAGCTCTAGTCCCGTTCCGCTAAGGCGATGCGTGTACTGCTTAGCAAGATGCACCACTAAGCGCAAATTAGAGTTGATCAGGTCGCGCTTTGCTCTCTCTCCTCGCTTGATGACGCGCTTCTGGGCAGGTGTGGGATCATGTACGTCACGCAAAGCTTGCATCGCATCGACTTGGCGTGACAGCTCAATCTCTTGTGCGGGTGTGAGCAACGGATAGCGTGAAATCTCATTGAGATACGCTTTGACAGAATCGTGCATAATGCGCATCAAGGTAAGAACAGAATGAGATGGAAATCTATAGAGTAACAGTCACATCAAACACATAGCGGGGGCCGCTGCTGTGTGATGTATAGGTCTCGAAAGACACTCCACTAATGGTAAGTCCGGTGTTACGTGCAAACGCATTAGCGGTGTCGGCAAACACGCGAAGCAGTTCCTCTTTAGCCTGAATCGCTTCCTCAATGCTCATGACTGGTACGGAATAAAGTACAAGCAGTCCTCAACGCCCTCGATGTTGAGGTTGCGTACCCAACGGAGAGCTGTATTCTCCGGCTGGTCGCGGGACCTCGCACAACGGTCGCGTTCGGGACATTTAGGCGTTTCACCCATGCAGCGGGTGTAGTCAGTTGGTAGCATGTGTGTTCCTCCATTTCGGTGAGAGGCAGTCCGTTGCGGCCGGCAGCGGTGAGGCGGGTTAGGCGCGTGAGCCACCGCTACCGGCCAACCTCTTACCCTAAGCTCCCTTGGACTGTGGAGCTTCCGTTGTATCTTCCAGTCACCGTATAGCTGCGCTGGGGGATCCCTGCCATCTGGTGAAACACCATCTGGCCGATCTTCATGCCCGGCCATAGGGCGACCGGGTGCAGCTGGCGGCTGTTGACCAACTCAAGGGTCATTGCCCCGTGGAAACCTGGGTCTGCGTACCCAGCCATCAAGTGTTCGATCCCCTCGCGGGCGCGGCTCGACTTGAGCATGAACTGCGCGGCGATGTCGTCGGGCAGGTAGAAGGTCTCGATCGTGTGGGCCAGCACGAACTGGCCAGGCCGGAGCAGGTAGGGGTTCTGCTCCGTGTGCTGACGCAGCGGGTAGGGCACAAGCTCCAGGCCCTCGGCGGACTCGATCAGCAGCGTGCCGCCAAGGCGCACATCCAGCGACGCGGGGTTGACCAGCTCGGGATCAAAGGGCGTCACCATGCCGCCGTTGCAGCGTGCGGTGATCTGCCAGTCGGAGAGGATCACTGCTGCACCTCCTGCTGCGCCGAGGCAGAATGTTCAGCGACAGCGGCCGGCTCCCTGCCACCGGGCACAGCCGGTCCATCTGCCGCTTGGGCGAGGCCGGTGTAGAGCGCGTGCATGGGGTGGTCCGGGTTGTCGCGGCCATCGGCCAGGTAGAGCGCGTCGAGGTGATCTTGACGTGCCTGTTGTTCAGTTGGATTGCAGTCGGAACTGACCATAGGGACCTAAGGGGGTGCGGTGGAGCGGGGGTAGACGTGAGACAAGTTAGCACATTAGTCGCGTGGCGTCTAGGCTGCCAAGCAGCCACGCGGCAAAGCAGCTAAGCGACCAAGCACCTACGGAGCTAAGCGAGCCTTATGCAGGCGGTGCTTCTCGTACCAAGCGGCGATCTCCGGCGCCCACGTCTGCATGTGCGGCCACATCAGCTCACACAAGGCGCGGATCTCCTCCTGGGCGTCGAGCTTGGCGCGTAAATCCATGAAATGCAACAATGCTCGCAGCGAAAAGCTAACTACAAAATGCTGCCGGATGTCAAATGGCAGGATGCTACGGGCGTGCTCCTCGGCGAAGCCTTGATCTAGCAGTTCCTTGTAGCGAGTAGCGGCAATCAAGCAATGTCCCATGTCCAAGCTACGCGCTTGCTCAGTGTACTGATACCGCTTGCCTTGGCGGTCGCTGTAGGCACCAACCGGCCGCAGGTAAAACACCTCCTCAGGGTTCAGCTTGTACTCCGCCGCTTGGCAGATCCGCTGGCCGGTGTAACGCCCAGACTGCACATCAAAGCTCACGCCAACGCGATGCGTCCGCGCCTGTTGCATCACGCTATGTGGAAACCAGCCGACATTGAACGTGATCTGCGGATGCTCGGTGCAGTTACCACTCACAACCGGCTTGTTATTACGACGAACAAGCAGTGCGCCGGTAGACACAGTGGCGCAGTACACATACCCCCCGTACTGGACGAGCGCTTCAATTCCTTTGGTCCGGCCTTTCTGGTGTACTTCCTGCCTAGCCGTGCAATCCCTGGCACCACTTAGATGCAGGCGCCAGCATGGCTTGTGATTCTCGTGACCAACTCCGCTATTGCGGTTATTAAGACTTAACGAAGCCGGGATGTTATTAACAGCACAAGCCGCTTGAAGCACATCAAGGGAGCCCTTGGCGGTACTGTCCAATCCCCAGCCCTTGCCTTTCAGCGTGCCGTCACTGCTTTTAAGTCCATCCAGCAAGCAATCCAGTAATTGAGAGGGCAAGCTGATGATCCATTCCGGCAGCTGCTTCCCCTCGGCACTAGAAAAGTGCTTGTGAATCCATAAGGCAACTTCTTTCTCTCGAATGACATACCTATCCGCCGTCCTGACATCAAGATCAAAGCCCAGACTGGACAAGTAAGCAATTTTCCTGGCTCTGCGAAGGCGGAATCGCAGACACCTTGGTTTTTTGTTATTCGTCCGAAGTCCGTCACCATAGAAAAATCCGGCCAGCCTCAAGAGCGACGAGATATTAACGCCAGCCGGGACATCCTTTGGAATACCTCTCTGCTCATCAGCCAGAGTCCCGCCTGTCATGTATCGAACAGCTTTGCCAACAATCGACTCAGCGGTTTTGAACTCCCAAGGAGAATAGCCTTTCTTGCCCCTAAAGCTAACCACCATCCTGTGGTCTAGGGTAACTTTCAAGTTTAGCTTCCGAGTCTCGATGTAGTACAGCTTGTCGCCGTCCGCAATCGGAACTTTTTGGAGATAGCGAGGACACTCAAATACAATCTGCCCAGTGGCAATGTCCACAGCAGCAAGTCTGTGAGAAGAAGTGACATCCGGCCAAAGCTTCCAGCCCTCTGAAGTGAGAACTTCGGTATCACTGGAGTAACACCCGTAGTGGCCACGATCACCTGCCAGCAGGCGCTTGACCGCGATCCTACCCGCCGTGGTCTCATCGGGCCAATCGGCGCGATCGGCAACCACGAAGCCCTCACTGTAGTCCTGGTGCATTGCTGCATAGACGCATTGCTGCGGATTTGGTGTAGCAGCAATCAGCTCAACACGAAAAAATGGATCGTTCATAACATTTGATCAAGGTACATTTCAGCTTGCCAGCGATCTTCGCACGATCGGCAGATGCCATGTGCACAGACGCGGTGATAAATCATCCCGCGTTCATCCTGCAGCACCTCGATGGTGCCGCCGTCGCGCTTTATCCGGTCGATCAGCTCCGTCATGGCAGGATTCTGGACGCTACCCACAAGCTAAGCAGGCACACCACCACATAAGCTACGGCGAGGACGCCGAACTCGTTGAGGCTCATTCGCCCACCTCCGGCAGCGGCAGGGCGTGGGCGGGGGTCGGTCTCCTGCCGATCGGCGATCACCCGCAGCATGGATGCCCAGCCGTTGGCGTCGCTCCATGAGTCGAGGAACACCCTGCGGAGCTCCTTGTAGAGGGGGCGGTCAGTCATGATCCATCTTTCCGCTGGACAGTGGCAAGTAGTCCATGCCACAGCGGCAAGGTTTAACGTAGACGTTCCATGTGCCAGTGAACCGTGGCTCGACGGTGCAGCCATCGTGAAGCCACTGACCAAGAAGGCGACCAGCCTCGCGGCGATCGGTGCGGATGTAGTCCATAGCGCCAACGACCACACCGCAGCGACAGGTGGCGACAAAGCCGGTGGGTGGAGCATTGCGGGGATCAGCCATTATCCACCTCCTGCCCAGGCAGCGACAGATGGTCGGGTAAAGGCTGCCACCAAGCTGGATACATGGCCTCGCCTTCGCGATTGGTCCATTCACCTGTGATTCCCACGTCAAACCTTGGCCCGACCCAGCTCACGATCTCGATGGCGTCATAGTCGCTGGCCAGGATCTCTGTGCCGTCGCGTGGTGCGGTGTCGATGGGTTGCCAGGCCATTTGATCAACTTCCGGCAGCGGCGCCTGCCGCTCCAGCAGATCAGCAGCGCGGGTGATGGTTGGATCTGCGGTGCCGAGCGGATTCTGTGGGGCAAGCCTGCGGAGCTTTGCTACCAACTTCGCCACCTCCCCATCGGCTGGGGGTGCGGGCACAGCCGGTTCATCGGCCTCGCCCAGGGCGGCGCGGGCGCGGTTCATGGCGCCAACGATGTCGTCTCCTTTTAGCCAAGCGTCAACCAGCTCAGCGCACAAGGCGCGAAATGTGTCAGTCATTACAAGCCTCTTCGTCAAGGTCAACAATCGGAATGTCTTTCCATTCCACGCCAAACGCATTGCCTTCATGCCACTGATAACCGGCTTGAAGGACCAACTCACCATTGCGCCGTGCAAGGCGGAATTGGCAGGGCGAGTTGCTGCCAATGCGACAGAGACGAATAGGACCGTCGCCAATGTGCAAGAGATTAGAGTTGTCAGTCATTCGCCCACCTCCGGCAGCGGCAGGGCGTGGGCGGGAAGCCAAAACACCTCCGAACCAAAACGATCATCAGGCGCAGAAAGACGCCATTGGGCAGATTGCGTAACTGAGTAGCAGTTGACGAAACTGGGAGTCCCCCACCAGCATCTCCCCTCCGCATCGCAATCCTTCGGCCCCGGCGGCCGCTCGCTCACGGGCACCGGCACCAACGCCTGCCGTTGCAGCAGCTCGGCGGCGCGTGTAAGGCGGCTGACAGTGATGTGAGCCTCCATTTTGTCGCCGCGATGGATTGAGTAGATGTGCTCAGGATCTAATCCACGCATTTGCTGATAGCCAGCCAAAAAGTGCCGGATTTCAGCCACCAACTCCGCCACCTCCCCATCGGCTGGCAACAGCCTAGTTTGCGTCAAATTAGAAGTTCCCCAGCGGGCTAGGACGGCGCGGAGTCCTTGCAGGGTAACCTCGTCAGTGGTGCCTCCCTCTGCCTGGCACGCTGAGTAAAACGTCTGCAGCAGTGCTCGATCGTCCCCGGAATGTTCGGGGTCGATGTAACCCTCGGGTAGAGCCGCTGGGGGTATGGGCTCAGGCGGTTCACCTGCCAGGGCGGCGCGGGCGCGTGTAAGCAAATGGGCAGCGTGGATATAGTAAGATCCCGCATCGCCTTTGTCATCAATGCGTTCAGCCAGAGTTGCAGTCAGCTCAGCGCACAAGGCGCGAAAGTTGTTGGTCACTTGTCTAGCTCCTTGATGAGTTTCTTAAGGGCCTTGAACTCGCCCCAGGTCAGGCGAATAGTTTGATCGGCGTGAGTGCTCAGGTGGGCATCAAAGCCTTCGCCGTTGCGCCACAGGCTGACCTCAATGAAGTCGTGTGGCTTGGCGAAGTGATCGAAATGGCGTAGCTCTGCGAATGCGGCATTGAGCTTGTAGGTTTTGATGTCACTGCTCATTGGTGGTTCTCCACAACAGGGGCTTCAGAGATAAGGCGAAGCAGCAGGTCGCGTTGGCGCCGGCGGGAACCAGCCCGAGTAGTAGTAGCAGCATTAGCAGCCCAAGCAGAAGCAGCATTAGCAGCCCAAGCAGCAGCACGGGCAGCATCAGCATCAGCAGCAGCAGCAGCAGCATTAGCTGCCCAAGCAGCAGCAGCACGGGCAGCATCAGCAGCAGCCCAAACAGCATTATCAGCAGCCCAAGCAGGAGCCCAAGCATCATCATCAGCAGTATCCCAAGCAGCAGCCCAAGCATCATCATCAGCCCGAGCAGCCGCATCCCGAGCAGCAGCAGCAGCAGTCCACTCCTGCCCACTGGCAAGTAGGTCCATTCCTGCAATCACCGGATCAATAACTGCTTGGATTTCAGCAAGTTGTTCAGGCAGACTACGCAGCTCAGCAGCAAGGAACTGCCAGCTAACTTTGGTTAGATCCTTGCCGTCACAAGCGACAGCATCAGGTAATGCAGCAAAGAAAGCCTTGGCTTCATCAGCGGGCAGTGCCTCAAAAATGCCTTCAGCAATGCGCTGGAGAATTACAGGCAAACCATAAGTCACTTCGTTGATGGTTGGATCATCGCCTTTGGCAAGGCAGCCATTATAGCAACCATGCCTATTCTCTTCGTCCCAATAATCACCTTGAACGATAGAATCAGCAGCAACGTGTGTTGCGACTTCTTGGCGGAGTTTGTCAGTGTTCTTGGTGAGGATGGTCATTGGTGGTTCTCCAGTTCGGTGGCGATGGCGAGGAGTTGCCGACGAGTTTCTTCTCGCTGGTATTTCGTTGCGTTCATGTGGTTCCAGTCTTCGATGCTCCAAGCCTTTAGCGGATCAATCTCAGCCTCTACGGGCACCACCTGATCTGCAGCAGCACGCAGGGCGGCGGCGATGGCAGCCTCAAGCCCTGGGCACTCGTTCGGCGCTACGCATGGCTCGGCAGCATCCAACACCGCCTGCGCGGCGGGGCTCAGCTCAGCCATCGCTCTCCAGCTCCTGCAGCCGCTCAAGGGCGCGGCGGATGGTGTCAGAGCGTTGCTGCCATTCGGATTCGCTTAGCCCCTCGTCTGCCTGATCAAGCGCAGTCAGCGCCTGCTCCGCCAAGCTCGGCGGCTTGGGGCGCATGGCGGCGCGGATGCACACTGAGGCGATGTTGTATTGATGCTTCCACAGCCACTCACAGTCAGCCTTCAGCTGCTGATCAGCGCCCCATCGGGCGGCTTGGGTGCAAAGTTGGTCCTTGACGCTTGTCTCGATGTTTGGCATGGTGGCTTGCCACCACTCCCGCACCAGCTCCGGCGGTGGGGTGATCGGGTGTTGGTGCTGCTGGTCAAACGTACCCATAAAATACCTCTAAAAAACGTAACGTAAATCTCAACGCTTAGCTACTAAGGAACAAACCACATAGGCTGCTTAGTGGTTTCGACCCAAGTACGGTAGTCCGTTTTGGCAGCTTGCATAGCTTCTTGCTCAATCTCCTGCAGCTCATTCTCTCCAAACTCCTCCACAAGGATGGCACGCAACCGCTGCTTGTAAAGCTCTTCATACTTTTGCCGCTGCTCAATCGTCGTACCTCCATGAATACGACTATGCGCTTCCGTAGCAAACTTAAGCGCAATCCGCTTCTTGGTACTTACTCTGTGCAGCCAGTCAGTGTCCATAAGTACACCGCTGGCACGCTCCTTACTTTTCGCTTCTGTAAGCACCGCATTTAGCGTACCAATCGTTTCACACAACTCAGCATGAAACGCACTTAACTGCTCCTTATCCAACGCCTCAAGTTGGTCGAACTGGACATGGCGCGACAACGAATTACTGAAAAACGTAAGCATCAACTAAGTGGAATGAAGGTTGGGAGGTAAATGTGGGTCTTGTGTTGTTGCACTAAGACCCACGTGTAGCTCAGACGCTGGGCTTACGGCCACGCTTGGGCTCGTCGGGCAGCTTAGGCCCGGCAATGAGATAGCAGCCCGTTCCGTCCGGCTTACGGCGCACCGAGTATCGCACAGTCTCGGAGCGGGAGGTCATCGTACCTGCCACCTGGCTGATGGTGGTGGGACGGTAGCCCTTCTCAGGATCGAACTCGTCGTAGGCCACCTCAATGGCCTCGCCGATCTCCAGCGCTGCCAAGGCATTGCGCAGAGGCGTGGTCTTACTGGTGCGCGTGGCTCGCGCCGGCACAGCAGAAGCCGAAATCACATCGAATGTCATGGATGGTGCGTAACACGCTTGGAAGTCTACACCCTAAGCCGATCGTTGCAGCGTGTCAACCCTGTGTCTTTACACGGCCTTGCACTTGGTTCTGAATACCCTGCCTATGCAGTGCCTGGTCCTTAGCCGCAGCCAGCCCATAAGCAGCGCCGTCCGTACCACGCTGGAGTGCCCGGTAGACCATATCCCTAACCAACGCCGTTGTACGCACCCCCTTATCCGCTGCCAGCTTCTCCAGCAACGCAGCCCGGTGCGGATCCAACAGGATCTGGTAATGAATCTTGTTGCCGTGGATCTTGGTCATAAGTGGACAGGAG